>Ga0307373_10000952_pt1 | contig 55071 bp, 43 predicted proteins | sample OX2MG_FD_202534 | JGI IMG/M metagenome (GOLD analysis project Ga0307373, IMG submission 202534) | Soil microbial communities from Risofladan, Vaasa, Finland - OX-2 | ecosystem: Environmental > Terrestrial > Soil > Coastal area > Acid sulfate soil | place: Finland: Risofladan, Vaasa | collected... | reverse complement strand
CAAGTCGCCCGTTTTTCTTGCGCCTCAACCACCTCGCCGCGCGGGCCACCCATTCCATCCAGATTCGCCAAACCGCCGCTCAGCCAAAGTGAGACTTTGGCGGACAATTAACGTGAGACGTAGCAGGCCGTCCGGCACCTGGTTGACGATCGCGCCCACCTCCGCCGGTCCCGGCCAGTACAACGAGAGTTACAGCCAGTTGGGCAACGCTCCCTATACCTACGCCTTCAACGCGCTGCCGGCCAAGGGCGTGATCAAGGTCGAGGGATTCGGCAACGTCCAGGACATCGCCGGCAACATGCGCAAGGACTTCGTGCTGCTGGGACAATCGCTCCAACAGGTCCAGAACGGCACGGTGGTCATCACGAACGACAGCTTCGACTGGTTCCAGGTCAATTTGAACAACAACGCCTGGGCTGGTTCGCTGGGCCGGAACATCGCCACGATCAACTTCCCCGGCTCGCCGCGTGAGACGTTTACGAACCTCGACGACGACCGGATTTGGGTCACGTACCAGGGGGTGGAGGACGTGGGCGACTCGACGGGCAACCTGATCACGAATCCGGCGACGGTGATTCTCCAATACCTGGAGAACACGCACCTGATGAACGTCAACGCGGGCAGCATCAACGCGGCGTCGTTCGCGGCCGCGGCGGCGGCGCTGGCCGGCTACTCGATCGGCTTCGCCCAGCTCGAGGGGCAACTGGGCCTGACGCTCTTGCAAGACATCGCCCGCCAGTGCCATTCGGTCTTGTTCTTCGACCAGGGCCAGGCCCAGTTGTCCGTGCTCTCCAACGCGCCGGGCGCCGGCGTTGCGACCTTCAGCACGCAGGCGGCCGACGGCGTGAATGACAATATCCTGCTGGGCTCGCTCGACGTGGCCGAATCGAGCGTCGACGACGTGGTGAACCAGGTCAACTTCAAATGGCGCGCCTTCTGGGACGACAAGACCGGCAAGACGCCGTTGGACTCGAAAAACGCGAACCTGGCCAGTATCGCGGCCTTCACGCTGCAAAGCCGCGAGATTCCGGTCTACATTTTTTACCGGCGAGGCGACGTGGCCACCGAGCGCGATTTCTGGCTCCAGCGCTGGAGCGCCATTTATCGGAACGTCAAGTTCACGACGTTCCACCAGGGCCTCAAGCTTCAGGCCGGCGACTGGATCAGCGTCACGGCCCAGGAGGCGAGCGGGCTGGTCTGGTTCAGCAATCAAGTGATGCTGGTTACGAAAACGACGGACGGCGGGAAAGGGTTGGTTGACGTCGAAGCGCGGTACGCGTTCGCCAGCTACTGATGTGCTGGCTGACGCTGCAAATTCAACTCCAACAGCTTGGCCGGAATCTCGTCGTCCGATAAGTCGGCCGGCCCGTCGCCCGAGCCGGGGAATTGCAAGACTTCCTGCCGCGTCCACTCCGTCAGACAGTTCTCTCAGCTCCGCTGGCAGGAAATGCCATTGCTCGATGGTCGATCCGGAAAATGAGCACAACAAACGCCGCAAGTACCTTATACGACGAATGTTATGTTCATTTGGTTGGCGAGCAGGAGGGAAGCCGCCGACCCAATCGGGCATTGCCAGCGTAAAAACGACTAGGGAACGGGTTGACTCCGCGGCGTTTATGGCCGATACTCGCTCTGTTGAGATTCGGTGCTGGACGTTTTTCGTCCCGCCATAGATCGCAAGATCGCCGAATCTCTTTTTTTACGCGCTCGCCCGGTTTCAAGGCTTTTCGCGCATCACCTTGATGCTCGTTTGCCGCTGGCCACCCACTTCAAAGGCATAGAGCATGGTAGAAACGATCCTCCACAGTGGTTGCACTTCGCGCTTTCCTTGGAAATACATGCCAATGACTGTTGTAACAAGATCGGCGACTTGCAGGCCGTAGTTGTGCCCTTGCGAAACTGCGAACAACGGTACGCGGAGAATGCTGTCGTATCCGCGTCCAAGCGAGCTGCGAACGAAGAAATTCGTGATCGCGCGCGAATTTTTTTCGTGTGTACTATGATCGCGATTATCGAAAATCAACTTTGCCATGCGACCTGGAAACTCTCGCTTCATGTAGGTGTCGATTCTCTCAAATAGATATCGAAACGTCACGTCAAGCGATGAAGCATCGGCGCAAACGAACGATCGCAAGCCGGTGCGGAAACAGATTACGCCAAATACCTTGATCTTGCGTGCTCTCGAGAATCCAAGCACATCTTCCGCAAGGCTCCAGTTTGGGGCCGACCCGCGCTGTGCCACGATTTTGAGCGTTGTTTTCCGCAGGAGTTCGCTGCCTTTTAATTCGTCGGACTCCTTTAACACGCGCCCATGATACGGACGGCGAACGTCGAACAGGTCTCTTTGGAAATCGTGAAAGGTGTCCTCGGGGATCGCGACGCCCGCCAAAACACCGAACGGCGCTCCGGTTCGTTCGTTCTTTCGAAAACTCTCGTCCAAAAAAACCAGCATGGATCAATCCTTGCCATCGGGAAGTTCCGGCCCAAATCGCAGTCTATACCGCCGCGCGTGCGAGATTCAGTTCCAGCAGTTTGGCCAGAATCTCGTCGTCGGAAAGGTCGGCCGCCCAGCCGTAGGCCGCGAACACGGCCTCGTCGAGGCGGCGGTGGGCGTTGGCCAACCACGTCGGACGTTCGTTATACAACTTGGTCAGCGTCCGCTTGGCCAACTCCTCGCCGCACTCGGCGTCGCGCGGAACCAAACGCGGGTAGCGAACCGTGCCGATGCCGCGGCCGTCCGCATCACGCCGCGCGCTCGGTCAGATGAGCCGCTTTCCACTTCGCGATGAATTGCTGCGGAGTCATGGGGGGAGTTGCTCGTTTGCCAAGCCAGCCAGGGCGTACATTGCACCTTGCTTCCAGGGAGCCTACGGCGGCCATGATACGACGGCCAGGAACTCGGGGCAATCGGGGCCATGAAAGGCGTTAGGGGCGTTGGCCGATAGGGAACCAACGACTCATGACTCGGCTGGGCTCGACAAGCGAAGCCCTTGCAATGCTGGGGAACCTGTGCAAAAACGGGTGGCAGGTCGGGGCGTCGATGCTTTTCAGTGAGCGGATGAAAGAAATTCAGCGTGCGGGGGGAAGACCATTGGCAACGGCGGATGAATGGCGAGACCTTATCGACGGTTTACTAATGGCCCCCCCGGCGCCTGTAGCAGCCCAAACCTACCGAAACATGAGATTCAACTCGAACTCTTCCCCAGTCGTCCTGGCTTGTTCTGACGGCAATGAGTACGTGGTGAAGGGCAACAAGGTGGGCCTTGGGCGAGCCAATTCAAACGACCAAATTGGACGATACAGAGTCTACAGAGTGCCACTGCAGCGGTCCCAGACGCTACGATAGTGAATGGCTGCCGGTTGCAACCTACCGAGATTGCCGAGGCCAAGAAACTACTTGCAGCCGTGACCAACGCCGCCATTGCCGCGGCAGTCGCTTCGCCGCCCGCCGCGTGGGGGTTATTGCCCGACGAACGAATCGAAATGGCCCAGTTCCTGGATAGGCGGCGAGACCAACTACTCGCTCTAAACGGAGGAAGACCGTGAAATCTTTTTACGCAATCGTGCAGTACGGTCCCGACCCAGTGCGCAACGAGCAGGTCAACATCGGCGTACTGGCGTACGGCGATGGCCGGGTGCGTTCCCTGTTCTTGCGCAACTGGCGGCGCGTCAGGCAATTCGCCGACAAGGACGTATCCTTTTTGAAGGACATCGCCCACGACGCCCAACACTGGGATGAGGCGGCCGTCAAGCGACTGGCCAGCCAATGGACGGGAACGGTTCAAATCACGGAACCATCCGCGTCCATCCTTCCCCCCGACGAGCTTCTCGTGGATGCCGGTTTTCGCTACCTAGTGGAACCGGCTTCGGCCAAACGTGGATACCGCGGGAAGGCCGACGCAGTGCGAATCATTAGACATCGGGTTCGCGAGAAGCTGATGGAGAAAATGGGGCCGGTGGGACGCAAGCTCCTGCGCGAGCGAGACTATCTGCTGCCGGGAAAGCACATGGCCTACCAGTGTGATCTTAGCGTAGGCAACGGCCGACCCATCTTTGCGGCGCAAGGGCTTTCGTTCGAGTTGCCTGAGACAAGACACCTCGCCAAGGAGATCAGCGCAACGGCATGGCTTATCGAAGACGTGAGGGCGGCTTCGCCTGATTTTCCGATTGGGGTCATGGCCATCCGGCCGCGACCGTCGGACGGCGAGGCTCTTGAGGAGACCTACGGCCGCGCCGTCCGCACTTTTACGGAGCTAGGCGCAACGGTATTCGAGGAAGATGGCATGCAATGGGTTGACCGAATGGTTGGAATGGTGCCTATGCCGGGGCCCTATTAGCCCGCATTATTCATGGTCCGACACCAACCCGCGGCGCAAGCAACGCCCAGGCTTGGACTTACCTTGCTTGCGCCGCGGGTTAGTGTGACGGCAGACGGCGCGACGCGCACGGGGGACCATGAATAATGCGGGTTAGCACGCTTTGACACATCGACGAACTTACCCCGCCCCGTAAACCCCGCCCTTGGACGTATGTCTTGAACCCCGCCCCGTTTACGTCGAGGCGTTGAAAGTGGGATGAAATCGCCACTTCGGCCACTGAGCGAGGGAGTTCTCCGGCCAAAATCGGAGAGACGTAGCACCTTGCGTCCAGGGAGCCTACGGCGGCCATGATACCAGGAAAAGGATGAAGGATGAATTCGGCACTCCGGATTCATCCTTCATCCTTCCGCCTTCATCCTTCCGAAATGACCCTCACCCAACAAATTCACGCCCAGCTCATCGCCGACGGCCTGATGAAGGCCGAGCCGCTTCCGACTCGCGACCAGCTTTTGGGCCGCGCCAAGCTCGCCGCGCCGGCGCGGCGCAACCGCGGCAACTGGGAGGGGCAATTCGCCAAGGCGCCGGGCGACTATCGTGTGACGGCCCTGGTGCCGCACTGCGAAACGCCGAAGCTGCTCAAACTCTGCGTCGGCTTCTTACTGCGGCAGACGGAGCCGGTATACGTGATGATCGTCGATACGGGCACGCGCGACGCCTTGCTCGGCGACGTGCTGGCGCTGCGCGGCGAGCGGGTCGAGGTCCACCAGGTCAATTGCCACGGCACGGACCATCCCGTCGCGGCGGTGGCCTACGCGATGGACCTGGGCCTGGCCGCCTGCCGGACGGAGTTCCTGTGGTGCGTGCATTCCGATTGCTTCGTCACCCGCCGCGACTTCCTGGCCGATCTGCTCAAGACGGCCGGGGCGGCATCGCCGTGCATCGGCTACCGGACGATGCCAAGAGCAGGAGAAAGGAGAAAGGAGAAAGGAGAAAGTCACGAGGCCGCCACCGGCGACACCTGCTTCGTCTCCCACACCTGCACGCTCCTGCACATGCCGACCTTGGACGATCTCGACGTCACCTGGTCGATGCGGCGGCTGAAACGACAGGCCGCGAATGCCGGACGATCTGTGCAACTCGATACCGAAATGGCGCTCAACTACCGGCTGCTCGACCGCGGAGTGCGCCCGATCATCCTGGGCGACGAGACGCTCGACGAGGTGGAAATCGACGCCAACCGGGTCCACCTGCGCGCGGCCACGGCGCGGGGCCTGTATCTGGCGAAGGGGCGGGACGACTCGGCGATCGTCGAGCGGCTGAAGGAGCTGCTGGCGGAGGATGGCAATGCGCTGGAACCGCTCGGAGGAATGTCGGAAGTCGGCCACCTTGCGGCAGCCACCCAAGGGGCCAAGGACAAAAAGGACGCAAGGGACGCAAAGGACTTGGAGCGCGAGTCCTTTTTGTCGCCTCGGTCCTTTGCGTCCCTTGTCCTTTCTTCCCCTCCGACCCACCAGCGTCCCGAGAGGCTGAACCTCATCTACCACGTGGCCCCGTTCGTGGCGAGCGGGGGGCGTCAGCCCCCTGTTTCCATCTGGCGCGCGAACCTGCGCCAGCTCGCGCGGCGCTGGCACATCTTCAACGGCCGCCGCGTGATCGCGATCGCCACGGGCGACGGCCTCGAGCCGCCGGAGGAAGTCGAGCGGGAGCTCGAATTGCGGATCGCGGATTGCGGATCGCGGATGGGAAGCGATACGCAATTCCCGCGCGTCCCGAACGACCCGGCGCTGCGTGAGGCGGCCAGCTTCCCGCAGCTGCTGGCCGCCGTCGCCGAGCTTCCTTTCGCGGAGCGAAAGGAGACTGAGGCCACGTTCTACGCGCACGCCAAAGGGGTGGCCACCATCGGCGACGCCGAAGGCGTGATGTACTGGCGGAACCTGATGTACCATGCTTTGCTCGACGATCCCGAGAGGATCAAGGATGCGCTCACGCGGTACGCGGTCGTCGGCACGCATCGCAAGACGCGGGCGGTCGTGTACCCGGACGGCGTGACCAACTCCGCTTGGCATTTCGCGGGCAGCTTCTTCTGGTTTCGGACGGCGAGCGGGGGGCGTCAGCCCCCTGTTTGTCCCGCTGCTGTGCCCGGAAAACAGGGGGCTGACGCCCCCCGCTCGCCATCCGGCTGGGGCGTCGAGGCGTGGCCGGCCGCGAATTTCGCTCTCGACGAATCGTGCTGTTTAGCGATGCCCGAGCCGACGAACCCCTACGACCCGGCGACGTATCCGCCGGAACTGCGCTTCGCCGACCCGGACGGCCCAGGCGCGTCGGCCGCGCTCAAAATCGAATTGGGCGGCGGCGCGAAATCTCGCGCGGGATTCGTGAACTGCGACCGATGCGCGACGGCCGACCGGATCGTCGATTTCGACGCGCCGGACTTCCGGCTGCCGTTCGACGACGGCGTGGCGCATCACGTTTACACGGCGCACTGCCTGGAGCACGTCGTCGAGTTGAAGCGTGTGCTGTGGGAAATCGTGCGCGTGTCGGCGATCGGCGGGATGGTCGAGATGGTGGCGCCGCACTGGGCGGGCAACATGGCCAACTGCCACGGGCACGTTCAAACGATCTCGCACGAGCAAGCGGAGCACTGGGGCGGCGAAAGCGACACGACGGCGCGCGACTACTGGTGGAAAGGTTCGCCCAAACGATTGCGGTTGTTCGCGACGACGTATTCGCCCGGCGGCGGGTTCGCCTTCTGGCGGAAGTCGCTCCCGGCGGCCACCGATGAGGAAATCATGCGGTTGTGCAACGATGCATGTCACGAGGTGAGATACGTGTTCCATGTGGTGGGAAATAGTTGATGTCCTTTTTGTCGCGCGACAAAAAGGACAAGGACAAAAAGGACCGAAGGGACAAAAACCATGAACGATCAATTTCTCCTCGCTCAGCCTTTTCCGCACCTGGTGCTCGACGACTTCATGCCCGCGGACTCGCTGCGCGCGGCGGCGGCCGAGTTCGACGCCGTGCCGGACGAGGCCTGGGTGCGTTACGATTCGTGCGACGAGCATGGCAAGAGGGCCTGCAACCGACGCGCCGCGATGGGTCCGGCCTGCCGTCGGATTCTGGCCTGCCTGACACACCCGACCTCGGCGCGCCTCGCCGGCTTGCTGACGGGGCTGGATGGTCTGGTATCCGACCCGACGCTCTACGGCGGCGGCCTGCACGTCACGGAGCCCGGCGGTTGGCTCGGCATCCATGCCGACAACGAACGGCACCCGGTAGCCGGGTTGGCGCGCCGGCTGAATCTGATCGTGTACTGCACCGAGTGGGCGAGCGGGGGGCGTCAGCCCCCTGTTTCCGGCGCCCCTGTTTCCGGCGGCGCGCTCGAGCTATGGGACCGCGCCGCCGCGGCGTGCGTGCGCTCGATCGAGCCGCGGTTCAATCGGGCGGTGCTCTTCGAGACCGGGCCACACGACCACCACGGACACCCCGAGCCGTTGCGCTCGCCGGCGGGCATTTCCAGAAAGTCGATCGCCGTCTATTACTGGAGCGAGCCGCGCAGGCGCGCTCGTTTTGTGCGGCGGGCCGACGAGGCGTTCGACGCGCGGCGCGAGGAAGCGAGAGTGCGGCGGGCGCAATGAGCTAGACTGAGGGCTGCACTCTGCCGCCTAACGCCTAACGCCTAACGCCTAACGCCTAACGCCTAACGCCTCTGTCGCCGCGGCGCGGCTGGACTTTTATTTTTTCCTTATTCGTCTTGACAGGGGAAAACCTTATGATAGCATTCAGATTGCTGGCGCAAGCTAGCGCACCCCGGTAAGGTACCTGCCCCGCCTTGCTGGGGTGTTTTATTGCGCGCACGGGTCTTTTATAGCGCCCACGGGCGCCGAGCACCACGGGCAAGCCAGCCGGCCGCTACGTTGAGCGGCATGGACCCCACCATCAACCGCGCCGCGCCGCGGTACATTCCCGTGGCGAAGCCGTCGCTGACCGCGGCCGAGGCCAACGCCGCCCGCGCCGCCGTCGCGGCCGGCTGGGTCTCCGGCGGCCCGCATGTCGCCCGATTTGAGCGGGAACTGGCGTTGGCCCACGGCCAGGGCCACGGCGTGGCGTGCAACAGCGGCACCACGGCGTTGCACCTGGCGCTGGCGGCGCTCGACGTCGGGCCGGGCGATGAGGTGGTCGTCCCCACGCTCACCATGGTCGCCGTGGCCAACGCGGTGCTCTATCGTGGAGCGACGCCGGTGTTCGTCGATAGCGAGGTCTCTACGGGCAATCCCGACCCGGCTTGGGCGAAACGGCACGGCATCGTCAACCGGCGCACGAAGGCGGCCATCGTGCCGCACCTTTACGGTGTTCCGGCCGAGGCGTTCCTGGAGACCGTGCAAAGGGTGGCGCCACGCGTGGCCGTCATCGAAGACTGCGCCGAAAGCCACTATGCGAGCTTCACGGACGGCCGGCCGGTTGGCTCGCGCGGCCGTCTGGCGTGCTGGTCGTTCTACGGCAACAAGATCGTCACCACCGGCGAGGGCGGCCTGCTGGCCACGAACGACGAACAGGTGGCCCAGCGGCTACGGTCGCTGAGGGCGCACGCCTTCACGCCCGGCCATCATTTCCATCACCAGGAGCTGGCCTATGGCTACCGCATGACCGAGATGGCGGCGGCCGTGGGCCTCGCGCAGCACGCACGCCGGCATGAATTGATCGCCCGCCGCGCCGCGATCGCTCAGAGGTACTTCGACCGTCTTGAAATTGCGGATTTCGGATCGCGGATCGCGGATTGGAGTCAGGGGCACCGGAAACAGGGGGCTGACACCCCCCGCTCGCCTCTCCTTCCCCGCAATCCGAAATTCCGCTTTCAGGCTCGCACGTTCGGCTCGGCCTGGTGGGTCTTTCCGATCATCGCCGACGACGAAGGTCGCCGCGACGTGATTCGCCGGGCGCTGGCCGAGGCGGGGGTTGAGACACGCAGCTACTTCGTTCCACTGCATCGGCAGCCACACCTGCGCCGGTATGCGACGCGCGAGTATCCGGTGGCGGATGACCTGGCGGGCCGCGGGCTGTACTTGCCGCTTTGGCCCGGCATGAGCGACGACGACGTGGATTACGTCTGCGGACATTTAGGGAAGGCGTTGGGCGTTAGGCGCTGAAGCCGATGGCTTCTTCCTAACGCCTAACGCCTAACGCCTAACGCCTAACGCCTAACGCCTAACGCCTTCCCATGAATCGCCCCTACGCCCATTTCGCGCCCTGGTTCGAGCGGCGCACGATCTTGCATCCGCATGGCTCGCTCGATTACCGGGTGGCGCCCGGCGGCACGGCGGAAATCGTCGATGTCAACGTGGACGGCTGGCGCCAACGACAAGGCATCGGCTCGGAGCTGCTCGCCCAGATGCTCGAAGAACTGCCGGCGGACGTCGCCGTCGTCTACGCCTTCACGAAAGCGTCGAACGCGCTCGCCCAAGCATGGTACAAGAATCGCGGCTTTCAATTGACGCTCGTGCCGGCATTCTACGCGGACGGCGAGGGGGCGTACTGTTGCGTACTGAGGAAAAGGCGTTAGGCGTTAGGCGTTAGGCGTTAGGCGTTAGGCGTTAGGCGTAGCGTGGGCTTCAGCCCGCGTCATCGTCACTCCTGACGACGCGGACTAAAGTCCACGCTACTTCCGGCTTTCCATCCGGGGCATCGCTGACGCTCTGCCCCAGCCACCGTCCTAGCGCCTAACGCCTAACGCCTACTTCCGGCCTTCCATCCGGGGCATCGCCGAGGCTCTGCCCCAGCCACCGTCCTTAACGCCCAACGCCTTCTTCTCCCATGAACGTGCTTTACCTGGGTGATTTCCACCGCTACTGCACCGAGGCCATGATCGCCGACGTGTTCGAGCGGCTCGGCCACGGGGTGGTTCGCGTCTCAACGCGCGACGCGACGCTCCCTTCGCTTGCCGCCGAATGCGAGCGCGTGCGGCCCGACATTTTCCTTTTCGCCAAGGCCATGTTCGTCGGCGCCACGGACTGGCCGGACGCCGCGGAGCATGTCGTCAGGCTCCTGACGGCGATCCGGCCACACGTCGGCGCCATCGTCGGTTGGCACTGGGATCTGACAGCGGCGGAGTTTTCCCACGCGCGGTTCGCATGGATGGCGCGCGTCTGTCCGCACGTCGATCTGTTCGCCATGTCGGACGGCCACACGGCCCGGCAGTTGCCGAACACGTTCGTGCTGCGCGACGGGTCGTTCGAGGACGTCGACACATCGCCTGAGACGGCGGGTTATTGGCCGGATTACGGACGGCCGGAGGCATTCGCCGGCGATGCGCTGTTCGTCGGCTCGCTGTATCGCGAGCGGCGCGCGTGGTGGGAGCATCTCCAGCGCACCCGCGTGTCCGGTAGGCAAGTGGGTTCCTTGCGGCTCGATTGCGTCGGCTCATTGGGTGTCGCCGAAGTCCGCGGACCACGTCTGACGCGCCTGGTGCGCTCGTACAAGATCGTGCTGCAACCGCCGACACCGTATTTTCCGCACTATTGGTCCGATCGCATCACGGTCATGGCCGGTCACGGGGCTCTGATGGGCGCGCCGAAGGTCGAAGGCATGGAGGCGGACGGGTGGATTGCCGGTCGCAACTATCTTGAGTTGCCCATCGACGTTGAAGGCTATGCGGCGGCGCTGGCCGGCTACGTCAGCAGTTCCAATCCGGGCTTTCTCGCAGCGGTCAGACGGGCTGGATTTGAGCACGCGATGCGCCATTGTTCTTGGACCAAGCGGGTCGAGGCGTTGCTGGCGGAATTAGCCGGAAAGAGGCGTTAGGCGTTAGGCTTTAGGCGTTGAAGCCGTCGGCTTCTTTCCTATCGCCTAACGCCTAACGCCTAACGCCTAACGCCTAACCCCTAACCCCTAACCCCTAACCCCTAACCCCTAACCCCTAACCCCTAACGCCTAACGCCTTTTTCCCATGACTAGAATTTCGGCAATCGTTCGCGCCGACAACGGCGGGCTGGGCACGCTCTCACGTCTGTTCGCCGAGCATCTCGGCTTCCAGCGCACGGTTTCGCTTTCGCGGCACGAAGGCGAGCACTTCCCGGAGCGCTTCGGCGACAACAACCGGCACGCCGGCGAGGGTCTCACGGCCGAACTCGTCGAGTGGCTCTGCCGCGGCGCCGACGTGCTCTTGACCTTCGAGTGCTGGTACGGCGGCGACGTGCCGGCGATGGCCCGCGCACTCGGATGCAAAACGGCCAACGTCATCATGTACGAATGCTGTCCCGAGCGCGGGAGCGGCCTTGAACACACCGACCTGGCCATCTGCCCCACCATGCTCGATTGGCGCGAGGCGTCGCACAACACGCCCGGATTGGTCAACGCCGTCAAGACGCACCTGCCCGTGCCATGCGACACGCGCAACGTCCCCTATCGCGCCCGCGCCTGCGCCCGCACGTTCGTTCACAACATGGGCCACGGAGGCATCGGCGACCGCAACAACACGGCCGCCGTCATCGAGGCCTGGCGGCATGTGACGTCGCCGGCCGTATTGCTGCTGCGCACGCAGGGCCGGTTGCCGAGTGCGCCAACCGATTCGCGCATTCGCGTCCAGGTCGGCGCGCCGGCGAATTATTGGGATTTGTGGCGTGAAGGCGACGTGCTCTTGCACCCGACGCGCTGGGACGCCTTGAGCCTGCCCATGCGGGAGGCGTGCGCGGCCGGAATGCCGGTGATGACGACGCGGTTCTGGCCGCACTGCGATGCTGGTGGAGTGGTGAGTGGTGGAGTGGTGAGTGGTCGTACCACTCACCGCTCACCACTCACCACTCACCAAGCGGGCTGGCTGCCCGCGTCGGTGCAAGCGCTGGCGATCGAGCGCACCGGCACGAGCCGCCGGCGAATCTGCCGCGAGTTCATGGCCCACGAGACGACGCCGGCGGCGATTGCCCGCGCCGTGGATGCCGTCTACGGCCGGGACATCCGGCAGGCCTCGGACGATGCGCGGCGCCACGCGCTGGAGTGTGGCGTCGGAGGGTTCGAGCGATACCGGCGGCTGTTCGACGATCTGGCGGCCGGCCGCCAGCCGCGCAGCGGCGAAAGTGTGTAACCTGCGGCGTCAGCCGGCGTTGTTCGATACATCTTGTAAAGAGGCCAGGGGCTTGCCCCCTGGAGTTTCACGCTCGTATCTACACACACAGGCTCCCCTGATTACCTGCCTTTCCCCGTGTCGCCCCGCCGGCTGCCAGAGGCAGCCGGCGGGGCGACACGGGCGACGCGGACGGTACGTGTGGGACCATGAATAATCCGGGCTCACGGGAACCACTCGCGGAAACACGGAACGCCACGGAGGGCGTTCCCTACAGAGGCTGTCCCGTCTTCGGATTTTGGCATTAAAGCGCGTCGTGGGAAAAAAAATCCGCGCTCGGCGCTTGACATGCGATGATACACAGGTACACTACAGCCTGCTAGCAGGACGCTGGCGGTCAAACTCCTGTGGGTGGTCGCCGTCCCGGCGCATCGGGATGCCCCTATCGAATCGACCACGACAGCCTGAAAAGCGCGTGGGGCACGAGCAGGGCGGCGCAGTGTCTCGCGCGCGAGCGGGCCGGGAGGTACTTCCATGAAGAAGTTGGCTGCGGTTTGGCAATTTTCGACCGACGACGAAGGTCACTCGGTGATTCGCACCTGGCGTGGGCCGGGCCGGCGCCGGTTCCGCGTCGAAGTGGTGTTCGAACCCCGCGCCGCCAGGGAACTGGTTGCCGAGTTCGGCACGCGCAAGGAAGCGGAAAAACTGGCGGCCTGGTTCGGCCGGCAGGGATCGCTGCGAGCCGAGGTCACGCCCACCGCCGCGGGGCGATCGTTAGCGACGAACCGAGCGTGATGTACGGCACGCCGGGGCATCGCTGAGGCTCTGCCACGCTGGGCCTTGCTTGCGCAGCGGGTTCGTGTGGCACGGTGGCTGGGGCAGAGCCTAAAAGCGATGCCCCGGTCGCCACCGAGCCGGGGCATCGCTTAGGCTCTGCCACCGGCCACCGCTCTCTCGTGGCAAAATGTCTCATTTCAACCAATCCCGGGCCGGTGGAACGGCGCGCAATTTGCTGTGCAATGTATTGTGCCGGTGACTTGAAGGGGGCAGTGGCTGGAAAACTGTGTCCGCTGAATGAAAGGAACAACATCATGAAGTATTGTCGTTTTGTGTACCTGGCCGCAATCGCAACACCACTGGCGCTTATCGTGGGAGCGTGCAACCGCGAGGCCCCGGCTCCGACACCGTCGGCCGGCGCGCCCCACGCGGGCCCGTCCAGCGCCGATGCGCCTCTGGGTGAGCCTGCGCGAACCGTGCGGAAACCGCTGCAAGTCGATGTCCATGTGGGCGGGCAACGCGGCGTCAATGTCGACGTCGAGGGGCGGCGAACCGAGCCCGGTGATAACGTGGTGACTCCTTGAAAAATCCGTTTTAACGCGCCGCTTTAGGGCCGTAGGTGACGGCCCGAGGGACGCTTTCGCGGGCTCAGAAAAAACTGGCAAAACCGTACCTTTACCCGACGAAAGCTTCGGCGCGAGTGGCACCCGATGGGCGTTGCGGGTGAAGAAGTCTTAACGGGTCCAAAGCCGGGAAATCCGCCGAGACGGATTTCCTTGTCGGTACAGGTACGGTTTTGCCAGTTTTTTCTTCGCCGTTTTCGGCTGCGCCGCTCCGCGGCGTCCGCATCACGTCGCCTTGACGGTGGCCAAGATTTGCCGCAACTTGCCGAAGTCGGCGGGCTTGACCAGGTGGTGGTCGAAGCCCGCTTCCCGCGAACGCCGCCGGTCGGACTCTTGCCCGTACCCGGTCATGGAGACCAGCATCACGTTCTTGAGCGCCGGTTGCCGGCGCATTTTCTCGGCCACCTCATAGCCGTCCATCGTCGGCATGCCGATGTCGAGCAGCACCACGTCGGGCAGGTAGTCGAGGGCCGCTTCCAGCGCGGCCGGGCCGTCGTGAGCCGTGCGGAAATCATGCCCCGATGCTTCCAGTAGCATGGCCAGGCTCTGAGCCGCGTCCACGTTGTCATCCACCACCAGAACCCGCAAGGATGGGCCGTTCGGCTTGGCGGTCTCGCGAGGGGACGGCGGCGGGGCGGAATTCAGCACCACCGGCAAACGCACGACCAACTCGCTGCCGCGCCCCAACGCACTGTAAGCCTCCACTTTGCCCCCGTGCATCTCGACCAGCCGTTGCACCAAGCACAGGCCGATGCCTAAGCCGCCTTGCGAACGCGCCAGCGATCGTTCCGCCTGCGTGAAAAGATCGAAAATGCGAGGCAGCAATTCGGGGGCGATGCCGACGCCCGAATCGCGCACGCGCAGCACCGCCTCATCGCCTTCTTGCTGGATGGAGATCGCAACGCGACCTCCTTCGTCGGTGTACTTGGCGGCGTTGGTGAGCAAGTTCACGACCACCTGTTCCAGCCGGGCGGCGTCGGCGTACAGCCAAATGGGTTCCGGCGACAGAGACACCTCAAGCGAATGCCGGCGTTGTTCCATGAGCGGGCGAACCGTCTCGACCGCGTTGACCGCGATGCCGTTCAGGGCGAGCCGTTCTCGAAGGAGGTGAATTCTTCCGGTCGTGATGCGGGACACTTCCAGTAAATCATCGACGAGGCGAATCAATTGCCCCACTTGCCGCTCGATGATGGCGCGGGCTTTCCGCTGCAGCGGGTCGTCGTTCGCCTGAAGCCGAAGAAGCTGCTCGGCGTTCGAGATGGCGGCCAGCGGGTTGCGAAGCTCATGGCTGAGCATCGCCAGGAACTCGTCCTTGCGGCGGTGCAGGTCGACCAACGCCTCCGCCTGCTCGTGCGTCTTCCGTTCCAAGCGGCTGCGTTCGGTGATGTCCCGAATGTTGCACTGAATGACGCTCTGCTGGTCCTCCCGATAGACGTTGGCGACCATCTCGACCTCGACCCGCCGCCCATGCTCGAATTCGAGAAGTAAATGCTCGTAATGGACATAGCCCTTCTCGCGCAGGTCTCGCAGGGCCAATTCGTTCGCCGCTGGATCGCTGAACAGACCGATCTCCCAAAGTTCCTTGCCCAAAAGTTGGTTCGATTCCGATCCCGTCAAGCCGTCCATGCAGGCGTTGACGTCGGTGATTTTGCCGGTGTGTGCATTGAGGATGAGAATGCCGTCCTTGGCGGACTCGAACAGGCGGCGATAACGGATTTCCGACGTCTGCATCGCCGCTTCCGCCTTTTGCGCCTGCTCGGTCAACTCGTGCTGGCGAACCGAGGCGAGCAGCAGCGCCTCGTTCATCTCGCGCAGTTGCCGCTCGAGCGTGCTGGGGGGCACGGTGCTATTCATGGGCCACTCCTTCTCCGAACTGGAGCGGCGCGCCCCACGGCGCTGGGATGCCGCTGGTCAGACCGTGGTAGCCCCGCAACGGCTCGCCCATGACGATGCCCTGAGACGTGACCTGGTATTCACACATGTCGATGCTGTGCTGACTGCGGCGCATTTTCACCACCAGCAGCATCCTGCGGAGTTGGCCGTTGATCGACACGTAGCGCAGGCGCAGGATGTCGTCGGCCAGGAACGAGACGGTGACGTTGCTCAGGCCCATCGAGGTGAAGTTCTCCTCGATCTCGACGGTGCTGACGATGGTCACGCCCAGCCGGGTGAGCGCCCCGATCATCCGGTACAGCGATTCGCGGAAATCGGTGCGGAAGCCGGGGGCCAGCGCCATTTCGAAGCCGACCAGCGAGTCGATCACCAGCCGCTTGCAGCCGACCTCTTTGACCGTGTTGACGATCTCGTACACCATTTCATCCACCGAAAGGTCCAGCGGCCTCAGATAGATGACCTTGAGCAAGCCGTTTTTCTGGGGCGTGTCGAAGTCGAGGCCGAACATGGCGGCGCGCTCGACGTACTCGGAGGGGATTTCCTCGAAGACGGCGACGATACCCGGCTCGCCCTGGCGCAGCCCCTCCGCGATGAACTGCGAGCCGAACACCGACTTGCCGGCTCCGGAGGGCCCGCCCAGAAGCACACTGTCGCCTTCGGGGATGCCGCCGCCCAGCATCGCATCGAGTTCGCGGATTCCGGTGGAAAGACGCCGCCTGCCCTTGACGTGGCTCGATTTTTCGGTGAGGCCGAAGGTGCGCGGGAAGGTTTGCAGGCCGTCGGCGGTGATGCGGAAGGTGTGCAGGCCGGGCACCGACTCCTGGCCGCGCAGCTTCACGACCTGCATCTTGCGCACGATCGAGTTGCGCTCGATGGTCTGGTAGAGCCAGAACAACCCGTCGGCCACGGTGAAAACCGGGTTGTCGCGCAGCTCGCCTTCGACGTATTCGCCGATGAGGAACGTCGTGGCCTGCCAACTGGTGAGGTACAGCGCAAGGCGCTGGATGAACCCCTGGAGTTCCACGTCGCTGGTGGCGCTCTGCGCCTTGCGCACCACGGTGCGGAACGAGTCGACCACGACGATGCTCGCGTCGGACGCGTCGACCTCCTTGACGATGGCGTCCAGGACCGCGCCCAGGTCATGGTCCAGAACGACCTGGCTGAGATTGACGAAGCGGATCGATGCTTCCATCTTCGCCTGGTCGAAGAAGTTGAACTGCTGCTGATAGCGCAGCATCTTGATGGCCGGCTCGCCCAGCACGGTGAAGTACAGGGCGGGGCGCTCCGGGCTGGCGTTGGCGAACACGATCTGATGCGCGAGCGTGGTCTTGCCGCCGCCGGGAGCGCCGGCGATGATGTTGAAGGAGTACTCGGGCAGGCCGCCGCCGAGGATTTCATCGAGGCCCGGCACGCCGGTGGGCAGTTGCTGGATCTTGACTCGATCTCGCGCTGGATCGGGATCTCGTGTGCTCATCAACAGCCTCAATGGTTGAGTTTTATTCGTCCGAAGAAGTTTCAGGCCAAGCCTCGCGCACCAACCTCAGCATGAGGGGTTCGCCGATGAAGGTGACCAGCAGCCCGAGCAGTTGCGCCGTGACCGCGAGCACCGCCTCACTCCCCTCGCTTCCCGCGAGACGGGCGAGCGATTCCAATCCTTCGAGATGACCGTCGGCGCTGACCGTGGCGTTTCGCAGCGCCGGCAGTTCCTCGCCGGCCAGAGCCACAGCGCGCCGCACGAGCGATGCGAAGCCGGCCGCGCCGGCGAAGCGTGTCAGGGAAAGCCGCAGATTCTCATTCACCAGCGCCGCTTCCTGCGCGCGCGAACCGGAGGCGGTCTGGCTCGTGGCCAGCAACCGCCGGGCCAGGTCGCGCAACGATGACGACGGCTTGTCCATGACGACACTTTCACGGTGGCTGGGGCGGAGCCTAAGCGATGCCCCGGTCGCTAACGAACCAGCCGGGGCATCGCTTAGGCGCCGCCAAGCCACCACCCGTTCATGATATACTTCACGCGGTCGAGAATGAGACATTCACGGTGGCTGGGGCAGAGCGTCAGCGATGCCCCGGTCGCTATCGAGCCGGGGCATCGCTGACGCTCTGCCACCAGCCACCACTTTCTCGTGGCAAAATATCTCATTGTCGGCCGCGTGCAGTATAACGAGAAAGGAATTCGCGCGATAGGGTTATTTGCCGCACAACGTCATCAGAGCGATTCCCCCCCCCCCGCTTGGCGGCCGGATGAATTTCTCTTGATGCGTGGGCCGGATCGCATACAATGCGGGTATCCCGCCCCGATCCTGTGTTGACGAAAACAGAGGCTTCGGAACCTACCCCCCACGTTTCACAACAGGCCCCCGCCTTTTGAAACAGACCCACCTTTCGGAACTGGTCCCACCATGCTGAATCTCCTTACCCGTATCAGCCGCGATTGCGAGGGCCTGCGCCGCAGGGCCTTTTTGCAGGTCGGCACCCTGGCCGGCGTCGGTTTGTCGTTGCCCACACTGCTGGCCGGGCGCCAAGCGCGCGCCGCGGCGGGGCTGCCATCCAAGGATGTGAACTGCATCTTGATCTGGACGCGGGGCGGCACCAGCCACCACGACACGTTCGACCCCAAGCCCGACGCCCCCGCCAGCGTCAAGGGAGAATACAAGGTCATCGACACAGCCCTGCCGGGCGTGAAATTCAGCGAGGTCGTCCCCACGATGGCCAAGGAACTGAAACGGTTCGCCATCTTGCGCAGTTGGAACCCGCTCAATGGAAGCCACGGCACGGCCGATCAATACTGCATGTCGGGCCAGAAGTTCAACCCGGCGATCACCTACCCCTGCTACGGCTCGATCGTGAGCCATCACAAGGGGTTCAAGACCGCCATGCCCCCTTTCGTCCAGTTGGGCGAGCATGTCGATCACACGTTCGGCGGAGGTATCGCCGGCTACTTGCCGCCGGAGCACAACCCGTTCGAATTGCTCTCCGACCCGAACGCGACACCCTTCAAGGTCCGCGACATCACACCGCCGCAAGGAATCGACGCGGCGCGGGTCGCCCGACGCCGGAGCATGTTGGGCGCGGTCGATGCCTTGCAGCGGAAGGTCGAGGCCCAGCCGGCGGCCTACGCGGCGCTCGACGAGCATTACAAAGCGGCCTTCAACATGATCACGGCCTCCGAGACCAAGCAGGCGTTCGAGATCGACGACGAAGACCCTCGCGTGCGCGACCGTTACGGCCGCAACACGTTCGGCCAGAGCTGCCTCTTGGCGCGGCGGCTGCTCGAGTCGGGCGTGCGGTTCGTCACCGTGTCCAGCGGCGGCTGGGACCATCACCAAGGGCTGTTCCCCGGCATCAAGGGCGCGATGCCGCCCTTGGACCAGGCGATCCCCGAACTGCTCGCCGACCTCGAGGCGCGCGGCATGCTCGACAACACGCTGGTGGTGTGGATGACCGATTTCGGCCGCACGCCGAAGATCAACTCGGCCAGCGGGCGCGACCATTGGGCCAGTTCCGGCTTCGTGATGATGGCCGGCGCCGGTGTGCCTGGCGGAGCGATCCTCGGCCGCACCGACGACGAAGGCGGCCGGGCCACGCACGACGAGTATTTTACCGAGGATGTCGCCGCCACCATCTACACCAAGCTCGGCATCCCCTTGGACCAGATCACCTACACGGCCGACGGACGGCCGATCAAGCTGAACGACGGCCGGGTGATCAAGGAGTGGATCTAGACGTTCACGGTGGCTGGGGCAGAGCGTAAGCGATGCCCCGGTCGCTATCGAGCCGGGGCATCGCTTACGCTCTGCCACCAGCCACCACTTTCCCGCGGCGAAAGTCGCCCAACTCGCCCTGAGCCCTGAACCCTCTAACCTCTAACCCCCCATGCCTCCGTCCGCCCGCAATCCGCAATCTCGTTGTCCCGCTCCCTGGGGCCGGCGCGATCTGCTGCGCGTCGGTTCGCTGGGGATTTCGTCGGCGATTTGGCCTGGGTTGGGCGCTGGGCAGGCGCAAGGCGACGCGTCGCCCGTCTCGTCGGCGAAGGCCAAATCGGTGATTTTCCTCTGGATGGCCGGCGGCGTCACGCACCACGACTCGCTCGATCCCAAGCCTGAGGCGCCCGAGGAGATCCGTGGCACGCTTTCCGCCATCGCGACGGCGTTGCCGGGCGTCCACTTCGCCGAAAGCTGCCCGAACCTGGCCAAGCTCGCCAACCGGATCTGCCTGGTGCGCAGCTTTTCGCACGATAGCAACGACCACTTCCTGAGCCAGGCGTATTGTTTGTCGGGCCGCAAGGTCACCATGCGGCAGATCACCAGCGAGCCGAACATCGGTTCGATCGTCTCGTACCTGCAAGGGCCTCGAAACCAGTTGCCCGGCTACCTTGCCGTACCCGGCATCACGCGCCCCGGACCGCCGCCGACCAACGAGTTCGTGGCGGGCTGGCTGGGCGGACAGTACGCGCCGTTTTGCCTGGGCGGCGAACCGGAGCAGCCGGACTTTACGGTGGGCGAGAAGCAAGCGAACCCCTCGCCCCTCGCCAACGAGGATCTTTTGCCCAAGGCCCTTTCGCTGATCGAAGGGCTCGACATCGATCGCCTCAGCCGGCGCTCGCAGTTGCGTCACGCGCTGGAGCAGGCGATCGGCGACGCGGAAAAACGCGGCGCGATGGACGGCCATTACCAGAACGCTTTCCACTTGCTCGCCTCACCCGGAGTGCGGCGGGCGTTCGACCTGGGGCCGGAGCCGGAGGCGCTGCGTGAGGCGTACGGCCGGACGAAGCTGGGCGGCCGGTGCTTGCTGGCCCGGCGGCTGGTGGAAGCGGGGGCGCGGTTCGTGATGGTCGATTACGGCTACGATTCGGAGTACGGAAACCTGTGGGACAACCACGCGGTGCCGGCGCAGAAGCAGCCGCACATCAGCGAGATGGCGAAGCGCGGCTACCATGTGGCGGGCATGGACAAGGCCTTCGCGGCCTTGCTCGCCGACCTGGCCGAGCGCGGCCTGTTGGATTCGACCCTGGTCGTGTTCCACACCGAATTCGGCCGCACGCCCAAGATCAACCGCGAGGGGGGCCGCGACCACTGGGGCCCGGCCGGCTCGATCTTCTTCGCCGGTGGCGGCGCGCGCGGCGGCCAGGTGATCGGCGCCACCGATCGCCAAGGCGCGTTCCCGCTCACGCCGGGCTTTTCGCCCGGCGACGTCGCCGCCACGATCTACCGCGCGCTGGGCATCGACGCCGCCACGCGGCTCTACGACCCGCAGCGCCGGCCGCAGTTCGTCTTGCCGGAGGGCGAGCCGATACCCGGAGTGCTCGCGTAGCAGCCCACGAATCGGTAGGGATCATTCTACGCAAAAAGCACGCACGTTGCGCAGCGACGGACGCGCAAAAAAAAGAACGGCAGCGAAGCGAATAACCGGGGGCGCTCCCACGCGCCGAAAAAACTGGCAAAACCGTACCTTTACCCGACGAAAGCAGCCACGCGAAGCGTACGCCTGCGCGATACGTGCGAGAAAGTCTTAAGCCGTCTAAAGCCGGGCAATCCGCCGAGACGGATTTCCTTGTCGGTACAGGTACGGTTTTGCCAGTTTTTTCGGCAGCAGTTTCGGCTGCGCCGAAGCCGCGCCTTGCTTGCGCTGCGGGTTAGTGTCGAAGCAGGCCGCGTGCAGTATATATCATGGGCGTTTCGATCGAGAACCCGACCCGGCCCAATAGGCCGGCATGTAGATGAAGATGGACTTCCGGCAAATCTCAATCACGGCGCAAGCGACGGCGGCCAGCACGCAGGCGCCGGCGAAGAGGTCGCCGCAACGGACGTAGAGGCTGGCGCGGTCGTCGAGACGGACCTCGGCGACGAGCACCGCGGTCTCGCGCCGCGGCCCTCGTTGGAGAATGCGACCATCGGCGTCGATCGAGGCCGAAAAGCCCGTGTTGGCCGCGATCAAAAACGGCTTGCGGCACTCGACCGCGCGGAACACGCCGCAGACAAGGTGCAAATCGAGTTCGTTTGAACCCCGGAACCAGCCGTCATTGGTCAAGTTCACCAGCACGTCGGGCTCGTCGCCTTGTCGCCGCAAGCGGTCGACCTGGTCGCGAACGACGTGGGCCAACACGCTCTCATAACAGATGTTCGCCGACAGCTTCGCGTCACCGGCGCGGAACGTCGGCAGCGCGGTGCCCGGCTCCAAGCCGCCGCCCAGCGGCGTGAGTTGGTAAAGCCAGGGGAATTGCTTGGCCAGCGGAACGTATTCGCCGAACAGCACCCGGTGCGTCTTGTCGTAGCGCGGCCCGAGGCGCCCCTGACGGTCGACGTAGACCGCCGAGTTGTACCGTTCCACCGAATCGCGTCCGTAATGCACCGCGTCGATACCCAGCAGCAACGGCGCGCCGAGCCAGAGCGCGGTTTCGCCAATCTGCGCCCGGCTTGCCTTCAGATCCCGCTTGAATTGCTCGGCGGTGCCAGGCCACTCCGGCGGTGGCCGCGCGTCGGGGGAACAGGTGTAGAGCGAATCGCGGTACATCGTTTCGGGCCAGACGACCAGGTCCAACGCGGGATGCGTTTCGCACGCGGCGCGCGACAGGTCCAGGTACTGCCGTTGGATCAGGTCTTGCCTTTTGGGGTCGTGCTTCAGTTCGCAGTCGACCGAGCCTTGGATCAGGGCGATGGTAGGACCCTTTCGCGGCGTGGCCGCGGCCATGCGCCAGTGGCCGTACGCGAGCACGGCCGCGAGGGCGACCAGCAAGGGCGCCAGCGGCCAGACGGCGAGGCGAGTTCCGCCACTGGGACCGCAACGGAACATCCGCCCCAGGCACGCGGCGACGAACATGACCACGAAGCTCACACCGTAGTGCCCGGTCAGGTCGGAAATCTGGATCAAATCGATCCAGCGGTATTGCGAATGACCGAGCGCCGCCATGCTGAAGCCCGTCACGAGGCGCGCCTGGGCCAGTTCCAGTCCGCACCAAACCACGGGCGCGGCGACGATGACCGGGCAACGTATTCGATGGACCGCCACCCGCGACAAGGCGACGAAGAGCGGCAGATAGACGCCCAGATAGCCCGACAACGCCAACCAGCCAATCCAGCTTGCCGGAGGATACGGCAGACACAGCCAGTAGAGCACGCCCAGCCAGAAGCACGAGCCGGCAAGCCAGAGCGTGCGATACTGACGCCTGCCAGGAAGTTCCTCGAGGCGGATCAAATAGATCCACGCGATCGGCGCCACCCATGCCAGCGGCCAGAGATCGACCGGCGGAAAAGACAGATACAACAGCACGCTGCCCGACAGGCCGAGCGCCAGCGTCGAAGTGCGCCACGAACGCCGCGGCGCGGCGGGACGGTCGTTCGCGGACGCCGCGGCGGCGACGCGGGTTCGTCGGCGATTCGCTGCCATGGTCTCGGATGGCTTTCAATAGGAGGTCACGAGCGCGAAGTGGCCGCGGCCGCCTCATCGCAGATTGCCTGAAGGATCCCCAAGATCCCGCCTACATTGTCGACATAATAACGCTGCCGGTCCAAGACGGCCGTCTGGTTCGCGAGCCGCAGGAACTGCCAGTTTTCCCCGGTCGTCACGCATCCAAACACCGAAGGCGGCGCTCGCCCGGCGCCGACGTTGAAGCGGTGCGCCGCCACCATTTGCGCGATGCACTGTCCCAACCCAAGTTCGATGTCGTTCTTCTTCGCCTCGACCACGGTCATGATCGGCGCGTGCAGCGGGGGCAGGGCGGGACCAACGGCCAGGATGAAATCGCACTCGCCCATCAACCCGTCGTCGGGATCCACATCCAAGCGTTGCCCGGAGTAGATCGCAAACCGGTCGCCGCTGAGCTCACGCGCGGCGAGAAGGATGGGGACGACGATAAACTCACTGCGCGCTTTTTCGCTGATCAACGCCAGCCGTGTTCCGCGAGCCAACAGCTTCGGCAGCCAATCGGGCACCGGGATGGATGCCGAACCTGGAAACAAATCCGCCTCTTGGGTCGTCACACCCAGTTGGCGTTCGACGGCTTCCAGTGTGAAGTCGCTATACGACATCGCGATTTCCTCTTTGCCACGAGAACGCCCGTGAATGTCTCGGTCGCGTGAAGTATAGCAGATCGGAGCGCCGTTAGTCAGGCTTTCAGTGGCCTGACACCCCAACCGGTGGCGCGCCCTGGTAGAAGAAATAACGCCGCATCCAGGACGTGCCGTTCTTGGAATTCGCGTACCGCGAGAAGCGGTGCGCGTGACCGACCCAGTTCTGCGAGCTGACTTGCAGCAGTTTGTACTGGTTCTCGCCCAGCCGCTGGGGCTCGGGCATCCCGTACCGGCCCAACACCCAGGGGCTGATGCGGCGAGAATGGACGCCCATCATCCGGTCGCGCGGGTTGTACACGACCAGCAGGCGGTCGACCTGGCTCAGCGCGTCGCCATACCTTCCGCCGGGCCAAAGATAACGCGGATCGAAGGCCGGCACCAGCAAGCCGGCCTGGATCGCGCGGCGGCCGGTGAAGCTCGGCGGCGGCAGCGGCGCGCCGGCCACCTCGCCGGAAGCCAACCCCTCGAGCGCCGCGCACACGCTACGGCAACCGATGCTGTGCCCGGTGAGGCTCAACGGCACAGCGGGGTCGAGCTGGTTGATGAGCGCGGCGAGGTAGTAGCCTTGCCGTTCGCTGCGCGCCATTTTGACGCGGAAGTTATCAAGGGCGTTCCTATGCGGGATTCGTTCGGCCGGCCACGACCAAAGCACCAGCCGGAAGGCGGGCACTCCGTTACCGACTCCGTGGTAATACCGCCAACCGCAACGAACCGCCCACTTGTGGTTCAAGAAACTGCCATGAACGAAGAACGTCGTGGGCAAGCTGGCGTCCATCGCCGCCACGAACTCTTCGCGACGGTAACGAAGCCAACCTCGGGCGTCGTCGTACTTCGAATACGTGAGCCGGTCGAATCCGTTTTCCAAGTCGTCGCACGCCGGGGCCTGGCGGGTGTTGACGACCCAGTATTCACGGCGGCAAGGTTGCGATTCGACGCGCGAACTCCACGGCCCGTACACCGTTTCAGCACGTTGCGCCGCCCCGCTGGCGGTGCATGCCAACCAGACCACGGCGACGGCCGCAAGGGTCCGCGCCAGCCGCATCGAGCCCGCCACAGCGGAGGGGTCCATGCTCGCGGCAACGGTGGTCATCGCCAAGTCCGGGAAAAAAGTGGGTGTGTATCGGTTGTATCGGCTTTTCGGGCGAAAATCCGCAGGAAACGCCCCCGGTGGCTGGTGGCAGAGCGCCGCGCCGCGGCGCGCCGCGGCGCCGAGCGTCGACGCGCAACGCGCGGCTTCGGCGCAGCCGAAACTGCGCAAGAAAAAACTGGCAAAACCGTACCGGTACCGACCAGGAAATCCGTCTCGGCGGATTGCCCGGCTTTAGACGCGTTATGACTTCCTCCAACGCCGCGTTCATCTGTGCCCCACGCGTCGAGGCTTTCGTCGGGTAAAGGTACGGTTTCGCCAGTTTTTTCTTGCCGCGGCCACCGAGGGGCGACGCGGCCCCGAACGCTTGGCGAATGCGGCGCGAACTCGCCTCAGAATTTTTTTACGAAACTGGGATTGACGGTTTGTTTTTCCTAGACTACGCCGAATGCTGACCGCCTTTACGCCACTCACCTTGTTTGAGACGTGCGCGGCTAATCCCGCGTCCGATCTCCTTTGCAAGCTTTGGCCAACGGCGGCGCGTTCTTCGACGAAACTTTGTTGACGGTATTTCCGTTCACATCCGCGCCCTGGAGCGCGAGCGCGGCGCGCACGAGCGGGCCGAATACGAAGGCAGATCGCGCTCAGAGCCTCGCCACTTCGCGAAAAAAAACGATTCCGAAACCCCTCCCAAAGCGATCCAAACGCGCGTGGGGTAGGCCGAAGTGTGGCGCGGGAATTGGATGCCGCTTTCGCGGCTGGCTCAAGACGTCATGGGGTATTCGGAAGTCGTTTTTTTTCGCTTCGCTGCCGTTTTGTTTTTGCACGTTCGTTGCTGCGCAACGAGCGTGCTTTTTTCTCGAAAATGATCCCTACCGATTCGTGGGCCGCACGGCGGACCCCCCGGAGCTTGCGCCGTGGGTTGGTGCGCGGCGGAGGTTCCAGACCAAGTAACACAGGACCGCCACATTGATCGCGGCCACCACGACTTTGGGGACCGTCACCCCCCGCACGAGCTCGTACACTTCGAACGGAATCAACGAGGCCGTCATGATCGTGGTGAAGTACTCGGCCCATTTTCTGCGAAGGCAGAGTCCCACGCCCTCGGTGGCAAACAGGGCGGCATACAGCAGCGATACCGCGCTGATCTTGACCAGGGTGGCCTGATCGATGGCCAACGCGCCGGCGAACAAGCGGCGCAGCGGCTCGTGCGAACTGACGACTTGCGAGGCACGCGCCCAATGGTCGAACGCCTTGGCCGTGTCGGCGTCGAGAAATTTCAAGGCCCCCGCCGCGACCGCCACCAGCAGGCAGGCCTTGACGAGCTTGAAAACGCCAATCGCCACGAGCACTCGGCCACCGCGTTGGACTGGACCGTGTTCGGCCACCGCATCACCCTTCACAGATCAATAGGAGATCGACTTATACTTCACGCGGCCGACAATGAGACTATTCTGTCACGAGAAAGTGGTGGCTGGTGCGGAGCCTAAGCGATGCCCCGGCTCAATAGCGACCGGGGCATCGCTTAGGCTCTGCCCCAGCCACCGTGAACGTCTCATTCTCGACCGCGTGAACTACAACATAGACGATGGGCGGCAAGGCGCGTAGGGCAAGCCAAGCCAGCGCCGAGGTATGACGTCACGATCGCGCCTCGCCCTGGACCAGGTCGGCGGCGTGGGCCTGCTCGATCAACTCCTCGGTGCTGGTCGGATCGACCTCGCGGCAACTGGCGGTCAGCCGTTCGGCCAGCTCGCGCAGCTCGGCTTGCCACTGGTCGGGCGCGACGCCGGGGGGCGTGACCGCGGCGAATTCCTCACAGAGCAGAATCAGGCGCAGCAGATGCCGGAAGATGATCCCCTCCTGCTTGGTCAGATCGCGGGCTTTGACGAAGTTGTTGAACTTGCCGCCGAAGACCAACAGCTCGCCGGCCGCCCAGACGGCCTGCGTTTCGACGTCGGCCACGTCGGGAAACCGGGCGTCGAACAAGAGCCGCAACTTTTCGGCCAGGAGCGGCGGTCGCTCCGGCTCGTCGTCGTAGCCGCCGTCCTCTTCGTCGTCGCTTCCGCCCGGCGGCAGCGGCGCGGCGATCAGGCCGCGGCGGATCAGTTCGGCGTCGAGCCGCGTGGTCGCCAAGGGCCCGGCCGGCAGGTCGAGCGGCACGCGCACATACCTCAACAGAGGCCGCGGCAGCCCCAGCACGCTTTCGAGCGCTTGCAGCCGTTCGTTGTGGTCGGCGATTCCCAAGTGTTCGATCAGAAACGCGCCGTAAAGCGGGTTGACGCCGCGGAACACCAAAAGCGTGTCGAGCGCCGGCGTGGCCGTCGCGAGGACTGGGGAATAGCGCGGGGGAGGAGCGGGAGGTGGGGGAGGCGGGATTGCGGATTGCGGATTGCGGATTTCGGATTGGAAGATGCCGCGGGCGGGCGCAAGTTCGGCCGGCGTCACGGAACCTCCGAGTTCCGACTTCGCACTTTCCACTGGCTTTGCCGGTGGCGGCGGGTCGAGCGTGACGTAGCCGCCGGCTTCCAGCGTCATGAGCATTTGGTCGAGGTGCGCCTCGCCGGCCTTGATGCGAGGATCATCCATCAACCGTTTTCGGATCAGTACGCGGATGCGGTTGACTTCGGGCGACAGCTTGAGCAAGTAGGCCAACAGCCGCCAGGGGAAGTGTCCCTTGCTGTAGAGCTTGCCGGGCGGCGCGGCCTTGAGCTTCTCGAACTGGGCCTCGTTCCAATACGTCTCGGTCTCGCGGCGCGTGGGCCGCTTCTTTTTCAGGGCCTTCTTGGCCTTGAGCAAGCCGAGATCCTTCGTGTCTTCGGGAATCGCGTCGTACTTCTGCTTCCAGCGCAGGATCTTGACGTCGTCCTCGTGGGCCAGCGCGAACACGTAGCCCCGGTCGTCGAATTGCGGACGGCCGGCGCGACCGAAAATCTGGTGGGCCGAGCTGGGGTCGAGCAGCTTTTGTTCCCCCCGCGGCCCCTTGACCAGCGAGCTAAGCACCACGCTGCGCGCCGGCAGGTTGATGCCGGCGGCCAGCGTCTCGGTACACATCGTCACCGCCAGCAGCTTGCGCTGAAACAGCTCCTCGACGACGCGGCGGTATTTGGGGAGCAAGCCCGCGTGGTGGACACCCACGCCGCGCTGCAGCAACTGCTTGAGCTTCGGTCCCACGCCTTGCGACCAATCGAGCCGGTTCACCTCGGCCAAGAGTTGCGAGCGCTCCGGCTCGGCCGTCAGATGGCACCCCTTGAGCTGCTCGGCGATGTTCCAGCACTCGTCGCGATTGAAGCAGAAGACCAAGGCCGGCGTGTGGCGCGCGGCGGCGTCGCCCTCGGCCATGAGCGTGAGCTGCTCGTTGAGCAATTCGTCAGGCACCCACTGGTACGTCAAGGGTACTCGCCGTTCGGTCCCTTCGACCAGTTCCAGTTTGCGACCGTGGCAGCGATCGAGCCAGGCGATGAACTCCTTCGAATTGCCCACGGTGGCCGAGAGCAACAGCAGCCGCGCGTGCGGCGGCAGCATGCCGAGCGAAAGCTCCCAGACGATGCCCCGCTGCAGGTCGGCGAAGCTGTGGAATTCGTCCATCACCACGGCGCTCACGCGCTCGAAATCGAAGGGTGCGGGGTTGAGCAGCCGGTTGAGCAGGATTTCGGCGACGACGACCAGGACGCGGGCCTGTGGGTTGACCTTGCGGTTGCCGGTCACCAATCCGACGTCGTCGGGAAAAAAGCCCCAGCGGACGGCGTGCCTTTGCATCTCGGCGAACTTTTGTTCCGTGAGCGCGATCAAAGGGGTCGTATAGTACGCGGTCGTCCCCGAGTGCAGGGCCTCGAACAGGGCCGCTTCGGCGATCAGCGTTTTGCCCGTTCCGGTCGGCGCGCAAACCAAAACGCCTTGTTCGGCGGTGAACCAGGCCAACAGGGCTTCTTCCTGCACCGGATAAGGCGTGTAGGGCAACTGCGCCAGGTACTGCTCGGCCAGTTCATCGCGGGCCGGAGAGGCGGTGGGCATGAAGGGGTCGTTGGGAACGGAATGAAAGTCGTGTCGCAACCCATGCTACCCTGTCGGTGGCAAGAATTGTAGTGGTTGACCGCACCTCGCCGGCGCGCTAGGCTTTGCCTCAACGACTCGCATCCGGGCAAGCCCGGATTATTCATGGTCCAGCGGAAACCAGCGCAGACTGCCGACACACTGACCCGCCGCGCCCCACGCCCTTTTGGATGGCTTGGGAGGGGTTTCGGAGTCGTTTTTTTTCGCGTAGCGCGGTGGCTCGCGCGACGATCCCCACAGCGCCACGCGCCGCGGCGTGCCTCACAAGTGCGCCCGCCTCGTCGCTGTCCATCAAATCGCCGCGGCGCGCCTACCCACTCTTCGCACCCTGCGCAAAATTCCAAAAAAAGAAAAGAAGCTGGGTTCTTCGCGTTTGATTGTCGGGGCTGTCGGCGCTGATTGGGTAAGCAAAAAATGGGGGGTGTCGGGCCTTTATCCGCTGGTTTTGAATTCTGCTAGCATTCGTTGCGGCATTGAGGGCGATCTAGGCAACCATGTGTGACGGTGTGACGGTTGTGACGATGAATTCGCACCTTGGAAATCAGTTTCGGGTATCTTGAGAGTTTCGGGTAATATGGTGTGGCCTTGCTTGCGCTGCGGGTTAGTGTGGGACCGTGTATAATCCGGGCAGGGAGCGCCTTCCGTGGCGTTCCGTGTCCCGCCGGACGACGTCGCACCCGCTTCACGGAACGCCACGGAGGGCGTTCCCTACAGAACCGGACCTTTGTGTTTTTATGAGCGTCCCTATGCTTCTAATAATCGACGGCGAGGTCGAGCGCCCCTTGTCGCTTTCCTTCGCGGACCTGGCGGCGTTCGACATTCGGCGTCAGGTGTGCGACGTCAGCCGGCTCGACCCGAAGCGGGCCGGAGACGCGGTGCGGCTCACGGCCCTCTTGGAACGCGCCGGCGTGAAATCGACGGCCAAGTACCTCTCGTTGCACTCCTCGACCGACGACTTCCATGCGAGCATTCCGCTCGACGCCGTTCGTGAGCGGGCGATCGTCATCTACCGGCTGGACGGCCATGAGTTGCCCGTCAAGGCGGGCGGCCCGTTTCGGTTCTTCATTCCCGACTTCGCCGCCTGCCACACCCAGGAGGTCGACGAGTGTGCCAACGTCAAGTTCATCGATCGGATCGAGCTGTCGCGCGAGCGAGGCTACGACAACCGGCCGAGCGAGCCGGAAGAACACGCCGAGCTGCACCGCCGCCAAGCGGCCGGCGAGGCTTGAACACGCTTCACGCTTGGCTCGATGTGATCGCTTTCACGGGTCTCATTGCGAGAACACGCCTGCGCAGCCTAACTGCAATCTCGGTCCTCGCGGAGAACGCGTCGGTCTTCATGGCCGAAATTATACCTTGTCCAATCTCCGGTCGAAAGTGCCTGCCAACCTAAAGTCAAACCGCCGCCGCGGCGCTCCGTGTCCCGCCGGACGACGTCGCACCCGCTTCACGGAACGCCACGGAGGGCGTTCCCTACAGAACCCTATGCGACCGTCAGGTCGCGTCAGAAACAGCCAGAGCCGGGCAACCTCGCCTAGATTCTTGCCCGAGAAGTTCAAGAGGATTGCGGCCGATGGAAGCGAGGCCGCGTCATGAAACTCACCAATCGTTTCGCGCCGCCTCGTCGGCCAGGCATTCCGCCCATAGCAGCAGGTCGTCATCGTCGAGGCTGTTGTCACGGGTGAACTCGGCAATGACGTGGGCAGCGTGTCCAAGCAGCTTGGCCGCAACCTGCAAGCGGCCGTTCTCCTGGTACGCGTAGCGCACCTCGACGGGCCAGCCGGCGGGTAGATTGGGGGGCAAGTCGCGAATCACGCATGTGCCCACCTCGGTACACGCCTCAGGAAGCTCGCTTTCGCCTTCCACGACGCTGATCTTGACGTTCGGCTGATTCTCCGTCGAGGTCTTGAAGCGCCGGGCCGCCGCATGGGGCAGCGGCGTATTCTTGCCGATGATGATCCGGTTCACCATTCGCCCCGACATCGGGTCGAACCCGACCACGCCGAGGCTGTGCGAGTTGACGTTGGTCACGGAGAACCGCGTGTGGCCGCCGCCCGCGCCTTGCCGCTGCAAGAGTAGATCGGCATAGAGCGCGGCGCCGTGCGCCACGGCCTCGTCGGGCGAGACCGATTGGTCGACGTGCTTGCCCGCCAGTTCGCTCAGCATCCGTTTGATCATCGGCATCCGCGTCGAACCGCCGACCACCAGCACCTTGTCGATCTCGTCCCATGTCAGGCCGGCCTGCATCACCACGATTTCCGCGGTCATGCGGGTCCGCAGAACCAAAGGCGCGGTGGCTTCCTCGAATTCCTCACGCGTGATTTCGAGCTTGTGACGCTTTTCCTGATGACGAACGATCATGGTCGCCTTGGTCCGCTCCGAAAGCGTCTTCTTCGCCAATTCGGCGGCGATCCAAAGGTCGATCGACGTCTCGGGATCATCGCGCGGATCGCCCGCCGCCGCGTCTTGGATGCGTCGCACCGCGATCTCGACCAGCTTCTCGTCCCAGTCCTTGCCTCCCAACTGCACGTCGCCGTCGGTGGCGATCGCCTTGAACGATTGGGTGGCCATCTCGACGACGGTCACGTCGAACGTGCCGCCCCCCAGGTCGTAGACCAGCACGCGCAACGGTTCGTCGCCTTGGACTCGCCCTTCTTGATCGAGAAAGCCTTCCTGGTAGCCAAACAGGATCGCGGCGGCCGTTGGCTCGTTGAGGATGTCGAGCACCTCCAGCCCGGCCATGCGGCCGGCGTCCATCGTGGCCCGGCGGCGCGTCTCGTCGAAATAGGCGGGCACCGTGATCACCGCCTTGCTCACCGGCCCCAGCTTGCGTTCGGCATCGGCCCGCAAACGGCGCAGGATGTAAGACGAAATCACCTCCGGCGGCAAGTATTCGCCTTTGATCGGCTTACGATAGTGCTTTGCGCCCATGTCGCGTTTGACGCAATCGGCGACGCAATCAGGTTCCAGCGTGGCGGCCAGCACGGCCTCCTTGCCGACAATGGCGCCCTCGCGGTCGAAAAGCACGACGCTGGGAGTCAGCACGTCGCCGTTGGCGTTGAGGATGCTGGTCGGGCGCCCCTGCTGATCGAGATGCGCCACGACCGAATACGTCGTCCCCAGGTCGATGCCCACCGCGGGTTCGTCCGCCGGCGACCGCGCGTCGGCCGTGGCTGAGGCTTCGGTTGAATCCACGTCGTCGTCTGAATTCACGTCGTCGTCCTGCCGGCCCAACAACTCGCCGGCGGCGTTGGCCAGGGCCTTCTTCCAATCGCGGCGCAATACGATGGTGGCGCCCGAGGTATCGAAGAGCCTGTCGCGCATCGCAAAGAACCATTCATCCCAGCGAAGTTCCCGCCGATCGAGCACGCGAATCTGCAACGGTGCGACGGCCCAGACGACATCGATCACCTCCAAGCGGTAGCGTTGATCGTCGCGTACCAGTTCGGCCTCTTGGCCCTGGAATGGTTCCAATACATCGGCGATGAAGGTGACGCCGTATTTGTCGAGTAGTCGTGGCAATTTCAGAGTCATGGGTCGGGTCCGGTTCGCCGGGGCAGCCTTGCTTGCCGCCGGCCGATTGCCGCCGGCTCAAGGCAAAAACGGGCCAACCGGCTGGGCTTTTGGCCGTCAGGCTTTTACACTAGCCTATCAGTTGCGTTGGTGTGCCCACCCTCCGTAGCGTGGACTTTAGCCCGCGTTCGTGGGTGGGCGGGACGGTGCCCACCCTACAATAGGCGTCCATTGTATCCTGAGCAAGGATCCGTGCGTATGTTCGACCCCTACCACAAGTGGCTGGGCATTCCCGCGGAATTTCGGCCCCCGACCTACTACCAACTGCTCGGCATTTCGCCTCAGGAGCAGGACCGCGACGTGATCGACGCCGCGGTATTGCGGCAAAGCGCCTACGTGCGCAATTTCCAATCGGGCCGGTATGGGGCCGATGCCACCCGCATCCTGACCGAAATCGCCGCCGCCAAACTCTGCCTGTTGAATCCTATCAAGCGCGGCCAATACGACGCCGAACTCAAGCGGCAGCGGGCCGAAGCCGAGCGGCTCGACCTGGCTCCCGAACCCGATCTCGACGGGTCGCGAAGATCGCCGAAGGAGTCGCCGCCGAAGCGAGCGTCGAACGCCGCATCGCCCGACGTGCCGCTCGATCTGGCGCCCGACCCGGAACTCGATCGACCCTCGCACGTCGCGGCGCCGAAAGCAGCCGCGCCGGCCAAGCCGGCTCCGAGCGCGGTCCCGTCGACGCCGCGTCCCGGCGAACAGCGAGGCCCACCGCCGCGCGCCGTGACCGACCGTTCCACCCCGCTCGCCGCATCCTTGCTCGATTTGGATAAGCTGCCTGGGGGTCGTGGAACGCGGTCGTCAACGCGAGGTTTCTCGTCGCAGCCACGCCTCGGCGCGCGGCGCCGCAAGCCCGATGAATCGCCCGTCCCCTACGGTTTGCTCGCGGCATTGGCGGGGGCGCTGCTCTTTGTGGTGCTTGTGATCGTCTATCTGCGCACCCGGCCGCCATTGCCAATGACTCCGGAAATGCTGCGAAAGATGGAAGCGAACGAAGCGCAGTTCGACGGCAAACGTCCGACGCCGTAATTGCCGGCGCCTGAGTTCCGCGGGTTGATACCCGTTTCACGGAACGCCACGGAGGGCGTTCCCTACAAAACGCGATGCGACGATCCTGGCCTTGAAGCGGGCCGCGGTCAAAAGACGTCCATCATGTGTTCGCCGCCGTGCTCCGGATTACCGATCAGCCGTTGGCCCTTCGGGTCGACGACCCAGTCGAGTAATTCGAGGGGAACCTGGCCGATGAGCACGGGCAGTTCATCCGACACTTCGCCAACGTCGATGGCGCAGTCGCGGCCTTGGATGGTGAGGCGAACCGCGCGGTAGGTGACCATGGGAACGGAACCACCGATTCCTCGCGCTTCGCGCACGCGCACCGGCTCCAACCCAAGCGCCGCGATCATCCGCTTCGGCAGCAATAATGTCGTGGCACCGGTATCGACGAGCGCGTCGGTCACTTCCACGCGCCGAACCTGGTCGTCGGCCAACAGTCCTCGTTTGGCGTTGAACAGATCCTCGAGATTCTCGATCTTGGCTGTCACCAACACTTTGCCCATCGTCGGCGTCTCCATCGTGTTCTCCTTACCCATCGTGAACAAACGGCGAGATCCCTTCGTTGCCGCGGTCAAAAGACGTCCATCATGTGTTCGCCGCCGTGCTCCGGATTACCGATCAGCCGTTGGCCCTTCGGGTCGACGACCCAGTCGAGCGACTCCAGCGGGATCTGACCGATGAGTGCGGGCAAATCGTTGGAAATTTCAACCACGTCGCTGAGGCAATCCCGCCCCTGGATCGTCAATCGCACCGCCGAATAGATCGTCAGGGTCGTCGGGCCTCCGATGGTCCGGGCCGGACGCATCTTGTACGGTCGCAGACCGAGCTGGTCGATCAGTCGCCTCGGCAGGAGCAACCCCGAGGCCCCCGTGTCGACCAGGGCGTCGGCGACTTCGACCGTGCGCACTTGATCCGGCGGCAGCAATCCACGCTCTCGTTGTTCGACGTCGTAGAGATTCTCGATTTTCGCCGTGACTAACACCTTGCCCATGGTCGTCTCCATCGCTTGCTCCCGGCATGACGCGCTCTTACCCAATCGGCATTGTATACCGCGCGGCCCGTCGTGGGACCAACCCGAGCCGGCGGCTCAAACCAGGTCGCGTAAACTCCGCAGCCCGAGCGGCTCTCGGCCGGCGAACGGTTCGCCGTAGGCCGTGCCGATCGACCAGCCCCAAAAGGCGGCCTGGTCGCGCAGCCGGTCGAGAAACGTCGGCGGTTCGGTCGCCTTGCCAACGACAAACTGGCTGGCGTAGCACTCGATGGCGCCGCGCTTTTGTTCCCAGTAAGGGCTGATGTCGAGCACGAAGGCCGGCGGGGCCATCTGCTTCAGGTGAACGCAGTAATAGTAGAAAATCCGCTGGGGATGGTGCGGCTCGCCCGGCAGATCGCTCTTGGTGAGTTTCGACCAGAAACGCGCCGCTTCGACCAGCTCGGTGGCCGCCAGGTGGTCGGGATGAGCGTCGACCCAGTACGGGGCGAAGAGCCAGCGCGGCCGCAGGCGGCGGAACGCTTCGGCGAGCTTGGCGCGGGCATCGAGCGTCGCTTCGAGGCTGCGGTTCGGCAGGCCCAGGTTTTCGCGGCAATCGACGCCCAGGATCGCCGTGGCCGCGGCCGTCTCGCGGGCGCGGACCTCGATTGAACCGTGCGGCGTCGGCTCGCCGTCGGTCAGGTCGAGGATGCCGACCGTTCGCCCCTCGGCCTTGAACTTGAGGATCGCGCCGGCCATCCCCAACTCGGCGTCGTCGGGGTGCGGTGCGACCACCAGGATGTCGAGCATGGAATCAACCTCGCAACTGCGGGAATTGGATCATTCGACTTCCGAGATGATTCCATGCGGGTCGCGCGGGTACACGACTTGCCGCGTGCAATCGACCACCAGGTCGAGTTCCTCCAGCACGATGGCCCCAATCAACGCCGTGTCGCGATCAGGCTCGACGATGGCCGAGAAGACACCTTCGCGCCCCTCGAGACTTAACCAGACGTTGCTCACCATCGAGCGCACCGCCGTCCGCTGGTCAGCGTACCGCACGGTGGTCTCACCCGCGTGAATGAGTCGCAGCGCCGACGCGATGCGCTCCGGCAAGACCAGCCGCGCGGCGCCCGTGTCGATCACGCCCGCCACCGCGACCGTCTGAAATCCCTCGGGGTCGCCGGAACCGCTGCGGGCTTGCAACACCTGCTGGTTATGGGCGACCGAGACTTCAACCGTGATTCGCCCCATGTGACGGTTTCCTTGGTGGTTCATGCCACGCCCAGCCCGCGGTCGTAGACTTCCTGGTCACGCTGATAAAGTGCGAGCACCGACTCGAGCGTGGCGCTCGAAATTTTCCAGCAGGGACGGTCGTCGGTGTGGGCGTTGGCGTGCGAAACGAACAGCCGGTGCAGGAACTTGAACATGTGCCGCGGCACGCGCAGCGTCCGCAGGGCGTCGATCAAACGGCGTTCGTTCACCGAATCGTCGAACAGGGCCGCGAGCGACGGCGATTGACCGTTGGCCGCGCAGGCCCTGAGCCGCGCATTGGCCACGTCGTAGAGCGCTTCGCCCGTCCACTCCAGCGAGGGAACCAGGTTCTGCTTGTCGAGCCTCGCCCGCTGGTAGAAATCGCGGTCCTCGCGGTCGATGAAATACGACAACTCGATCGGCAACAAGAGCTTGAAACCAATGCCCGGATGTTTGAGGAACTTGTTGTCGAGCATCGGCCACAAGAGCGCCCGCATCTGCTCCGGCGAGCCGTTCACCAGGTGCGGCTCATCCACCCGATCGACGAGCACCACGATGCCCGCGAAACCCAGCGTGCGCAGCACGCCCTGAAACTTCACCAACAACTCGAAGCGATCGTCGGTTCGCTCCTTGTTCGGCAGCGGCTGGCTGGCAATCTCGTCCGCGGGGAATTCCATCAGCACCTGCCGCAATGGGTTGACCTCGTGGTTCACCACCCGCAATTGGCGCGTGATACCGCGCGCCCGCCAGTGCCACTTCCAAGCCTTGGCCAGCCACGGCAGCCAGCCCGTGGCGGCGAACAGATAGGGCCACGGCCGGGCCAGCCATTCCCAGCGGCCGATCGCGGCGATCAGACCGAACACGCCGGCCACGCTCGCCACGCCCAAAGCCTGCGGCCACTTCGTGCGCCAGGTCGAAAACCGCAGCTTGCGGCGCAGCCGCCGCCATCGCTGACGGAACGTTTCGGCCGACGACTGGTCGTAGCAGGCGGCCAAGAGCAACAGGTCGCGCATCTGATGGCGGTCGAGCAGCGACGTTTCGAGCTGTCCGACGTCGGAAGGGCGGGTTCCACCGGCGTGCGGCGCCTCGAGAATGCGATCGACCAGCCGCGTGACGCCCAACGAGAGGATGGCGTCCATGTGGTCCCACAACTTCCACTCTCGAAACACCTGGTCCTGGCGGCGGCGGCGCACGCTGAGCTTGTCGCGAAACCGGTCGAGGAACGGATTGAAATCGTCGTACTCGATGACGAACACGCGCTGGTTCGGGTGCGTGCGGTTGAACTCGGTCAGGTGCCGCGCGATCTGCAAGCGGAGCGCCGTCTTGCCCGAACCCTTCTCGCCGAACACGATCGAGGTGGCCGGCTCGGCCGGGTCGCCATAGACCTTGTCCCAGGTGGGATGGTAGGTGCTCCCGATGCAGTGCTCCTTGAACACCGGATCGGTCTGCGCGTCCTCCTCGGCGAACGGGTTGCAAGCCACACCGTGATGTTCCAGGAATTGCTGAACTTTCATTTCGCCGCCTTCAAACCGTCCAGCATTTTCCTGAACCCCTCGGCGTGGTCCTCGACGGTTTGGTTGGGTCCGACGAACTTGACGTAATAATTCCCGGTTTTCTTCTTGCCTTCCTTGGTCGCGACGATGGCGCCCAGCAAGCGGTAGTTTTCACGTTTCTCGCCGCCACCGGCGAACGGTGGGCTGTCGTCATACGTGCCCGACACGTCGATCAGCGTGATCTCCTGGCCGGCGACGGTCAGCTTCTCCTGCTTGATTTTGTCCTTGGTGCTCGATCCGTCGGGCTGCGAAAACTGGCCGATCCAACGGTCGATGTTGGCGTTGATCGTGCCGCCGGCGCTGGTCACGGTCATCCGGCCGGGTCGCTCGTCGCCTTCCGAGGCAGGCACCTGAAACTCGTGTTCGATGATTCGGTTCGCTGGCTCCTTGCGCAGCCAGCCCTCGGGCGCCGTGAGCACCAGCCGGCCCTCGGCCAGATCGAAGTTCAGGTTGTCCTCGGCCGGCGGCTCATCGTCGGCGCGGGCACTCGATCGATAGCCGCTCGACGTCAGAGCGAACAGGACGGCGGCGGAAAACGCGCTGAAAGCAAAAGTCTTCATGGAACGACTCCCAAGATTCCGGGTGGTAACGCAAGCCGGCGGACTCGATGCCGCAGGTTTGGCGGTGGTTGATTCCTACTATACTTCACGCGGTCTCGTGGCAAAATGTCTCATGGTCGGCCGCCTGAAGTATAGCGCCATTCTACTGGTCTGGGCTTTCTGGGCCAGCGGCTGGAGCAGGCGGCGGCTGAGACCATTGGTCGCTGATCACCTTGATGACGAAAAAGGCGAGCGGGATCATGAGGATCACCAGCACGACGATCGCCACGACGGGTCCGGTATTCGAGCGCGGACGGTACTGCGTGCGTCGGATCGAACTGGCGCCGCCGCTGGAAGGGACCAGCGGAAAGTCGCCGGCCGCGGCGGCGGCGGGAAAACCGACTCCGGCCATCGGGATCGCGCCGGCCATCGGGATCGCGCCGGCCATCGGTAAAATACCCGTTGCCGTGGGAAAGGCGCCGACGGCGGTTGGGATCGCAAAGCCGGTCGCGACGGCAGACGCATGGGAGGGGACGCCACCCGTGGGGTCAAGCTCTGGGAATACGTTTCCGGCGCGTTTCCATTCCGGCCAATCTTGACGCCAAACGAGCGAGTCGGGCGCGACTCGGCCTTCCTTGATCCAGCCCCGGAACGCGTCACCCGCGGCGGGGCCGTACTGGCTGCCGGCGCCGGGCGGCATCACGTACCACTGCATCTGGGGCGATTCAGCGATCGGATCGGGCCGTTGGATCCGCCCAGCCGCCGCCACGGACGCGGTCGCCTCCTCGTGCAACAAAGGCACCACCGCGGCGGTACGGGCCGGCGACGCCGCGGGGGTCGCTTGAGTTGCGCTCGTCGCGGCGGCAGGCGGCGAAACCGGGGAAGCGGCGGCCACCACGCCCGGCGCGGCGGCGACATCGGCCACGCCACCTTCCGCTGGAATGTCGATTTTTGCTTCGCACTTGGGGCATCGCCCGCGCTTGCCCGCCAGGTTCGACTTGACGTTCAACGCGCTGTTACAGTGCGGGCAAGTGAACTTGATGCCCATAGTCTCTTTCGGAGCGAGGCCCTAATTGTTGTCGACGGTTATTGTAGGCGGAACGCTTGTAGCGTGGGCTTAAGCCCGCGTCCGTTGTGGGCGGTGCCCACCCCTACGCATTATACCTCACCTTCTTGCGACGGAAAGCCGCTTCCGGCCCGCGACAAACTAGACCCCGCGCTCGTCAGCCGCTAAAATCATGGCTAGTCCACCCATGACATCCAACACCCATCCCGAGGGAGATGAAATCATGTTTTATCGCATCAGCCTGTATGCGGGAATTCTGTCGCTTGGCGCCGCGGCGCTTATTTCCTCCGGCCGCCTGGCGGCCGACAACGAGCCGGCAAACAACCAGCCAGCAGACGAGATCAGCGGCAATTACCTTGAAACGCGCACCTGCGACGTTTACACCGGCCCGTGTTTTGCCAACGCCCAGGTCGGCTTGACCGGCCGGCAGGCGATCATGGCCTGGAATATCGAAACCGGAACGCACGAAGGCACCGACCTGAGCGGGCTCAACGTCGTGCTGGTCATCCGCGCCGCCGATACGCTCGGCTTTGGCGGAACCGTCGTCGTCCGGCCTGATCCGATCAAGTCGGTGATTCTGGTCGACGAGCGCGCGACCGACGCGCAGCGCGCAGCGCTGGCGTCTTTCGTCAAGCGGCACGCGGCTCGCGTCACCGGCGACGTGGTGCGTGTCGCCAGCTTGCCCATTGAAATGAGGTTCGACCTCATCGACATGGAGTGCCGTCTTGAGGCCGGCAAGGAAGCCCGCCTGGTCACCCGCAGGCTGGTCGCTCGCGACCGTTGCTGCACGAACGAAGAGATCTTCTACCCGCCGCTGACGGAGGTCGAACACTCCGCGCCGGCCTTCACCATCGACGGCGGCTTCGCGGGGCGCGGGCTGGGCCAAACCTGGTCGAACCCCAAGACGCGAAGCTCGTTCTTGGCGACATTTGCCTATTGACCCCTTGTTCCCACGCTCCGCGTTGCTTATTCTCGCGGCGGAAGGCGTTTCGCCTCCTGATCGCGACCGCCCTGGTGCAGCACGACGTGGGTGACCTGGTCATCCTTGTCGCGCGCGAATGTCAGTTGGGCGTCGACCACCTTGAGAAAGAACTCGGTCTCCGATTCGGGAAACACCTCGAACTTCGGCTGGCCGGTGAGTTGGATCATCAGCCGCTCGCCCTCGCGGGTACAGGTCAGCACGAACGCCGGATTGAATGCGTACTCGCCGACGTAATCATCGTAGACTTGCGGATCGACTTTGGCCACGCGACGCGTCTTGGGCAGCTTGTACGGCTCGCCCAACACGATCGCCGCCAGATCCTGCGCGATTCTGCCTGGCGAGTGCGACTCGACGTTCGAGAGCACGACGACACAGAGCTTCAGCTCGGGAATCCGCAGGATTTGGGTCGAGAAGCCGTTGATCCCGCCGGCGTGACTGGTGGCCGTTTTGCCGTCGCGCGTCTGAACGCTCCAGCCGTAGGCATAATTGTCGCGCACGGGAGTGAACATCTTCGCCATCGACTCGGCGGTGATCAGCTTGCCGGCCGTCAAGGCCCGGTCCCAGCGCAGCAAGTCGTCGACGGTCGAATACAACGCGCCGGCCGCGTGGGGCTGCGACATGTCGATGTAGGCCGCGTTGGCCAACTGCTCGCCTTCACGCGTGTAGCCGGCCGCGCGGTGTTGGAGAATCGTTTCATGGTGGTCGTATCCGCTGTCGCGCATTGCCAACGGGTCGAACACCGATTGCTTGAGAAACATTTCGTACGACATGCCAGCCGCCTTTTCGATGATCGCGCCCAGCAAAAGGTAACCTGAGTTGCTGTAGGCGAATTTCTCGCCCGGTTCAAACTCCAGCGGCTTGTCCTTGAAGCGGGCGATCATCTCCGGCAGCGTCTGCGGGAGCATCCATTTCTTGGGGTAGTCGGGAAAGCTCGTGAAGCTCGGTATGCCGGAGGTGTGACTCAGTAGGTGGTGGATTTTCACGTCATTCCAGGCCTCAGGCGCGTCGTCGACGTGCTTGCCCACGGGATCGTCGAGGTTGAGCTTGCCCTGCTCCTGCAGGATCATCACGGCCATCGCCGTGAACTGCTTGGTGATCGACCCCAACCGGAAGCGGGTCTGAGCCGTGTTCGGAACGCGTAACTCGACGTTGGACCAACCATACCCTTCGCTGACCAGCACCGCGTCGTCCTTGGCGACCAGCACGGAGCCATTGAACCGGTCGGCTTCGACACAGGCGGCCATGTACTCTTCGAGCTTGGCTTTGGGGTCGTCTTGGGCGACCAACGTCGCGGTGGCCGAGCCGGCGGCAAGGAACAGGGTTAAGACGAGCGGGTGAAAAAAAGTGGTTTTCATGGGAGAACCTCAAGTGGCAGTGGCAGGGATCGTTGGCCTGGTTCGTGTATGACCATGAATAATACGGGCCAAGTCATGAAGTGCGTCTCGGCCTCTTCGGGCGACGCCCCTCGGTCCAGACCTGCCGCACCTCGTCCGGCGTCGATGCCGCCTTGATTGCGAGAAGGATTGCCCGTAGCACCTTAGGGTCTTGGACCTGTCGGATTTCCGGCAAGAGCTTCAGCCCCTCCTTGCCGAATCTCAGGTCAAGGCCGACCGCAATGCCTTCGAGCAATCCCTCCTCAAGCCCCTTCTCAAGCCCCTTCTCAAGCCCCTTCTCCATCCCCTTCTCCATCCCCTTCTCCATCCCCTTCTCCATCCCCTTCTCCATCCCCTTCTCCATCCCCTTCTCCATCCCCTTCTCCATCCCCATTCTCTCCGCAATGTCAATGAACGGCATACGCTTCTCCTCTTGGTATTGGGTGATCTCTTGCCAAAAAATGGTTTCCAGCGGCGTGGGCAATTCCATTATCCAGTCAATGAACCGAAACAATTGCCGAACGTCCTCGGCGCGAAAGCCCCGTTCGTGCAGTCCTTTGACCAACCGCACTTTCCACGACTGGCGTTCGGCCGGTGCCCTCCGGGTCTCCAAGGTCTTCAGGTGGGCCAGGACGACGGTGGCAAACGGGTTCGGGCTGGCCTCCAGATCCTCGCACCGCGGCGCATAATCCAGCAGTTTGACGATAGGAAACTCGATACCTGCCCGGAAACCCCAACGGCCGTAGCCATACTGGCTGGGCCGCCAAGCTGGGTCGTCGTCCGCCAGGATCGCCAGGCTGATGACCTCGCGGTCGTAACGGTCGAAGATGCGGTGATTATAGACGTACATCCGCTTCGGGAAGTCGCCCTCCTTCCGCGCCTGCACTTCGACATGGATCAGGAGCCACCGTTCCTCGCCGCTCTTCAGCCACACCTTGACCAGCTTGTCCACATAGCGCCGGCCCTGCTTTGCCTTGCGCACGATCTGCTGGAACTCCTTGTCGAGCATCTCATAGCGTCGGCTCCAGTCGATATCGGCGTGTGCCTGTGGAAAGAAGAAGGCCAGGCAAGCCTCGAAGAAGCGGTCGAGCGCCTCTTTCCAAGGGCTGTCGTAATCGGCCCTGGGGCCATCGGTTCCACGAGTTTGTTTGCGTTTCGCCATCACAACCACTAAGATAGCTCCACCGTGCCCCACTCGCCAGCCACTTGTCCACGGCGCGCCGAATTTCTTGGGCAACAGCGTCCGGTCGACACCTGCGGTTTTTTCCATCGCGCGTTGGTTGGTGGGCGGCGCCCACCCTACGCTTCCCCCTCCAAACACCGGAACCGTGTGCCCGGCGGAAAAAAAGACTGAACGTCTCGGCTAGCCGATGTGATTCAAGTAGGCGTCGAGGTCGAGCGCCGGGATGTGGTTCATGCCGCTTTCTCCTTTCAAACCGCACAGTCAGTTTCCCTGGAAATCGGCGGCCGGGCAAGGTAGAATAACAATGACCCGACAAAAGGGCAGCGTTGTGGCGCAGGCGTCCCACCTGCACATCCGGCAGGCAGGCGGAACGCCTGCACCACAAGATCGCACGATGCCGCCATCCGCTCCGCAAGATCGAGCGACTGCGCTGCCATAACCGCCGCGGAGCGGCAAATTGAGCGCGTGCTACAATTCGACGCCCACACGCGAGGGCTTCCGTATGGTATGGTTATAGGCCGACTGGACGCACTCCTGGGCGACTTGCCGTATGGAAGACAAACAGTTCTACCTCTCATCCGACCTGGCCCACCGCCTTGCGGCGATCGACGTCGGTACGAACAGCATTCGCCTGGTGGTGGCCGAAGCTCTGCGGGAAGGCCAGTACCGCGTGCTGACCGAGGAGAAAGACGCCGCTCGGCTGGGCAAGAACCTGAGCTCGACCGGGCGGCTCAACCCGGCCGCGGTCGAACGCTCGCTCGAGGCGCTGCGGCGGATGAAACAGATCGCGGCCGGCTACCAGGTGCGCGAACTGCGCGTGATCGCCACATGCGCCGTCCGCGAGGCCGAGGACGGCGCCGAGTTCTGCCGCAGGGCCAAGGACGAGATTGGGCTGGAGATCGAGGTTGTTTCCGCCCTCTTCGAGGCCCATTTGGCCTTCTTCAGCGTCGCACGCGGTTTTCACCTCGAAGGCAAGAACGTCGCGGTGGCCGACATCGGGGGCGGTAGCACCGAAATCATTCTGGCCTCCGGCCCGATCATCGAGGACGTATGCACCACGCCGCTGGGCGCCGTGCGGATGACCGACCTTTATCTCAACGGCCAGGATCCACCCAGCTTCGACGACTTCAATCGCTTGCTCGGCGGCATCGACCGCGAACTGAAGCGGCATTCCAAGGGACTGATCATGGCGCCCCACCTGCTGATCGGCTCCGGCGGCACGTTCACCAGCCTGGCTGAGATGACGATGGCCGACAAAGGGCAGCACGGCCTGCCGCTGCGCGGCTACGAGATCACGCACGCCGAGGTGGGGCACCTGCTCGATCGTCTGCGCAAATTGCCGGCCAAGGCCCGCCGCAACGTCGCGGGCCTCAGTCCCGAGCGCGCCGACATCATCGTGGCCGGCGTGGCGATCGTCGACCGGCTCTTGCGGCGGTTCAAGATCAATCGTTTGCAAATTCACGATCGTGGCGTGCGCGATGGTTTGCTGCTGACGATGCTCGACAAGTCGCTTGGCGCCGCCAGCGCCGACCCGCACGACCAGGAAGCGGCGATCGAGCGGTTCGCCGCCAACTGTGGTTGCGACTTGAAACACGCCCGTCAGGTCGCCCGGCTGGCGGGGCTGATCTTCTCGCAACTCCTCGGCAAGGTCGAAATCGACGCGGCCGACCGGCCCTTGCTCGAGGCGGCGGCGCGGCTGCAAGACGTCGGTTACCTGATCAACTACGAGAAGCACCACAAGCATAGCTACCACCTGATTCTCAACAGCCGGTTGGCGGGCTTCCAGCCGCACGAACTGGAGTTGATCGCGAACATCGCCCGTTATCACCGTGGCAAGGAGCCGAAAAAGAAGCACGAAAACTTCAGCCGCTTGTCGGCCAAGGACCAAGAGCGGGTCCGCCGATTGGCGGCGATCTTGCGGCTGGCGGGCGGCTTCGACCGCAGCAGCACGCAGCAGGTGCAAGCCATCTCGGTAGCTTTCGGCAAGAGTCAGATCGACATGCGCGTGCTGGCCGCGGAGTGCCCCGAAGTCGACCTCTGGGCCGCGCGCCGCCGGGCCGAGCCGTTCGAGAAGATCTTCGGGCGCGCGTTGGTCATCGAGTGGCAAGACCCGCGCCATCCGCCCCCGGCGACGCGCCATGGGGGCAAGGAAGGCGGCAAGTCGGCTGACGACGCCGCCACCGACGGCAAGCCCGGCACCGCCTCCCGCGCGAAACGGCCAACGTCGCGGAATTCGTAAAAAACGCGCCTTCGCGCTCGAACGAATCGCCGCCGGGTCTGATGAAACGGATGAAAGCCCGTAGTCGTCGGCTTGTCCGTAGGGTAGAATACTCGCTATGAACGCTGAAGCCATTCGAGAATGGATCGACCGTCGCCCGTTCCAACCGTTTGCCGTGCGGCTCGCCGGCGGCGAGGCCCACCAGGTTCGGCACCCGGAAACAGTTATCTTGATGCGGACCACGTTGGTCATCGCCTATCCTGAGACGGAACGTGTGGCCGTCTGTTCCTTGCCGCATATCACCAGCATCGAGACGCCGCAACCGGCCTAGCGCCTACGGTAATTTCGTAGCGTCCGAGGGCGTGAACAATCCCCTCGCCTTGGCGGCCAAACGCCACTTGAGCGTCCCATCGCGCCGAAGCAGGTCCGTCGGTCGCAGTTGTCCGCTGGCGGCAAGTTGCCGGATCTCATCCGTTGAAACAGGACCTCGCTTCACTCCGCCATGAGCGTAAAACCACCGCCTTGACATATTGAACCTACCTCGGTCGTCTTCCATCGAAACGAACTCGCGGATGCCGCCAGCCTCAAGTGATACTATCAGTTGGTTGGCGTCACTGCTAGAATCGCCGTGACCCAGGCTCAATGAGGCAGCGAGTGACATGGCCAACACCCCCATGATGCGGCAGTACGAGGACGCCAAGAAGGCGTGCCCCGACGCGGTTTTGCTGTTCCGCATGGGCGATTTCTACGAGATGTTCCATGACGACGCCAAGCTGGCGGCCCGCGTGCTGAACCTCGCCCTGACCAGCCGCGACAAGGGAGAAAATCCGGTCCCCATGGCCGGCTTTCCCCACCACCAACTCGAAAGCTACCTCGGCAAGCTGATCGCGGCCGGCCTGCGGGCCGCCATCTGCGATCAGGTCGAAGACCCCAAGCTGGCGAAGGGGCTGGTCAAACGCGAAGTCACTCGCGTCGTCACGCCCGGCACCGTCACCGACGACGCGCTGCTCGACCCGCGAGAGAGCAACTTCCTGGCGGCGCTCGTGCCCGGCGAGATCGTCGGCCTGGCCTGGGTTGATCTGTCGACCGGCCGCTTCCTGGCCGCGCAGGTCACGCCCGCACGGCTGGCCGACGAACTGGCCCGCATCGCGCCGGTCGAGTGCCTGTTGGCCGAGGACGTTGAATTATCCCACGCGCGGCTCGATGAGCGAGTTGTCGTCACGCGCCGACCAGGCTGGGTCTTCTCGCACCACGCCGCGCGGGAAGCCTTGGCCAAGCACTTCGGCACGCAAACGCTCGAAGGTTTCGGCTTCGAAGCGGTCGACGTGCCCGCCGTTCGCGCCGCCGGGGCGGTCCTCGACTACCTCGCCGAGACGCAAAAGACCTCGCTGGCGCACATCGACCGGCTCGTTCCCTATCGGCCGGGCAACACGCTCGAAATCGACGAGGCCACGCGACGCAGCCTGGAGATCACCCGCACGCTCCGCGAGGGTCGCCGCGACGGGTCGCTCTTGGACGTGCTGGGCCGCTCGGTGACGGCCATGGGTTCCCGGCTGCTGGCCGATTGGCTGGCCAATCCGCTCACGAACACGGCGTCGATCGACGAGCGGCTCGACGCCGTCGGCGAACTGGTGGCCCATCCCAAGCTGACCGAGGAGCTGCGCGAAGAACTGCGGCGGGTTTACGACGTCGAGCGGCTGCTGGCCCGCGTCACCACCGGCCGCGCCAGCCCGCGCGACTTGAACCATCTCGCCCGCACGTTACGCACACTCCCCGTATTCAAGGCCAAGCTGACGGCGCGCGAAAGCGCCCTCTTGGCACGCCTGGAGACCGAGCTCGACCTGTGTCCCGACATCCGTGGCCGGCTCGACGCGGCGCTCGAGGAAGAGTGTCCGCTGGTCAGCCGCGAAGGGGGCTTCATCCGCGCGGGCTTCAGCGCCGAGCTCGACGCCCTGCGCGAACTGACGACCGGCGGCAAGCAATGGATCGCACGCTACCAGTCCGAAGAAGCGCAACGCACGGCGATACCCAGCCTCAAGGTCGGCTTCAATAGCGTCTTCGGCTACTACCTGGAGATCACCAACACGCACCGCGACAAGGTGCCCGACCGCTACATCCGAAAACAGACGGTCAAGAACGCTGAACGCTACATCACGCCGGAGCTCAAGGAATACGAGGAAAAGGTGCTCACGGCCGAGGAGAAGGCCAAAGACCTTGAGCACGAATTGTTCCTCGAGCTGCGCGACCTGGTAACGGCCGGCGCTCGCCGCCTGCGCGGCACGGCCGGCGCGCTGGCTCAGACCGACGTGCTCGCCGGCCTGGCCGACCTGGCACGCGAGCGCGGCTATTGCCGGCCCAAGATGGTCGACGAGCCGGTGCTGCGGATCGTCGCCGGAAGGCACCCCGTGCTCGACCAACGGATGGCGGCCGGGGCCTTCGTTCCCAACGACGTGACCGCCGGACCGGACGAGGGGTTCATGCTGCTGATCACGGGGCCGAACATGGCGGGCAAGAGCACCTACATCCGCCAGGTGGCGCTGATCCAACTGTTGGCGCAAATGGGTTCGTTCGTGCCGGCGCGCGAGGCGACGTTGGGGGTGGCCGACCGCATCTTCGCACGCGTCGGCGCCAGCGACGAATTGGCCCGCGGTCAGAGCACCTTCATGGTCGAGATGACCGAGACGGCGCGCATCTTGAACACCGCGACGCCCCGCAGCCTGGTGATTCTGGACGAGATCGGCCGCGGCACGAGTACCTACGACGGCGTGTCGTTGGCCTGGGCGGTCGTCGAGTACATCCACGACCACGTCGGCTGCCGCACGTTGTTCGCGACGCACTACCATGAGCTCACGGACCTGGCCAACTCGCTCTCGGGCGTGAGGAACCTGAACGTGGCGGTGCGCGAGTGGCAGGACGACGTGGTGTTCCTGCACCAGATCGTCGCAGGCGCGGCCGACAAGAGCTACGGCATCCATGTGGCGAGGCTGGCCGGAGTGCCGCGCGAGGTCTTGGAGCGGGCCAAGCAGATCCTGTCGCGGTTGGAGCAGGACCATCTCGACGAGCGTGGAAAACCCAAGCTCGCCCAGCGGCATGTCGCGCGGCTGGGCGGCGACCTGCAGCTCACGTTGTTCGCCGCCGCCGAGCACCCGCTGTTGGACAAGCTCCGCCAGGCCGACCTCGACGGCCTCACGCCGCTTTCGGCGCTCGCGCTCTTGAAACAGTGGCAGTACGAGTTGTGTTTGAAAACACCCTCGGCCTAGCCATTCCGACCCCTAATCTTTAGAATATACCTCACGCGGCCGACAATGAGACATTTTCCACGAGCAAGTGGTGTCTGGTGGCAGAGCGTAAGCGATGCCCCGGCTAAATAGCGACCGGGGCATCGCTTACGCTCTGCCCCAGCCACCGTGAATGTCTCATTGTCGGCCGCGTGAAGTATAGCGGACTCTCGGAAAAAAGAATTCTCACCCGTTGAAGGGGATTTGGCGTTGATTCGTTCCCATACCTGCGGCGAGTTGCGTGTCGGGCATGTGGGCCAAGAGGTGACTCTCTGCGGCTGGGTCGATTCGTACCGCGACCACGGCGGCGGGCTGTTCCTCGACGTGCGCGACCGCTACGGTAAGACCCAAATCGTCTTCGCCCCCGAAGCCGGACCCCAAATCCAGGAAGCGGCCAAGACGCTGCGAAGCGAGTTCGTCGTCGCCGTCACCGGCAAGGTCGCCCGGCGGCCCGAGGGGACCGTGAACCCCAAGCTCGACACGGGCGAGATCGAACTGCGGGCCAGCCAACTCACGGTGCTCAACAAGAGCCTGACTCCCCCCTTTCAACCCGGCGCCAAGGAGCTGCCGGGCGAGGATCTCAGGCTGAAATACCGCTACCTCGACTTGCGGCGGCCCGAAATGCAACGGACGCTCGTCCTGCGGCACCGCGTGATCAAGGCCATGCGCGACTACTTTGACGAACATCGCTTCATCGACGTGGAAACCCCCATGCTCGGCCGTAGCACGCCCGAGGGAGCCCGCGACTACCTGGTGCCGAGCCGAGTTCACGCCGGCTCGTTCTACGCACTGCCGCAGTCGCCGCAACTCTACAAGCAGATCCTGATGGTCGCCGGATACGACCGCTACGTGCAGGTCGCCCGCTGCTTCCGCGATGAAGACCTGCGGGCCGACCGCCAGCCCGAGTTCACGCAGTTGGACATGGAGATGTCGTTTGTCAACTCCGACGACGTGATCGGCGTCATCGACGGCCTGGTGGCCAAACTGGCCAACGAGATCCTGGGCCTGGACGTCAAGCTTCCGCTGCCTCGCATGACCTACGACGAGGCCATGCGGAGGTTCGGCCACGACGCCCCCGACCTGCGTTTCGGCATGGAACTGGTCGACGTCACCGATCTGGCCAAAGAAGCCGAGTTCCGCGTGTTCCGCGAGGCGGCCGAGGGGGGCCTGTGCGTGCGCGGCTTGAACGCCAAGGGGGCCGCCGCCAATTACTCGCGCAAGGCCATCGACGAACTGACCGAGTTCGTCAAACAGAACTTCGGCGCCAAAGGGCTGGTGTGGTTCAAGGTCGAAGAAGGCGGCACGCTCGCCTCACCGACCGCGAAAAACTTCGCGCCCGCGTTGCTGGCCAAGATCGGCGCGCGGATGCGGGCGGCGCCGGGCGACTTCTTGCTGTTCGTGGCCGATTCGTTCGAGGTCACCTGCAAAGCGCTCTACGCTTTGCGCAAGCGCTTCGGCGAGGAACTGCGGCTGTACGAGCCGGGCCAGATGCACTTTTCCTGGGTTGTCGAGTTTCCGATGTTCGCCTACGACGCCGAGGAAGGATGCTGGGCCGCGATGCACCATCCCTTCACCGCCCCTCGCCCGCGGGATCTGGCGATGCTGGCCACCGATCCGGGCAAGTGCCGAGCGCAGGCCTACGACCTGGTGATCAACGGCTCGGAGGCGGGCGGCGGAACGATCCGAATTCACGACAACGAAACGCAGCAACAGGTCTTTTCGCTGTTGGGCATCGACCCGCGAAAAGCTCGCGAGCGGTTCGGCTTTCTGCTCGACGCCTTGCAGTTCGGCGCTCCGCCTCACGGTGGCATCGCCCTGGGCATCGACCGCTGGGTGATGCTCTTCGGAGGGCTGGACAACATCCGCGACTGCATCGCCTTCCCCAAGACGCAAAAGGCCGCCGACCTGATGACCGAGGCGCCCGGCCAAGTCGACGCCAAGCAACTCAGGGAACTGAAGATCAAGCTCGACAAGGACTCGTAGGTTACTTGGCTCGCATCGCGGTCGCCGCGGCGGCGGCGGGACCGCCCTTCGACGGCCCGGCGCGGCGCAATGCGTCGACGACTTGCCGCTTGCTGATCAGATCGCGCAGCACAATGGGCTGCTCAGGCCGGTCGGCGGGAAACACGGCGTAGAGCGGAATCGACGCGCTCTTGAGCTTCTCCAGCATGAATTCGATTTCCGGCGATGGCTTGCTCCAGTCGGCGCGGAGCGGCACGACGTCGAATTGCTCGACCACGTCGCGGACCTCCGGGGTGTTCAAGGCGACCGCCTCGTTAACCTGGCAGGTCGCTCACCAGAGGGCTGTGAAATCCAAGAGCACCGTCTTGCCGGCCGCGGTGTGGTTGGTCAACGACGCGATCGAAAAGGGCTGCCACGCGATGAGTTCGGGACGCGGCGCCAGCCAGCCGAACGAAATGAACGCGGCCAGCGCCGTGACGACCGCCCCCATGCCCCAAGCGCGCAGGCGCAGCCGCAATTCGGCGTAGAGCGGTGTGCGCCCGATCCACCAGAACGCAAACCACAAGCCGAACAGAAAGGCCAGCGCGGGGATGAAATAATCGCGATCGATGACCCGGAACAGCCAGACCACGGTGCCCAACAGGACGAATCCCATCAATTGCTTGAAGGTATCCATCCAGGCGCCCGGCTTCGGCAGGAAGTGAATCAAGCCGGGAAACACGCCGATCAGCAAGTAGGGACTCGCCATTCCCAGCCCGATGAATCCGAACGTCAAATAGGTGATCGGCGGTGGTTGCGCCACGGCAAACGCGAACACGACGCCCAGGTACGGCCCGCTACAAGGAGTCGCCAGGATCGTCGTCAACACCCCTTTGAGAAACGCTCCCCAAGCGCCCTCTTTCGCGGCCAGTTCGTTGGCCTTGCCGCCGCCCACGAAACCCGGAATCGGAATCTCCCACACGCCGAGAAAACTGAGGGCCATCACGAACACCAGCGATGCCATGCCGACGTTGAAACCGAGCGAGGTAAACTGCTGCCCCCAACTGAATTGCTTGCCTAACATCAGCCGGAAAACCACCGTCGCCGTGGCCAGCGCCATGAACACGGAAATCAGCCCCAGCGAATACCAAACATTCAGCCATAGCACGCGCCGGCGATCGTGGCCGCTTTGTTCGACGAACGAAAGGATCTTGAGGCCAATCACCGGAAGCACGCACGGCATCAAATTCAGGATCAGTCCGCCGATCAGCGCGAATCCCAGCGTTACCAGGAGCGAAGTGCCACCATTCGCCGCGTCGATGGGCGCCAGTTCCGCGCGTTCCTTCTTGTCGCCGCCCAAGGCCTTTTCGGCGTCGCCGTAGTTTTTCTTGCCCGTGAACGTGACGGGCAACCGGCCGTCGCGGCGTGCGCGGCCGACGGTCAGCGTGGCCTCGAAGCCGACGGCCGACAGCTCGCACTTGCTGTCGGTACATACCTGGTAGCCGATGATTCCCGCCAAGGCCAACCCGCCGGCCTTGGCCCCCTGGGGCACGGTCAATTCAATGGTCCAAGTCACGGGCTCGCCGTACTGGCCCAAGGCGCCGTCGCCACCTTCGGACGGCGCCGAGTCGGCGACGGGCTTCGTGGCAACCAGGCCGGATTTCTTGCTGAATACGATCAAGGTCGGCCTGCCGCCCAACTCCGGAACCTTGTCGCCGACGGCATAGATGTGCCAACCGCCGTCGCGGTCGGGTTCGGCCGTCACGACAAGCCGCGCCTTGCCCCCCGGCTCGACGACCTTGGGTTCGAGATGGGCGCGGAACGCCACATGCTTGTCGTCGGCGTATTCGCCGAACTCGGCTTCGTCTTCCGCCGCCAAGCCCTTGGTCGCGTTTGCCTTTCGAGCCGGCGGCGTCGCGACGGCCAGCGCGGCTTTGAATGGAAAGTCCGTCGGGGGATCGCAATGCTCGGCATTGCACGCCTGCGCGTGGAGCTTGCCCGCGATGGCCAGTTGGGAGGGATCGACGCCCTCGGCCCAACGGATCGGCGCGGTCCAGGTCACGACGCCTTCGTGTTCCTCCAGGGGCACGCCAGGAAAAACGACGTTGTCCAGGTGCTCCGCCGGCGGCTCGGTCGGCTCGAAATCGCCGGTCAACTCAAATCGCCGGCTGGCCTCCAGCTTGATTTTGGTGCGGATCGGCCCACCATTCGGCTGGGTGATCGAATAGATATGGTAGCCCGGCGCCAACTTGGCGGTGATCGAAAGCTTGCCACCACGACCGCCGCGATCGACCGTAAACGACGCCGAGACCGCGACCGCTTCCTCATGGGGGCCGGCCGTCGCCGCGGGATCGAGCTTGAGCTCGTCCAAAAAACTCTTTTGTGCCCAAAGAGGCGAGACGCCGTTCAGCGCCAGCCAGGCACACATCGCCACCGTGCGACAGCGCAGTCCTAAGCTTCGCATCCGTTTGCGTCCTTCGTCAGTAAGTTGGATTGGTGGGCTTCAGCCCGCGTCCGTTGTGGGCGGTGCTAGCCCGGATTATTCATGGTCCCGTAGCTGGCTTCGCAAGAAGTCAGGCCGTGGACGCAAGTTACGCCAGAATTCTTGCGAATTCTGCTACAGCACAGTGCGCGAGTTCTTCCCCGGACCATGAATAATCCGGGCTAGGAACCCCGCCTGTCGCCTTTCGCTCCGCGAAAGGACGTTCTTTCGCGGAGCGAAAGGCGACATTACGGCCGGTATTGATTTTACGTCAGGCTGGGTAGCGAGGCAATGGAGGCGGGAGGCAGTGGGAGAAAGGAGAAAGGAGAAAGTGACCGGTTGACAGGTCGCCTACTGCGTATTGCCTACTTGCCTACTGCCTCGCCAACCTGGCCACGTTCTCGTCGAGCCGTGCTTCGACCGCGCCGCGGTCGTCGAACGTCCGTCGATCGAGATAGATCCATTCGAGCCAGTTCATGCCCGACAGGAGAACATTGGCTCGATCGAATGCGGTCACCAACAGCGCCTCGGCCAGTGAAAGCGGCTTGATCCGCTCGTAGGCCGAAAGCGCATGCTGCCACCCTGGCGCGTCGTCGCCGACGAGGCTCCCCACGAGCCGCGCCACGTCGGCGGCGACGCTTTCCGGCCGCATGGCGCCGAAGTCGATGAGACCACTCACCTGCTCGCCCACGAACAACACATGGTCGTGCCAGATATCGCGAATGCACGGCTGCCGGGGAACTTCGACCCGCGCCGCCTCGTTCAACGTCCGCCGCACCTTGCCTTCCGCCAACGGGTAAAGCTCCAAGAGCAAGCGAGCGGGCCTCGCCAGTTCGGGCCAGTCGCCATGGGAAAGGGCCGCCGAAACCTGCTCGCGTCGTTGAGGCGTCCAAGCGTGCAGCCGTTGGAGGCGTTCGGCAATGCCGGGCGAAGCGGCCGGCCCGTGGTCGGGCAGCGGAAACGAGGCGGCGGCCCGGTGAAACTCGGCCAGGGCGCTGACCGCGGCGGCCAGCTTCGTTCGGCTGGGCGCCTCGTGATAATCGGCCCTGCCAGGCAGCCAGGGGCTCAATTCCCAAAGCGTGCCGGCCTCGCACACGAAGCCCGCGTGGGCGCGCGTTTCCAGTGGCAGCGGCAACGCGTGGAATCCCTCCTGCACGACATGCCAGAGCACGGCCTGAATGAACTCGAGCCGATCGCGCGTCGGGTGCTCGCGCGGCCAGCGGCGGAGGCAAAGCGGGCCGCGACGCGTTTCCAGCCGCCAGAAACACGCGCCGCTGAACCCGCCGGCCGCCGCCAGATAGCGCGCCGAGTTGGGTTGGCAGTCGTCTGGGTACGCGGCGACCACGCGGCGATACGCGGTTTCGACGTTCATCGCCAGGGAACCTCCTTCGAGCATCATCGGCATTGTACCGCATTGGGTTTTTGCCTCCTAGCCTTCAAGCGGGTCGTCGTTTTTGTTATACTTCACGCGGCCGGCAATGTGGCATTTTGTCACGAGAAAGTGGTGGCTGGTGGCTGGTGGCAGAGCGTAAGCGATGCCCCGGCTAGAAAGCGACCGGGGCATCGCTTAGGCTCTGCCCCAGCCACCGTGAATGTCTCTTTCTTGGCCGCGTGCAGTATATGATCATATTGGGAACGTGTCGCACGACCGCGGAGTTGCCGAGCGTGAAAATGATCGTGGCAGTCATTCAGCCGACCAAGTTGCTGGCGTTGCGCGAGGCGCTGGTGAAGATGGGCGTCACGCGGATGACCGTCTGCGACGCGCAGGGCTTCGCACGGCAACGCGGACGAACGGAGATGTACCGCGGGCACGAGTACAAGACCCACCTCCTGCGGAAAGTGGAGCTGGAGATCCTCGTCAACGACGACTTCGTCGACCGCACGATCGACACGATTCTCAGCGTCGCGCGCACCGGCCCGGAGGGAACGATCGGCGACGGCAAGATTCTCGTCCTGCCGGCCGACGAAGTGATCCGGGTAAGCGATGGAGTGCGCGGTCCCGAAGGGGCGTGAAACCCATGGCCGCCGTATTGCTTACCGCCGACCTGGCCTGTTCGTCGAAGGTGGCCGGCGCGGCGGCTCGCGCCGGGCGGCGCGTCGAGACGGCGATGAGCCTCGCGGCCTTGCTCGAAAAAGGGGTCGGCGCCGAGTTGGTCATCCTCGACCTGACGGCACCGGGCGCCGATCCAAGAGAGCTCTTGCCGCGATTGCGCGCGTTGGCGCCGCCGCCCATCCGCGTGATTGCGTTTGGTCCGCACGTGAACGAGGCGGCTCTGGCGGCCGCTCGCGAGGCGGCTTGCGACCTCGTGATCACGCGAGGGCAGTTTCACTCGCGGGTGGACGAACTGCTGGCGAAGTATGTCAGCGGCTGAGCCGGCGGCGGCAGGGCCGCGAACAGGTCGGCCAAGCCGTGGGTTGTGCCGCATCCACGCGCCCGGCTCTACCACCACGGTCACGCTTGGTATTCCGCCCTTGCTGGGCAGTGCCCAAGTGGTGGGCGGTGCCCACCCTACGTCGCTGCGCCCAGGCCAAGGGCCACCGTAGACCTCACGCTCCGCGTGAGGAAACATCACGCGGAGCGTGATGACTACGGTCGTGCTCGGAATTCTCACGAATTCCGCTACGCTAACTTGTGTGCTGCTTGTAGTATTCGGCCGAGCCGGTGAAGCCGGCGATCACGTCCTCGTTGGTCTTGCCGTCGGCGAATTGGCCCAGCCAATAGGCCAGCCCGCCCGCGTCGGCGG
>Ga0307373_10000951_pt1 | contig 55078 bp, 63 predicted proteins | sample OX2MG_FD_202534 | JGI IMG/M metagenome (GOLD analysis project Ga0307373, IMG submission 202534) | Soil microbial communities from Risofladan, Vaasa, Finland - OX-2 | ecosystem: Environmental > Terrestrial > Soil > Coastal area > Acid sulfate soil | place: Finland: Risofladan, Vaasa | collected... | reverse complement strand
AGGTGTGGAGAGCGGTGGCTCAAAGTGCGGTTGGCCCAGAGGGCGGATACCGGATGCTGGCGGAGGTTCTGGCCGGGTATCTGGAGACGAGCACAGCCAAGCCGGGAGCCGTCGGAGAGGAGATCGGCGAGGCATGGGGGATGAGGCTGGCCCGATCTCGTGGAGACGATGAGGCGCCAGGATTGGCGCGGCTGGTACGCATGATGAGCGAGCTTGGCTTCAGCCCCGAGGTGGTGGAGGGGACTTCGGAGACGGAACTCCGCCTCCGCTCGTGTCCCTTCTTGGCGGTGGCGACCGAAAACCCACGGCTGGTTTGCTCCGCCCACCTTGGCTTGTTGCGCGGAGCGCTCGCCGAGACCGGCGTTCCGCTGATCGCCACCCAACTCGACCCCCTCGTCGAGCCCTCGTTGTGTGTCGCCCACCTGCGGAAGGCCGGCGCTGTGGGTGGGGGGGTGGGACGGTGACGCCAGCGAGCACTGCCCTGCTGGTGGGCGACAGTGCTATCGCGCGGAATGCGTGGGACTGTCTTCTAGATGTTTACGACCCCGAGTTGGGCATCGACCTGGTCAACCTGGGACTGATCTACGGGCTTCGTGTCGAGGATGGAGTCGCGATGGTGACCATGACCCTCACGACTCCTGGATGTCCCATGGGTGGGAGCATCCCCGAACAGGTGCGCTTCAGCGTGGGCACCGTTCCCGGAGTCAGGGAAGCGCAGGTCGAGCTGGTGTGGGACCCCCCGTGGGAGCCCGAAATGATGAGCGATGCCGCCAAACACGCTCTCGGCTGGCTCTGAGGGAGCAGCGTGGTGCAACTGGATGTCCGTGACCTGATGGCGAGAGGTGAGGATCCTTTCGCAGTGATCATGGAGGCGGTCTCCAAGCTGGCCGACTCGGAGTCGCTCGAGCTGATCGCTCCGCTGGAGCCGGTCCCGCTCTACGGGGTGCTGGAGACCCGCGGGTATGGGCATCGCACCGAGGACCTGGGTGGCGGCGACTATCGCGTGGTCTTCGCCCCGGATGCAGGAGGAGGCAATGGCTGAGAGCATCTCGGAGGAGGTAATGGTGGGACCGGCTCGCCAATTGGCCAGCGGCGACCACCCTAGCGAGCCCACCCGCGTCCTCCTGGAGCGGCCCCAAGTGCGGGTGGTTCTTATCGACCTGCAGGCTGGTCAAGAGCTGCCGCCGCATCGTCCCGACTCCGACCTGGTCCTGGCGGTCCTGGACGGAATGGGGCAGCTGCTGGCCGGGGAGGATCTGCGCCCGGTGCGGGCGGGAGACCTGGCGGTGGTACGGGCGGGTGTGCCGAGGGGGTTGCGCTGTCTGGAGGGGCGGCTGGTAGCCCTCGGGGTAGTTACCCCCCCACCGGGGAGCGAAGACCACCGGCCCTTTGAGGACGGGTCGGGCTGGCCAGAGGAGCCCGAGGTAGAGGATCCGGTTCGAGTAATCCACGAGGAGCACGTGCACCTGCTGGAGGGAATCGCCGAGTTGAGTCGGCTGGCGCAGGCAGCCCCGGTCTTGGAGGCCAGGGAGCTAGGCGCGGCCCTAGCGGCCACGGTCGGCTTCCTCAGGACGGAGCTGCTTCCCCATGCCAGGGGCGAGGAGCTGCTGGTATACCCCGCGGTTGAGCTCTTGCTGCGGGCGGGAGGAGGCGCGACCTCCTCGATGGCGCTCGACCACCGCCGCATTCAGGAGCTGACCGAGGACCTGGCGCGCACCGCCGAGGTCCCTGCGGCCGCCTTGGACCGCGCGGCAGCCCAGCGGCAGCTGCGGGCCCTGTCCGCGGTGGTGACCCTTCACTTCGACAAGGAGGAGGAGGACTACCTTCCCCGGCTCCGCCAGCTGGGTTCACAGGAGCGAGGCGCCCTGGTGGCCGCCCTGCGCGGTGAGGCCGGGGTCCCCGATGCGGGCTGAGGGGGCGGTGGAGCACAGAGCCCAAATGCAAATTGCCCCCCGCGTGGGCCCAGGAGGAAGAGCATGGCGGAACTGACGTTCGAGGTTGTGACGAGGTTTACGGGCTCCGGCCGTGAGGCCATTGGGTCGGTAGAGACGGGGGGCCAGGTAGTACCCTGGTCGGCGCCGTCGGGCATGGGCGGCAGTGGTGAGGGCAGCAGTCCCGAGGAGCTGCTCGCCGGCGCGGTGGGGACCTGCTACACGGGGACGCTAGGTGCGCTGCTCACCCGCGACCAGCTTCCCTGGAACCGACTCCAGGTGTTGCTGCAGGAGACGGTCGCCGACTATCCAGGGCCAAAGGCGCGGATCTCCCGTCTGCTGGTGACGCCCGAGGTGGTTGGGGGCGACTTCAATCGATTGGCGGAGTACCAACGGACAGCCGAGCTGGCTCGAGACCACTGCTTCATCGGGCATCACCTGCGCTCCGATATCGCTTACGAGGTGAGTGGCGTCGGAATTCGCGCGGTGACCCAGCCGGAGGGCGAGCTGGACGTCCGGCCCCTGCCGCCGGCCCAGCGCCACCAGCTCATCTTCTCCACCATCGAAGAGCTCGAGGTTGGCACTGCGTTGACGCTGGTGAATGACCACGACCCTCTGCCCCTCAGATATCAGCTCGAGGCCACGCGCGGCGATCGCTTCAGCTGGGACTACCTGGAAAGCGGGCCAAAGACCTGGAAGGTCCGGATCGGCCGGCAGTCCTGATGACGCCTTCAATTGCCATGGTGCGGCTGTTGGATCGAGCGCTGCGCGAGCTCGGAGATGCCGGCGAGACGGAGCGCGCCTGCCGGCTGGCGGCCGAAGCCTACGCCGCGCTGGAGAAGAGCAATCCCGAGCTGGCAGAGCGCTTCACCGGCACCCTCCACCACCTAACCTGCGTGCCGCCGGGTTCGCTCCAGGAAGCTGTCGAACCGGGCCACGCACAATTGTGACGCTCGCCGTGGACGAGGCCATTCTGCCATGCACGGAGATCCCCCCAGCCGAGATGCGCCGAGTAATGGTGGGTGATCTTGCAGTGTGCGTGGCGCACACTGAAGACGGGGGGTGGTACGCCATTGACGACACCTGCACCCACGAGGACTGCTCGCTGAGCGGGGGTGAGCTCTCCGACCACCTGGTGGAGTGCCCGTGCCACGGCTCCCGGTTTGATGTCCGGACCGGAGACGTCGTCAACCTGCCCGCAGTCCTACCTGTGCAGACGCATCGGGTGACCGTGGTCGGAGAGCAGGTGCTGGTGGAGGTCGTCCCGGAGCCGGTGGGGTGAGGGTGGTGGGTCACAAATCGGAACAGTCGAAGGAGGGAACCTTGCGGTGACGTACGTGATCGGCGAGACCTGCATCGACGTCAAGGACAAGTCCTGCGTTGAGGTGTGCCCGGTGGACTGCATCATCGGCACCGATGAGGACCGGATCCTCTACATCAACCCGGTGGAGTGCATCGACTGCGGGGCCTGTGTCGACCCCTGCCCGGTCGACGCCATCTACGCCGAGGAGGACCTCCCTGCCGAGTGGCACGAGTACACGGAGATAAACAGCCAGTACTTCGAGGACCCGGAGGCGGCTCGCCAGCGGGTCGATGCCCTCAAGCCGCTGGTGCCTCAGAAAGCCTGATGGCGGTCAGTCAGGGGGTCCGCACACCGGCGGTGGACCTCCGAGGTGCCGAGTTGACTTCCCAAGCTCCGCAACCGCGGGGAGAGTCAGGGAGGCAGTCCGCCAGCATTCCTGCTGGGGATGGCGTCAGCGTGGTAGCCCGCCTTGGCCCTTTTCAGCTGGCCGAGCTGGAGTCCCTGATGCAGGCGCTGCTCGAGTCCAGGCAGGGGAAGTCCTGGGGGGAGATTCACCGACGCTTGGTCTCCACTCAGGCGTCGACCCGGGTGCACATCGTGCTCCGCTACCTCCTGCCTGCGATCCTTCTGGGGGGGCTGGAGAGTTTCCTGCGGAGCGCCGACCAGGTGCTTGACCTGCAGTTTCAGGCTACTGGGGTCGCCTCCATCCGGCACCTGGTGCGCCAGATGGAGGCTCTCCGCACCCCGTTCACAATCACAGTCAGCTTCAGCGATCGGCGCTCGGGGACACTGCGAGCGTCCTGGGACCTGGGCCTCGATCAAGCCTCGATCGCAATTGTCGGCGAGCTGCCCGCCGACGGCGCAGCCCACAGCCGACTGCTCTCCCAGATGGAGGAACTGCTGGCGAGTTGAGCCCCGGCTGGGCCCCGCCTCGCGCACTCATGGCCGTTCGCCCAAATCCGAGATGTGATGAGCACCCTGTTCTGGACGTTTCTGATCTTCGTACATGTTCTGGCCGCCACCTTCTGGGTCGGCGGCCAGCTGATGCTGGTGGTGGTGGTGCTGCCTCTGCTGCGGCAGGGTGCCTCGCCTCAGCTGGTGCGGGAGCTGGCCACTGCCACCGGTCGGCGCTTCGCCGCCATCACCAACTGGGTCCTCCTCCCCATCCTGGTGGTGACCGGGCTCACTCTGGCCTGGTGGAACGGGGTCCGGCCTGACAACCTCACCAGCACCCCTTTCGGGAGGGTCCTTCTGGTCAAGGCCGCCCTGGTGGTCGTGGTCTTCAGCCTGGCCGGGGTGCACGGGATCGCGGCGCGGCGTCTGCAGCGGCGCGGCGTCAGGGCCATGGCGGTCGCCACCCTTTTGATCTCGATCGCGATTGTGGGATTGGGAGCCGCGCTGGCGGTCCTGCCGGGGCCCTGAGCCCGGGTCGTGGTTAGGGGCCGCCGTCGGCCGAGGGCCCCGGGATGAGGCCGGCCGCCCTCCGCCAAGCCAGGTAGCGCCAGCTCCAGTTGAGTAGCACCGAGAGCCGGTTGCGCCCTCCCAGCAGTTCGACCAGGTGGAGCCCTAGCCAGGCCATCCAGGCGACGGTGCCGGTGAGTCGGACCCCGGCTCGGAGCTGAGCCACCGCCGCGCGCCTGCCAATCGTGGCCATCGTGCCCCGGTCCCGATACGAGAACGACAGTGGCGGCAGCCCACGGGAGATCCGATCTAGCTGCCGCGCAACGTGTTTTCCAGCCTGGATGGCGGGCTGCGCCAGCTGGGGCAGCTCGCCTCCTGACTCCGCACCCGCCACGTCGCCGATGGCGAAGGCCTCGGGATGGTCCAGCAGCTGCAAAGTCGGAGTGACCGCCAGTCGGCCTGATGGGGTGCGCGCCAGCCCCCGGTAGGTGTGCAGGTCGGGCACGGCCACCCCGGCCGCCCAGACCAGCAGATCATAGGGGAGTGGTGTGGTGTCGGATACCAGGATCTCGCCGTCTCGCACCGCCTGCACTCGGCAGTCAGTACGCACCACGACCCGTCGCCGCTCCAACTCATTGCGGGCGTACCGGGAGAGCGCGGGATGGAAGGCGGACAGCAATCGAGGCGCGCGCTCCAAGAGCCCCAGGGTGATGTCGTAGCGGTCCAATTCGGGATAGTCCCGGCCGACCAGCAGGTCCCGGAGCTCCGCCAGTGCTCCGGCCGTCTCGACTCCGGTTGCCCCGCCACCCACCACGACCACGCGCAGGCGTGGTTGCGCTCCGCTGGCCACGGCCGCATGCTCCAGTCGCGAGATGAGAAGCTCGCGCAACCGGGCCGCGTCGGTGAGCGTGTACAACGGTAGGGCGTGTCGGGCTGCGCCATCCACGCCGAAGAAGTTGGTGGCGGCCCCCGTGGCCAGAACCAGATGGTCGAAGCCAAGCATGGTGCCGTCCTCGAGACCGATGCTGTGGCATTCCCAGTTCACTTCGACGACACCGCCCCTGACGAACCGGCCAGGGCGCATCCGGCGCAGCAGGGTCCGGACCGGAAACGCCACATCCTCCAGATTCAGGCCACCGGTCGCCACCTGATAGAGAAGCGGTTGGAAGGTGGTGTACTGGTGCCGATCGACCAGCGTTGCCTGGAGGCCGGTCCGGGCCAGTTCAGCCAGTACGGCGAGCCCTCCAAAGGCCGCCCCAATGACGACCACCCGACCGGCACGGTCCGCTCGCAGCGGGCGCCCCCCCTGTCGGGTGAGTCTCACCCCCGGGCCTCTGTGTCGCCGATCCGGCCGACCGACCCGCTGGAGAGTCGGGACCTGGAGGCGGACCGCTGCACCTGGTGGGAAGGAATGAGCGCGGTGCGCAGCGCCGCCAGGCCGAGCAGCGCGCCGGCCAGATAGACCAGGCCACCGGCCTGGACTGCTACCACGAAGGCGTCCAGCAGGCCCACCAGGACCGCGGCGTAGCCGACCGCGAGCAGAGCCAGGCTGGCCCATCCCAGCCGCTCGTCGACCAGGTCCTGGAGCAAAGGAGGGGGTGTCGGACCGAGCTGTCTCGAATACCGGTGCAGCCAGCTGAGAAAGGGGATGATCTTCTGGTAGCGGCCGGCGATCGCGAACCCAAACCCGCCCACGATCGCTGCGTAGCCGTAGGCCACGAACCAGTTCGGGGGGAAGCCACGCTCCATGGTCAGGGTGATGCCGATCCCGCAGGCCAGCAGCAGGGAGAGGAGGCTCATGGCGATGTGGCCCTGCTCGACTGAGATCCGCCGCCGCCGTCGATGGGTCCACATCCGAGCCAGGTCGAAGGCGAACCAGAGCATGGTCGCGCCCAGAGCGATGGCTGCGCCGGTGACCTCCCAGCTGCCGGGCCAGAGCAGCAGGCTGAGGATCAGGGCCACCAGGGCCGCGTTCCAAACGGCAAGGATGAGATAGGCTGACCTCCAGGTGCGTCGATGGGCCAGCGCGAACAACTCCATCAGCTTGTACGAGACGCCCATCAGCGTGCATCCGAGCCAGCCCACCAGGCCGGCGTGGACGTGCGCCGCCAGCATGTTGGGAGTGATGTTGAACCACCGGAACTGCCAGTCCAGCGCCCAGGTGAGGCCGAAGCCGATGACCACCACCAGCCAACCCAGGCCGCAGAGCACGAACCGGCCCATGGGATGCCGCGCCCGCACGCTGGGGTAGCTCAGCAGCAGGGTGATCGCGAAGATGACGATGCCGACCACCGCCAGGCTGCCGAAGATGGCCACCCCAGGCGCCCAGTCGAAATAGAAGCTGGGCACGAAGCCGGCAACCCCGGCGGCGAACAAGATGAAGTTCCAGCGTCCGACGGCGGGTGCCGCCAGTGAGGCCTGGAGCGCAACCGGGAACAGCTGGTAGAGCGCCCCCATGATGGTCATGGTCACCCACCCCAGCACCACCAGGTGGGTGAGCGCGAAGATCTTCGGATCATCGAAGCCGGCGACTAGATGAGTAGCCAGCAGGGGCACCCCAGCCGCCGCCAGCAGCCACGCCAGCATGCCGGTTGCGAGATACCTGAGAGGCAACCACATCTCTGGAGAGCGCTGGGGCCTGATCACAGGCCAAGCTTTAGCACGAGTTCCATCGTGTAATTATCCCACGGTCAGTCCGTGCCCAGACGAACGGACTGGAGCCCGCCCGAGCACTCGGCCCCGAGGTGAAATCCAAGCTGGGAATGTGCGCTCAGGCGAGGTGGGTGCCGATCAGGTCGACCAGGCGTCTGGGAGCGACCGAGCGTGATCTGCGGGGGAGTCTGGGGCCGCGGTGGGCGGGCGCTGGCTATCAGCGCCCTTGGTCAGCCAGGAGACGACCCCGGATCCCAGCGCGGGGCAAACGGAGTGCTGCCGCCATGCCGGTATACGCACCGCCTATCACCCGCACCCACGGTGATAAGTGCGGGCTGGCGGCGCCCTGGCTGCGGAACCGGCTGGTGCCGGACATCAGAGTTGAGATCTCGGCTCCCCGCTCAAGGCTGATCGACCCGGGTGACGGAGTCCAGCGCCGTGCGACAAGAGGTGGAACCGGCCCCCGTGCCCGAGTCCAAGTCCGCCCATCAGTCGAGCAATTGCACACAGCGTGCCCGCAGCAGCACCTCAGCGCCCTCGGCGATCTCCCGCACCACCTCTCCCGCCGGCCGCGCCGCCTGCACCAGTCCCACGGCCTGTCCGGCGAAGATGTGAGCTAGGCGGTAGTCGCCGCGCTCGCAGGCGGCGCGGTATCGGAGCTGAGCTGAGAGGTCCTCGGCCATCTGATCCTCGCGCTCGTGCCAGCGGTCCGTGAAGTCGTTGCGGAGCGCCCGCCCTGGGAACGGTGCCGGCCAGGGGATGCCCTGAGCCCGGTCGAACGCGTGGGTGCGGATGGTGTCGGTCTCGCGGGCGGCCAGAATCGCGAATATGGCTGCCGGCTGGCGCCCGCATTCCGGGCTCGCGATGAACGCTGTGCCCACCCACACACCTTCCGCGCCCGCCGCCAGACAGGCCGCCATGCCCGCTGCCGTGGCGATACCCCCCGCGGCCACCACCGGTAGGGTGGTTGCCCGCAGCACGATTTGGAGCAGCGGCATGGTCGCAACCGCGCCGGTGTGCCCGCCCGCCTCGGTGCCCTGAACCACGATCAGGTCGACTCCGGCCTCGGTGGCGGCAACCGTCTCGGCTGAGTCATGAACCTGGGTCGTGACCAGAATGCCGGCGTCGTGAAGCCGGGCGACGTGGGGACCGACCGTGCCGAAGGACACGCTCGCCAAGAAGGGACGGGCGGCGATCACCGCAGCCAAGAGCTGAGGCCGGCGCACCACATCCCACGCCATGACTCCGATGCCGAAGCGGATGCCGGGGTTGCCGCGTCGGGCGGCGGATGCCTCCCTGGCCACGAACTCCTCGGAGTCGCGGCTGCCCACCCCGATCATGCCCAACCCACCAGCTTGGGTGATGGCGCGGGCCAGTTCTCCACCCGCCAGGTTGGCCATGGGGGCCCCAATGAGTGGATATCGCAGCCCCAGCTCGGTGGTCAGATGGGTCCTGAGCACATTTGCCTCCTGGGGGCGGGCTGGCCCCTGAGGACGCCATCGGGCGGGCGCCAAGGGAAAGAGCAGCAGGTGACTTGCCCCTCACTCATGACTGGCAGGTTCGTCACCATCCCCGGCCGCCCACCGCGCCAGCACATAGAGAAGGTCGGAGAGTCGGTTCAGGTAGGTGATCACGTCAGCGGCCACGAGGCGATCCCGACGGCCCAAGTCAACCGCCTGGCGCTCCGCCCGCCGGACAAAGGTTCTCGCCAGATCGAGGAAGCCAGAGGAGAGGTTGCTGCCCGGGACCACGAACACCGGCCGCAAAGGGTGGTCCGCCACGATGCCATCGATGATCGCCTCCAGCTCTGCAACCATCTCGGGAACTAGAAGGGACACGCCCGGCTGCAACCGTCGCCGCTGCCGAGGATTGCATGCCAGGTCCGCCGCTGCCACGAACAGCCCTCTTTGGAGTCGGAGCAGGAGCTGCGCAGTCTCGGGCGTGCTCTGCCAGCTGGCCCTGGCAAGCCCCAGAGCCGAGACCGCCTCATCGACACTGCCCACCGTGGCGATCACCGGGTCGGCCTTGGATGTGCGCCCCCCAAACAACAGGCCGGTGCTGCCATCATCCCCCAGCCGCGTGTAGACACGGGTCAAACCAACCTCCCACCCCAGGGCTGGGGCTCAAGAAAGAACGCCTCGGTGTGAATCCGTCGCGGGGAAGCGCCCAGCTGGCGAACGGCGTTGGCGCACGCGTCTACAAACCCTTCCGGGCCGGCTGCGAAGACCGACTCTTCGGCGAGGGATCCTAGGAGCTGCGGCAACTGCGCGGGTAAGCGCCCCAGCGGGGGCTCGCCCGAAGCCCTTGTCAGGGTTCGAATGAAGCGGAAGTTGGAGTGCCGTGCCTGCCATCCGAGAAGTTGGGAGCGGAAGATCACATCGGCTTTCGTCCGGGCCGACAAGATCAGGCGGAGCGGGGCTGACCGAGTAGTGCCGAGCGCCTCCTCCAGAAGGGCTAGGATCGGGGCAAGTCCCACGCCTCCAGCCAGATAAACCGTGGGGCCCCCATCCACCGCGCCCCGCACGAAGCTCCCGTAGGGCCCCGACACCAGCACCTTGTGACCGACCTCCAGCCGCTGGTGTACCCATTGGCTGGCCTGTCCGCCGGGCACCGCTGTCACCACCAGGTCCAGCTCCCCGCCCGGCCGGGCCGAGTTGGCGACTGAGTAGGACCGAGGCTCCACCTCTCCCTGGAGGTCCGCCAGCAGCACGTACTGACCCGCCTGGAAGTGCAGCTCCGCCTCCAGCGGAGCCAGTCGCACGGCCACCGTGCGCCGGTTCAGAGCCAGTTTCGAGGTCACTCGAAACGGAGCTTCGTCGAGGCTGAGCTGGCCCCCTGCGGACGAGGTCTGATCCACGGCCTGCCGACCGCCGGCCGGGATGGGGCGCATCGCCGGAGGCACCTGCCCGCTGAGTCCCTGCGGGCCGGCCCCGCCGACGCCCCGGGAACTCACTGCCCGGAGTGGCGGCCGGCACCCGGCTGCCTTGTTGCCGGGTCGGACTGGGAGAGCTCGCCGTTGCCGACTTGCCGCCGACTCGCAGAGTGCCTCAACCGGCACCAGGGAGGTGGTTCTGTGAGGATCGCCTCATCCCGACATCTGAGGCAGTGGCTGACAACCTGCTGTGAGGTCACCACCGCCAGCCGGTTGTGATCCCCGCAATAGGCACAGTCACCGACGCAGGCACCGAAAATCTCGGGCTTCCTCTCCGAGTTCGTCGCGAGGGCCACCTCGTGTCCGCTCGGCTCCGAACCAGCCGGGCCCGGGACCTGGTCGGTGGCGCCAGCGTCTCGGACGAGGGCGCAGTCGGAGCGGTAGCCACTGCCATCAAACGCCCCGCAGATCCGGCTCCACTCCGACCAGAACCGCTCCAGAAAGCTGCGATGGAACTGGCGCCGACACCGCGGACAGGTGAACAGCGAGAGGCCACCAACATCGCCCCTGCCGCCCCAGCCGGTCTCGATTGGGTGCGGATTCGAACTTTCCGACTTTCTCTCACCCGCCATCACCACCACCTCAAGACCCGAGCGCCCACGGCTTATCTCCGCCGATCCCTGGGTGCATCACGATCGGGGCCACCACCCTGGGCTGCGGACCCGCTTGCTGCAGTGAGCCACACACCAGAGGCGTGGTCGGTCCAGCCGGCCGCCACCAGCGGACGGCACGAACAGCTCCGGGACGGGCTCGTGTCGGCCGATCAAGACCCACTACTCCACCAGCAATTCGCGAAGGGTGAAGGGAAGGATCCCCCCGTGCCGGAAGTGCTCGCACTCGGTCGGCGAATCGAGCCGGGCCCGCACCGGCAGGTCCCGCCCATCGGCGGTGATCCGCAGGCGCGAAGCGTCGCCATCGACCACGGCCGGCAATCCGGTCACCTCGTAGCTCTCCTCGCCGGTCAGACCGAGGCTGCCAATGGTCGCTCCCCCGGTGAACTGGACGGGGAGCACTCCCATCCCGATCAGATTGGAGCGGTGGATCCTCTCGAAGCTCTCCGCCAGCACCACCCGGACGCCCAGCAGCCGGGTGCCCTTGGCGGCCCAGTCGCGGGATGAGCCCGAGCCATAGTCCTTGCCGGCGACGACGATCAGCGGCACCCCACCCTGCTCGTACAGCTGGGCCGCCTCGAAGATGGTCAGCACTTGGCCGCCGGGCAGGTGCTGGGTGAAACCACCGTCGATGCCGGGGACCAGCGCGTTGCGTAAGCGCGGGTTGGCGAACGTGCCCCTCACCATGACCTCATGATTGCCCCGCCTGGCTCCAAACGAATTGAACTGGGTGGTTGGCACGCCCAGCTTGGCCAGATATCTGCCGGCGGGACCGGTGTGCGGAATGGCGCCGGCCGGCGAGATGTGGTCCGTGGTGACGCTGTCGCCGAGCAGGGCCAGGCAGCGTGCGCCCTGAATATCCTCAACCGGGGCAACCTGGCGGCTCACGCCGTTGAGGAATGGCGGAGGCTGCACGTAGGTCGACTCAGGCTGCCACCGAAAGCGCGCCCCACCTGCCATCTCCAGGGAGGCCCAGAGGGCATCTCCGTCGTAGAGGGTGGCATAGCCGCTGCGGAACTCGGCCCGGGTGACAACGCGCTCCACCACCTCCCTGATCTGGTCTGCACTTGGCCATAGCTCCTGGAGCCAGACCCATTTCCCGCTGGTGGCGCGACCGATGGGCTCGGTGGTGAAGTCGATGTCCAAAGTCCCCGCCAGCGCATAGGCAACCACCAGCGGCGGAGAGGCCAGATAGTTCAGTCGAACCTCGGAATGGATGCGGCCTTCGAAGTTGCGATTGCCGGAGAGCACCGCGGCGACCGCGAGGTGATTCGCGGCGATGGCAGCCGACACCTCCGGGAGCAGTGGGCCCGAGTTGCCGATGCACGTGGTGCACCCGTACCCCACCAGGTCAAACCCCAGCTCGGCCAGGGGCCGGTCCAACCCTGCGCGCTGGAGATACTGGACCACCACCCGTGATCCCGGCGCCAGGGATGTCTTCACCCACGGTTGGGACCGGAGGCCGAGCTGGACGGCGTTCCTGGCCAGCAGCCCGGCCGCCACCATGACGTCGGGGTTCGAGGTGTTGGTGCAGCTGGTGATGGCGGCAATCACCACGTGGCCGTCGTCGATGGCAACGCGAGCCCCGGCCAAATCCACTGAAACCGGCCGCGGCCTGCGTTCCAGGTTCGCGGTCGGGACCGCCGCAGCAGCAGGGTCGCGGAGCAGCGGGTCCGGATCACCGTCGCCTCCCAGGCTCGCCATCGTGGCTGGTGGGTCGCTGGCAGGGAACGAGTCGGCAGAGGCCTGCTCGCAGCTGCCGTCACTGAGGCTGGGTGGCTGCCACGACTGGTGCTCTGCCGGCACCGCCACGGCGGATGGCTCCAGCGCGCCCAGGGTCCGTCGAAATGACATGCGCACCAGCGCAAGGGGGACTCGGTCCTGGGGTCGTGAGGGCCCGGCCAGGCATGCCTCCACGGTCCCCAGATCCAATGTGATCAGCTCCGAGAATCGGCGGTCGGGGTCGCCGGGCGAATGGAACAGGCCCTGTTCCTTGGCGTAGGCCTCGACCAGAGCGACCTGCGCCTCCGGCCGTCCCGTCATCCGCAGATAGTCGAGCGTCACCTGGTCGATGGGGCTGATCGCGCAGGTGGCGCCGTACTCCGGCGCCATGTTGCCCAAGGTGGCCCGGTGCTCAGCCCGCAGCCGCGTCAGTCCCGGCCCGGTGAACTCCACAAACTTGCCCACCACGCCGTGGTGGCGCAGTACCTCCGCCAGGGTCAGCACCAGGTCGGTGGCCGTGACCATCGGCGACAAGGACCCGACCAGCCGGACGCCGACCACCGCCGGCAAGGGCACTGACAGCGGCTGGCCCAGCATCGCGGCCTCCGCCTCGATGCCGCCAACTCCCCAACCGAGAACGCCGATGCCGTTGACCATCGGCGTGTGCGAGTCGGTCCCCACCAGGGTGTCCGGGAAAGCCTCCCCCGCATCTGTCACGGACACCACGCGCGCCAGATGTTCCAGGTTGATTTGGTGGCAGATACCGGTGTCAGGTGGCACCACCGCGAAACGGTCAAAGCCCTGCTGCGCCCAGCGCAGCAGCCGGTAGCGCTCGGCGTTCCGAGCAAACTCCAGCTGCCGGTTGGACTCGAAGGCGTCAGCCGTGCCGGCCACGTCCGCGATCACCGAGTGATCGATGATGAGCTCCACGGGAATTCTTGGATTGACGCGCGTCCCATCGCCACCAAGCTCCGTGACCGCGTCCCTGAGTGCGATCAGATCCACCACTGCCGGGACACCGGTGAAGTCCTGCATCAGCACTCGCTCCGGCTTGAAGGGGAGTTCCCCGGGCACGTCCGAGCCGACCGGCCATTTCGCCAAGGCCTCAATATCGGCGGCGGTCACGGTCCGGCCATCCTCGTGCCGCAGGAGGTTCTCGAGCAGGATCTTGATGCAGTAGGGCAGCCGGCTGATGTCCCCGAGATCTTCCAGAGCCGAGAGTCGTCGGATCTGGTAGGGCCGGTCTGCAACCATCATCGTGGCCCTGGAGCCAAAGCTGTCATTCACCACTCGTTCCTCCTCCTGCATGGCTGCCGTCGTGAACGGGGCTGGCACCAGCTTGGCCTACTGGTGGGGGCGACGGGTTGGGCCACCAGTCTTGGTGTGCCGGCCGAGGAGTGCCTGTACCTGCCCACTTCGGGCCTAGCCCACCTCCACCCGAAGGCTGCTGCAGCACCTGGCCAGCGGAGGCGGTGCCGAGTGGGGGCCTCGGCTCAGGGAAGGGGCCCGGGACAGCCACCGCGGTGAGCAGCTGGATCAGTCCCATGCGCGGCTTCGCTCCAAGCCGTCAAGAAGCAGATGGAAGTAAATCATCCCGGCAAATGGCTGCCAAGCCGCGGTCAGTCGCCGCACATCGTCATAGCCCGCGCTCGCGCTGAGCCCAAAGCGCCGCCGCAGAGAGTTGCGCGCCCCCACGTCGTCACCGGGCAGGACCTGGCATCGACCGAGTCCCCGGAGGAGGACGTACTCCGCACTCCACCTGCCGATACCGGGCAGCTGACACAGCCGCTCCCGAGCCGCATCGTCGCCCAACCGGTCAAGCGTCACGGAGTCCAAGTCGCCATCGAGCACGGCCGCGGCGCAGCCGGCTAGAGCCCGCGACTTGGCTCGGCTGAGTCCGAGTTCGCGCAGTGACTCCAGGTTCGCCTCGGCGATGCGCTCTGGCGCCGGCGCGGCCCTGCCGGCACCGCTCAGGCTCGTGGGAGCGGCTGGGCCGAAACTGGCGGCGAGCCGATTGAGCAGGTGTATCCCCACCACCAGGCTCACCTGCTGGCAGACGACAGCGTTGACGAGGGCCTCGAAGAGGGTGGGAAAGCGCGGTGGCCGCAGGCCCCGGAAGCGGTCCGCCAGCTCGTTGATTCGCGCATCTCCATGGGCCATCTGGTAGAAGCCGGTGAGGTCCGCGTCCAGACCCAGGATCCGCTCGAGCGAGGACTGGACCAAAGCCACCGTCTCGTCCGCCACCTCCGCCGCTCCACCTTGGATGGCCACCTCGAGCTCGGGGTCGGAGGCGCTCCCGCACTCGCGCACCCCGACCGCGACCGGGCCGGTGTCGAGGTCCAGTGTCCGCCGGTACCAGAGGCCATCGAACCGATCCACCGCGTTGTGGGCCCGGCGCCGCAATGCCCACACGGTCAGATCCAGACGGAATGGAGGCCGGGGACTCAGCCGTAGCCGTCGGCAAGCGCCCCTCACGGCTGTCGGCCCCGATGCCACACCGGGGGTTCCCAGGTCATCGACCCGACCTGCATCCGGCCCGGCGCCACACCCGCTGCAGTCACCGACTCGTGGGTGTAGCTCCCCACCGGCGTGCGCAGTCCCACGGCCAACCGGTTCCAGCCATTGATGGCGACTATCGCCAGGGTCAGAGCCACCACCTCCGCCTCGGCGAACACTGCCTTGACCGCCTCGTAGACGGCATCGCGAGCACCCTCCTGGGGCAGCATCGTGAGCGCCTCGCACCAGGCCAGGGCCACTCGCTCGCGCGGGGAGTAGCAGGGCGCTTCCTGCCAGGCCGCGACCAGGTGGAGGCGCTGCGGCTCCACTCCCAGCGCAATCGCGTCCTTGCTGTGCATGTCCAGTCAGTAGCCGCAACCGTTGAGCTGGGAGGCTCGCATCTTGACCAGCTCCAGCAGCGCCGGCTCCAGGGTGCTGCAGTGCACCGCCGCCTCCAGACCGATCATCGCCTTCATTGCCTCTGGGAACGTCGTACGGTAGTCGATTCGCATGGGAAGCTTCTCTTACCAGTCAGGGCTGCGGGCGGGTGCCGCGACGGCTGAGGCGGACCGGCTGCGGACCGGGTCACTCCGACACCGCGACCGGACACCCGGGGCGGTGGCCCTCCACTAGGACGCTGCCGCACTCAGGGCAGATCAGGTGTGCCCAGCAGGCGGGGTCACCTGCCGCGGTCTCCTCGTCTGGCGCCGGTTGCCGGTCATCCTCCCGGCCGACGCCGGTCCCAGCGGGTGGTGGTTCGTACCTATCCAAGGACTTGTCCCTCGTGCCCGGGCCCTTCTTCAGCCCCGCCGATGCCATGCGGATGGGCTTCCCCGGCCTCTGAACGAATCGTTCCTCAGCCGTCATCTGGGCGCCGGCGCCGTCAGCCTTTGGCTCTTGCTCTGCACCGCGTCGAGGAGGGCGGCCCAGTCCGCGCTGAAGCGTCGAGCTCCATGGCTTTGAAGGGATTCCCCCAGAGCCTCGACATCCAACCCGTGTGCGGTCAGGGTGGCGATCAACTGCTCCGCCGAGGCATGGTCCGGTTGCAGGAGAGCGCCCACAGTCCCGTGCTTCCCGAAGCTGAGCAGGGTGGCCTCCGGCATGGTGTCAATGGTGTCGGGTGCGGCCAGAGAGGTCACGTAATATGAATGCGGCAAATCGGGGTCCTTGGCCGAGGTGGAGGCCCACAGCAGGCGCTGCGGCCGGGCGCCCGCCGCGGCGAGGGCCCGCCAGCGGGCACTGGCCAGCAGGGCGCGATACGCGCTGTAGGCCTTCTGTGCCACCGCGATTCCCAGCCGGTTGTGCATCTCGGCCGGCAGCAGGGGATTGGCCGCTGCATCCCAGCGCGACACGAAAACCGATGCCACCGAGGTGATGGCGAGGCTGGAGTGCTCCTCGAGCCGCCGCTCCAGGGCTCGCATGTACGCCTCCGCCGCCTGAAGGTAGTGGGTCTCCGAGAAGAGCAAGGTCACGTTGACCCCGACACCGGCCGTCACCAGCTCCTCGACCGCGGTCAGCCCGGGCGCGGTGCCGGGGACCTTCACCAGGAGGTTCGGCAGCTTCGCCTGCCCCCAAAGCCGCATGCCCCAGGCGACACTGTCCGCGGCCTTGAATGCGAGATCCGGCGGCACCTCCAAGGAGACATAGCCGTCCACCCCGTCGGTCGCCTTCCAGGCCGGATGGAAGATGTGCGCCGCAGCCGCCAGGTCCTCAAGTGCGGCGCCATAGACCAGGTCCTGCGGATCGCTGACCCCCTGCCCGACCAGGGTTCGGAGGGTGGCGTCGTAGTCCTTGCCGGCCGTCATCGCCTGGGCGAGGATGGTGGGATTGGAGGTGAGGCCAGAGAGGCCGAACTCTCGCACGTACCAGTTCAAAGCTCCAGTCGCCAAGAGCTTGCGGCTCAAATTGTCCAGCCACAGGGACTGACCAGCCTGCACCAGCTGCATCGGCCCGTTCGCCTCGGTGGTCGACGCGCTATCGGCGCCGCTCACGTCGGCCACTTACCCTGAACGCCCGGGCCCATCGCCACCGTCACCCGGCTCAGCCCGACCCTCTCCGTCCAGGATGTGCTTGACATCGGGATAAGCCGCGCTGAGACAGCATGGGCGCGAGTGATACCAGTGGCGCATCCCGGCGTCGATGATCACGCCATCTCGAACTGGCGACACCTCGGCCGGGATTCCGGCACTCTCACTCACGGACATTGCGACTCCTCCTTCACCCTTCACTGCAGCGGGTGCTCGAGCTTGGCCTCCGCCATGCCACCAGCCTCTCTCACGATCAGCCGAGGCTGACCGAAGGTGGCCGGCCCGCGCCGGACACTGCCGCTTCTGACGTCGAACCGGGACCCGTGCCAGGGACAGGTGACGACTGTGCCGTTCAACTCGCCAGCCTCCAGCGGGCCGCCCGCATGGGAGCAGACAGCACCCATTGCGTAGAGTTGCCCGCCGCGCCTGACCACCAGAACCGGCAGACCGCCGGCGTCGACGCGGCGCAGGGTTCCCTCGGGAAAGTCCCCGGAAGCTCCCAGTGACACGAAGTCCGCAGGCCCGCTGAGAAAGGCGCTCCGATTCACCATGGTCCCCATCGCGAAGGTGAGATGGCCACCCACGTACATCCCCGCCATCGCCACGATCAACCCTGCAGTCGAGATCCCCACCGGAAGCGGATGGAGTCCGAACCCAGCCCACCAGCGCAGACCCAGGGATGCCGCCATCAGCAAGACCGCCAGGGTCATGGTCAGACCATGGAGCATGTTGGCGCGGCGCTCGTGACCGTAGGTGTCCTGGGAGTCGGTCAACCCGCTGGCTATGGCCGGAAGGCTGGTCACCAACCCGATGGCAAGTGCGATGTCCCCCGCCTGGGGCCCGATCGCCGTGGTGAAGTGAGCCACATAGTCCATCACCACCCCGGCCGTCCAGGCTCCCAGGGGCAGGTCTGTCAGCGCCGGGTGGAGTGGGTGCCCCAGCCCTCTCGAGCCGTGCAGCAGATCGCGAAGCCCCGGGCCCAGAGGCCCAAGTGCGCGGTACGACCGCCGGACGGCTGCCTGGACGAAGTCACCGACCCCCTCCAGCCAGCCCTGGCGGCGAATTACTCTATCGATGAACGGCGCAGGCACAACCACACTCTCCACTTACCCTTGCTCTGGCCGCCAGAGGGCGGCCGTATGACCTGTTCACATCGTGTATAACAACTAATTGGGAGTATACTGCAGCCGTGGACGAAGTCAAGGGTCTGGAAAGGGCCGTGGCAGCACTGCAGGACCCCACCAGGCGGGCGATCCTGCTGGCGTTCTACCGCGAGCCGGCCGCCCGGACCGTGGCGGAGGTCGCCGAGACGGCAGGTGTGCACCGATCGGTCGTCTACACCCATTTGGAGAAGCTGCTGGCGCTGGGCTATCTAGTGAGCGGCCAGAGGCATGGGCGGCCCGGTAAGCCGGCCAAGACTTACCAGCTCTCCGGGGTTCCGTTGAGCTTCCAGCACCCCACCCGTGATTTCCTCACTCTCTCGAGGATTCTCGGGGCCACAGTGGCGGACCTAGGAGGCCGAGGGCTGGCCAGAGCTCGAGAGAGGGCGGCCGCCGCCGGTCGAGCTCTGGCCGGTGCCGCTGCCGACCTGCCCGCTGCACTGGAGCCACTCGAACAGTTGGGTGACCACTACGCGCTGGCGCCGGGGCAGAAGCTAATTGTGGACAGCTGCGCCTTCAGAGAGGCGTGCGCGCTGGAACCTTCAGTCGTGTCCACGATCCACGCCGGGCTGATCGAGGGACTTCTTGACGGGGCCGGATTCGCCCGCCAGGTGCGACCTCAGGCGTGCGACGCCCATGGCTGTGTGTTCTCGATCGAGCCGACGAACCGCACGGAGGGGGCGGATGCCACTGCGGCCTGAACGTGAGATGAGCGATGCCCCGCTTGCGACTCGGACAGAGGCGCAGGTGCGCGCCGACTGGGAGAGCGCACGAATCCGGGACATCAGCTCTTCCCAGTGGGTCCGCTTCGAGGGTCACATGCGGGAGATTTTCCAAGCCATGGGCCTCCCCGCAGACCAACCGGGCACCAGCCGCACCGCAGCTCGATTTCTGGCCGCCATCTACGAGGCCACGAGCGGCTACGAGGGCGATGCAAAGTTGATGACCACGTTCCCCACCGAATGCCGCGGCGGGCCGGACTGCAGGATCGCTCAGATCGTCGAGGGCCCGATTCCCTTCTTCTCATTGTGCGAGCACCACTCACTGCCTTTCTTCGGGCATGCCTATGTCGGTTACATCGCGCACGAGCACCTGATCGGTCTCTCCAAGCTCACCAGGGTCGTCCGGATGTACGCCCGCCGCTTCACCGTCCAGGAGCGGATCGGGCAGGAGATCACCGATCTCTTGGAGTCGGCACTTCAGGCTCACGGCGTCGCTGTCTATCTGGAGGCCACTCACACCTGCACCCAGATGAGGGGAGTCCGAGAGCTGCAGTCCAGCACTCGGACCACATTCTGGCGGGGCAACTACGACGGTGATGCCAGCTTGCGGGCGGAGTTCATGTCCCTGTGCCAGGGGGCACGGGGGTCTTGATCGGGGGCCCCGACACCTACCCGGATCAAGGAAGAGTTCGGATGTTTCGTAGCCGGCTCGCTGCGGGTTATCTCCGCTAGCCGTTAGGAGGGTTTCAGCCATGTCTGACGAGCACCGCGTTGCCGGCTTCCGGCTCGGGATCTACGTGTTTGAGGACGCCGAGATAGTCGACTTCAGCGCCCCCTACGGAGTCTTCTCGGTGGCGCGGCGCTGGGATCCGAGCCTCGATATCTTCTTCATCGCCGAGTCGATGCGGCCAGTTCAGGCCCAGGCCGGTTTCACGATCTTGCCGAACTACAGCTTCAACGACCGGCCGGCAGTCGACGCATTCCTGATCCCCGGCGGCGCCGGCACCCGGCAGGAGACGTACAACCGCCGCCTGCACGAGTACATTCGCGCTCTCCCCGAGAGCACCCTGCTGGCGGCCCTATGCACCGGCCCCTGGGTCTACGCGCAAATGGGACTGCTGGACGGCCTGGCAGCCACCGCGCGGAAGGAGGGAGACCCTCAGGAGTTGAGCAGCCGCGGGATGGTCCCCATCGATCGCTTGGCCGTGCTCGCCCCCAAGGCCGTGATCAACCGAGCTCGGATAGTGGATAGTGGCCGCATCATCACCGCTGCGGGGATCAGCTCCGGCATGGAGTTGGGGTTCCATCTGCTGCGTCGGGCCGGCTTCGACGAGAGCTTCCGCCGCGAAGTGGCGCGGGTCATGGAGTACCTCGACGCCTACGACATTCGTAAGGATAGCCTGGAATTGTCCGCGGCACTGGCGTAGGGCGCATGGCGGAGATGCGCTGGCGGTGATGCGCTGGCGGTGGCCACGCGCCCGCTGGAGCGGTGCGCCGTCCACCTCGGGAGTCGGATCGATGGGGAGACTACTTTGCCAGCGACCGCGAGCGGTTCGCTCAGTCCACAGGCAGATGGAAATGTGGTGGCCAGCACCATCAGTGCGAAGAGCTTTCCACCGCCCCGGGCCAGGGTAAACCCGACCCAGAGTGCTGTCAGCACCCCATCCCGGCTGACGCTCCTGACAGTGGGGCACGGAACCGCCAGCCGTGAGGAGTTCACCAGCCTGATCGAGCGGGCTAGAGTCCAGTCGTTGGTGGACGTGCGAAGCATCCCCGGGAGCCGGCGCAACCCGCAGTTCGGACGCCTAGAACTTGAAGCGTGGATTCCAGACACCGGGATCTCCTATCGCTGGGAGCCGGAACTCGGCGGCTTTCGTCGCGGGGACAAGGACTCCGCGAATGTGGCCCTCCGGCACCCCGCCTTCCGAGGTTACGCGGACTACATGGCCAGCGACCCCTTCCGACATGCCTTGAGCGCTGTCCTGGCTGACGCTACCCGGCGCCGGGTGTGTGTCATGTGTGCCGAAACCCTGTGGTTCCGATGCCACCGGCGCCTCATCGCCGATGCCGCAGTGCTTCTGTACGGCGCCCAGGTGCTTCACCTCGACCACCGGGGAAAGCTCCTGCCCCATGTGCTCACCGATGGTGTTCGCCGACGAGACGATGACCGGATCGTCTATGACGTGGCGCCTTCACCCCCGGCGCAGTGACGGGTCGCCGATCCTGCACCACGAGCATCCGCGCGGCGGCCGCGGGCTTGTCTGTGACCGGTATCTCAACGACAGCCCACCGCCAGGGACTCACCCCGTGAGTGCCCTTCGCCACCGCAACTCCGCGCCTCAGCATGGCGGCCAGGACCACCGCCCACGCCGCCAATCCAAACCACACCCAGGTCCGCGCAAAGGCGAGCGGAGGCTAGACGTGGGCGGCGCGCCCAGCGGTGAAGCTGCCGGCCGCGTACATGCCCACAGGAAAGACGGTGGACCAGCGGCGGACGTCGTAGTTGAGCCGGGGCCACACGACTTCGCCGAGCACCCAGGCGGGCAACCACGCCATGGCCACTAGCCCACACCGGCCAGGGCCGCATATCCGAGGGTGTTAGCCTCGATTGTTCATCAAGGGTCCAGTAGCTCGGCTGGCGGGTGCTGAAGAACGCAGAGGACGAACCAGGCCATAGGGTGATGGGCCCGGACCCTGGGATAGCTGAGGAGGAGGTTGGCTGTGAAGATCACGATGCCGGCCACCGCCAGGCTGCCGAAGATGGCTATCCGCGGGGTCCAGCTGAAGAAGAAGCTCAGCACGAACCCACCCACCCCAGCTAAATAGACCCAGAAGTTCCGGCGGCCGACGTTAGGGCTGGAGATGGTGGCCTGAAGCGCCACCGGGAAGAGCTGGTACAGGGCGCCCATGATCATCATCGTCACCCAGCCCAGCACTGCGAGATGAGTCAACGCGAATACCTGGGGGTCGTCATAACCGGCGACCAGGTGGGGGCGAGCAGGGGGGATAGCTTACCCTGATCACGGCGGCGCTTTTAAGCTATATCCCTCACTCCAATAGTATGATCCGTGCATGCCGGTCGATGTGAGCCAGCTAAGAGCCCACCGCGCACTCTCCGGTTGGAGCCGGGCGCTCCTGATCTCGGAGCTGCGTGCGGCGAGTGTGCCGCTGGACGCCCGGGAGTTGAGTCGGCGAACCGGTCTCCACCCCAGTACGATCCGGTTCCACCTGGACCTGCTGGCTGGGGTCGGTCTGGCTCGCGCCTCCTTCGAGCACACTGGCAGCAGGGGCCGACCCCGCCAAGTCTGGGAGGAGGTTCCCGAAGCCGTCGCTCCGGAGCGACCGGATGGCTACCGCCTACTGGCCCAGATGCTGACCGACTACCTCGGCCGATTGGCACCCAACCCTGAGGCGGCGGGACTGGAAGCAGGCGAGGCCTGGGGCGCGACCGCCAAGCTAGGAGCCCAACTCGTAGGGCCGGTAACCGAGGAGGACAGCACCGCCCGACTTACCCGCCTCCTAGGGGAGTTCGGTTTTGCCCCCGAGTCGGTGCGCAAGGATGACGAGGTACAGATCCTTCTGCGTCGGTGCCCATTCATGGAGAGTGCCCGCAGCAACCCCGAGGTCGTCTGTTCCGCGCACCTGGGGCTGCTCCGCGGGGCGCTGCGGCAAATGCGGGCACCACTTTCCGCGACCCGGCTCGATGTCCTGGTCGAGCCGTCTCTGTGCGTGGCGCACCTGGAGCCCTTTCCCGCTGGCGTTGCGCGTTGAGGGAGTCCGTGCCAAGGGCATCCGACCCGGAGATCGCGCGATTGGAATGGGAACAGATTGGGCTGTTTTACGGCCCCGAACTGGGGATCGACCTGCCTAACCCTGGCCTGATCTCCTCGCTGGCGGTCCGTGGCGGCCGAGTGATGGTGACTCTGGCCCTCACTAGTCCCGGCCGCCCGATGGGAGAGAGCCTCCCCAACACGGTGCCGCTCGACGTCGAGGCGGTCACGGGCGTGGTCGAGACCGCAGTCGGGGTGGTCTTTGCTCCCTCCTGGGATCCGGAAATGATGAGTGGGCCTGCCAATTTCGCTCCGGGATGGAGGCAGGCGCAGGCAATGGCACAAATCGATGTGCGGCAGCTGGTGGCTGCGCGGGGGAGAGGGCTTCGGGATGATCGAGGAGGAACCGGTGGCGGCCGAGCGAGTGCCCACGAAATCGGTGGTGCGGCTGGATCGCGACTACGGCTCCATCTGCCTCATCCACGCCGCTGCCACGGCTCCAGCCACGACATCTGCCGCGGCGCCGTCCGCAACCTTCCCGCCGTGGTGCCGGTTCTTGTGTATTCGGTGACGGTCACAGAGGAGGCGTGACAGGTGTCGGTACTCGCGCGACCGCGACCTCCGGCGGCACCCTTGGCTTACCTGCGCCAACTGCGGGTGGTGGCAGCCCGCCGCCACCGGTTCGAGGTGGACCGGATGGTCCTAGTTGACCGCGGGGATAAGCTCAGTCGGCCACAAGACGACATCGCCCGGCGACTGAGCCATGTCACCGGGTGGGGCATCACGAGGCTTGGCGCCGCCGAGTTTGGCCCGGGCGAGGTGGCACAGCGCATTGAGATACTGGGAGGCCGCCCCCCGGCACTGGTCGTCGGACCCGACATCCTCGACATGGGGCCCCTTGCGTTGAGCGCGGAAGAAGCCGCCCTCCGCCTCCCGTGGCCGGCGCTGTCTGTGCGCTACCAGCGCACCCCGGTGTGGATGCCGCGCATCCTTGCGCTATGGTCGAGCGGAGGGCTCGCTCGGAAGATGGCCAGGGCGGCGTGGGGTGCCTCGCAGGCACTTGATGGCGTGGTCTTCTCTGTGCAGGTTCATTCGCGGGACGCCTCTTCGGGGTCACCGCTAGAGCACCCGGGACCGCCGCTTCAGTACCGCTCCTGGTCGGCCCCGCGGCATCGGGCACTTGCAGTCGGATCATCGCAGGTTGCTGAGTTACGCCGCCTAGTAGCTGTCTTCAATCCGGACATGATCCTGGTCGACCCGCGCCACGTCCCCCAACTGGCCCGCTGCGACGCGGGGTGGGCGGCTTCTCCAACATGATGTCTGCTACTGAAGTCGGGGCAGCTGCTCGGCCGACTACGCGAGCGTTTCGCATTCTACAACCGGGATTGGCCAGAGCTTGCGGCTAAGTAAGGAGGGAGGTGACCGTGCCTGATGTGAGGACGCCGCTGCTCAAGGCCCACCAATTCTTTCGGCAAGGGCCGGCGTCGGCTGAGGGCTGGAGCGAACTCGTTGCCAAGGACCGAGACTGGGAGTCCTTCTACCGTGATCGCTGGCAGCACGACAAGGTGGTGCGGTCTACCCACGGCGTCAACTGCACCGGCTCCTGCTCTTGGAACGTCTACGTCAAGGACGGCATTATCACCTGGGAGTCGCAGGCCGTCGACTACCCGTCGGTAGGCCCGGACATGCCCGAGTACGAACCCCGAGGCTGCCCCAGGGGGGCCTCCTTTTCATGGTACACGTACTCGCCGCTAAGGCTCAAGTACCCCTATGTCCGGGGCAGCCTGCTCCAGATGTATCGTGAATCACTGAGCCAGCATGGGGATCCGGTCGAGGCCTGGGCCGCCATCGTCGAGGACCCGGAGCGCTCGCGTCTTTACAAATCCCAGCGAGGCAAGGGCGGCTTCGTTCGCAGCTCGTGGCCGGAGGCGGTGGAGATGATCGCCGCCGCCCACGTCTACACGATAAAGAAGTACGGCCCCGATCGGGTGGTCGGCTTCTCTCCGATTCCGGCCATGTCTCAGGTCTCGTACGCGGCCGGGACCCGCTTCCTTTCGCTGATCGGCGGGGTCATCCTCAGCTTCTACGACTGGTACGCGGACCTGCCCCCGGCAGCGCCGCAGGTCTTCGGGGACCAGACAGACGTGCCTGAGTCGGGCGACTGGTGGAATGCCTCCTACTTAATCATCTGGGGCACCAACCTGCCGGTCACGCGGACTCCCGATGCCCACTTCATGACCGAGGCCCGGTATCGGGGGCAGAAGGTGGTCGTGGTCTCGCCCGACTACTCCGACCACACCAAGTTCGCCGACGACTGGCTGCCGGCCCAGCCCGGTACCGACGGGGCACTTGCCATGGCCATGGGCCACGTGATTCTGAAGGAGTTCTACGTCGATCGCGAGGTCCCCTATTTCCAGGACTACGTCCGCCGCTTCACCGACCTGCCGCTCCTGGTCACCCTGCGGGAGCGAGAGGGAGCCTATGTTCCCGACCGCTTCCTGCGAGCCTCCGACCTCGACTCGCCGGAGGATAACGCCGACTGGAAGATGGTCGCCTTCGACGAGGAGACACAGGCGCCGGTGGTCCCCAACGGCTCGGTCGGCCACCGCTATGGCCACGAGCCGGGGAGGTGGAATCTCAAGCTGGGAGCGGTGCGGCCGGCGCTGAGTCTGTATGGCAAGGACGGTGACACGGTCGAGGTCGTGCTACCGCGCTTCGACATGGGCGACACCGAAGGTGGCGGCTCGCTCCGGCGCGGGGTGCCCACCCTGCGCATCGGAGGCCAGCTCGTCACCACCGTCTTCGATCTCACGCTCGCAAACTACGGAGTCAGCCGGGAAGGGCTGCCCGGCGAATGGCCCCACGGCTATGAGGATCCCCTGCCCTGCACGCCTGCCTGGCAGGCGGAGATCACGTCCGTCGAAGCCGGCCTAGCGACCAAGATTGCCCGCGAGTTCGCGCGCAATGCCGAGCTCACCCAGGGCCGGTCCATGATCTGCATGGGCGCCGGGACCAACCACTGGTTCCACTCCGACCTGATCTACCGGAGCTTTCTGTCCCTACTGACGCTGTGCGGGTGCCAGGGGGTCAACGGCGGCGGCTGGGCCCACTACGTGGGTCAGGAGAAGGTGCGGCCCCTGACCGGCTGGCAGAGCATGGCCTTCGCCCTCGACTGGACGCGCCCGCCTCGCCACCAGGAGAGCACGCCTTGGTTCTACCTGATGACCGACCAATGGCGTTACGAGGCCTTCAACGCCCAAGAGCTCGCCTCGCCCCTCGGTCGCGGCCTCTTCCAGGGACGCCAGTTCGCCGACTGCAACGCGCTGGCGACCAGGCTGGGCTGGATGCCCTTCTATCCGAGCTTCGATCAAAACCCCTTGGCGCTCGTCGAGGAGGCCGAGAAGGCTGGCGCTCCGGTCGAGGACTTCGTGGTCAAGGAGCTGAAGGAGGGGAGGCTTCGGTTCGCGGCCGAGGATCCGGACGCACCTCAGAACTGGCCACGCGTGCTCACGGTCTGGCGCGCGAACGTGCTGGGCTCGTCCGGCAAAGGCCACGAGTACTTCCTGAAGCACCTGCTCGGCACCACCGATCCCGCCGTCCGGGCGGAGGAGACGCCTCCCGAACTCCGAGCCCAGGAGGTGACCTGGCACGAGGAAGCGCCGACCGGGAAGCTCGATCTGCTGACAACGATCGACTTCCGGATGACCTCCAACTGCCTCTTCTCGGACGTGGTCCTGCCGGCCGCCACTTGGTACGAGAAGTACGACATCTCCTCGACCGACATGCATCCTTTCGTGCATTCCTTCAACCAGGCCATTCCCCCGCCTTGGGAGGCGAAGAGCGATTGGGACGCCTTCAACTTGATCGCGGAGACCTTCTCTAAGCTGGCGGCCACCCACCTCGGGGTCAAGCAGGACCTGATCACGGCTCCGCTCCTGCACGACACGCCGGATGAGATCGCGCAGCCGATGGGGCGCGTGCTCGATTGGAAGGCCGGCGAGTGCGAGCCGGTGCCAGGCAAAACGATGCCCAAGCTGATCGTCGTCGAGCGCGACTTCGGGGCGGTCGCCGAGAAGATGAAGGCCGTAGGACCGCTTTTGGAGGAAAGTGGGAGCCAGGTCAAGGGCGCCAGCTGGAAGCCGACCGAGGAGGTCGACTATCTGGGTCGCAAGCACGGAGTGGTCCGAGGTGGGGTGGCCGACGGGCGCCCGCGGCTGGATCGGGCAGAGCAGGTCGCCGAGGCGATCCTGGTGCTTTCCGGCACCACTAACGGCCGCCTCGCAGTGGAGGGCTTCCGCTCGCTCGAGAAGACGACCGGCCTAGACCTCGCCGACCTGGCGCAAGCTCGTGAGGGGGACCGGATCAGTTTCGCGGACACCCAGGTCCAGCCCCGAACGGTGATCACCTCTCCCGAGTGGTCGGGTATCGAGGGCCATGAGCGGCGCTACTCGCCATTCACGATCAACGTTGAGCGCGACAAGCCCTGGCACACGCTCAGTGGGCGCCAGCACTTCTACCTCGATCACGAGTGGATGCTGGAGCTTGGCGAGGGGCTGCCAGTCTTCAAGCCGCCACTTCACTACGGCCGGGTCTACGGAGACCAGCGGACCGGTGAACCAGGGCGGCTCGAGATCACGCTCCGCTACCTGACCCCACACTCCAAGTGGTCGATCCACTCCGAGTACCAGGACAACATCCACATGCTGACCCTATTCCGAGGCGGCCCGGTGATCTGGCTCAGCCAGGAGGACGCGGCCGCGATTGAGGTCAAGGACAACGACTGGGTAGAGGCCTTCAACCGCAACGGAGTGGTCGCCTGCCGGGCAGTGGTGACCCACCGGATACCGCAGGGGGTTTGCATGATGTATCACGCTAAGGACCGGCACTTGAACGTGCCCTTGACAGAGCTTCATGGGAACCGAGGCGGGACCGACAACTCGCTGACCCGCATCGTCTGGAAGCCGACGCATTTGATCGGCGGTTATGCTCAGCTCTCTTTCGGCTTCAACTACTACGGTCCAACTGGTTCCCAGCGCGATGAGCAGACGGTGATCCGCAAGCGCCAGACCAAGGTGGTGTTCTAGATGCAAATCAAGGCCCAGGTCGGCATGGTCATGAACCTCGACAAATGCATCGGATGCCACACCTGCAGTGTCACCTGCAAGCAGGTCTGGACCAACCGGCCGGGGACCGAGTACATCTGGTTCAACAACGTCGAGACCAAGCCTGGTCTCGGCTATCCTCGCCGCTGGGAGGACAACGAAGAGTGGCGAGGCGGCTGGGAGCTAGACAAACGGGGCCGGCTTCGGCTCAAGGCGGGCGGCCAGCTCCAGAAGTTGCTCAAGATCTTTTGGAATCCCAACCTGCCCAGCATCGACGACTACTACGAACCCTGGACCTACGACTACGAGACCCTGATTACCGCCCCCCTCTCGGAGCGCGACCCGGTCGTCCGCCCCCACTCGCAGCTGACCGGCAAGCAGATGGAGGTCAAGCGGGGTCCCAACTGGGACGACATGCTGGCCGGAGCCCCAGAGACGGCGGGGCAGGACCCAGATTTGAGGGGTATCCAAGAGCACGTTAAGTTCGCCTACGAGCAGGCCTTCATGTTCTACCTGCCCCGCATCTGCGAACACTGCCTCAACCCCTCCTGCGTTGCGTCCTGTCCTTCGGGCGCCATGTACAAGCGGGAGGAGGACGGGATTGTGCTGGTCGACCAGGACAAGTGCCGAGGGTGGCGCTTCTGCGTGAGCGGCTGCCCGTACAAGAAGGTGTACTTCAACCACAAGACCGGCAAGGCCGAGAAGTGCACGCTCTGTTACCCGCGCATCGAGGTGGGGCTGCCCACCATCTGCGCTGAGACCTGCGTCGGCAGAATTCGCTATCTGGGTCTGGTCCTCTATGACGCTGACCGGGTGCTGGAGGCCGCTTCCACCCCCGACGAGAAGGATCTCTTGAACGCGCAAATGAGCGTCTTTCTCGACCCCGAGGATCCGGAGGTGAGAGTCCAGGCCGCTCGCGACGGCATCCCGGACGACTGGCTGGAATACGCTCGGCGCTCGCCAGTCTATGCGCTCGCCATGCGCTATCGGGTCGCCCTGCCCCTGCACCCCGAGTACCGGACGCTGCCCATGGTCTGGTACGTGCCGCCCCTCTCGCCCGTTGTGAACGCGCTGGAGGGGGACGGATACGAGGCCGACCCTGACGACGTTTTCCCGGCCATCGACATGATGCGCATCCCGGTCGCCTATCTGGCGAACCTGCTCACGGCGGGCGACAGCGAGGTGATCAAGACGGTCCTACACCGGCTGGCAGCGATGCGCGCCTACATGCGCAAGCGCCAGATCCTGGACGAGACGGACTCCGAGGTGGCGCGAGCGGTCGGGATGGCCCCCCAGGAACTCGAGGACATGTACCGCCTCTTGGCAATCGCCAAGTACGAGGACCGCTACGTTATCCCCAAGGCCCACACCGAGCTCGCCCAACGGCTCTCGGAACAGCCGGGAACCTGTGGTCTCGACTTTGAGGGCGGCCCCGGCAACTGTGGTGCCCTGCCCCGGCCCGACGAGTCCCTCAACGAACAGTTCATGATGCTGCGCCAGCTGCCCGTCATCGGGCCGGAGGCGGTGGGCGAGTGAGACTGCCCGGGCCGCGCCGGCGGCCGCCCTACAAGCTCATCTCACTACTCCTCCAATACCCCAGCGAGGAGTTGCTGGAACAACGCTCGGAGCTCGCCCAGGCCGTCGCCGAGTTGCCAGCCAGCCGTCCCAAGGACGCGGTGGAACGGTTCTTCGCTCACTTTGAGTCCAGACCGCCGCTCGACCTGCAACAGGAATACGTGAAGACCTTCGACCTCCAGAAGCGTTCCAGCCTCTACCTGACCTTCTACACGGAGGGCGACACTCGTAAGCGGGGCATGGCTCTGCTCCGACTCAAACGCATCTATTCGGCGGTAGGCCTGCCGATCGGGGGACGCGAACTCCCCGACTACCTGCCCGCCATGCTGGAGTTCGCCGAGTTGGCGCCGGCAGGATTGGGCGACCACCTCCTGATCGAATGTCGAACCGGCATCGAGCTGCTGCGCATGCATCTCCAAGACGTGAAGAGTCCTTATGTACATCTTCTGGAGGCCGTCTCTATCGGGCTACCTCGCCTCCGCCTGGCCGATCTGGAGGCGGTCAAACGGCTGGTCAAGGAGGGCCCACCCCACGAGGAGGTGGGGCTGCAACCATTCGCGCCTCCTGAGGTCATGCCCGCGATGGAAGCGCGGCGGTGAGGCTGGCGAGCACCTTCCTCTGGGTGGTCCTGCCATATGCCGCGATGGTGCTCTTCGTTGCTGGGCACATCTGGCGCTACCGTCACGACAAGTTCGGCTGGACCTCCAGATCCACCCAGCTCCTGGAGGGAAGATGGCTCGCCTGGGGCAGCAACCTCTTCCACTATGGCGCCCTGGCGGCGATCGGGGGGCACATCCTGGGGATACTGATCCCCACCCAGCTGACCAGCGCGGTGGGGATCAGCGAGTCGGACTACCACCTGCTCTCCGCCGTTGCCGGTTCCGTGGCGGGGATCGCGTGCGTCGTGGGGTTCGTCATCCTGGTCGCGCGCCGAGCCTACTTCCCCCGGGTGAGACGGACCACCACCCCAATCGACGTCGCCACCTACGTGCTCCTGGCGCTGCTGATCGGCCTCGGACTCGTGGAAACGCTCGCGGTGAACACATTCGGCGGCGGCTACAACTACCGCGACTCGGTGGCGATCTGGTTTCGCGGACTGCTTATCCTCGACCCCCGCCCACAATTGATGGCCACGGCCCCAATCATTTACCAGGTGCACGCCGCCTCCGCCTGGCTTCTCTACGCCATCTGGCCCTTCAGCCGGTTGGTGCACGTCTGGAGCATTCCCCTTCAGTACATCGGCCGACCCTACATTCTCTACCGTCGCCGTTACCCAGCCCTGCGCCGATGACCGCCTCCGGGAAGCTCGGGCCGGCAGGCCCCCACGTACAGCTTCTGCTGGATGTCGTCCGCGCCGAGCTGCGGTCGCAGCGCTGCCCGGTCTGTAGGCGCCGGATGGGTGGCTCCCGGCTCAGTTGGGCGGGGGCGGACCTGGACCAGGTCACCCTCCAGGTGACCTGCCGTGGCTGCGGCAGCACCCGCTCCGCCACCGCCAGCCCCGGCGGTGAGGGCGGAGTCGCCGAGCTCCGCTGACCGGGTGAGGGGCGCCGGGCTGGTGAGCCAGGACTTCGGAGTCGCGGAAAAGGGGCGGTGCGGGAGGTGACCGAGCCGAGCCGCACCCAGTCGCCCGGGACGGGTCTGCAACACCTTTACCCAGGCTACTTCGCGCTGGTCATGGCGACCGGGATCGTATCGACCGCCTTCGAGGTTACTGGCTTCGCACCGCTCTCCTGGGCCCTGCTCGCGGTCGCGCTGCTCGGGTATGCGGCGCTGGTGGTCTTGTACGTCATGAGGCTGGTCCACTACCGGGCGGAGTTCCTCGCCGACACCGCGGACGCCGGTCGCGCCTTCGGCTTCTTCACATTCGTCGCCGCCTCCGACGTACTCGCCCTGAGGCTGGCACTCGGCGGTCAGATACCCCTCTTCACGGCCCTGGCCACCCTGGCCGCCTTGGCCTGGGTGGCCTGTAGCTACGCACTCGTGCCCCGGGTCGTGATGCGTCCGGTGAAGGGGGCGGTGCGCGAAGAGGTGACTGGAGCTTGGCTCATCTGGGTGGTCGGGACCCAGTCGCTGGCACTGGCGGCTGCTCGGGGCAGCGAGTTGTCGCCCGGTGGGCGGGGGTTCCTCGAGCTCGCGGCCGTCAGCCTGTGGGCGGCGGGGTCGTGCCTCTACCTACTGCTAATGGGCATCCTGCTCGCACGGCTCGTACTGGTTCCCACCGAGCGCCAAGACCTGTCGCCCACCTACTGGATCAACATGGGGGCCACCGCGATATCGGTGTTCGCTGGGGCGTCCCTCCTCAGCCTGCACGGCGGACCTGCTCTGGTCACTCTGGTTGCGCCCACGGTCGCCGGGATCTCGGTGATGCTCTGGGCCTTCGGCACTTGGTGGTTCCCGTTGCTGGTGGTGCTGACGATCTGGCGTGCGGGAGGTCGGGCGGGGCTGCGTCGCTACGACCCCAGCTTGTGGAGCGTGGTCTTCCCGCTGGGCATGTACTCAGTGGCCAGCATGGCCCTGGGCCGGGCGCTGCACACCGCGGCGCTCATCACGGTCGGCACATATGAAAGCTGGCTCGCCCTCGCCGCTTGGGCCGTGACGCTGGGCTTGATGTTCTGGAGCTGGGCCTACCAACGGTGACGCCGACTACGAACTCGTGCTGCCACAGTTGCGTTTGGCAGTTAGAAGCGAGGGGCCCCGGTTGCGCCCGCAAATTCGGCAAAACCAATGACAACCCATGATCCAGCTCTCCTCAGGAGGACGTCGCGGGGAGGGTCGTCGTGACGCGGTAGCCAGGTTCCCTGCCCTCCATCACTGCGTGATCGGGCCCACGGGTGGTTTCGGCGATCCCGATCCAACCCGCTCCTGCCCCCCAACCGGACCGGCAGCTGGAGGGGCCCACCGGGACCCAGTAGCCTGAAGCCATGGACGTTGGCCGCTTCGGAGTCTGGACATCCGCCCTCGATCGTCAACCGGCGACGGTCGTGAGAAGTGAGGTTTCCCATCTGGAGGGACTCGGCTTTGGTGCCCTCTGGGTGGGGGAGAGCTACCGCCGCGAGATCTTCGCCAACGCCTCCCTTTTGCTGGGGGCCTCGAGTAGGATGGTGGTCGCTTCGGGCATTGCCAATATCTGGGCCCGGGACGCGCAGGCGATGAGGGCTGGGCAGCTCACCTTGGACGAGGCCTATGAGGGCCGCTTCCTCCTGGGACTGGGGGTGAGCCACGTTCCATTGGTCAATTCCCGTGGCCACGTCTACGACCGACCCTACTCTGCGATGCGAGCGTACCTAGATGCGATGGACGCGTCCCAGTACGATGCGCCGATGCCGGCGGGCCAGCCCCTTCGGGTCTTGGCCGCCCTCGGGCCCCGCATGCTCGAACTGGCCGCCGAGAAGGCGGACGGGGCCCATCCGTACTTCGTGCCGGTGGAGCACACGGAGCAGGCCCGAGTCGCGCTAGGCAGCGACCGACTGCTCTGCCCCGAACAGGCAGTGGTGCTGGAATCGGACCCACAGCAAGCACGGGCCACTGCGCGTCACCACACCAGCTCCTACCTTCGCCTCCCGAATTACCGCCACAATCTGGAGCGTCTTGGATTCACGTCAGAAGACTTTGAAGGGGGCGGCAGCGATCGGTTAGTGGATGCAGTCGTTGGCTGGGGCGATGTTGGTCGGGTGGCACGAAGGGTCTTGGAACATCTACAGGCGGGTGCCGACCACGTGGCCATCCAGGTGATTCTCCGTGACCCCGCGCAGGTGCCGAGCCGGGAGTGGGAGGCTCTGGCCGCGGAGTTGGGGCTGGCTGCCGTCCCGGGGCGCTCCGGGTAGGAGAAGAGTGTGTCGCACGGGTTGGTTACTCTTCACTTGGACGCCCACGGGACGCTGCTCCCACCTGAAGGCTTGAACGCAGATCCGCCGGTTGGTAAGTGAAGCCGCGGTCCAACGCGTCTCCGCCGTCGATCACGGTCCCGGCCGGTACGAAGCGGACAGCAAGAGAGCCAAGCAAGGCTGACGCCGATCGCCAACGCAGGCACCTCGACAGCCACCAGCAGCCTCGCGGGCTCGCAGCCGCGGCAGGAAGCTCGTGCTACGAAGTGGGGCTCCTCGTACGGGAAGCGCTCACAGTGCTCGGGGAGAAGTGGAGCGGCGACCCGACTCAGCAGATCTGGTGCCATCCGACCGCGGCCATGAGCTACCGAGGTGCGGGGGGCAGGGGGAGGCCCAGCGCACCTCGGCGTGGCCACACGAGGCGGCGGGGGCGTCGAGGATGTCGTGGTGCCAGGGGGTGACCAGGAATGGTCCGGCCAATCGGCGACGTTGGCGATAATGACCCCCTGGTCTTCCCGCTCCGGGGTGGGCCTAGGACCACGACGCGACCTGGGGCGGGGCGCAGACTCAGCCTCGGCCGTCCGCGGGGCCCCTGCGGACAGATCCGTTGGACACAAGCTAAGCGCCAGCGAAGGGGCACGTCCGACATCCATCTCAGCATCGCGGGTACGCTGGGCACAGGAAAGCGAGGCTGGCCACTGGGGAATTCAGGCTTGGGGGAGTTCTGCCGTCAGCTGAGCCAGAAGTGCGGTGCTACGGCTCGGAACGGATCGTAACCGACCCTCGGTCACCAGCTCCAAGACCTGCTCTGCCAGGGTCCAGGCGGAACTGGGTCTCCACGAGCGCACCTTCCGTACCGGGCCTGCGGCTGACCGCGAGCTCCACGCCGCGATCAACCATAGCCGGATGATGGAACTCGGCCGCCACCGCGGGCGCGGTGGATACGTCAACCGCCTGGAGAGGGGATGTGAGACCGGGCTCTGGCAGGGCGCTCCCCGGCGCGAACCAGGGATCGGGGATCGCCCTGCAACCCATCCTGGTGGCTCTAAGAGCAGAGTCGGACTTGTCATGGGCTTGGGGATGGTCCGACCCAACCCAAAGTGATGGGCATCCTGAACAACCCCAATCCAATCACCACCAGGCACAAGGCGGTCACCGTGATCCGGTACCAGCCATGCATGCGGTCCTTTGGGGGCAGTGCCTTGGCGTCCAGGGCGAGCAGCAACCCCAGCACCACGGGCAGTAGCAGTGCGTTCAGAACCCCCACGTGACTGCCAGACGGATGAAGCTCGAAGCTGGCCAATACCACGGCCGCATCCACCACATGGGCCAGCCCGTAGGTGACGTAGAAGCGGGCGGTCTGGCGGCCGGGGCGCTGGTTGAGGGTGTGCCTCCACCCAAGACGTCGAAGAGGCCACAAGAGCGGCCACCAGGGCGGCCCCCAGCAGGCCCGCGCCGAGCAGAAGTTTGGCCGCCAGGGATCCCGGGTCTTGGTGCGGCGGGAGGAGCCTCACCCTGGCGCCAGCTACAACCTCTTCGATCCCCACGGCCTGCGCCACCAGGCTCTGATCACCAACTCCAAGGACTCTGATATCGCCTACCTGGAGGGCCGCCACCGCCTCCACGCCCGGGTGGAAGACCGGATCAAGGAGGCCAAAGATTGCGGTCTTGGCAACTTCCCCTGTGCCAGCTTCCAGGCCAACCAGGTCTGGCTTTTGCTGGTGCAGATGGCCCAGGACCTGCTGGCCTGGGCCAGGCAGCTCTGCCTCCCCGCCGACTTCCTGGAGGCCACCCCGAAACGGCTCCGCTACCAGCTGCTGCACGGGGCCGGGCCGCTGGTGCGCAGTGAGCGGAGGACCACTCTCCGGCTCGATGCCCGCTGGCCCTGGGCGGCAGCGCTGGCAACGGCGTTCAGGCGCCTGCGATCCTTACCGCTGAACACCTGACACAGCCCCGGCGAGCGGTCCGGTCTCGATGCCTGGCACCGGCACGCCCCGGTTACCAGAAACGGTGCCGCTGCACTGATTGCGGACCGGTTCGGCACGTGCCCGAGGCGCCGATTGGCGCCCCTCGCACCTGACCTGACTCACCTAACCGGCTGAGCCGCGTCTGCCGCCCCCTCACCGGGATTCCCAGGCCCTTACTGAAATTTTGAGGCTAACCGGCTGGCCCTAGCCGTGCCGATCTGCTTGCTTGAGCGCTCGATGCACCCCACGCACGCTCCGCGCTGCTACGGGGCCGGTGGCATCGTCCGGAGGTGCTCTGCCTCGATGTGCCCACTACCGGCCGCGACCCCGGGGCGCACGCCGAGCTGTAGCGGGAGATCTCCCGCCTTGCCACGGTCGAAGGCCTCACCGTCCTGATCACCACCCACTACATGGATGAGGCCGACCGGCCTTCCGACCAGGTGGCGATCATGGACCAAGAAAGGACTTTGGCTCAGGGAACCGCCGAGCAGCGCAACGCGGAGCTACATGGCGCCGAGGTCGTGGTCCAGTTGGCAGATGAGGTCACCTTCGATCAGATCTTAGACGCGATCACCAGCCTGAGTCCCCTCCGACAGCACACGGCATTCGACTGCGGCGCACTGCGCACCCTGGTCGACAACTGCGCCCGCGCCTTGCCAGCGGTCCTCGCGGTGCTGGATGCAGCGCAGCTGCGGCGGTCCACCGCCCGTGTGGTCCGGCCCTCCATTATTGACTTCTACCTGCGCTACGCCGGCCCTACCTTGACTGCGAGTGTGGTGGGCTTCCGCTGAGTCCTGCCATCGCTGTTGTCGGCCGTGTAACCGCTCGTTACCGGCGCGCCTTCGCGCGACTACCTTGGTACATCGCGCCCAGCTTGTGCAGCCAGTGATTCGGTGGCTGAGGGTAGATCAGGTGTTCGAGCGAGTCATACAAATCCTCGGGTTTTCGTGGGCCAATCAACTTGGGTTCCTCACGCCAAGAGTGGTCATTGTGACGGCCCGCTGCTTCAACGGCCGGAGCGCTATGGCCTAAGTCAATGACATGGAGAGCGGCGTGCTAAACCGCTTTCTGATGACTCCGGAATCACCCCGTGCGCTGATCAGCGAAGAGCGAGTCTATTCCACCGGGTTGACGGCGCTGCCGTCACTGACCATTCAGGGTTTGGGGTGGCTGGCGGGCGTGGGGTGCGCGAGGGCTTTGGGACTGGTGCTTGGCGTGGTGGCTTCGCTGAGCCTCGGGACCGAATTTGCTTCCCTTGCCAATGCGCGTGATTTGGTGCCGCGCGGCCAGCATTCGCTCATCGCCACTGGTTTTCTGGTGCTGCCGCCGGCGTTTTTCTCGGCCACCTTGATCGCGCTGCAACTGCTTCCCGGCTGGCATCATCCGGTCGCTGCCGATAACCCGGTCAACTGGGCAGTCCAGGTCGCCCGGCAGTCATTGAGCCAGCTCCCCAATTGGTCCAAGGTCGAGCCGCACCTGGGCTTGCTGGCCGTGCTCTGGGCCTGGCTTTCCACCAGGGCGTTCAGAGCCTATCAGCGCTCGGTGCAGTCGACTTTCCAGTGGCGGCGAGCGCGGCCACACGACCACTTCTAACCGCTCCCTCCATGGTCGCCGGCCAGCCGGTGTCGGTCCAGTTGCCCGCTAGCCACACCCCCTCCAAGGGGGTGGTTGGCCCGGCTCGGGCCGACGCCGAGCCAGGTAAGGCGGCGAAAGTCGCGGCCGCTTCCCGGGTGACGCGGCTGTGGCGCAGGCGTGCCCGCCGCGCGGCCGGGAACAGATCCTGGCAAAGCCGCCAAAGTGCCTCGGTTATCGTCGTCTCTCCGACCCCAATCAGCTCTTCCGCCGCGGACACCGAGATCGCTGAGTGAAAAACTGGCTGGCCGTCTAGTGAGCGATCCTCCTCCCCCAGGCGCGAGCGGTCGAAGAGCCACTGGAGAGGTGAACCGGGTGCGGTCACCACCGGGCCAGGGAGGAAGGGACGATCGGTGAAGAGATGGAGATTGACGATGGGGGAGCTGGGGAGAGCGGCCGCTGTGTCTAGGGTGCGATCAGCAACCCCCCGGCTGGCGAGGAGCCGCTGCGCCGCGGCAGCCGGCACGGCCAGAACGATCAGATCGGCCTCCAATTGGTCACCCTCAGCGCTGCGTACCAGATGTCGCCGGTTCACCCCTGGCAGCAGTTCCGCCGCCCGCCAACGCATCTTCAGCTCCACGCCGACCGTGGCCAGCTGCAGCCGGCTGGGGGGATCCAACCAGGCGGTGAGGTCGGTGGCGGGGATCCGCAGTGCGCCGGCGTCGCCACCGCCGAGCAGCCCCTCGCGAATGACGTAGGCGGCCAGACCAGCGCTGCAGCGATCGAGGGCGACGTTACAGGCCGAGATCAGGAACGGGTCCCAGAGCTGGCGGATGGCGAGATCGTCCTGGCCCAGGCTGTGGAGCCAGGATCGGGCCGGCACCGAGTCCAGGAGAGCCTGATCACCTGGGCTGAGGGACCGCAGAGCCGAGGCGACGGCCGCAGTCTGGACCAATTGCCTGGTCGGGAGGCCCGGCCAGCGGAGGAGCACCGGCAAGAGATGAGCGGGAGCCGGTAGTGGGGCCGCGCGAAGCCGCCGGGTGATCCCCGTCAGGGGATTGGCGACCACCAGCTCCAGCCGCCGCTGGCGCCAAGCCGGCTCGACCCTGATCCGGCCCAGGAAGCTCTCCAATTCAGTGCAGCACCCCAGGTAGACGTGCTGACCCGTGTCGACCCGGCCGGCCACCGGGTCTGGAACTGAGCGGCACAGTCCTCCCAGCACCGGGGCCCGCTCCACCAGCGTCACTTGGGCCCCCTGATCGGCGAGCCCGAGCGCTGCGTTGATGCCGGCCAGGCCGCCGCCCACCACCAAGGCCTCCATCGCGACTTCCCTCGTGGGCCTCAGCGGCCGAGGGTGGCTCCGACCCAGGCCCCCAGCGCCAGCCGCAGCTTGCGCCCTCCGCCGAGCGAGATCCTCTGTGTCTGGACGTCGTAGTCGCGGGCCTCGATCTCGCGAAGTAGCGCGCGGTAGAGGGAGGCCAGCGCTGCTGGACAGCCCCGGGCATCTCGGTCCACCAGCGGGATCAGCTGGGCGCCCTCTCGGAACAGTTCTCGCCCCCGGCCGATCTCGTACGCCATGAGTTGTCGGTATGCATCGGCCCGGGGACCGCGGATCCCGGTCAGCAAGTCGCTGGGCTCGCAACCGAACTGGTGCAGATCTTCCTGGGGCAGGTAGCACCGGGAGCGCTCGTCGTCCTCCTTCAGGTCGCGCAGGATGTTGGTCAGCTGCATGGCCTGGCCCAGCCGCACGGCGAGCTGGGGAACCCGGTCGTCCTGGTAGCCGAAGATCTGGGCGCTCAGCAGCCCGACCGCGCCCGCTACCCCGTAGCAGTAGCGCTCCAAGTCGTCCGCGGTGACGATCGTGAGCGGGGCGCAGTCAGCGGCGCACCCGTCGATCACCTCATGGAGGTTGCGCGGATCCAGGTGGAAGCTGCGGCTAGCGTCCCAAAGCACGAGCCAGTTGGGGTCCCGGGGGGGGCTCGCCAGGGTTGCGTTGAGCTCGTCACGGAACTGCTCCAAATGCTGGCGACGCTCGGCGGCGCTGCCTTCCCCATCGGCGATGTCGTCCGCCGCCCGGCAGAACCGATAGACGGCGTTCAGGGCCTCTCGCTTGCGCTGGGGGAGCAAGCGAAAGGCGTAGTAGAAATTGGCGGCGGCGGCGCGGACCTCCCCCGCGCACGCCTGGTGGGCGGCCCGGAGCTTCTCCGGAGTTGGTGCGACGGCCACCTCACTCGGCGGCGCCGAGGTGCTCAACTGGAGCGGGGAGGCGCCGAGCGCCGCCAGGCCCAGGATGCCTGCCAGATTGCCCGACGGCGCTCGTTCGGTCCGAGGGCCGCCTTCTCCTGGAAGACGCTCGATCCGGCCTCGAGCACCGCGACCGTGGCGGCCAGCCCGCAGAGGATGAAGGTGGCCATTTCCATCTTCATCAGCCCGGGCACCTGGTCCACTAGCGGCCAGCCGTCCACTAGCAGTCGGCGGGCTCGGGCCACCGCATGAGCCTGGGCGGCTAGCATCCCCGGGCTCACCGCCCCGCTCCACCACTCCTCCTCAGTCGCCCCGTGCTCCTCGAGCAGCTCCAGCGGGAGGTAGCGGCGACCCCGGACCCGGTCCGAGGCGACGTCCTGCCACATGTTGGCCAGCTGGAGGCCGGTGCAGATGGAGTCCGAATAGCCGACCCGCTCGCTATCGCGGATTCCCTCCAGGGCCAGGACCAGTTCGCCCACCGGGGTGGCCGAGAGCGTGCAGTACTGGTCCAGCTCCGCCCAGGTCGGGTATCTCGAGATCGCCTGGTCTTGAAGGTTGGCCTGGATCAGCCGTTGAAACGGCAGCGGCTCCAACTCAAATCGCTCGATGACCGGCTGCAGCCGCTGGAACACCGGATGATGGGGCTGGCCCGAATAGCAGCGGTCCAGCTCCTCGCTGGCCAGTTCCAGTAGCGTCTTGGGGTTCCCCAGGCTCTCATCACCCAGGTCGTCGACTAGGCGGCAGAAGCCGTAGATCGCGGCCCGGGCCTCCCGGCGGCCCGGTCGCAGCAGCCAGGCGGCGATCGGGAAGTTCTCTACCTGGCGGGCCTGCTGCTGACGCTGCCGCGAGTACTCGGGGAGCACCTGGGCCGGGCTGGCGTCACCCGCCACGGTGACCCCCGCCACGAGGGCGTTCACCGATTTCCGCTAACCGGGAGCGGCCGGGATCGGAGCGCCCGGCCCAGGGCCATGATCGGGAAGATGATGGCGTACAAGTGGTAACGCAGGTAGAACGCCCGCGGGAAGCCGGTGCCGGTGAACCGCTGGTCGGTCCAGCCCCCGCCTTCCTCCTGATGCTCCAGCAGCCAGTTCACCGCCGACTCAGCCGCCGAGGCGAGCTCGCGCTCTTGGTCCAGGTCGGAGACCGAGTCGCTGGCCGCCAGAAGACTCAGCAGGGCCCAGGCGGTCTGAGATGGGGTGGGCTCTCCCCGCCCGATGTAAGAGCGGTCGTGGTACGAGAGGACCGACTCCCCAAATCCGCCTGAGGCGTGCTGATTAAGCCTGACCCAATCACCGATCCGGAGCAGTCGCTCTTGGTCCTCAGGCTGGTTGGTCGCGGCGAAGGCGGTAGCCACCGCAGCGTCGCCGTACACGTAGTTGACTCCCCAGCGCCCGTAGTAGGCTCCCGCACTCTCCTCGGAGTCGCGCAGCCAAGCTAGCGCCCGGTCTCGGGCCGGCTCGAGGTCCGTCCCGCCAAGGCGGGCAAAGGCCTCCACCACGTGGGCGGTGACGTCGGGGCTGGGCCGGTCTAGCATCTCTCCGAAGTCGGCGATGGGGAGGTGCTCGACCCAGCTCCGGTCGTTATCGGCGTCAAAGGCGCCGTAGCCGCCATCGGCGCTCTGCATCACCAAGAGCCAGGCCACCGCCCGGCGCATGGCCTCACCCGCCGGAGTGTGCTCGTGCCGATCGTGGCCGGCCACAGTCAGCGCCGAGAGCACAACGGCGGTGTCGTCAGTATCGGGGTACTGGTCGTTGTAGAACTCGAAGGGCCAGCCCCCGGGGGGTGCCCCCGGACGTCGGATCGCCCAGTCACCGGGTTTGGTCACTTCGCGGGCGACTAACCAATCGACAGCCCTGACCAGAGCTTCGTGCTCGGCGGGTACCCCAGCGTCCAAGAGCGCCCAGAGCGCCAGGGCGGTATCCCACACGGGGGAGACGCAGGCCTGCAGCCGGAAGCCCTGCTCGTCCTCAATGCCGAAGGTCTCTAGCGCCTCCAGCCCGCGCTTCATAACTGGATGATCCAACGCGTAGCCGCGCGCCCGCAGCGCCATCAGACCGTAGACCCAGGGAGGCTGGATCCCTGCCCACGATCCGTCCGCCTCTTGGTGCTCGACGATCCAGCGCTCGGCCCGGGCCATCGCCCGCTGGCGGACCCCTACTTGCGGTAGGCGGCCATAGGTGCGGAGCGCCCGGTCGACCACCTTCCAAGTTGGGGCGCCCGCCCCGGGCCGGTGGGGGCCCAGCGGTAGCTCGTCTCGGGTCGGGGATTCCAAGGGGAAAACCGTGCGCAGGCTGCGCAGGATGGTGAGCGGGACGGTGGTGGCCCGGGCCCAGGAGGCGAGATCGTAGATGCTCCCCAACTGCGGCCCGGGGACCAGCAGCCACTCTGGGGGGATGGCCGGAATCTCGTGCCAGGGCCAGAGGCCGCCCAGCGCCAACCACATCCTGGTGAAGAGCCGAGTCGCCCGGAGTCCCCCCCGGGACTCGACGAACCGCCAGGCCAGCTGGACCTGGGGGTCAGTGGCCGAGACCCCAGCCGCGCGCAGGGCTACCAAGACCTCGGCGGTGATGCTGATGTCCCCATCCACGTCGGGGGCGATGGCGTAGCTACCGTCGTCCCGCTGCTGGCTCCGGAGGTACTTGATGACGGCCGCCTCGCGGCCAGGGTTGGCGAGGCCCAGGTAGCGCTGGAGCAGCAGGTACTCGGCGGTGATGGAGGCGTTGCTCTCCAGCTCGCCCGACCAGGAGCCATCTGAATGCTGGCGCTGGAGCAACAGGCCGACCGCCCGCGCCAGCGCCGACTCCGCCGCCGGCCCAGAGCCGGAACGGGCCGCGACCCTCTGGACCCGTTCCGGCTTCAGGCTCAACTCCAGCGCTCCCCCAGCCAGCGTCCCAGGATCTCCAGCTCCATGGCGCCTTCTTCGGAAAGGGGCAGCTTGGCGGCGGCCACCAGCGCCCGCTCGGTCCAAGTGGTGGTGAGCCCTTGGCAACGCTCAGCCACCCCGCCCTCCCGGAGCAACTCCACCGCCGCCGCCAGGTCGCGTCGGCGCAGCCCCGGGGGAGCCAGCCAGGACCGGACCGTATGGCACACCTGGCCGTTCCCGGCGAGCGCTAGCACCATCGGTAGACCCTGCTTGCCCCGAAGCAGGTCGTTGCCAACCGGCTTGCCGGTCTCAGCGCTGTCCCCGAAGACTCCCAGGACGTCATCGCGCAGCTGGAAGGCCACTCCCAAGGTGCGGCCGAAGCTTTCGCAGGCGTCCACCGTGGCCCCAGAGCCGCCGGCGGCGATCCCCCCCAGGGCCGCCGCAGCGCCCATCAGTGCGCCCGTCTTGCGCTCAACCATGCTGAGGTATTGAGGGAGGTCGGCAGTGGGAGCCCCGGTGGCGGAGATGTCGGCCTGCTGGCCACCCACCATCTCCATGGTCGCCGCACTGAGGCGACGGGTACCGCGTGTGGTGGTCCGGGAGGGGAGGTCGGCCGTCGAGATAACGCAGAAGGCGGCAGTCAGCAGGGCGTCACCGGTGTTCAGGGCCACCGGCATGCCGTCTTTGACCCAGAGGGCGGGCTGGCCTCGGCGGGAACGGTCACCGTCGACGATGTCGTCGTGGAGGAGCGAGAAGTCGTGCACCAGCTGGACCGCCAGCGCCAGCGGCAGGGCCGCCTCCGAAGGAGCGCCGAGCGCATCAGCCAAGAGCAGGGTCAGGGTGGGGCGCAGGGCCTTCCCGGGCCGGGCGCCGGGAAGTAGGCCGAGATGGTACCGGGCCGGTTCCACCACCTCCGTGGGGAGGTGGTCCATCACCTCGCCCAGCCCCTGTTGAATCTTCTCCTGATAGCGGCCCAGAATCTCCTGGGCGCCGAGGGCCAGGGTGCCGGAGCCTTCGCTCTCGGCCAGCTCGGCCTGGTCAGAGATCACGGCAGGCCGCCTCAACTTCGTCCACCACCCAGCTTGGCGTGGAGGTCCCCGAGGTGATCCCCACCAGTTGCCCGGGCTGGAACCAGTTCGGCTCGATCTCTGCCGCCGACTCGACGTGGAAGGTGGGGCGATGCTCAGCGCAGGTCTCGGCGAGCGCCTTGGTGTTGGCCGACCCCCGACCCCCGACAACCAGCACCACGTCGGCCTGTTCCAGCAGCCCCGTTACCGCCTCTCGTTGGCGCTGGTTGACGACCGGGCAGGTGGTGTCGCGCACCTCCAGCTCCCCGGTCCGCAGACGCAAGCGAGCGGCGATCTGCTGGAAGCGCGGTTGGGGAAACGTACTCTGGCAGACCACTCCCCGGGTGGCGCGCCAGGGCAGTTGGTCTGCTTCAGCCTCGGAAGCTACCACCACGACCTCTGATTCCGGGCGCTGCCCGGCCCACCCGATCACCGCCTGCACCTCGGAGTGAGCGGCGTCCCCGACCACCACCACTGGCAGTCCGGCATCGACCAGCTGGACGGCGTGACGCTGGACCCGTCTCACCAAGGGGCAGGTGGTGTCCACCACGGTCAGCCCGCGGAGCTTGGCCTCCCGAAAGAGCTGAGGGGTTGCCCCGTGGGCGGTCACCACGACCTGGGGACCGCCCGAATCCGGGAGGTGCTGGGCGCGCCCGAGCCCCCGTCGCTCCAGCTCCTCCAGAGCCCGAGCGTTATGAACCACCTGACCGAGGGCTACCGTTTCCTCGCCGGGGCGCAGGGCATCTGACGTCAGCTGGAGGGCGTCGCGAACCCCGAAGCAGAAGCCGGTGTGCCGGGGGCGTACGGTGTTCACTTTCGGCCCTCTCCCAAGCGGCGGTCGGTTAACGGACCTAAACAATCCACCGCCTTGACCGTACTCGGAGCCGATCTCAGCCTTCGTTACGAGATCCATCTCCAATATTACCCGACTGTTATGTTCGGCGGCCCACTAATCATGGAAGGACCCGTCGGGTAGCAGTACCGGCACCGCTAACGTTAGGCCCGTGCGCGCGCTGGTGTTCGATCCCGTTCCTCACCGCCTCCCGCTGGCGGGGCTCTCCTCGCGGATCCGCACCGAATGGGCCCTCGGCCCCTTCTCCTTGTTATCGCTGCGGGAGATGCCCGAGCCGGCCGCTCCCGGACCGGACTGGGTGCGGCTGCGGGTGCTTTGGGCCGGGATCTGTGGCAGCGACGTCAAGGAAGTCCTGCTTCAGGCGGCCGCCGACAACCCGCTCAGCGGACTGGTCTCGTTCCCCCACGTGCCCGGCCACGAGGTCGTGGCCCAAGTCGAAGGTGTCGGTTCCGCATCGCCGCTCGCGGCGGGGCAGCTGGTGACGCTGGACCCCTGGGTAGGCTGTTTGGCGCGGGGCTTAGAGCAGCTCTGCCCCGCCTGCGAGCGCGGATTCCCGCCCCACTGCAGCTGCCAGCCCGATGGCGGACCCTGGGGCAGTGGCCGAGGCCTGCACCTGGGCAACATCCGCGGCCTCCCGGGGGGATTCGCCGAGCTTCTCCACGCCCATCACAGTCAGTGCCATCCCCTGCCCGTCGGTCTGGACCCTCAGTTGGGAGTGCTGGCCGACCCCCTGGCGGTTGCGCTCCACGCCGTGGAGCGAGTGGGGGAGGAGCCGGCGGGTCCGATCCTGGTCTTGGGGGCAGGAACGATCGGACTGGGGCTCACGTTGGCCGCCCGCCGGCGGTGGCCACAGCTGCCAGTCTGGGTCACGGCGGCCTGGCCTCATCAGCGCGGACTGATCTCCCACCTGGGGGCGGAGCCGTTCCCGGCCTCGGCGGCCGAGGTCGTCCCGGAGGTAGCCCGGCGGACCGGTGCCCGGCTGGTGCATCCGTGGCGGGGCGGGCCCTGGGCGCTAGGGTCCGGAGCTGCTTTGGTCCTGGACTCCATCGGCAGCAGCGCCACCACCGAGCTGGCGCTGCGCTGCCTGGCTCCGAGGGGCCGTATCGTGGTGGTCGGGGTGGCCAAGCCGGCCCGGACCGAGACCACTCTCGCTTACTACAAGGAGGCGGAGATCATCGGCTGCAGCGGGTACGGGCGGAGCACGATCGCCGAAGGCGAACCCCATCTGCTCGACCAAGCGCTCCAACTCCTGCTCGAACGAGGTGCCGAGCTCAGCCTCTGGTGCACTCACCGCTTTCCCCTCACCAGCTATCGGGCAGCCTTCGCGCTGGCGGCCAACCCCGGGCGGGGGGCGGCGATCAAGGTCAGCTTGCAACCTGGCGAGGCGGCCGCGAGATGATGATCGCCAGGGCCAGCGTGCTGGTGGACGCCCCGCTCCCGACAGTGCGCGCCGCGGTCCTCGACCCGACCGCCTACACCTACGGGAATACCAAGGTCCAGGACATGGTGGTGGAGTCCCGCGGGGAGAACGAACTGGTGGCTCGGATCAACGGCCGCTTGGGTCCCTTCAAGTCGTTCATCAGGGCCCGCTACCAGTTAGGGGACAACCAGGTCGAGCTGACCATGCTTGAGGGTCGGCTCCGAGACTTCCACGCGGTTTTCCTCTTCGAGCAAAAGCAAAACGGAGTGCTCCTCACCCATCAGGAGGAGTACGACTTCGGCTACCCGCTGATCTCCCCGCTGCTCGAGTGGGCGCTTCAGGGGTGGGCCACCCGCAGCGTGGAGGCCGAGGTGGCCTCCCTCAAACACGCGGCCGAGGCGCAGGTCCCAGCCGCCGCTTGAGACCAGGTTTGGCTGCCTGGGCGGACGGGCACACTCGACTGTGCTGGGCAGTACCCAGTCCCGCGGACCCTGGAGTGAAACCTTGAGCGAAGACAAAGAGCAGAACGGAGCAAGCGGCGCTCCAGCGCGCCGTCGGGAAGCTCGCACCCCCGAGATCGAGTCGTTGCCGCTGGTGCCGCTCCGCGACAACGTCGTTCTGCCCCACCAGCTGGCCCCGTTGGGCGCCGGCCGGGATCGCTCGGTGAACAGCCTCGAGGCGGCGGTGGCCGCCGAGGGTAAGGTGGTGCTGGCGGTGCAGCGGCAGAGTGAACTGGACGAGGTCCAGCTTCTCGACCTCTACCCGGTCGCCACCGTGGCTCAGATCGGCGCCTTCCGACGGGGCACGGCCGGCGCTCAGGTCCTGGTCGAGGGGCTGCGGCGGGTCCGACTCATCGAGCTTGAAGTGGGTGACGTCTGGACCGCCAAGTTCGTGGAACTGCCGGACACCGAGCCGGTTGGCACCGAGATCGACGCTTTGGCGGGCTCGGTGCGGCAGATGTTCGCTGACTATGTGGCGGCTGGCGCCGCGGTGGCTCCCGAGCTGGCGGTGGCGGTGGCGCGGGCTAAGGAGCCAGGCAAGGTCGCCGACCTCACCGGTACCGCGCCGGATCTCGACCCGCTGGACCGGATCGCCCTGCTTCAGGAGCCGGACGTCGAGCGGCGGCTGCGCGGCCTGGTGCCGTTGCTGGCCCGCCAGCTGGAGGTGGCGCAGCTGCGCAACAAGATCCAGCAGGACGTGGCCCAGACCATCAACCAGGGCCAGCGCGAGGCAATCCTCCGCGAACAGCTCAAGGCCATCCGCAAGGAGTTGGCCGAGGTGGGCGGCGAGTCCACTGCCGAGGACGATCTGCGCGAGCGAATCGATGCTGCCGGGATGCCGGAGCCGGTTCACGCCCGCGCCCTCAAGGAACTGGACCGCTTGGAGTCCCTCCCCAGCGCCTCCCCAGAGGTAGGGATTGTGCGCACCTACGTGGAGTGGCTGGTCGACCTGCCCTGGAAGAACGCTGGCCAGGAGCGAGTCGACATCCGCGAGGCGGCTCGGATCCTCGACGAGGATCACTACGGTTTGCCCAAGGTCAAGGAGCGAATCCTGGAGTGGATGGCGGTCCGCAAGCGGGTCCTGGAGCGCCGGGCTCTGGCTGAGGAGCAGACGGAGGCCGCCCCCGGCCCGGCTCCTGATCCTGTGCAGGGGCCGACTACCGAGCCGGCCGTCGAAGAGGTCGGGCCGCAGCCTCGGCCCCTGCAGACCCCCATCCTCTGCTTCGTAGGTCCCCCGGGAGTTGGCAAGACCTCCCTCGGTCGGAGCATCGCGCGGGCCCTGGGCCGGAAGTTGGTCCGAGTCTCCCTGGGCGGGATCCGGGACGAGGCCGAGATCCGCGGTCACCGCCGAACCTACATCGGCGCCCTACCGGGACGGGTGATCCAAGCGATGAAGCAGGGCGGCACCAAAAACCCGGTGATGATGCTCGACGAGATTGACAAGGTGGGCCTGGACTTCCGGGGCGATCCTTCGGCCGCCCTCCTTGAAGTCCTCGATCCCGAGCAGAACCGGGAATTCTCGGACCACTATCTGGAGATCGCTTATGACCTCTCCCAGGTGCTCTTCATCACCACCGCCAATGTGATCGACACCATCTCGGCGCCGCTGCGCGACCGGATGGAGATCATCCAGATCACCGGCTACACCGAGGAGGAGAAGCTGGGGATCGCCAAACAACATCTGTTGCCGCGGCAGATGGAGCAGCACGCCCTGGACGCCAGCGAGCTGGAGATCACCGACGAATCCCTCCACATCATCATCCGCAACTACACTCGCGAGGCCGGGGTGCGTGGGCTGGAGCGCCAGATCGCCCAGGTGATGCGCAAGGTGCCCCGTCGGCTGGTGGAGAACCCCGAACTCAAGAGGATCCGGGTGCTCCCCGATGATCTGATCGAGTACCTGGGACCGGCTCGTTTCGACCACGACTCGGCCGAGGCTGAGGACCGGGTCGGTGTGGCGACCGGGGTCGTGGTGTCGGACGTGGGGGGCGACCTGGTCACCGTCGAGGCGCTGGCCATCGCCGGCCGCACCGAGATGCAGCTAACCGGCCAGATCGGGGACGTGATGCAGGAGTCGGCTCGCGCCGCGCTCTCCTGGGTCCGCGTCCACGGCAGTGACTATGGGGTCAAGGAGAACTTCTTTGACGACCACGGCGTCCACATCCACGTCCCCGCCGGAGCCATCCCCAAGGACGGCCCCTCGGCAGGGATCACCCTCACCACCGCCTTGGTCTCCGTCGCCAGCGACCGCCCGGTCCGCCACGACCTGGCCATGACCGGGGAGGTGACGCTGCGCGGGCGGATTCTGCCGATCGGGGGAGTTAAAGACAAGCTGCTGGCGGCGCACCGGGCCGGGATCAAGGTCTTCCTCCTTCCCGAGCGCAACCGGCGCGACCTCTTTGAGATCGACGCTTCGCTGCTGGACGGGATGGAGGTGGTCTTCGTCCGGTCGGTGGACGAAGTGCTCGACCGGGCGCTCTTGGCTCCGGTGGAGGTCCGGCCGGAGCGGCGCGCGGTGGGCTTCGGCCTGACCCCGCCGGCCTCGCTGCCCACGGGGGTCGCCGCTACCAACTGAGGCCTCGTCGAGTGCTCAGGACGGCGGCGCCAACCGAGCCAGGAGGTCCTCGACGATCGCCCCGGTGGCGCCCCAGACGAAGTGCTCCCGATGCAGGTAGCCCGGCATCTCGAAGCTCCCTTCGCGAACCTTCATCGGGCGCCTGACCCGCTCGGGCAGTTCACCCCCTGGAAGGAGCGGGAACCAGAAGTAGGACTCCACTTCGGTGGGAGCCGGCCGGGGTTGGAAGGGATACCGCAGCAGCCCCAAAAAGGGAGTGATGGTGTAGCCCGAGTTCCAGGTCGGGACCGCCGTCGTCCTCCCCCGCAGATCGACCGCGCCCGGAGGGACCGCCAGCTCCTCGTTCGCCTCCCGCAGGGCGGTCGTCCAGAGCGGGCCGTCGCCTGCGGCAGGGTTACCCCCGGGAAGTCCAATCTGCCCCGGATGGGCCCGCAGGTTCGGGCTACGCCGCAGCAGGAGCAGCGGCAGATCAGGCTGGCTGGCGTCGATGAGTGCCAGCACCGCCGCTGGTCGCCTTGAGTCCTTCGCCACACTGGCAGCGCTTTCCTCAATTGGTGCCAAGCTGCTGAGCAGCCGGCTCAGGTGGGCGGCGGAGTCCCCGTGCCCTAGGCTGGGCGTTGGTCCCGACGGCCGAATCAGAGGCCGATCCGGTGGGTCACCAGCAGCACCACCACCGCCACCACTACCAGGACCAGCAGCCAGAGCACCAGATAGCCGCCGCGGCGCCGGAACTTCGGCTCGAACCGGTACGGCTCCATCGCGATCAGCTGGGTGGACTCGGTGGCGGAAGGGGAGCCGACCCTGTCACCTTCCGATCGGAAGGGAAGCGACTCGGCCCGGAGCGAGGCCGGGGTTGGCGGCGGATCGATCGGCCAGCGGGTGGAGGCCTGAGGGGCGGTGGGTGCCTCGGGCGCCACGGCCGGGCGTGGCTCGTGGGCGGTTACCGCGGGGCGGTAGACCGGCGAGACCGCTGTCGCGCCACTCCGGGCGGACGTCCCCATCACCGGGCGGGGTGACCGGGCCGGTGCCGGCACGCCCCGTAGCGCCGCGAAGAAGTCCGTGGCGGTGGCGAACCTTTCCCCCGGGTCGAGGGCCAGCGCCCGCGTTACCGCCCGGTCCACCCGGGGCGGGAGCTGCGGTCGCAGCCGGCTGGGCGGAGACGGCAAGGTGTTGGCGGTCGGGGGTCGGCCGACCAAGAGGTAGTAGACCAGGGCCGCCAGCCCCCAAAGGTCACTGGCCCGGCTCGGCTCGGAGCTGGTCGGCGCCTCCGGCGGACGGAATGACCGGGTGATGTCCAACCAGGCCGCCGAGGGGGTCACCCGGCTCACCACCCTCCTGATCGAGTGGCCGGCCAGCACCGGGCCTAGGTCGGAGATCGCCACGGTGGCCGGCTGGATGTCACCGTGGACCATCCCCAGAGCGTGCATCTGGTCCACGGTCCGGGCCAGGCGACCGGTGATCGCGAACACTCCCGGGGCGCGGCCGGCCTGGAGCAAGCTGACCAGGAACCCGTTGGCGGCGTCTTCAGTGACCAGATAGACCAGAGGATTGCGCAACTCCTGGGCCCCGATCTCCAGCACATGAAGCAGACCGGGCACGCGGGTGGCCCGGCGGTCGCCGGCCAGCTCCTGGAGCGCCTCGAGGAACCCCGCCGCGGTGGCGTAAGGCTCCTGGAAGGTCCAGACCAATACCGGCCGCCCGCCGGCGAGGAAGGTGCCTCGGTGGATGCTGGCGTAGGGCAGCACCTGAAGCCGCCCACCTACGCGAAAGCGGCCGATGGCGGCCCCAGTCAGCTCATCGACCCGCACGGCGCCCCTCATCTTACGGTCCGGCCGGGAACGGCCGGGCGGCTCCACCTCGGCCCTATGCTCTGATCGTGATCGATCTTAGAGCCACCAACACCTGAGCGTGGGGCCCGGAGAGTTCCTCAGCCTGCCCCCGGTCCCGCCGCAGCGGGTATGCAGCTGCGGCCAGCGCACCCGCTGGAGCCATCTTCAGTATCTCGGCCGCGGGCGCAGTGCGCCCCTGTATGTGTGCGCTGGATGTGGCCTCGTCTATCGGGGCCGGGAGGACGACGGACGCCGCGAGTCCGCCGCCTCCAAGAGCCGGCAGCCCCTGCCTCAGGAGGGGCCACCGGAGAACCCCGTCCTCGACGAGGAGCTGGCGGCCAAACTCCGCCAGCTGCTCTCAGGCTCCTGAACTCTGCGCGAGCGGCTAACGGACGTAGCGATCTAGCCACTCTCCCCCCGCCTGGGCTACCTCTGCGCGGTCCACGTCCACGCTGATCCCGTGACCGCTTCGGGCGTAGAGCCGCAAGGCCCGTTCCTCGGAGCTGACCCGGCTGATGATGCGGTCCGCATTGGTCGGGTCGACCACACTGTCCCGTCCTCCCTGGAGCACCAGGATGGGCCGGAAGACGGCGGGCAGCTCGGCGTCGACTAGGTGGCCCAGCTGGGCCAGTTGGGCGATCGCCCGGGTGGGCTGGCGACGGTAGCTGTATAGCTGGTGGATCGCCTCGCGGTCGTACAGGTCGACCTCCGTGGACGGGGTGTGCCAGCGCACCAAGTGCCGGAATAGAGGTAGCAGCTTGACCCGCCAATCGCGCAGCTCGGTGAAACCTGCCTGAGAAACCACCGCCCGGGGCTCGGGCCGAGTTGCCGCTAGGTGCAGGGCGATGTTGGCGCCCATCGATTGGCCGGCTACCCCCACCAAGCGGCACTCAGCCTGGAGCTGGTCCAGCGCCTGGTTGGCGGAGCTAATCCAATCCAGGTGGCCGGTCGTCTCCAGCTCTTCCGGCGAGGTCCCGTGCCCCGCCAGAAGTGGCGCAAACACGGTGAATCCCCGCCCAGCCAGCTCGTCGGCCAGCGGCCGCATCTCCGGGGGAGTACCGGCGAAGCCATGCAGCAGCAGTACCCCGCGCTCCCCGCCTTGCAGCCAGTAGGGGGCGATCCGATCCTGGGGCAGCGATCCCGATTCCTTAGGGGTCACGGCGGGCCATCATGCCGGCAGGGTACCGAACCACTCCCGGCCGACCGCGCCGCACTCCGTAGACTCGCCCGATGACCATTGCCACTCTCCCATCGGAGAGGGCCAGGGCGGGTCCTCGGGCAGCCGAGCCGGGCGGCCCAGCTCGGCTGGGACCCCGGCTGCGAGCGCTGCTCGCGCTCTGCCCTCCCCAAGGCCCCGTCGCCGACATCGGAAGCGGTCACGGCCGGCTGGCGCTAGAGCTGAAGCGCCGGGACCATCGGCGTCAGGTCTTCGCCACGGAGATCAATCCCGGGCCATCGGGGGAGCTCCGCCGCCTTCTGGGTGCTCTGAGCGGGGTCCAGATTCTGGAAGGGGAGGGACTGCGGCCGCTCGCGTACCTGGGCTGCCGGGGGGTGGTCATCGCGGGGCTGGGTGGAGTGACGATTGCCCAGATGCTGGAGCGAGATCGCGTCGCGGCGGGGAAGCTGGAGTGGCTCTGCCTCCAGCCCGCCCAACGGGCGGAGCGGCTCCGGGGCTGGCTCCAGGCCGCCAAGTGGCCGATTCTGGAGCATCGCCAAGTGCAGGAGAAGGGCCACCTATATCAGCTGTTCCTGGTGGCTCCGCAGTGAAGGTCGCCGAGGTCCTGGCGGCCATCGAGTCCCTAGACGGGCGCCATCAGGCGCTGCTGGCCGAGCAGGAGCAGGCGGCTCTCCGGGCCAGGACTGATCCCACTGTTCGCCAGCTGCGCCAGCGCCGGGCCGCCCTCGACGCTCAGGTCCAACACCAAGCGTCCCAACTTAAGCAGCTGGAGCTGGAGGTGGCGGAGCTGGCCGGCCGGGCGCAGAACCATGAAAAGGCGATTTACGACGGCAGCGTGCGCCACCCGGCCGATCTGCAGCGACGCCAACATGAGCTGGAGACGCTGCGGGTCAAGATCCAGGCCCTGGAGGAGACCGAGCTCAACCAGATGGAATCCCAGGAGCAAATGTCGTCAGAGCTCGTCGAAGTCGAAAGGCAGCTGACCGAGCGAGAGGAGGAAGTGGAGCAGCTCAGAGCCGCCGATCGCCGCAACGCTTCTGGCCTGGGGGAGGAGATTTCGACCCTCAAAGAGGAGCGGGTGCGGTTGGCAGAGTCAGTGGCGCCCGCACAACTGCGCACCTACGAGCGGACCGCCGCCCGGCGCCGGCCAGCGGTCGCCAGGGTGGTCGGCGGGACCTGCAGCGGCTGCCGTCTGCCGCTGCCCTCGCGGCTCCAGCAGGAGGCCCGGGGGGATCAGCTAGTCACCTGCGAGAACTGCGAGCGGATCCTGCTTCTTTGAACGGTGGATCAGCCGTCCCCTCGGATTGGGTAGCTGGCTACTGCGACGGCGCCTGCAGTGGGAATCCGGGCCCGGGCGGCTGGGCTTATCGGATCGAGTGGCCGGGGGCGGCGGAGGAGGGGTCGGACGGCGAACCGCACACGACCAACAACCGCATGGAGCTGATCGCCGCCCGAGAGGCGCTGGCCGCCTTCCAGCGCCGCCGCCAGCCGGGCCAGGGACTGCGGCTCCACACCGACTCTCGCAACGTGATCGGGTGGCTGAGTCTGAACTGGAAGCGCAGGGCCAATACCGATCTCTTTCCCGAGATCGACAAATTGACGGCCCTATTGGGTCCCGCGGTGAGCTGGCAGTACGTGCCCGGGCACCGGGACAACGCCGGCAACAACCGGGTTGACCAGCTCGCCGTCGAGGCCTGCCGACGCCAGCAACCGCCGTCTGAATCGAACCTGGCGCGCTGACCGCGCCAGGCGGACCCGGACCTGGGCAAGTGGCGATACGATGGCGGTGGATGGCGGGCAGATGACCGCGGTCGGGCCGGGCCCGGCCGAGGAAAGTCCGAGCTCCAAAGAGCAGGGCGCCGGGTAACGCCCGGCGAGGGAAACCTCAGGGAGAGTGCCACAGAAATACACAGCCAGCGACTGCGCTGGCAACGGTGAAATGGTGGGGTAAGAGCCCACCGGCAGCCGGGTGACCGGCTGGCCAGGTAAACCCCGCCCGGAGCAAGACCCGGCAGGGTGCGGGTGGTAACGCCCCTGGGCGGCTCGCCCAGCAGCACCCGGGTGGGTCGCTAGAGGCGTCGGGTAACCGCCGTCGCAGATGGATGGTCATCACCCTTCGGGGGGAGCCCGCCATGCGGGAGGCCCGAAGGGCACAGAACTCGGCTTACCGTCCGCCTTCCATCTCCCCGCAGGGGGGTCATCCCCCCTGCGCCGTTTCCCCCTCGATCTCCGCGCGTCACGCGGTTGCATGGTTCCAGGGATGATTCCCCCATCGAGATCCCCACCTGGACACGATCCTGTAAATATGTGACCCAAAGTGATTGACCTGCTCACTTAGGCGTGATACAGTCCCCGAGACCTCCAAGTCGGGGGAATTGTGGTGAATAGGAAGAGAGCCATCCAAAATGAACGGTGGGACAGGGAGGCGAGATGGCGTTCTTCGGGCGCTTCGATCACTCCCTTGATGAGCGAGGCCGGGTGGCCGTCCCTGCTCGCTTCCGGGAAGAGCTCAGGGGGGGCTGGGTCACCAGCCACCCGGCGGGCTATCTCGTGATGTACCCCCAGCCCGAGTGGGAGTCCCTGACTTACGAGTTTCGCTACGACCTGACCGCCAAGTCCGATTACAGCGGCTTCCTGCGCCGTCTCTACGCTGACTCTCAGGAGATCAGCTGGGACAGTCAGGGCCGGATCCTCTTGCAACCGGAGCTGCGTCAGCATGCCGGACTTAGCGACATCGTCTACTTCGTTGGCGTGAACAACGTGGTTGAGGTCCATTCCGGGCCGAGTTTCAGCCGCCGCTTCGCCCCGCTGGACGAAGATGAGTGGGAGCTCATGCGCCAGACCGTGATCGACCAAAGGTCGAGCGGTAGGCACCCCGGTGCTCCCGAGGCACTCACTTCGTGAGCGTCATGCTGGGAGTCATGCCCAGAACCACACGCAAGTCCTTGGCTGGACTCTCCGTCGCCGACCGACATGTCGCGGGAACCCACGAACCGGTGATGCTGGCGGAGCTCCTGGCGCTGCTAGCCCCCGCTCCCGGTCAGGTGGTGGTCGACGCCACGCTCGGGGGCGCCGGAGTGTCCGCCGAGTTTCTCAATCACGTCCTCCCAGGCGGGCGGGTCTTGGCACTAGATCGAGATCCGTCCGCTGTCGCCTCGGCCCAACGCCGCTTGGCCGCGTACGGCGATGCCTTCACCGCAGTCGTCGGCAGTTTCTCGGAGCTGGACCGGATTGCCGCCCAGCACCAACTCCAAGCCGACATCGTGGTGTTGGACCTCGGCATCTCGTCGCTGCAACTAGACGACCCCGCCCGGGGATTCAGCTTCCAGGCTGAGGGCCCGCTCGACATGAGGATGAACCGCACCGAGCAGACCCTGACCGCGGCGGACATCGTTGCTAGCTACAGCGAGACCGAGCTGGCCAACCTCTTCTTCGAGCTGGGCGAGGAGCGCCAGTCGCGTCCGATCGCCCGCGCCATCGTCGCGCGCCGTCGGGAGGCGCCAATTCGAACCACCACCCAGTTGGCGGACATCTGCGCTCAGGCCGTGCCGCGACGGTTCTGGCCCAAGCGCATCCACCCGGCGACCAGGGTTTTTTTGGCCCTGCGCGTCGCCGTCAACGACGAGCTCAAGGAGCTCGAACGCGGCCTAGCCGCTGCCACACAAATTCTTCGGCCCGATGGGCGAATTGGGACGCTCTCCTTCCAACCGTCCGAGCACAGACTCACTAAGCACTCCCTCAACGTCCTAGCAAAAGACTGTGTTTGTCCGTCCCATCAAATGG
>Ga0307373_10000950_pt1 | contig 55095 bp, 45 predicted proteins | sample OX2MG_FD_202534 | JGI IMG/M metagenome (GOLD analysis project Ga0307373, IMG submission 202534) | Soil microbial communities from Risofladan, Vaasa, Finland - OX-2 | ecosystem: Environmental > Terrestrial > Soil > Coastal area > Acid sulfate soil | place: Finland: Risofladan, Vaasa | collected... | reverse complement strand
TTCGAGTTGCTGGGAGGGCCGGTCCCGGTAGCCCTCACGTAGCCAGAACCCGCCCTACCGCTACAGGACGTTTCCCCAGGTCAGGGCCCAGATCCGCGCGCGTCAGGCGCTGTAAGTTCGGCTTAAATCACTGCGCAGCCGCCGTGCGGTGGCCTGCGCGCGCTCCAGTCGCCGCGCCGCCCGGTCCACCCGGCGCGAGGCCCTGCGCAGCGCGCGGAGTTGCGCCGCCTGCCCGTCACGGCGGGCTTGAGCCAGTAGGTCGCGATGTCGCTCCGATGGATAGTTGATCGGGTGCATGTCACTCCACCGCCCGTCTTCGCTGACTGACAGATCGATGTCTCAGGCCGCCACCTCGGCCTTGCGTGGGCGCCCACGCGGCCTCTTGCGTGGCACGATCTCGCCGCGCAAGAAGAGCTCACCGCCCCACACGCCCCAGGGCTCCCGGCGCTCAACGGCCCCGGACAGGCAGGCCATCCTGGCAGCGCAACCGACACAGAGCGCCTTCGCCGTCTCCACGTCTTCTGGAGACTCGGCGAAGAACAACTCCGGGTCATCCGTGCAGGGCAGTTGTGGGCTGCGCGCCGCCGGCACCACCCCTGCCGGAACGGTGCCCGTCTGAACAGTGCCCGTCTGAACAGTGCCCGTCTGAACAGTGCTCGTCTGCACAGTGGGCACCTGGACGCCAGCCGATCTCAGCCCGGTCCTGGGCTGAGCTGGGCAGCCAACGGCTGCCGCCGAGCCTGACCCCGACCTCACGGATTCTGGTGCGGAGACTGCCTCGAACCCCGCCGCGCCCGCTGCAACGGCGGCGGTACCGGGCCCGTACATCGTCGATCCCCTCTCGTCTTGGTCATACCGTCTCTCATGGGTCTGACAAAACGGCGGGCCCGACATGACAAAAGCCGCGGACCCGGTGCGGGTCCGCGGCCTCTAGGGGATCCAGGCCGGCCTGTCTAGACCGGATCCCAGGCTGGAAGCGAACCCGTTTGGCCGCCACCGTTGGTGGCAGCGCCGATAGCGTGGGCGTACGTTTTGGCGGAGATGTTCTGCTGGCTGAGAGCGAGGTAGCGGCTCGGCTTGACCGATGCCGGTGCCTTGCGAAGCCGCTGCCGCAGAACACCCGCGGTAGCGCGCGGAGGCGCCATCTCACGGTGATCTGTGGTGCCGAGGGCAGCCAGGAGGCCGGATGGCAGGAAGGCGCCCAGCGAGGCAGCACAAGCTCCGGCACGTGGGCTTGCCACGACCGGAACAAAAGTCATGTTGCTATTCACCAGGGACACCCCCTTTCAGCGCGGCGTCGTCAGGTCACCCTGGAACATGCCAGCAGCCTATGGACCCAGATGCGGCGGGGCAACTCTTTTTCGCGCGGCGGCTGCACCTGCTCTCCGGGGCAGTGGCAACTGTTGCGCTGAGTGGCAGCGGCGGCTGGTGTGCTCAGCGGCGCGCGCCCCTTACAGGCTCGCTCACTGCAGCGCCGATCATGGACACCCGCCGGCGCCCGTCCCAGGCTGACCCAGGCACGGTGCCGGACATGGGCACGCCGGGGGCGGCCCTCCCGGGCGGACTCAGGACCGGCGCCGGATGAGGCCTTCCTGCATCACGGACACCACAAGATCACCCCGTTCGGTGAAGACCTGGCCGCGGGCGAGTCCCCTGGCGCCCGCCGCGATCGGCGACTCCTGGTCGTAGAGCAGCCACCGGTCAGCCCGGAACGGCCGGTGAAACCACATCGCGTGGTCGAGGCTGGCACCGGCAATCTGACCGTCGGCCCAGGACAGGCCATGCCTGCGCAGCACCGAATCGAGCAATGTCAGGTCGGAGGCATAGGTCATCAGGCAGACGTGCAGCAGTGGGTCATCCGGCAGGTCCCCGTCCGCCCGCAGCCAGACCAGGTTGTGCTCGGTGCGCGCGCTGGGATGAGCCCTGGCCTCGTCGCTGAGCGGACTTACGAAGCGCATGTCGATCGGGTTGCCGGAGAAGTACTCGTGGTCGGGCTGCGGGATCGACTCAGCCGGGGGCACGGCCGGCCCGGCCTCGGCGTGCTCGAGTCCCGGTTCCGGGTGATGAAAGGAGGCGGAAAGCGTGAATATCGTCTTGCCGTGCTGGATCGCGGAAACCCGCCGGGTGGTGAACGACCGCCCGTCGCGCACCCGGTCCACGATGTAGACGAGCGGCACAGCCGGGTCGCCCGGGCGGATGAAGTACGCGTGCAGCGAGTGCACCGGGCGATCCTCGGGAACGGTGCGACCGGCAGCCACCAGCGCCTGCCCCGCGACCTGACCGCCGAAGACCCGCTGCCGCCAGTCGCTGGGGCTGCGACCGCGGAAGATGTTGACCTCGATCTGCTCCAGGTTGAGCAGGTCGACCAGGCTGTCGAGGGCCTTGCTCACAGCCGTTCCCGCCGGGCTGCCTCCGCTGTCATATCCTGCCTCACCGCCTGGTTCCGAGCCTGAGCCGGCACACAACGCCGGTACAGTGGACCGTACCGGCCGGGGCGGAGTAGCCCGGCACCGGGATGCCACTGCTGTCACCCCAGTTCTGCGCCGCTCCCCCGGATAGTGGCCCTCGGTGGACCGCCGCACCAGCCGGTCACGAGCGCCGGGGCCGCAGGCCGTCGAGGAATCGCGACGGCTTCCGCGACCGGCGGCCACCTGGGGACCGCGCGAGCGGCCAGGACAGGAAAATCCGCTGCCGCGCCCGGGTCACGCCGACGTACAGCAGCCGCCGCTCCTCCTCGATCGCCTCCTCGGTCTGGGCGTGCACGATCGGCAGGTTCCCGTCCGTAAGCCCCGGCAGGAAGACCACATCCCACTCGAGCCCCTTGGCCGCGTGCAACGACGCCAGGGTCACGCCATGCATGGCGGGGGCGTGCTCGATGCTTCCGCGCCGCGCGAGTTCGGCGGTGAAGCCGGCCAGCGCGGCACTGGGGTTGGCCGCGAAATAGTCCTCCGCGAGCTGCGCCAGAGCTTCCAGCGATTCCCAACGCTCCCTGGCGGAACCGCGTCCCGGCGGAGCATCCCGGGTGAGGCCCAGCCCGGTCAGGATGTGCCGGACTTCCGCCGCCGCCCCGGCACGGTCATCATCCGGGGGCGCGCCCACCGCGCGGGGGGCCGGTGCCACCGGGCCGGGCAGCGCAGACTTCGCCGCCGCCCGCAACAACCCGGTCGCCTGGCGGACCTCCGGCCGGTCGAAGAACCGCTCCGCTCCCCTGAGCTGGCAGGGCACCCCGCGCTCGGCGAACGCCCGCTCGAGCTCCAGCGTCTGGGCGTTGGTGCGGACCAGCACCGCGACCTGCCGCGGCGCGAGTCCCTCCGCACGCAGCGCGACCACCCGGGAGGCGATCGCCGAAGCCTCCTCCTGCTCGTCGGCGTACTCAGCGAACTCCGCCGCCGGGCCCGCGGCCCGCTGGGCTACCAGTGCGGGCGTCGCGCCTGCCCGGCTCGCCGCTGCTGCCGGGCGGCCACGCAACTGCTCGGCCAGCGAACGACGACCCGCCGCGCCCGTCAACTGGTTCGCGAGGGCGATGACCTGGGGTGTGGACCGGTAGTTGCGGACCAGCCGGACAACCGTAGCGTCCGGGAAGTCGGCGGTGAAACTGGTCAGATAGGCAGCGGTCGCGCCAGCGAATGAGTAGATGGTCTGCCGCGGATCCCCCACCACACACACGTCATCGCGGTCCCCCGCCCAGGTGTCCAGCAACAGCTTCTGCAACGGGTTGACGTCCTGGTACTCATCCACCACGAAGTAGCGGTACCTGTCCCGGACCACGGCCGCGGCTTGCTGGTGCTCGGCGAGGACGGCGGCCGTCAGCTCCAGCACGGATTCGAAGTCGACCAGGTGGCGGTCCCTGCGGAGGTCCTCGTAGCTGGCATAGAGGCGGGCCATCAGGTCCGCGGCCAGCGGAGGCGTCCGGCCCGATTTGACGGCCGCTTCGGCATACTCATCAGGCCGGACCTGGGTGACCTTGGACCACTCGATCTCCGAGGCCACGTCACGCAACTCCGCGGGGCTCGCGGTCACCCGGTGCCTGCGGGCCGCCTCGGACAGCAGGCTGACCTTGGAATCCAGCACCGTCGGTGGGCGTCCGCCCACCGTCTGCGGCCAGAAGTGAGTGAGCTGACGCAAGGCTGCCGAGTGGAAGGTACGGGCCTGCACCCGATCCAGCCCCCCGGCCGCGCCGCCAAGCTGACGCAGCCGGGCACGCAGCTCACCTGCGGCCCGGGTGGTGAAGGTCACCGCCAGGACGTGACCGGGATCCACCACCCCGGTGAGCGCCGCATAGGCGATCCGGTGGGCGACCGCGCGCGTCTTGCCAGTACCCGCCCCAGCGAGCACGCACACGGGCCCTCTGGTGGCGAGGGCAACCTCGCGTTGCTCGGGGTCGAGCGCGGCAAGCACGGACTCCGGATCATGGCCCACGACCGGCCCGGGGACCGGTTCGCCGGGCTGACCCGCGAGCGGCCGGGAAGCCGGGCCCGGCTCAGGGACAGCGCCCACTGCGTACCTCCTGTCGGCGCCATCCTCCCCCATCCCACCGACGCTCAGGGCCACCCCGGCCGTGTCCCGCGCACACTCTCCGCGCGGCGGGAAGCCGGCGCGCCCCCGGAGTGTTGAGTGTGCGGAACTATGCTTGAGACGATAGGAGCCGGGGCGTGTCAGAGGTAACCATGTACACCACGCAGTGGTGCGCGTTCTGCCGTCGGCTGAAGAGCCAGCTGGCACGAGACGGGATCGAGGTGGCCGAGATCGACATCGAGCGCGATCCGGCGGCGACCCAGTATGTGATAAGTGTCAACGGGGGGAACATGACAGTCCCGACCGTTGTACTCTCCGACGGGACGGCGATGACGAATCCATCGGCGGCCCAGGTTAAGGAAAGGCTGCGCGGGCTCGCCGCGAACTTATGAGTGGCAAGCACGACCGAACGGATGCCGGTGCGCGCTCGCGCCCCGGCAGTTTCGGCGTGCCCGAGCACGGCAGCGCTGCCCAGGCCACGGACGCGGGGAAGCCCTCCCTCGGCCCGGCGGACGACGGCCACACGGCGCCGATCGAGGCGGTCGCGCGGCGCACCCCCACCGGGTGGCGCGTCGGTGACGAGGAGGTGCCGGACCTGACGAGTGCGATGGTCCTGGCTGACCTCATCGCCGCGGAACTGTCCGCCGATGAACAGGCCGGACTGGACGGCAGGGCCGGGGATGCCGGCTCAGGCATGCCGCAGGCCGGGCCAGGAGACGCAGCCACGCGAAACGCAGGCTTGATCACTGGCTCGGCTGGGAGTGCCGCACAGCACAGTGCCGCACACCACACTGCACAGCCCCAGCCCGGCAACGGGCAGCCCGGCACGGCGCAGCGCAGCGCCGGGCCGCGCAACTCAACGGCGCGGCGGGGCGCGCACCGGGCCGGCGGACGCGGCGTCGCGGCGCAAGCGGCGTCGGGAGAAATCGGCGAAGCCGAGCAGCTCAAGGAGACTGTCGCGCAACTCGAGCGCGCGCTGACCGTCCGGGTCAGGGTCGAGCAGGCCATCGGGGTGCTCGCGGAGCGGCACCGGATCCGCCCGAGGCAAGCGTTTGAGCTGCTCAGATCCGCATCGCGGGCTCGCGGGCAGCGGATCATGGAGACCGCCAGCCAGGTCATCGCCAGCGCGACGAATCCGCTGCTGCGCCTTCCCGATGAACTGGCGAAGCCGCCGATGCCGCGCCGGATGGCCCGGCGCAACCGTGGCGAAGCCTGACCCGCTGCCTCAGCCAGGGTCGGCAAGCCCCGACCCGCCGCCCCAGCCAGGGCCTGGATCGGGGCTGGACCGGTTAGGCAGCGGCGGGAGGCCCGGCGACGATGCCCGGCCCGGGCCAGCGGTCATCCCCGGTTCGCCGCCCGTCATCCAGCCGCGCACACCCCGTTCCGGCTGCGGCCAGGCCGGCCCCGCGCGGCCGGAAGGCCCCCGCGCGTGCGCTGAAGCGGCCAGCCGTGGACGTGACCGCAACCGAGTCGACTTTGCTTTTTCATTGCTGTTTCCAGAGACTCTTCCGGCCTTAGCTCCCCCAAAGCAGGGCACATCCCTCATCGAAAGTTCACCCAGAAATCGGCCAGAATAAGGCCTCTGATGACCAGTTGACCATGTCACCCAGGTGTCAGGCTTATCTCCCGCAACAGCTTGCTGATGTCTGCTGTCTTGAGCGGTATCATCCCTATTCGTCGAAGGTCCGGCCCGTCTGCCCTAATCGCGCGGCCCGAGGCGACAATGCGGATGAGGCGAGGGATGCTGGATCGAGAGAACGCCGGACAATCCGCCACGGGGACCCGTGGGTTGACCGACGGCTCCGCGTGGACCGGCATCCGGCCCACTGTCCCGCAGACCACTGTCCCGCAGACCGCGGATGCGGGCACCCAGCCCCCGGCGAGAGTCTCCCGGTTCCGGGCATTCACCGGAAGCAATGCGGTACGCCACGTGGCCTTGCTGCTTTGTTACGTGGCTGCCGGGGTGCTTGCCACCTGGCCGCTGGCGACCTATCTGCGCGGGCGCCTGCCGGGCATTCATGACCCGGGGAGTTACGTGTGGAGCCTGTGGTGGGTGGCCCACCAGGTGTCGCACCTCAGCAATTTCTGGTTCACTCCGCAGCTTGCCGCCCCGGTGGGCGTGCAACTGGGCTACGACACCCTGATGCCGTTGCTGGGTGTGCTGATGCTCCCGGTGACGATGCTGGCCGGGCCGGTGCTGAGCTACAACCTGCTGATCGTGGTGCTGCCCGGGGTGGCCTGCTACCTGATGTTCCGGGTGGCGCGGCTGTGGATCTCCAGTCCGGCCGGGGCCATCGCGGCGGGCGCGCTGTTTGGCCTGTCCACGATGCTGACCTGGCAGGACTGGTACCACCTGAACATCGCCGCCGGGACGCTGTTCCTGCCACTGGCGCTGGAAGCGTCGGTGCGGTTGCACCGCCGCCCCAGCATCCGCCGGGCAGTCCTGCTGGGCCTTGTCCTGGGCCTGGCCGTGTACGTCAACCAGGAATCAGCGATCATGGCCGGGATCCTGGCCATCCTCGCCCTGGCCCCCTGGGTGGCGTCCCATCCGTCGCTGGCCACGCTGCGGAAGGTCCTGGTGGTCCTGGCGGTCAGCGTGGTCCTCGCCATCCCGCAGTTCATCGCCATGGCTGTGCAAGCCCGCCACGGCGGGGCCTCCTCACCCACGCGCATGCTGGCCGACTCGTATGTGCGGTTCGGGGTCGGGGTGCCTACCTTGGTCGCGCCGTCCCCCCGGCTGACCACGTGGGGCCTGGGCGCGCTGTCCTCCAGCTACCAATTCGCCCTGTCGGAGGGGACGCCCACCTACGGGCTCACGCTCACCGTGCTCGCCCTCGCCGGGCTGGCGGTCTCCTGGCGACGGCGCAACGCCCGGCTGCTCGCCCTGTTGTGGCTGGGCAGCGCGGCCCTGGCCATGGGGGCAGCGCTGAAGATCGGCACGACCGTCTACCGCCCCCTGGGCATCATGCTCGGCGGCGTGCGGGTGTCCGCGATCATGCCCTTCACCTGGCTGATCGAGATACCCGGCCTGTCCGCGTTCCGGGAAGCTGACCGGTTCGCCCTCCTCGGGCTGGTTCCCGCCGTGCTGCTCGCTGGCAGCGCGGTGGCCTGGCTCGCCGCCCGCGCCAGGACACTGGCCAGCAGCACCTCTCAGGCACCCGCACGGCGGGCCGCGATCCTGCTCGTGGTCGCGTTCATCGGCGCGGCGCTGGAAGCAGGCTGGGCAGGGCGCCCGGCGCTATCGGTGCTCACGGCCTCGCTGCCCGCCGTGGACCGGCCCATCGCCGCCGACCACTCCGGCTCGATCGTGGTCGACGTTCCCTTCGGGCTCATGGGCGGGCTGCCGAAGCGTTACGGGAACGACGTGAATCCGGATGCCCTCGTTCTCGCGGCCCAGGACGGCCACCCCCGCGCGATTTCCTATACCTCCTGGATACCGAGGCCCACTGTGGCCGGCATCAGCCATCACGCGTTCTACACCCGGCTGATCGCGGCGCAGCGGGGCTATGCCAGCACCCCCTATCAGATCAGCCTGGCCCGCCGTGACGCCCAGCGGATCGATGTCGGCTGGGTGCTGGTCTGGCGCGCCTCGCCGCGGGGCGCCCGCCACACGCTGCGCAGCATCCGCCACCTGCCTGAGATTTTCCGCTACCTGTCCCAGGTTGGCTTCCGCTTCGACTACCAGGCCGACAACGTCTCTGTCTACCGGCCACCTGCGTCCTGGCACCGGGGGGCTGGCCAGCAGCACTAATGTGAGCGTTTGGTTCACTAACGGCTACGCTGGGTAACAATGCAACCGTGGACGAGCACGGGGACGAAGATGTGCCCGCAGGACGCCTGCTGATCATCGGCGGCGGCGAGGACCGCTGCTGCGGCGCCGGGGTACTCGAACGGTTCGTCGAGTTGTGCGGGGGCGAGCACGCCCGGATCACTCTGGTCACCACCGCTACCGGGATTCCCGACGAGGTGCACGCCGAGTACGAGCGGGTGTTCCGCAAGCTCGGCGTCGAGCAGACCAGGGAACTGAGGCTACGCGGCCGGGCGGATGCCGACTCGCCGGCAGCCGCAGCCATTCTCCGCGCCTGCACCGGTGTCTTCTTCAGCGGCGGCGACCAGTCCCGGATCCTGGCGCTGGTCGGCTCCGCCGTCAACGACATCCTGCGCGAGCAACTCAGCCGCGGGCTGGTCGTCGCGGGCACCAGCGCCGGGGCGACCGCCATGGGACGCACGATGATCCTCGGTGGCGAAGGCCCGGAGGTATCGGCCGCCACCGTGCGGACCGGCCCGGGACTCGGCCTGCTGCCCAGCATGCTCATCGACATGCACTTCGCGGAGCGGGGCAGGCTGCCGCGACTGCTGAGCGCGGTCGCGCTCGACCCGGAGCACCTCGGAGTGGGGATCGACGAGAACACCGCGATCCTCGTCGAGGGCGGCACGTTCGAGGTGCTCGGCACGGGAGTCGCCACGGTGGCCGACGCCGAGCGGTCCACGGTCGTGCACGCGGCGGGCGACTGTGATCCGATCACCCTCTTCGACGTGCGGCTGCACCTGATGCCGGCCGGATGCGTGTTCGACATCGCGCAACGCGCGCCGACGATCGGCCCCGCGCACACCCGCTACTGAACTCCGCTTACCGAACTCCGCTACCGAACTGGGGCAATCCCAACCACGACGCCCAATCGAGGGAGCACACGTGCGCCTCATCGACACCCGCCGGATGAGCGGGCCCAACATTTACACGTCCCGTCCGGTCACCGTCGCCCGGGTGGAACTGGACGGGCTCACCGGCCAGGAGACCTCGGACTGCCCTGGTTTCGCCGCACGGCTGACCGCCCTGCTACCCGGGCTCGCCGGGCACCACTGCGCTGCCGGGCGCCCCGGCGGCTTCCTCGATGCGCTGGCCCGCGGCACCTACTTCGGTCATGTCACCGAGCACACCGCGCTTGAACTGTCCGCGCTGGCCGGCCGCGACGTGCACTTCGGGCGGACTGTCTGGGCCGGCGCGGACGGCCGCTACGACGTCATCACCGAATGCCCCCGGGACGAGCCGGAGTCCTCAGCGGTCCCGCGAGACCTGCTCGTTCTCGCGATCAGCGTGGTCACCGATGTGCTAGCGGAACGCGCGCCGCAACTCGATGACGCCCTCGCGGGCATTTCCCGCCTCGTGGCGGCGGCCCGGCTCGGGGTGAGTACCGCCGCACTGGCCAGGGCCGCCCGCCAGCGCGGCATCCCGGTCCGGCGGGCGGACAGCCTCAGCCTGCTCCGTCTCGGGCACGGCTGCCATCGGCGGCTGCTCTGGGCGGCGCTCACCGAGCAGACCTCCGCCGTCGGCGTGGATATCGCCTCCGACAAGGTGCTCGCCAAGCAGTTGCTGGGCGCCGCCGGGGTGCCGGTCCCGGACGGGGTCGTGGCCTGTTCGGCGGCCGAGGCAGCCGACGCGCTCCGCGCCCTCGGGCCGCCGGTCGTGATCAAGCCTCGGAACGGCAATCACGGCGCCAACGTCATCGTGGGCGTGGCGTCCGGGGCAGAGGCCGCCGAAGCGTACCAGCGAGCGAGCGTGACCGGCCCCGAGGTGATCGTTGAGGCTTATGTTCCTGGCACTGACTACCGGGTACTCGTGGTGGACGGGCGAATGGTGGCCGCCGCGCGGCTGCGCCCCGCGTCCGTGACCGGCGACGGCTGCCACGACATCGAGGCACTGGTCCGGCTGGCCAACGCTGACCCCCGGCGCGGCGAGGGCCACGCGCTGCCGCTCACCCGGATCGCGCTCGACGACCACGCCCTGACTCACCTGGCGGCCCAGGGACTGCACCCCGGGTCGGCGCCGCCAGCCGGGCAGACCGTCACGCTGCGCCGGAACGCCAACCTGTCCACCGGCGGCACCAGCACCGATGTGACCGACCTGGTGCACCCCGAGGTGGCGGCGATGTGCTGCCGGGCGGCGGTCGCCGCCGGCCTCGACGTGTGCGGGATCGACGTGCGGCTGGCCGACATCTCGGCCCCGCTGCTCGCCGGGGCGCAGCCAGCCGGGCAGGCCGGCACGGGGCAGGCCAGCACGGGGCAGGTTGGCGCGGTGATCGAACTGAACGCCTCACCCGGGCTGCGGATGCATCTCGAGCCCAGCGCGGGCAGGCCGCGGGATGTCGCGGGGGCGATCATCGACCGGCTGTACCCGCCTGGCGCGCCGTCCCGGATCCCCATCGTGTCCGTTACCGGCACCAACGGGAAAACCACCACGGTGCGCATGATCGCGCACATCCTGGGGCAGGCCGGGCTGCGTGTCGGCATGGCGACCACGGACGGGGTCTACTGCGGCGGGCAACTGATCCACGCCGCCGATGCCTCCGGCCCGCGTTCCGCGGAGATGGTGCTCGACGATCCCACCGTGGAGGCGGCCGTGCTGGAGACCGCCCGGGGCGGGATCATCCGGCGGGGGCTCGGCTACGACCGGGCCGACGTCGCGGTCGTCACCAACATCACCGCCGATCATCTCGGTTGCGACGGGGTCGATGACCTGGATGACCTGACCGACATCAAGGCGCTGGTGGCCGAGGGGATCCAGCCCGGCGGCACCGTCGTGCTCAACGCCGACGACCCGCGCGCTGCCGGGCTCGCCCAGCGGCCAGCCGTGCGGGAGCGCAACCCGGTGCTCAGGTTCTTCAGCCTGTCCGCCGGCAGCCCTGTCGTCATGGCGCACCGGATGAGCGGCGGGATCGCCTGCGTGCTGCGTGATGACCACCTCGTGGAGGCCAGGGGCGGGGAGGAGACGCTGCTGCTCGGCGTGGACGAGCTGCCGGGGTCCTTCGGCGGCTCAGCGGCCCACCTGGTGGCCAACGCGCTCGCCGCAGCGGCGGCTTGCCGTGCCCTCGGGGTGAGCGTCAAGGACATCCGGCGCGGCTTCGCCACCTTCACCCCGGCGCAGGCCAATCCGGGCCGCGGCAACGTCTACCAGGTGGGTGGCGTCCCGCTGGTCGTGGACTACGGGCACAACCCGGCGGCGCTGGCCTCGATGGGGCGCCTGCTGCATGAGGCGTGGGGCGGCGAACCGGTCGCGGCGATCACGTTGCCCGGAGACCGCCGCGATGACCTCATCGCCGAGAGCGCGGCCGCCGTCGCCGCCTGGTTCAGCCAGGTCGTCGTCTACGAGGACAGTGACCTGCGCGGGCGGCAGCCAGGCGAGATGACCAGGCTGATCACCGGCTCACTGAGCCGGCACCGCCCCGGCATCCGCATCGCGGCAGCCCACGGGCCGGACGACGCCCTGCGGTCGGCACTCGCGCTGGCCTCGCCGGCCGATCCGGTGCTGCTCACCTACGAGAAACTGGCGCCGGTGCAGGCTCTGCTCACTGCGCTTGGCGCGCTGCCCTGGCCGCCCGGGCAGGCCCAGCCGCTGGCGTTATCAGCACTGCCCGCGGCCGGGCCCCGATATGCGGGTCAGCCGATGACTGCCACGACCTGACGGGACATGGCCTGTTCGCCCAGGGCGTTGGGATGCACCGGGGCCACGGGCGAGGTCGGCACGATTCCCTCCACCCACTTGGTGCCGATTTCCTGGCAGAAGTCATGGCCGATGCTGTCGGCGTAGGTGTCCACGTAGCTCGCGCCGTTAGCCGCTGCCGCGCTGGCCAGCATCTGGTTCAGCTGGATTTCCACGCCGCGCAGATAGGACACGTCGCCATGGGCGACCGGCACCAGGGGCCAGCAGCCGTCCCCGCCGGCCGTGGTGAGCAGGGCCGTGGTGAGCAGGGCCGTGCTTACCGGGGCTAGCCGAGGGGCGGCTGGGCGGCGAGCTTGACGCCCGCGTGCGCCCACGGCCGGGTGAAGCCGACCACGCTGCCATCCCCCGCGGCCGAGCCGGCCGTGCCGTACGAAGAGACGCGGATGGGGAAGCCCGTCGCGTAGGCCTCGATCATCATGCCCTTGCCGATGACCAGGCCGACATGCCCGGGGGCCGCCCGGGTGCCGTCCGAGCCGGCGAAGAACACCAGGTCACCGGGCTGCACCTGGTTCGCCGCGACCTGGGGTCCCCAGGCCCACTGCGCCTGCGACGTGCGCGGGATGGTGACGCCCGCGGCGCGGTACGCCATCATCACCAGCCCGGAGCAGTCGAAGGCGTCCGGCCCCGTGCCGCCCCACAGGTAGGGCTTGCCGAGTTGCTGCCGCGCGTAGCCGATCACGGTGGCGATCGCCTGGTTCGGCACCCGGCCCGTCTGGATGCTGGTCAGGCATTCCGGTGCGCTGACCGTCACGGCATTGCTCTGCGTGTAACCGCCGCGGCTGTAGGCGCCCGCCCAGTACAGCACGGTCTGGACGTAGGACTGCAGGTGGTTGTACGCGAAGATGGCCGCGCTGACGTTGCTTTGCACGCCGTGCGCGACGAGGTATTTGGCCGCCCCGGCGATAGCGTCCGCGGGCTGGTACACGCTGGCCACGCCATCACCGTTGGCGTCGGTCGCCACCCCGCTGACCACTTCCGAGGCGGGGTGCACCGGCGCGCCGCCCCAGGTGTTGCCGGACGCGCCGCCGATGCCGATCTGCATGGGCCCGGCGGCGCCGAACGCGTTGGATCCGGAATTCACCCCGGGGAGGCTGGTCCGGCCATCGTTGCTCTCCACCTCGCCGATCCCGGCCAGGATGACCCACGGGACCCCGTACTGCCGCCCGGCCTGCTTGAACAACGCGAGGTAGTTGGCCGGGATCGAATTGCGCGCGGCGGTGGTGACCGCGGGCTGCTGTGCGGACTTCCCCGGCGCGGTGGTGGGGCATCCGGTGCCGGCGGCGAACATCAGGCTGGCCCCGCCGATCAGGGCCATCGGTACCACGGCCAGCGCGGTGACCAGCAGCACCGCGATCCCGATGGCGACCAGGGCGGCGACCCGGCCGCCGCTGAAGCTGACCTGCCAGTTCACGAATTCCCCGCATTGGACAACTCGATGTCGCTGACCAGCCAGTCCCCCCCGGTGTTGGTCACGGTGACCGCGTACTGCCCGCTGACCTGGCTCCGGCCCTGCTTGCTGTGCATGGTCTGATCGATCGTCACCACGAAGGTCAGGCTGGACGACCCGAACGTGCGCAGTGAGTTGATCACCGCCCGGGCGGTGGACACCTGCTGCTGCCTGGTCCGCTGGCTGGCCACCCCGGGAGTGGCATACGCCCGGGCCAGGGTGGCGCTCAACTCCGTGGTGACCAGGCTCTGCATCCGGGCGACATAGCCGCCCGCGGTGTCGGTGTAGGAGAACGTGTCGTAGGCAGCCCCGAAGGCCTGGGTCACGCTGGCCGCCTTGGCCAGGTCAGCCTGGCTGAACGGGAGCCACTGGTAGATGCCGGGAGCCGATCCGGCCGGCGCGGGAGTCGCCGGCGACGTGGCCGGGACCGTCGCGGGCGGCGCCGCGCTGCGCCGTGGAGCGGTGGCCGATGCGCTGGGCCGCGAGGTGCCCTGGTGCCCCTGGCCCAGCGTGGCCCGCACACCGGGAATGAACAGGTAGGCGCCTGTCCCGCCGAGCACCACGACGATGCCGAGGAAGGCCAGCACCCGCTGGACCCGGGTCAGTTCCATGACCGTTCGTTACTTCTTCCGCCGCACGGGGCGCAGCCAGAAGGGCACAGGCGGGCTGGTGTCGCCGCCGGCCGGCCCGCGGCCGCCCTCGTCCGCCTCGCCCGGCGGCGCGGCTGGCCGGCTGCCTGGGCCGGGCCGGCTGGTGCCGGACTGGCTGGCACCGGGTCCGCTCCCTCTGGCCCGCAACGGCGGCGCGGCACTCCGGGACGGGCCCGCACCGGAGAAGGGACCGGAGCCGCCGGACGGCGCGCTGCTGGGTGGCGGCGCACTGCGCGACGGCGGGGCCGCCCGGGAGGGACCGGCCCCGAAGCCCGGCGGTGCCGCGCCCTGCGGCTGGCTCGGGGCGGCCGCTCCGGAGGTACCTCTCGGGTGCCGTGGCGACACGCCCGGCCATCCCCGCCGCGCTGCTGCCTGCCGGGGGGCGGCCTGCGGGGGCGGGGGCGCGGCGGCGGGCGGGGCCGCGGGCGCACTGCGTGGGGGCGCCCCGGCGGCAGTGCGGGCCGGCGGCGCCGCGCCGCCGCGCGCCGGTGGTGCGGGCGCGGCACCCGGCGCCGCATCGGGCTGCTGGCCCTCTCCCCCGGCCCGCCGGGTCCGGCCCGCGGCCGTGTCCCCGGCGCCAGCGCGGGACCAGCCGGACAGCGGACGCTGGCCGTTGCCGTCCCGGGCCGGCAGGTCCAGCGGCGGCGCTGACCGCGGGCTGCCCTCGGCCCCGGCGGCGGCCCGGCCACGGCCCCGGGCGGCCAGCCCGGTCCGCGCCGACCCGTCCTGGTAGGCCTCGTCGGCCGGCCCATCGGCGGCGGCCCCGGACTGATCCGTGCCGAGCCCGTCCTCGCCGCGCACCGTTCCCGCGGCGGCCGTCGCCCCGGCGGCCGCCGCGCCCGCCGCCCCGGCCGTCGCCACCTGGGCGGCCAGGCCCGCGGCCTGGGCGGGATTGCGCCGGGCCCACCGTGCGGCGCGGTAGGCGGCGAAGCCGGGCACCCCCACCGTGGCGGCATCGAGGGTGTTCCGGCGCGCGGTGTCGCCCGCCCGGACCAGCTCGGTGTCGCTCCGCTCCCGCGAGCCGACCATGCCGTAGCCGACCGCGGAGAACAGGTGCACGAACGGCTTCCGGTAGATGAACACGGCCACCGTGACCAGGGCGATCATCAGGATCTTCAGCGCCCAGGGCAGCGCCGCGTCGCTGGTGCCCATGATCAGGGAGTAGGCGTACAGCAGGACGCTCAGCACCAGCGCGATCGCGGCCTGCTTTAGCAGCACGCCGACCAGCATCTCTACCCAGCGGAGCGCGACCACCCGGCCGAACCCTGGATGGGTGCCCACGATGAGGAAGAACGGCCCCGCCACCAGCAGCAGCAGGAACCCGAGTTTCAGGATGATCAGGGTGATCGCGATCAGCAGCACCAGGACACCGGCGACCAGCGCGGCGAACAACGCCGCGAAAGCGATCTCCAGCCGGGTCGGGTACTGGTTGCCCTGGAACAGCGGGTAGATGGCCGGATCATTCTGCTTGATCGAGGCGGCGATGCCGGCGTAGGCGTCCTCCTTGGCCGTGATCAGGGAGGGGGTGGCTTTCTCGTTGGTCGCGATCGCCTGCGACCAGAGCAGCTGGCGGGCGTAGTCATTGACCACGGTCGGCTTGGCGCCTTTGCCCGTGGCGTACGTGGTGGTGCCGAACTCGCCGTCCAGCCACGGTTTGCAGACCAGCACCGTCCACAGCTCGTTGGCGTTCTGGTCCACGATGGACGTCCCGGCCGTGTAGCTGAAGCTGGCCACGGCGACCTGCGGGTCATTGCCCGCGACCGGCACGCAGTTGCTCTGCGCCGGTGCGGGCAGCCCGGCGAAGGCGACGTTAAGCGTCTGCGTGATGCCGTCCGACACGGTCTTGCCGAGCCCGGTGAAGTCGGCGGGCCGGCCGATCAGCCAGATGGCCGCAGCGCACGCCACGACCATCCAGATGGTGCCTTCGATGGTCCGGGTGGCCCGCTTGCGGATCAGGCCCTGCCAGGCCAGCCAGATGGCGCCGAGGATGACGACCGGCGCCAGGTAGGGGAAGTAGACCGCGTTGCCCAGGCTGGTGATCAGCCGGTCCACCGCGCCGGTCAGCCAGGACAGGATGCCCTCGCCCGCCGCGGACTGGTAGACCGTGATGGTGACCCGGTCCAGCGCCTTCGAGGCGTCGAACACCATGCCCGCGACGCTGTTCCCGACCAGCGAGGTCATGTCCGAGCACTGCATGTCGTAGGCGGCCCAGGACTGGCCGGCCATGCCGTAGCTCTGGTAGAGCGTGGGCGGCTGCTTGCCCGCCGCCGGCGGCTGGATCAGCGAGTCGATGCCGCCGGCGGCCGGCTCGGGGGCGGGGACGGACGGCTGGCAGATGTTGTTGAGGTCACCAATTAAACCGCTGGAGCCCGCAGCGCAGAATCCGAGCAGCCCGCCGATGTCCCCGATCCCGGGGACCTGGCAGATGCCACCGGGAGCGGCCGGCCGCGCCGGGTCGGCCTGCCCCGCTGTGCTGGCCGACCGCGCCGTGCTGGCCTGCCCCGCGGTGGCCGCGTGCTGCGCCGTGGCCGCCGGGGTTGCCGCAATGTTGACCGCTGCCTGCGCGATGGTCGGCGAGCCGAGCACGGCGACGCCGACCACGGCGATGAGCACACCGGGCACCGTGACGGATCTGCGGGCGGCCTTGGCTAGCCGGCGGACGAGTCTGGCCATCGGGGCTCCTGAAGCCTTGGGGGGAAGAGGCTGGTAGCTCATGTGGGTGACCGTCGGCTACCGCGCAGGCTCACCGGACGCCGGGGCGCCCGCGCGGTCAGCGCTCAGTTGTTCAGCGGCTGAGGCGGGATCGCCGCCCGGCGCCGCGGATTCCTCGGCGGGCCGGGCACGCGTGGGGTTGGTGTCCAGCCACTGCCGCACTTCATCGGAGATCAGGTCGATGCCGATACGGCCGGCCCTGCCCTCCAGATCCCGGAAGATGCACTCCCCGTTGCCGAGCCCCCGCAGCACGGCCTTGTGCTCCTCAGATGCCTCAACGCCCAGCAGGGCCATCACGTTCGCCACCTCGACACGTTCGGAGGAGCGGAACGCGAACACGCCCGAGATGCAGTTGGTGACCTGCTCATTGAGCAGGTCACCGGCGTTCTGTGAGACCAGGATGAGGGCGGTGTTACGCGACCGCCCCATCCGCGACACCTCCGGGACGAGCTTCGCCCCCTGTGGCGTCGCGGTGATCGCCCACGCCTCATCGAGGAAGATCGCCTTGGGCAGCCGACGGTCGATCCCGTTGAGGAGCCTGCGGGCGAACTGGGAGACCAGGTACAGCAGGGCTACCGACAGGCGCTGCTCGTACGAGTAATCCTCCCGCCCGGCCGCCGTATCCGGCAGGGTGAGCCCGGACAGCGTGAAGACGGTCGTCCAGCCCGCCGTGTCGATCTGCTGGCCCCCCGACGGAGCGAAACAGAGCCGGGCGAGGCGCATCTCCGAAATGGAGCGCAGCACCGCGCCGAGGTTCTTGGATGCCGGGTCGGCGGACTCCTCCAGGTGCCTGATGACCTTGCCGAGGCTGGGCCGCTCCCGGCTGGCCACGCTGGCCACCGCCTGGATCATCGCGCTCTCCCGCTCCTCGCTCATCCGCGGCAGCAGCAGGCGGAGGGTCTCCGTGGCCATGGTCCGCTTCTCGGCCAGGTCGTCGCCGAACGAGAACGGGTCGAGCAGACCGGGCGCGGCCGCGCCCAGCGGCAGCACCCGCGCCTTGCGGCCCCGCTGGGCGAGCAGTTCGACCAGGGGTTCCGCGTCACCCTTGGGGTCGATCACCGCGACCGTCACCCCGCGCAGCGCGCACTGCAGGATGAGCAGCAGCGCGAGCGTGGTCTTCCCGCCGCCCGGCTCACCGGTGATGGCGATCGCCGTAGGCCGGTTCAGCGCCGCCGCCAGCAACGGATCAAAGTGAACAACGGCACGCGCCCGGCCCAGTGTCTCGCCGATGTACGGGCCTATCCAGCCCTGGCCGTGACTGGGCCGGTCCCCCAGGTCAACCGTTGCCGTCGGCACCCCGCCCGCGATCGTATACAACGGCTGGCGCTGCACATACGAGCCCAGCCGGACCCGGTCCCCGGGCAGCGACTCACGCAGCAACGAGAACTGGTCGCCGGTCGAGTTGACCACGTCGATGCCCATGTCCCGGTAGTGCTCGATGACCGCCTCGACCCGCCGCTGGCACAACTCCCTGGTCGGCGCCGCGATGATGAGCCGGTGCCAGCCGTAGACGAACGGCAGGCGCTCCTTGGTGATCCCGTGCTCGAGCATGCGGGCGGCCACGATCTGCTCAGCCAGCGCGAGCGGCGCGTCGACGCCCGCCTCCCTGATGTGCGCATCCATGTCCCGGGCATGGGCGAGCCGGCGGCCGACGTCCTTGCTGGCCTTGGCCGGCGGGATCAGCCTCATCCGGGAGCTGACCTCGACCGGGAACGGCAGTGAGTCGGCGAAGTGCAGCCACGGCTCCCCGTCCGGGAAGGACATCACGTCGGGGAACCGGGAGAAGGAAAGGAACGCCTCGAAGGACTCCCCCTCGGGCTGCTCCAGGCGGAGCAGGGTGCGGCCGTTGTGCACCTGGCCCTCGTACAGCGACTCGATCTCGCCCGCGCCCCAGCGGCGGCGCCGGACCGCGGACGGCCGGGGGTCGCCCGCGGTGCCCATCAGCGTGTGCCGGACCAGCCAGGCGATCTCGTCGCTGGTCGTGTGCTGGGCAGCGAGGGCACTGGCGCCCAGCGCGCGGCCCAGCCGTTCGGCCTGCTCCGTCCAGCGGGTGATCTCGCCAGCGCCAAGTGCTTCATCGTCCAGGCCCATCGCCTGCTCGCCCGCCCGGTAGGCGCCCAGGAACTGGGCGAACACCCCGCCGGACAGTTGCGCCCCCATGCCGCGCTGGCCGAGCCGCACCCCCAGGTAGACCTCTTTCATCCAGAAGTCCTTCGCCCACACGTGGCGGTACATCTCGTCCAGGTAGTTCCGCCAGCCGGGACCCCCGTCCGACGTCACGTCCAGTTGGGCCGCCCACTCGGCCGCCCCGTACGAGCGGTGCACGATGCGCAGGTGAACCTCGGCATCGGGCATCCTGATCGCCGCGAGCGCGACCGTGATGTTGGTGGCCAGGGCCTCCCGGTCCTGCGGCGTGGTGAACTCATACGGCTGGGTCGGCAGCCGGTAGTACGCCCACGCATGGGTCTCGGTGAGCAGGATACGGTCGTCGAAGTAACGCAGGCTGAGCCGTGAGCGGCCCCTCGTCCGGGCGCTCACCGGGAAACCCTCCGCTGCGCCGCGGCACCGGAGCCTTGCGGCGCGGCACCGACAGCGAGCGCCGCGACCAGCACGCCCGCGAGAGCGGTGTACGCGTGCTGCACCTGCGGGCGGAGCTGCCCGAACCGGGAGGCGGGCCCGGGCGCCGGACGGCAGTCCCTGATGCCCTGCTCCGCGGGCGGCTCGCCGAGATGATCATCCCAGGGCACCCGGACGATCGCCCGGCACCGGCCACGGACGACAAGTTCAGCCTGCTCGACATGGGACATGCTGCGCTTGCTCACCCCGTTGATGACCGCGATCGAACTCGTGCACAGCTCTCCGTAGCCGTGCCCGTCCAGCCACTCCATCGTCATCGCGACTGCCCGGGCAGCGTCGGCGCTGGCCGGGGCCACCAGGATGAGCTGGTCGGCGGCGGACAGCACCCGGGCCACGGCCGAGGCACCGGGGTCTGCCAGGGTGAGCGCGTAGCGGGTGGTGAGGATCTCGACGGCCCGGGCATAGTCCGCGTCGTTCAGGGACATCCCGCCCTGCGCCGTGGGGTCGTCCACGATGAGGTCCAGGCGCCCGCGCCCGCGGGAACCCGGCGCGCTGGGCGGCGACCCGGCCAGCAGGCCACGTGCGGTGGCGGCCGGGGCGGTGCGCGCCAGGTCGGTGAGGGATGTCTGCCCCGGGTTGAGGTCGAGCGCAGCCACCGGTTCGGCACGCAGGCTGGCCAGCACGTCGGCGAGCATCAGCGTGGTCACCGTCTGGCCCGCGCCCACGGTGCAGCCCAGTACCACGATCAGCCGGGGTCCGCTGATCGGCAGCAGGACGCGCGCCCGGTCCCGCCGCTCCATGTCCGGCCGCCCGGGCCCCTGCCCACCGGGGACCACCCTGACGTGCTCCCGCCAGCTGTTCCCGCCCCGGTGCTGCCCAGGGCCGCTGAGCGCCCGCTCGACCATTGTCGGGCGGGTGTTGGCCCCGCCACGCACGACCACGATCGGCGGTGCCCACGGGCTGGGTGCGGGGGGATCGGCAGCAGGCGGATCCGGTACCGGAGCAGGCGCGGGCACGGACCAGACAGGCGCCGCCGGAGCGTCCGGAGGCGCGGCCACGGCCTCTTGTGCCGCGTCCTCCGCCTCGGCGGCAGGCGCAGCCACCGCCTCCGCAGGCGCGACTGCGGCAGCCTGCGGCACGGCCGCAGGTGCATGCGCAGGTGCGGCCGGAGCGGCGGCGGGCGGCGCGGGCACCAGTCCCGGTGCGAGTGACACGGGCGACGCCTCGGCCGCGGCTGCGCCCGCCGGGGCAGGACCCGGCCTCGCAGCCCCGAGCGAGGGCCAGGGACCGGCCGCAGCCGCCGCGGATGCCCCCGCCGACGGCTGCACCGGCGCCGCGGCCTCGGTCGCGACCTCAGGCTTGGTGAGGTGATCCGCGCCTCGCTGCACTACCGCGCGGGAATGCTCCTGCCGCTCATCGTGGGTGCGCTCTACAGGCGCGGGCTGGGACACCGCGCCCGCCGCTGGCGTGGCCGGGACTCCCGGTGTGGCCGGGGCGGCGAGGCTGGCCGGGCCTGCCGCCGCTACGTGGCGGGGCGCGGAGAGCGACTGCCCACCAAGTGCCGTCGGAGGCGCCGGGGGTACCTGAGCACCCGCAACAGCCGGGAGCGCGGGCGCAGGCTGAGCCGTCGCCATGGGCCGCGCCTCCGGAGCCGGATCCGCCGCCACAGGCTGGCGGACGCGGCCCGGTTCCGCTGCAGGCCGCGCCGCGAGCGCGGGGTCCACCGCAGGGCGCGGCGGGCGGGCCGGCTGCCGGACCGGGGCAGGCCGGCGAACCGGGCCACGCTGGGGACCCGAAGGCTGGGCAGTAGGAGGCTGGCCAGTCGGAGGATGGGCAGTAGGAGGCTGGGCGGCCGGAGGCTGACCCGGGGCAGGCTGAGCGGCCCGGGTGCCCACCGCTGCCGGGGCGGCCATGGCACGGGCGGGGGCCGCCACAGCCCGCCGCACGGCCGTTGCGGGCCGCCGCGCGGGCACCGGGGAAGCGGGGCGTTTCTCGGCCCGGCGCCAGACCTTGCCGACGACCACGATGTCGTCCTTTTCCGCGAGCGGCGTCATCCGGCACCAGGTCGCCGGCTCTCCCAGATAGCGCACCTGCGAGATGATCAGCTCAGGCAGGCGTTTGCTCTCCAGGACAGGCCGGGTGGCCAGCCAGGTAATCACTCCGGGCGGCAGCACATACAGCCAGAACAGCGTGTGGTTGAAGGGAAGCCCGAGCACTGTGAGGAGCACGACGTAGGGGACCGTGATGGCCGTGAAGACCGCGATCTGGCCGACTGGTACCGGCATCGGCAGCCTGAAGTCATACAGCTTGTACAGGCGCTTTTCGATTCGCCAGATGCTGGTATAGGTGGGGAGGTCCACCAGGTGCTCTCCTTCCGGCCTGGGCGGAGATCAGTGGACGCCGAGCGCGTTCGCGATGCCCGTGGCGAGCGTCTGCACGATGCTCGGGGTGTAGAAGACCACCGCGATCGCGACGGCGAGCACTAGAAACTGCACAAACCGGATTATTTCCCGTGTGAACAAGAAAAATAGGGCAACGATGCCGACTATCCCAAGGAACAGCGGCCCGAAAAGCCCTTGCAGATAACTCACGAGCCCCGAGGTGCTGAGCGACGACGGGGCCGCGATGATGAGCGATTGGAACGACATCGATCTACTCCGGGTTATGGGGGATGACGCCGGGCCGGGGAGGAAGCGTACGGCCTGCCAAGTCCGGTCATGGCGGCCCCGGCGACTCGGTGGCTGCGCTGATGCCACTGACGTACCAGGTGCCGTTCTGCTTCACCACAGTGAGCGCGTAGGCCATCTGGAGCTGGGCGGCCCCCCCGCCGCCCTTGGTGACCTGGCCTGTCGCGCCCCGGGCGGGAACGCTCCAGACAACGGTCGCAATGATATGGCGAGTGAGGCCGCCAGGCGGCACGCTGACCGCCGCTATGGAGCGATAATCCACCGCCCCGTTCAGGCCAGCCAGCGATGTGCCCGTGGCCAGGAACCTGCCGAGGGTCACCTGGTTGCCGCTGGCGTACGCCTGGAAGAACCCCGGAAGCTGACTCATCAGGATCGCCTGCGTCGCGGAATCGGAGGCCGCCGGCGTGGCGGTGGGCAGGCTGGCCCGGGCCGGCGCCGGCAGCCACGCCGGCGCGCCCGAGACGACCAGCCCGGCGGACGACGCGTAGATGGGCACGCCCAGCTGCATCAGCTGGCCATTGACCCGCGCCAGGAGCGTCACCACCGCATGGTGAGCACCGCGCACGTCCGTGCCCGCAACCTGCTCGGACTGCAACTGCGAGGTCCCCGTACCATTCCAGCCCAGCCGCGGATCAGATCCGGCGGGCAGGAACACGCCGAGCTGGCTCGCTCGCTGCGCGGCGGACGACGGGCTGTAATTCAGGTACACCTGGCCGAACTGCAGGGCGTAGGCATCCGCGAGAGTAACCGGGAAGGAGCTGGCGGGACTGGCTGAGGGGGGCGGGCTCGTCGGCGCCGATTGGGTTTCACCGGTCACGATCGCGACCACACCGCGATAACCGATGACGATCAGCACGAGCCAGGCGATACCGCGGAAGGCCCAAATCAGCCAGCGGCCCCCGGCACCGCCCCAGGTCCGCGCCGGGCGGCTGTGCCCGATTTGCTCTGGTTCTGCGTACTCGGTCCCCGCCTCGTAGCTCAGCCCGTGCTCAGCCAAATGCGGACTGCGATCAACGGCTGACCGGCGTACCATCCGCACCTCCGCCCGCTCCTGCGCACGCGCAGCAATAGAGTTGCGGTGCCATCCAATGCCGTCTATCGGCCGTCTTTCGGACTATTCTGCGTCATAACCCGCTGGTCGGGGAGCCCCTTTGCCTACCCGCCCTGCGGAGCGTACCGGCAAACAGACCGGCGATTGACCGGTGCGCAAGCAGGACGATTGGCCGACATATGGCCTCTGGCCTGCGGTGATGGCGATATGCAATTTTGCCAGGACCTCCCGGGGACAGCCGCTGAGTTCCCAGCGGTACCCGACGATTAGTTGCATCCGACGCCTTAGCACACGCTACCGGGACGGGGCGACCAGGGCCAGGACCGTGGCGGCCGTGTCCCGCAGCACTTAGAGTGCGATGGCGGACATCGGCAGGTTCGTGGGGCCGGGGCGGCCTGACGGACCATAGTGCCTGCTGGGACTTGCCTTTACGATCGCATCGTGCGAGCCAGGATGATGCGCTTCATCCCGCGCGCGGGATCGCTGACGGCCGAGCGCAGTGGTGGCGGTGGTGGCGGGCAGCTGGTTCGCCCAGGTCTTCACGTCCCGCTACCCGGCCTTGCTGCGCTCCGTAACGCTGGACTCCACCTACCAGGTGCTTCGGCTCGACCCCGGGTACACAACGACGGTGATCACTGCTCGCCGCGCGTTCGCCCAGGCATGTGCGCGCTCGGCAGCCTGCGCGGCGACGGCACCCGGCGACCGCGCCTGGTCGAGGATTTCAGCCCTGGCACGACGGCTGGCCCGGGCGCCGCTGACTCTGGTCAACCTGGTCAGCAACGCGGGTTTCGACCCTGTCGTCTACCGGGACCTGGACGCGGCGGGAGGAGTCCTGCTGCGCCACCACGATTCGGCGCCGCTGCTCCGGATCGCCGCCCTCTCGGTGGGCTTCGACGACGCGAACGAGCCGCTGCCCGGCTTCAGCGACGGACTGTGCTTCCGGTGTCCTGCACCGACTACGTACAGCTCTTCGACTCCGCCGCGGCACCCGTCGGCCCGGTTGCGGCAATACCGCGAGGCGCTGCGCCACGAGCGGCGCGGCACGTTCGCGCCGTTCAGCCTGATCCAGTGGACCTCGATGGATCAGTACACCGAGGCCTACAGCGGCTGCCTGGACCGGCCGACGCCAGTCCGGCACAACCCGCCGATCACGCGGCGCCGCCGCTGGTTCCACAGCGGCTGCCCGTCCTCATCCTGTCTGGCAGCCTCGACTCGCTGACACCCCGGCTGGACGGGGCGACGCTCGTCGCCCGGCAGATGTGCCCGGCAGATGTGCCCGTCAGATGTGCCCGTCAGCGCGGCTGGTGCCGCTCGCCAACTTGACCCACGTCGCCGAGCAGGCCGTGCCAGCGACCACGCAGGCGGCGCCGCGATCCGGCTGACCGGCCGCTGGCGCCCGTTCGGGACACAGCACCAGCCTGCCGTCATCCACGGATCCCAGGGCAAGCGCCAAGGCCGCCGCGGTCAAGGCCGGGGCGGAAGAAGCCAAATCGGAAAGCCTCATGACCTGATCCTGGTCGCCCGCCGCCGCGGACATCCCCGAGTCGTACTCTAGGCAGCCAGTCAGCAACGTCAGCCATCCGGCGATGACCATGCCGGAGCGCGATCGCCCGCGAGAACGCCCGCGCGCAATCCGAGTCGGGGCTCTCTCCGAGCGCGAGTTGATCGCACTCGTTCTCCGGAACGGGCGAACCGGCGAGAGCGCGGTCGATCTCGCGAGCACGCTACTGGCGGCCTTCGGTGGCCTCAGCGGCCTGGCGCAGGCGTTGCCCGAAGAACTTGCGCAGATTCCCGGGGTCGGCCCAGCGAAGTCAGCATCGCTGGTCGCGGCGCTGCGCCTCGGCGCGCTGGCCGGGCGGGTCATTAGGCCTGCACTCAAATCCTCGGCGGACATCGTACGTGTGGCCGCTGAGCACCTCGATGGTCTGCGGCGGGAGCGTGTCATCGTTCTCGTCTGCGACAGCGCCAACCGATTGATTCAGGTCGTCACGGTCTCGGAGGGATCGATGGACCGATCACTCGTCCCGGTCCGCGAAATCCTCAACGCCGTGCTCCGCCACGACGGCCGCGCCCTCGCCCTCGCCCACAACCACCCGTCAGGCGACCCCACGCCCAGCGAGGCTGACCGCCGCGCAACGGCTGAGGTCGGTGCGGCGGCGAAGACAGTAGGTATCAGATTCCTCGCCCACTCTGTGGTTGCGAGCCACAAATGGTCAAGTATCAAGATCACGTGAAGGCGTTGTTCATGACAGCTTGCTGTAGTGCATCCAGGCGCTCGCTGGACGAACGAGCAAGTTGACCCTGCTCAGCAAGATGCCGATCAAGGCGCTCCAGCCACGCACCCAGTTTCCGCTGGTCGGCCGGACCCGGTAGATCAAGAGTGATTTCCTCAAACCTCCGCACCGACAGCGTCCTGTTTCTGTCAGCAGGGCCCGGCGAGGCCCGGCCTAGGGCATCGAGGCCTTCGGCCGTCAGGAGCTTGCGGTGCAGGTACCGAACATCGGCACGCCCGTCTCGCGGGCGGAAGAAGAGGAACCTGTTGGAGGCCACAGCACCTACATCGGCGGGAGCGGTGACAGCGACTGCCCCTTCCCGGGCCTTGATGTTACTGATCGCAAGGAGATCTGATCCGACCTCCAAGAACCTTAGCTTCCCAATTTCCGCACCTGGACGTGGGTCGTAGTGGAAGATACCTTTCCCGAACGAACGAATGCCCAGCGTTGTGTAGATAGAGAAAGGGTCGATTTCGACTGAGTCTCTGACCTGTTCCAGGATGTCGCCCATTCTGGTCGGCAGTCGCTGCAACCTCTCCTCTTCCGCTCTCGTAACCGAGAACGGAAGAGCTGATCTGAGTTGCCGACTCTGAGCGTGGAGGCTTTCAATTCGACGCGCTCGCATAAGTGCTCCATCTAGCCTTCCCGCTATCCGCCTTTGCTCGTCGATAGATGGGAGCGGGATCTCCAGACCTTCAAAAGCTTGGATTCCGAGCGTTCGATTACGTCCAGCTGAGCCGGGCGAAGCCTTTCGGACAAGTTCCAGACCGGGCTCGCTGAGAAAAAAGTAGCGGGCCCAACCTGCGTCGATTCGTCCATCCGATGGAACGTAGGTCATGTACCGGTGTGATCCGATCCGCCCATCCTCGGATGGCCCGGCAACGGCGATTGCCCCTTCCCAAGCGAAGACATTGCTGAGGAGCAGATCACCGGGCCGGATCTCGAAGACTCGCTTGCTACCAAGGGAGGCCCCCGAGACCGGTTCCTTATGAAAAACACCCTTGCCGAACGACCTTAGACCAATCTCCTCGTAGGCCTTGGCCGGGTCGACCGCGACGGGAACCCGACGCAGTTTGAGCACATCCCCCACGCGGGCTCGGTTGGCCGTCATGCCGAGCCTCCGACCTCGTGGCTGATCTCCTCAAGGAGCCTGATGATCTCGCGCTCAGTCTTGAGCAGCTCGGCGACCAGTTCGCTCGGTGGCCGATGGGCCAGGTCATCCGCGCGGTTCGGGTTCTTGAGATCCAGGTTGTACCCGCTGTCTTCGATGTCGGCTATCGAGACCCGCCAGGCGTGCTCGTTCTCGGCTCGATCCGACCTCGCTGCTCCTCCCCACCAGCGTGCGCACTCGGCGAACTCCTCGGAGCGAAGCGGCTTGGTCTTGGAGTACTTCTTCCGGCCAACTGGTGGACGTAGTTGGTAAAACCAAACCTCCTTCGTCCTCCCGGTCTTCTCGAAGAAGATTAGGTTTGACGGGATCTCGGCGTAAGGGGCGAATACCCCATCTGGCAGCCGCACCACGGTGTGCAGGTTGCACGAACCGAGTAGACCCTCCTTGATCCGGGCACCGACGCCATCGGCGAAGAGGACGCCGTTGGGGACGACTATCCCGCATCGTCCGCCGTCCGCTAGCTGCCGGACTACGAGTTGCAGGAACAGCCAGGCGGTCTCTGCTGTCCGCGTCTTCTCGGGGAAGTTCGCGAGTATGGACTTCTCCTCCTCACCGCCGAACGGTGGGTTAGTGAGGATGACGTTGACTTTCTCACTCTTGCTGATCTGGGTAATGGGGCGGGCGAGAGCGTTTGCCCGGGTCAGGTTCGGCTGCTCGACTTCGTGCAGGAGGAGGTTCATCATGCCGAGGAGATAGGGCAGCGGCTTCTTCTCGATGCCGCGCAGGTTCCGCTCCAGTGCCCGCACCTGCTGAGTGGTCTTCACTTTCGGCCGGATGTGCTCGAGGGCCTCAACGAGAAAGCCGCCGGTGCCGCAGGCCGGGTCGAGTATGACTTCACCGGGCTGGGGATCAACCTGCTCGACCATGAACCGGATGACTGGTCGGGGCGTGTAGAACTCCCCCGAATCACCAGCAGCGTCCCGCATCTCCCGGAGCATCGACTCGTAGAGGTGCGCCATGGTGTGAATGTCGTCGGCCGAGGCGAAGTTGATCTCGTTAACCTTGTTGACCACATCGCGCAGCAGGTAGCCGGAGAGCGTCCGGTTGTTGGTCTCCTTGAATACGGCTGAGAGGACGTCGCGTGGATCATGCGCGCCTGAGCCGGTCATCGCGCGCAGGTAGGGGAACAGGTTACCATTGACGAACCTGATGAGCGCCTCGCCAGTACGCCCGTTCGGATCAGCGGCCCAGTCGCGCCAGCGGAAAGGTTCCTCGATGGCCGGCCGGTAGTGCAATTCGGTGACTTCACGATTTTGTTCAAGTCCATCGAATGCCTTCAGGAACAGCAGCCAAGCGAGCTGCGGGATCCGGTCAAGGTCACCGTTCAAGCCAGCGTCCTTGCGCATGAAGTCGCGCGCCGACTTGATGACCGAGGCGAGCTTCGCTTGCGGGGAGGTCGGCGCGGCGGGCTTCTGGGCGGTTCGGGGCACGGTCAGGGCTCCTGGTCCGGGAACACTTGCTGCCACCAGCGGCTCAGCAACTCAAGGGCTTGGGTGAGGGTTTGGGCATCGACTGAGAGGTCGGCCACAAGGTTCGCGTATTGACCCGTCCACGACGACGGCGGGTCGGGAAGAAGGCTAGGGACTGGGTGCGTCGCTCGCTGGGAGAAGACAGCGTCGATTGCCGACGCGGTGAGGGCCATATCGAGGAGGTCGTTCTCGATGAGGAGCACAAGGTCGACTAGATCGCGAACGCGGGTGCTCGGCCGGTTGCCGTAGACACGGGTGAAGGCGTGGATCTTTTCGGCAGCGTGCCGGTTGACGTCGATGAGCTCGACTGGGCGTGCTTCGATCCCGGCGAAGCTGAGGCTGCTGCGAAGTGCCACCCGTTCGGTTCGATCCAGCTCTTCAGATCGCGGCGCGACGTCGAGCTTCAGCCGATCGAAGGGCCGTCCCGCCAGAGCGGCCTGCACGGAGAACCGCCAAGAGCTCCGCCCCGACTGGTCGGGCGCCAGCGCATCAGCCTGGCTGACAGCAAAGACGAACCCATCGGAATCCAGGTCGGCCGAGAGGGCATCAATGAGGCGATCGCGCAAGTCCGCAACCTTAACCGCGTCTTCCCGCAACCCAAGATCCAGGTCCTTCGTCGTCCGTGCCCGATCCTCCAGACGCACTTCCAGAGCCATGCCGCCCTTGACCACCCAGCGACCGGGCTCGGCGCCCTCGATCCGGCTGACGACCCGCTCGAAAACGACCCGCCGGCGCAGGCGGTTGAGCGCGACGCCCGATTCCTGGGACTCCGCCTGTAGGCGATGTTCGAGCGCGGCCCGGAGCGCGGCTGGGGAGCCGTAGGCCATCAGGCCCCCAGCATCCCAAGCGCCTGCTCGACGCGGAGGGCACCACGCATGTCGATCTCCTCCGCTCGTTCCCGCAGGCGGCGCGGTGTCACGACCCCTGCTTCACGGGCCTCCGTGATCGCACGGGCCAGTTGGTCAAGGTCGGCGCCGATCGTTGCTACGTCAATGAGGGAACGCAGGGGGGTCGTAACCCTGAACCCGGAGCGATCCTCGGTGTCGGCCTCGTCGAGTGTCGCGCGATGGAGGACGACGGCGGGGTCGGACTTCGAGAAGCGTGGCGGAACCGTGAGGTGGACTCGCGCAGGATCAAACTCACCGATGCCGTGGACCGTGAGAGCGGTCTGGTGTGACACAACTCCTTTGCCGAGCGCCCACAGGCTCCAGCGCACGAGATCATCGTGGGGACCCACCGGCCACTCCGGGAGCCGGAAGATACCGCGGTCCACACGCACCCAGTTGCCGCGATCAACGTGGAACTTCTGATTCGGGTAGCTGTAGCCGATCTTGCGTGCCTCCGCAGCCGTAAAGTAGCCACTCTGCGTCGCAGCCAGAGCCATCAAGCGGCGGCGAAGGTCCTGGCGGTCTATCGGCACGCTGCGATACTATCTCAAACTTTAAGTTTCATTGCTCAACATCTACAGAGAATTAAAGATCGAGATAGGATCACGCTGCGTAGAGTTCTTCCTCAAGCGCTGACACAGCCGCTAGGTGTCCACAGTGTCGTCACGCTTGGGCGTAGCCGTCAGACCGAAGTAAATCTCCCGCCCTGCCTTGGCCTCACCCCGCAGCTTCCAGATCGGCCCCTCGCCGAACGCCGGGACGTACTCGCGCTCCATCGGCTGATCGACGAGGATGTTCCGGTCGGCGAGATAGAGCACCCGCGGTTTCCGGTCCTGCCGCCACTCACTGATCCGCAGCTTCCAGACGATCTGCAGCGAGACGAAGGTCTTGCCAGTCCCCGTCGCCAGAGTGAGCAGCGTCCGCTTGTCGCCGCGGAGGATCGCTTCAATGGCTCGGTTGATGGCGATGCGCTGGTAGTACCGTGGCTCCTTCACGCGGCCGTCCGGCGTGCGCAACTGGCGGTTGAAGGGCAGGATCAGCCCCTCGGCGACGGCGTCGCCGAGGATGCCCTTCCATGCCCGGTAGCGACGCCATAGGTCGCCAGGCGACGGGAAGCCCGGCAGATGCTCGGTCTCGATCCCGGTGCCCGGTCGTCCTCGCGGCAGGTGTCGCTCTCGCTAGGTCCTGCCTGTATCACGCGGCCAAGAGTACGTCTTTCCGACCGCGAGTGATTACTACACGTTGAAGCGGAACTCGACCACGTCCCCGTCGCGCATCACGTAGTCCTTGCCCTCCATGCGCACCTTGCCCGCGGCGCGGGCCGCGGCCAGCGACCCGGCGGCGACCAGGTCCGCGTACGCCACGATCTCGGCCTTGATGAAGCCGCGCTGGAAATCGGTGTGAATCACGCCCGCCGCCTCGGGCGCGGTGGCCCCCGCCGGGATCTCCCACGCGCGCACCTCTTTCGGCCCCGCGGTCAGGAAGGTCATCAGGCCCAGCGCGCTGAACCCGGCATGGGCGAGGCGGTTCAGCCCTGGCTCACCCATGCCGAGGCCCGCAGCAATCTCTGCCGCTTCCTCCTCGGGAAGCTCGGCCAGTTCGGCCTCGGTCTTCACGTCGAGGAAGATCACCTCGGCGGGCGCCACCTGCGCGGCCAGTGTTGCCCGCAGGGATTCGTCGCCGAGGCCGGCGTCGTCCATGTTGAACACGTAGAGGAAGGGCTTGGCTGTCAGCAGGTGCAGGTCGCGCAGATCGGCGAGGTCGATGCCGGCTCCGCCGGCCCCGGCGAACAAGGTCGTACCGCCGTCAAGCAACTGCTGTGCGGCGGCGGCAGCATCAGCCGCCCGCTGGCGTTCCGGGTTCTTGGCGAATCTGGCTTCTTTGGCCAGGCGCGGCACTGCCTTTTCCAGCGTCTGCAAGTCGGCCAGGATCAATTCGGTCGCCACTGTGTCGATATCGCGCCCGGGCGACACGTCGCCGTCCACGTGACTCACGTCCGGATCGGTGAACACCCTGACGACCTGGCAGATCGCGTCCGTCTCCCGGATATGGGCGAGAAATTGGTTGCCCAGGCCCTGGCCCTGGGAGGCACCCTTGACCAGGCCCGCGATATCAACGAAACGAGCGGTCGCGGGTACTATCCGCGCCGAGTCGTAAAGGCCCGCGAGCACCGCGAGGCGGGGATCGGGAATGCCGACGATGCCGACGTTTGGCTCGATGGTCGCGAACGGGTAGTTCGAGGCCAGTGCGTTGGCCCTGGTCAGCGCGTTGAACAGGGTGGACTTACCGACGTTGGGCAGGCCGACGATACCGATGGAGAGACTCACCCCGGCGAGTCTAGGCTCTCCTGGCCAGTGCTTCCGGGCCGGTGCCGTCCCGTTGAGCCGGTGCCGTCCCGTTGAGCCGGTGCCGTCCCGTTCAGCAGGTGCCGCCGGACGGCTGCCTGGCCGGCCGGGCCGGTGCCGCCGCGTGGCTCCCGGGAACTGTCGGCACCCGCTGCCAGTATGACGATCATGACCGTGATCTCACTGTTCGCCGCGCTCCTCTTCGGCATGCTGCTGGGCGCGGTGATCGGCCTCCTCTACGCGCGGAGCCGCCAGGCCATGGCCACGGCGGAACTGACTGGTCAGGTCCGCGCTGCCGAGGAGCGGGCGCGCTCCGCGGCCGAACGCGCGGCGCTCGCGGACGGCCAGCTCGGCCAGCGCTTCGAGGCGTTGTCCGCCCAGGCACTCGATGCCAGCGCCCGGCGGTTCATCGAGATGGCCGAGGGCCGGCTGAACGCGGCCAATGCGCAGGCAGCCGGCGACCTCGAAGCCCGGCGCGCTGCCGTGGAACACCTGATCGGCCCGCTGAAGGAAACACTCGCCCGGATGGAGGCCCAGCTTCGCGACTCGGACGCGGCACGGCTGAAATCGCACGCGGCCCTGGCCGAGCAGGTCAGCATCGCCCGGCAGAGTTCGGAAGAGCTGCGCACCCAGACCCAGGCCCTGGTGACCGCGTTGCGGCGGCCGGAGGCCCGCGGCCGCTGGGGTGAGATGCAGCTGCGCCGGGTGGTGGAACTCGCCGGGATGAGCGCCCGCTGCGACTTCGACGAGCAGGTGGGGGTGAGCACCGACCAGGGGGCACTGCGCCCGGACATGGTGGTGCGGCTGGCCGGCGGAAAGAACATAGTGGTGGATTCGAAGGTCTCGCTGGCCGCGTACCTGGAGGCAGCCGAGGCCACTGACGGCGGCGTGCGGGACGCCCGCCTGCACGCGCACGCCCGTCACCTGCGGGAGCATGTGGACCGGCTGGCCGCGAAGGCTTACTGGGCGGCGCTCAGCCCGGCGCCGGAATTCGTCGTGCTGTTCATCCCCGGGGAGGCTTTCCTGGCGCCAGCCCTCGAATACGACCCTGCCCTGCTCGAGCACGCGATGGTCCGGAAGGTGCACATCGCCACGCCGACCACATTGGTCACGATGCTGCGCACCGCCCAGTACGCGTGGCAGCAGACAGCGCTGGCGGACAACGCGCGTGCCGTGTTCGACCTGGGCCGCGAACTCTACGACCGGATCACCGGCCTGGGGCGGCATGTGGACCGCCTCGGCCGCGCGCTCACCACCGCGGTCGCCACGTACAACCAGGCTGTCGGCTCGCTGGAGAGCCGGGTCCTGGTCAGTGCCCGCCGGCTGAACCAGCTCGGGGTGGTGGACGCCGAACTGGAGATGCCCGGCCTGGTCGAGGAGACTGCCCGGGCACTGTCCGCCCCGGAACTCGTGGCAGACCGGGGGCCGGGATTGGTGGAGGAGAGCCCGGGCGCGCTGATCGCGGTACCTGGCCAGAACAGGACGGCCGGATAGCCGCAACTGGCGGACGGGACACCAATCGACGATGGCGAGCGACTGATGGCAGGCGGCAGCTTCCCGCGCGGCACGGACGACGCGGACAATGCGGACGACGCGGACGGCCTGCCTCCGCCAGGCGGGACCGGGAGCCTGGCAGCCAAGCCACGGCCACGGCCTGGCGCGCTGGCCAGGTCGGGGCATCTGGAGTACGACCGTGTCCTGTTCTTCAGCGATGCGATCTTCGCCATCGCGATCACCCTGCTGGTGATCGACATACGCGTGCCGGGCATCTCGAACCCGGCGCGGCAGCTTAGTGCGGCCGTGCCCAACATCACCAGCTTCGGGATCAGTTTCGTGGTGATCGGCCTGTTCTGGATGGGCCACCATTCTCTCTTCCGGTACATCACCGTCCTGGACCGTCCCGTGATCGCCATCAACCTGCTCTTCCTCGGTACCATTGCGTTCCTGCCGTACCCGACCGCCCTGCTCGAGGGTGGTAGCGGCTCGGGCACGGCCGCGACGATCTTCTATGCGGCGTGCATCGCCGGCACCGGGCTCGCCGAGTTCGCCGTCTGGCTCTACTCGAGCATGATCAAGGATCTCGTCGCGCCTGGAACGTCGGCCGCGGTGCGCCGCTACGTGGGCTTGCGGCTACTGCGCATTCCGGCGGTGTTCCTGGTGTCAATCCCGATCGCGCTCGTTTCGCCCGTGCTCGCGACATACTTCTGGATCCTGGTCGCGGTGGCTGGGATAGCGCTGGACCGGTTCGCCCGGCCCGCCGAGACGGACGCCGAGGCAGAACCGGTTACCTTAGGACGCATCCCTGGTGCGGCAGACCGGCGGAATAGCGCTGATCAGACGCGTCGCAGGAGATACCGCCCGGGTGCAGGCCACAGCCAAGCCGACCGGTGCGCGCGGGCGTGTCAATCAGCCTGTTCGGCAGTACCGCCGGGGTAGCGTGGCCAGGGATGCCGTCGTCGGCACGGCAGGGACCGGGGAGGAGCACACGGGTGTCCCAGCCATGGCAAGCGTCCTGGCCTCCCGGAAAACCGGGGCCCAGGCAGCCCAGCCCGGCGAGCGCCTGGCCGCCAGAGCAGGCCGACGTGGCCGGGTATGCGCGGCCCTGGGAGTCCGCCGATCCAGGCACCGGCGAAGCCGAACCGGAACCGGGATGGTACCAGGCCGCCAGTGAGCGGCCCGGAGCGCCGGGAGCGCGGCTGACCGGCCGGGGCGCCATCGCGGGCATGCTGGCGCTGTTCTTTATCGGCCTGCTCGTCTCCACCTGGCTGCACTGGGGCCTGCTGGCCGGCGGGAGCTTCCTGGCCGGGAGCGTGGCGACCGCGTGGTACACGAAGCCCCGCGATCTGCTGACTGTCGCGGTCAGCCCGCCTCTTATCTTCTTCTGCGCACTGATCTGCGTGAAGGGCCTTACCGCGAGCGGCAGCACGGTCCTGTCAACGGTGGAGGGGACCGCGCTCACCCTCGCGAACGTCGCCCCGTGGCTCTTCGCCGGGGTCGTCCTGTCCCTGATCGTCGCCTGGTTCCGCGGCCTGCCACGATGCGTCTCGGACCTGCGCAGGGATCTGCGGCCGGACCTGGCACGGGGGCGGGCAGGCGACGCGGGCAGCCGGGAAGGCTACCGGCCAGACCCGCGGCACTACCGGTGACAGGTACCTGACGGACCGGTGACAGGTACCTGACGGACGGCGTCAGCGCGGCGCAGTTCCGGGGGCAGCGCGAAGACGAGCCGCTCCTCGACCGCCTCGACCTCCGCCACGTCGCTGAACCCATACTCAGCGAGGGATTTCAGCACGCCGGACACCAGTTCCTCCGGAACGGAGGCACCGCTGGTCACTCCTACCGTGCCCGCACCGACGAGCCAGTCCCGGTCGATCGCGGTGGCGTCATCGACGAGGTAGGCCGCCGGTGCCCCTGCGTCCAGGGCCACCTCGACCAGGCGGACCGAGTTGGACGAGTTCTCTGAGCCGACGACAATGACCAGGTCAGCGTCGCCGGCGATCTTCTTGACCGCTGCCTGGCGATTCTGCGTGGCGTAGCAGATGTCGTCGCTGGGCGGATCGGTGAGCATCGGGAAGCGCTCGCGTAGCGCGGTCACCGTCTGAGTTGTGTCGTCCACGGAAAGAGTCGTCTGCGACAGCCAGGCCACCTTGGCCGGGTCGCGGACCTGAACTCCCGCGCCGCCCTCTGGCCCATCCACCAGATGGATGCGCGCGGGCGCCTCACCCGTCGTGCCGATCACTTCCTCATGGCCCTCGTGACCGATGAGCAGGATGTCGTAATCCTGGGCCGCGAACCGCTTCGCCTCATTGTGCACTTTGGTGACCAGGGGGCAGGTCGCGTCGATGGTCCGCAGGCCACGGCGCTTCGCCTCCTCGCGCACCTCCGGCGAGATCCCATGGGCGGAGAAGACGACGACCGCGCCCTCCGGCACGCTCCCGGCTTCGTCCACGAAGATCGCACCACGCGCTTCCAGTGCCCGGACCACATGCGTGTTGTGCACGATCTGCTTGCGCACGTAGACAGGGGCCCCATACCGATCGAGGGCCATCTCGACTGCCTGTACCGCCCGGTCAACCCCCGCACAATAACCCCGGGGTTTGGCGAGCAGTACGCGTCGGGTAGTCACGGGCATGTCCCCTATGCTAGTTGAGCCCGGCGTGCCCCATGCCAGGGCGGGACCGCCACCCCAGCAGGACACCTGCCGCCGTGCTCAGCAGGACGCCTGCCGTAATGCTGAACAGGACGCCTGCCGTAACCCCAGCAGGACGTCTGCCGTAAGCCCCCAGTAGGCCGCTAACCTTCTCATCGCCCTGAACGCCGCGGCCCAGCCGCTGCCGTGACAGTGTCCGGGTCAATCTGATACGACTGTGCCTGTCACCGAGCTTGCGCCCACGCGACCGGGGTCCAGGGCCGGGAATGCCGCGGCAAGCTGGCACCGGAGGGTCGCGGGCAGCGGGAGCCCGCACTGCCGGGGACATACCCGAGGAGAACGATCAAGATGCCTTTGCCGCAGGTCAATACACGCCTCAAGGAGATCCCTGCGCAGGCGCTGCGATTCGTGTTCGCCGGCATCGGCCAGATGCTTCTCGTGGTGGACAAGCTCAGGGCGCGGACCTTCGAGCAGATGTCCGGTTCGTCAGGCGCACCTGACACCCAGCCGCCAGGCCAGGTCCCGGATGCCATGGCGCAGTCCCCGGCCGCCACGAAACCGTCGGCGCCCGCCACGAAACCGCCGGCGGCCGCGGCGCCCGCCGCGGAGCCCGCGCCGGGCAGCCCACGGTGGCGGTCACTGGATAAGACGGGAAATGTCAGGCTGCTCGACGAGGATGAGGAGCAGGGCGAGGAGGACCTGGCGCCCGGAGCGAGCATTCCGCCCGGCGCGGCCGCCGGACCTGCCGCGGCCGAGCCGACCCCCGGGGAACCGATCGCCAGCGAATACACCCCGACTGAGCCTGTCCCGCCGACTGAGCCTGTCCCGGCCGAGCCGGGCGGCGGCACAGAGCCAGCCGGCATCCCCGAGCCAGCCGACATCCCCGAACCCCGCGCGGTCCCCGAACCAGCCGCCGTCCCCGAGCCAGCCGCCGTCCCCGAGCCAGCCGCAGAGGCTCCCGCGGCCAGCGGCGCTCCGGTCAACGAGGCCCTCCCGGTGCCGAACTACGAGCAGCTGACAGTCGCTTCCCTGCGTGCCCGGCTGCGCGTGCTGGACACAACCCAGGTCCGCGTGCTGCTCGACCATGAGAAATCCCACGAGGCCAGGCCAGCCGTGATCACCATGTTCGAGCGGCGCATCGCCAAGCTCGAAGAGACCAGCTGAGGCCGCACCGGCCGGCCGCCGATCACCATGGCCCTTGACACCTCCCCGGAGGCGCCGGTCCCGGTCCGGACCATCCTCCGGCTGACCGGCGAGTGGATCAACCGGCTCGGACGTGTCTGGGTGGAGGGGCAGATCGCCGAGCTCACCCGGCGCGGCAGCACGGTCTTCCTCACCCTCCGTGATCCGGTCGCGGCGGTATCGGTCCGGGTGATCTGCCCGCGGACAGTGCTGGATGCCACTGACCCGCCCCCGGGGGAGGGTGCCCGGGTCCTCGTCTGGGCGAAGCCCGACTTCAATACCAACCGGGGAGCTTTCTCCCTCTCGGCCATGGAGATCCGGGCTGTCGGCATCGGTGAGCTGCTCGCCCGCCTGGAACGGCTGCGCCGCGCGCTGGCGGCGGAAGGGCTCTTCGCGGCGGAGCGCAAGCGCCCTCTTCCCTTCCTGCCCGGGAAGATCGGCCTGATCTGCGGACGGGACTCGGCCGCGGAAAGGGATGTGCTGCGCAATTCGGCTCGCCGGTGGCCTGCCGTCCGATTCCGTGTCGAGCAGGTCGCCGTCCAGGGGACTTATGCCGTGACAGAGGTCGTGGACGCGCTGCAGCGCCTGGACGCGGATCCGTCCGTGGATGTGATCGTCATCGCCCGCGGTGGCGGATCGATCGAGGACCTGCTGCCATTCTCGGACGAAACGCTGATCAGGGCCGTGGCGACCGCCAAGGTCCCCGTGGTCAGTGCCATCGGGCATGAGCAGGACACCCCGCTGCTGGACCTGGTCGCCGACGTGCGCGCGTCCACTCCTACCGATGCCGCCCGGCGCGTTGTGCCAGATGTGGCCGAGCAACTCGCACTCATCGCTCAACTGCGGGGCAGGGCGCGCCGGTGCCTGACCGGCCGGATGGAACGTGAGGCCGGGTGGCTGGCCGGGATGCGGTCCAGGCCGGCGCTGGCTGCCCCGGTCCGTGAACTCGAACGGCGGCAGGAGCTTCTCGCCGGGCTGACTGAGCGTGCCCGGCGGCGCATGTCCGCCATGCTGGACCGCGCCGGGGATGACGTTGCCCATACCCGGGCCCGGCTGCTGGCGCTCTCCCCCGCGGCCACCCTGCGCCGCGGTTATGCGATCGTCCAGCGGCGTGACGGCAGCGTCGTGCGCTCGGCAGCCGGAGTACCCGCAGGTGAGAGGCTCACTCTCCGGTTCGCCGAGGACCAGCTCACGGCGGTGACGGAAGCGGCCGATCAACCGGGTCCGGGCCGGTCAGCCACACGGAACGGCTAGCAAATCTCATCCTGGCTGTTACCTGCCACGGCGTTTCTTCTCGCATTGAACCGGCGAAGATCAGAACATTGCTGTGAGCAGGGGGGATAAGCGCAGTGATGATACAAGGCAGGGCGAAAGGCGGGACAACCGGCAAGGTGGGGTCGCGGCTGCCGGGGCTCGATGGCCTCAGGGCCCTCGCTGTTCTCGCGGTTATCGCCTTTCACGAGCAGCTGACCGCGTTCCCCGGCGGCTTCCTCGGGGTTGACGTCTTTTTCGTCCTGAGCGGATACCTGATCACTGACCTGCTGGTCGCCCAGTGGAATCGGCACGGGCGCCTGGACCTGCGCGGGTTCTGGGCCAGGCGGGCGCGCAGGCTGCTGCCGGCCCTGGCAGCCATGCTCGTGACGGTGACCGCGGTGACCGCGATCATCGAGCCGGGCCAGCTGGCCACGCTGCGCCAGGCGCTGATAGCCGCCGTCACGTATTCGAGCAACTGGTGGCAGGCCATGGCGCACCGCTCGTACTTCGCGCAGTTCGGCCCGCCGCCCCCGCTGCAGCACTTGTGGTCGCTCGCCATCGAGGAGCAGTTCTACCTGGTGTGGCCACTTTTCCTGATCGTGGTCCTGGCGACGTGCCAGAGCAGCCGGGTCCGGGCCAGTCTCGCCTGGCTCTGCGCCGCGCTGTCCGCGGTGGCGATGGCCCTCATCTACGTCCCGGGCGGAGATCCCTCGCGCGTCTACTACGGCACCGACACCCACGCGTCGGCGTTGTTCATCGGGTCTGCCCTGGCCCTGAGCTGGCCGCTGCGGCGGCTGCAGGCCGGCACACGCGAGAAGGCGCAAGTCGCCGACGCGTTCGGGCTGGCCGGGATCGCGCTGCTCAGCTGGTCGATGGGCCACTTCGCCGGCGGCGACAGTGCGCTGTACCCGGCGGGGCTGCTGATCGCGGCGCTTGCCGCGGGCGCCGTGGTACTGGCCGCCGCCAGCCCGGGGGTGGTGGGCTGGCTGCTCGGCTGGCCGCCGCTGCGCTGGATCGGCATCCGGTCCTACGGGATCTACCTGTGGCACTGGCCGGTGATCGCGCTGACAGCGGCGATCATGCGGCAGCAACCGCCAGGCGTCCTGATCTGGGCCGCTGAGGCGGTGATATCGGTCGGCCTGGCCGCGGCGTCCTGGCGGTGGATCGAGCAGCCCATCCTGCGCGACGGATTCGGGGCCACGGTCCGCGCCCGCTACCGCCTGGTGACCAGGTCGCTCGCGGTGGCGCACCGTTCGCCCGCCCGCGTCTTCCCCGCGGTGGCCCTGGTGGCTGCGGTCGCTGTCGCGTGCACCGCTGGCTACGGCGTCCTGCACGCACGCTCGTCGTCCGGGCTGGCGAAGCAGATCAGCCAAGGGGTCAGGATCAGCCAGCAGGGCAGCAGCGGGCAGGCCGGGCCAGCCCTGGCAGCCAACGCCGGGCACGCGGCCCCGTCCCCCAACGTCCCGGCCGCCACGCCGACCCCGGCCGCGCCCGGCACCCCGGACCCGGCCGCGCCCGGCACCGGGCCAGCCCCGGCCCGGGTTTCCAGCTCCGCGGTCACTGCCATCGGCGACTCGGTCATGCTCGCCGCTGCACCTCAGCTAGAGTCCGCTCTGCCCGGCATCAGCATCGATGCGCAGGTCAGCCGCCAGGTGAGTGTCGGCCTGTCAATCGCGGCGCAACTCGCGGCCACCGGCGCGCTGCGCCCGATCGTGGTTTTCGCGCTCGGCACCAACGGCACGTTCGCCACCAGCCAGGTGCGGCAACTGCTCGCCGCGATCGGCCCGCACCGGAAGCTGGTGCTGGTGAACACCTACGAGGCCAGGCCATGGCAGGACGGGAATAACCAGGTCATCGCCGCTGCCGCCCGGCAGCATGCCAACGTGGTGGTCGCCAACTGGTTCGCCGCCATCGAGCACCGCACCGACCTGCTCTGGCCCGACGAGGTGCATCCCCAGCCGCCCGGCGCGCGGCTCTACGCGCACACAGTGGCCGCGGCGGTGCGGGCCGTGAGCTCCGCGGGTACCGTCGGCCAGGCCGGCCATTCCTTGCCACCGCCGTTGCCGCGGCCCATCCGGCCGCTCCCCTGATCCCTGATCAACCCGGCACATCCAATGACCGCAACTGCATGGATGCGTTCATGCAGTCAGAGCTTTTAGATTTTGGGTGACAAATTTCTTTGACAGGCCCGGGGTCAGTGGGTGGGAGACAGGACCCGGCTGAGGAACTCCTTCCGGGTGGCCTTGTCGAGTTTGCTGTGCAGGGACAGGGCGGTGCGCAGGGAGTGCTCGCTGACCTCACGGGGGATGCCCAGGCGCCGTTCGGCTTCGCCGGCGATCTCGCCGATGGTGTGGCGTGCGTTGTCGGAGTGGTGGCGGATGAGCCAGTCGAGCATGTGGTTGACCGGTGGCATGATCCCGTAGAAGACGGCGTCGTCGTGATCGGCCGGGCTGGCCAGGCGGAGCGTCCGTCACCTGTCTTGCGGTCGAGGTGCTGGCCGAAAGCGAACTCGTCCAGGACGGCGTGCAGGATGGTGGTGCCCAGGTCGTTCACGGGGATGAGGCCGCCCATGCTCCCGGCGACCTCCCAGCCGAGCGACTCGGCGATGTCCCGGACTGCCTTCTCGGTACGCCAGCGCAGCGCCCAGCGGCGGCGCACCGCGGGGCGGTCCCACAGGCAGGAGAAGAACACCCGGGTGAACCGGTGCCAGATCTCGGCCACGCGGGAGCCACGGACGCCCCGGCATGCTCGGTGGAGATGGTGTGCCGGGGAGCGCTGGGGGCAGCGTTGCGCCCACAGGGCGAGATCATCGAGCCACCAGCCCCGCGGCGGCACGTCAGGGCCGACGTCGCTGATCTCCAGGACCCGGCCGCGTGAGGGGTCGCCGTCGCCGGTATCGAGCAGGTCCGCAGCGGTGACGGTGACGGCCGCCGGGACCGGCCGCTGGTAGTACCTCTCGCCCGCGGCGTCCCAGACCTGGGCGGGCCGGTACCAGGTGGAGCCGTCCCACCAGTAGCCCCCCGCCGGTACAGCAGCCCTGGCCCCTCGAAGGCCATGTACACGCCGGCGACATCGTCGTCCCGGTACAGCACGACCGACCGGCCGTGCTCGGGGTGCCAGCGCACGAGCCATGCCAGGTCGTGGCGGAGCGGGTCGGTGGTGAACGCTGCCCAGCCGCAGGTTGTAAGCGCGTTGAAAGCCGCAGCGCCAGGGAGTGGTGGGAAATGGCGGACATGGCCGGCCGCGCGGGATGCCAGCGTGCGGCTCAGGGGTCGCGCCGGTCACGGCAGCAGGCCGGGCGCCCGTACCGGGTGCACTTCTCACTGACCGAGCAGGAGTTCGCGGCGCTGGAGGCAGCCGCCGGGCGGGCGGGGCTGGCCCGGGGCGCGTACGCGGCCCAGGTGGTCCTGGCCGCCGCCCAGGGCACCTCTGCCGGCCCGGACGCGCCGTTCCGCGAGGCGCTGCGGGAACTGATCCGCGCGTCCGGGCTGGTCCGCCGGATCGGGGTGAACCTGAATCAGGCGGTGGCGAAGCTGAACGCGACCGGGCAGCGCTCCGGTGACCTGCTGCCCTACGCGGCGGAAAGCCTGCGCCGCGCGGAACGCCTCGATGCCGCAGCCGACCAGGTGCGGAAGGCGCTCCGGTGACATCCCGGCAGGCCACGTCCGCGACGCTCCGCGGCGCGGGCAGCGGCCCGGAACGCGCCCCGGCGATGCGGAAGACGCACCGGAACCCGCGGACGGCGTTCCGGGCGGCGCGGAGGATCATCCGGCAGGCGCGGGAGACGCTGCGGGCGGGGCGGGGGACGACCGGGATGATCGGGAAGATCACCGCTCCGCGCGGGGAGCGCGCCGCGCCGCTCATTTACTACCTGTACGGCCCCGGCCGGCGGGAGGAGCACACCGATCCGCACATCGTCGCCGGCTGGCGGCACCCCGCCGAGCTGGAGCCGCCGCTGCGCGAGGACGGGACGCGGGACTTCCGCACGCTGCTGGGGCTGCTGAACCAGCCGCACGCCGCGATGGGCAGCTTCGGGCTCGCCTGGCCGGTGTGGCACTGCCCGGCGCGCGCCGCCCCCGAGGACAAGATGCTGTCCGATGACGAGTGGGCGCAGATCGCCTGCGACGTGATGCAATGAAATGGGCGTTCGACCACCTGAAGATCGTGGCCGAGCCCTCCGGCGCGGTCGCGCTCGCCGCACTCGCATGCCCCGGACTGCCACCCGGGCCGACGGGTGTCGTCATTTCAGGCGGCTCCGTGGACATCGCCACCTTCCGCGCCCTCATGGCCGGGCTCTCGCACACGGACCACGCCGTTGCCTGACCAGCACCGCCGTCACCCGGTCCCGTGGATCACGCAGTACGCCACGCCGTCCCTGATCGCGGCCATCGCCTACCAGGGCCACCCGGCAGCCGACGACCCGAACTGGCGCGCCAGCGGCGCCCCCACCCAGGAGGCATACGCACGCTGGTGCACCCGCCTGTGCGGCATGGCCTGCCTGCGGATGGCCCTGTCCGCCCGCGATGGCCACGCCCCCAGCCTGTTCACGCTCCTCAACGGCTGCCTGGAATACGGCGGATACGTCGAAGAATCCGACGGCCAGGTCAGGGGCCTGCTCTACCGGCAATTCAGCGACTTCACCCGCGACAGGTACCAGCTCCAGGCCGACGTCATCACCAGCCTCGGCCCCGGCCGGGTGAGGAGCGAACTCGGCAAGGGCAGGCTCGTGATCGCATCAGTGCACAAGGAGATCCGCCGCCCCGAACGCGAACCCCCCGGAACCGGCGGCCACCTGGTCCTGGTCACCGGATACCAGGACGACCAGCTGACCTTCCACAACCCATCGGGCCACACCAGGGAAGCGGGCATGGCCACGTTGCCGGTAACGATCTTCGACCGGTTCGCCGCCCACCGCGGCATAGCACTCCATGTCTAGAAAGCCCGGTCTAGCCGGGCCGCGAGGAGCGGCGCGGGTTCTGCGATAGCAGCTGCGGTTTGATCCGTCATCTGCAGACACGGGCCTACGGCGGCAGGCGGTATGGACGGACGGGATGAGCCAAAGGCAGGCTGGAGGTGCTGACCTCCGGGATTCAACTCCGTGTCCGTGATCAGCTATTTCTCGGGATTTCATGGTGCTGACCTGCAGGTTTGCGCGTGTTTGACGGGGTGCGGGCTGCACCCGCCGGGTGCGGCGGCCGGGAGTTACGCAGAGTAGATCGCGAAGAGCGCCCCCGTTCTGGGAGATTACGCGGTAACGACACCGATGTAATTTCCTGAGACTGGAGCCGCCGCGGGGTTCCCGTGGCTGGCCATCGCCGGCAAGGTCCTGACGGGCTGGCTGGTGATCGACATGGACGCCACGCTGATCACCGCGCACTCGGAGAAAGAAGGCGCCGCGCCCGCGTTCAAGAAAGGATCCGGCTTCCATCCACTGGGTGCCTGGCTGGCCAATACCGCCGAGCCGCTGGCGATGCTGCTGCGCCCGGGTAACGCCGGGTCGGACACGGTTGCCGATCACCTGCGGGTGCTGGGCGCGGCGCTGGCGCAGATCCCAGCCGGATGGGGATCGAGGCTGCTGGTCCGGGTGGACGGCGCCGGCGCCACTCACGACCTCGTTAAGCACCTGCTGTCCTTGGGCACCCGGCGGCGCACGGTGCTGTTCACCTGCGGGTGGATGATCACCGAAGCCGATGAGGCCGCGATCAGGAAGCTGCCCGCACCGGCGTGGAAGCAGGCCGTGGACCAGGACGGCACCGTGCAGAAGGGCACCGCCGTCGCTGAGATCACCCAGCTATGACTGTATGAAAGTGCCATTCATGTAGTTGCCCTGGGCTTGCATCCCGGGGGTGCAGGCGCGGAGTTCCGCGAGTCCGCCAGCCCGGCTGACCGGCCGGCTACGTTGATGCTGTGAGCGCCGAGGACGGCGAGACGCGGCCGGCGCCGGGAAACGGCGGCCCGGCCGGGCAGCCCGCCACCATCACCTACGAGCAGGCCCGTGACCAGCTCACCGAGGTGGTGCGGCGCCTGGAGGCCGGCGGCCTGACCCTGGAGCAGTCGCTCGGCCTGTGGGAGCGCGGCGAACGGCTGGCCGCCATCTGCGAGGAATGGCTGGAAGGCGCGCGCGCCCGGCTCGCCGCGGCAATGGCCGCCCGGGCACCAGACTCGGCCGATCCCGACACCCCCTTCTGACCGGCCCCGGGACACTGTGCCCGGCGGCACTCAGCCCACTTGGACGCCGCCCCCCTCCTGGACCGGGCGGCGCTCAGCCGGGCGGGACGGGGCCGATCCCGGACATGACCTGAAGGACACCGTCCGCCAGGCGCCGGGCGTGCCCGGCATCCTCGCCGAGCGACACCTCCGCGACCGCGAGCATCAGAGCCCCCGTCATCACCACGGCCACGGCCTCATCCATCGGCTCGGCGCTGCGCGCGAAAAAGTCAGCGTTCCGGGCCGCCCACTCCCGCAGCCGCTGCCGCATGATCAGGTCGAACCCCGGCGGGCCGTCACCGCAGACGAACAGCCTGGACAACTCGCGCTCCTGGACACAACCATCCAGGTACGCCCGCGCCGCGGCCACGAACAACTGCCTGGGCTCGGCGACGTTGCCGTCCCGGGCGCCGCGCACGGCCTGCCGCGCGCGCTGCGCCTGACCGCGGTGGAACTCCTCGAACAGGGTGACGAAGAGGTCGGCCTTGCCGGTGAAGTGGTGGTAGAGGCTGCCGACGCTGGCACCCGCGCGCGCGACGATCTCGGTCACCCCGGCCTGCGCGTATCCCACGGATGTGAAGACCTCGCGGGCGGCGGTCAGCAGAGCTGTCCTGGTGGCAGCGCCACGATCAGCGGACCGCACGGTAGGCTGCGGAATATCTGTAGTCATTCGCCTGTCACCGCCTACGCAGCGCTCCCCACGTTTGGCGCTAGGCCCTGTCGCCCTGGGCGACAAGGCTACGCCCGCCCGTCAGGTACGCAGGATCACGGCACGGCCACACAGGGAAGGCGGTCTCTGCGATGACCGAGAAGGATGCAGCCACTCGCGAGGATTCCGCGCTGGCGGACGTGACGGCTCCCCCCGAGCCCGGACGGCACGCGCCGGACCGCAACCTGGCACTGGAACTGGCCAGGGTGACCGAGGCGGGGGCGATGGCAGCGGCCCGCTGGGTCGGCCGTGGCGACAAGAACGGCGCCGACGGGGCCGCGGTGCACGCCATGCGGATGCTGATCAACACCGTGTCCATGAATGGCGTGGTGGTCATCGGCGAGGGCGAGAAGGACAAGGCCCCCATGCTCTACAACGGGGAGCAGGTCGGCGACGGCAGCGGCCCCGCGTGTGATGTGGCCGTGGACCCGATCGACGGCACCCGCCTCACCGCCAACGGCATGCCCAACGCGATCTCGGTGCTCGCCGTCAGCGCACGGGGATCGATGTATGACCCGTCGGCGGTCTTCTACATGTCCAAGCTGGTCACCGGCCCCGCTGCGGCGGACGCCGTGGATATCGAGGCCCCCGCGGCCGACAATGTCAACGCCGTGGCGCGCGCCAAGGGGGGCTCGCCGCACGATGTCACGGTGGTCATCCTGGACCGGCCGCGGCACGCCCAGCTCATCGAGGAGGTCCGGGCGGCAGGCGCGCGGATCAAGCTGATCACCGATGGTGACGTGGCCGGCGCGATCATGGCCGCCCGGGACGGTACCGGAATCGACCTGCTGCTCGGCGTGGGCGGCACCCCCGAGGGCATCATCACCGCGTGCGCGATCAAATGCCTCGGCGGAGTCATCCAGGGCAGGCTCGCCCCGCGCGATGAGGCGGAGCGCGACCGGGCTCTCGCGGCCGGCCACGACCTGCGGCACGTCCTCACCACCGACGACCTGATCACCTCGGAGGACGCGTTCTTCGCCGCCACCGGCATCACCGACGGCGAGCTGATGGCCGGCGTCCGGTACCGGGGTGGCGGCGCCGTCACCCACTCGCTGGTGATGCGCGCCAGGTCCGGCACCATCCGCAACATCCACAGTGAGCACCAGCTCTGGAAACTGCGCGCCTACAGTTCCATCAACTTCGACACCGCTGACTGAGCCACCGCGCCGGGCCAGGGCAGACGCGGGTGAGGGGTTAGCGCGGGCGCCGGAAGAGGCCGGCCCGGCGGGGCCGGGGCGTGCGCACGTGGATGCGGCCCAGGACGGCGAGCGTGTGCAGTTCGATCACCGGCGTCCCCGGCGGGAGCGACGGCTCGCTGGCCGGCTCCGGCTGCCCGCCCGCTACGCTCCGAGTGATCACGGCAACGCCTGCGGGCACGAGCAGATTCACCTGGCCACCCAGCGCCGTTGCATAGATCGTCGTGCGCAGCCGCTGCAGCATCGCCTCGCGCAGGTCGAGGACCACCTGGCCGCCCACCGCTGTGACCACCAGCCGCTCCGGCACTACCCAGCGGCCCTCCCGCCGCTCCGTTGCGAAGAACGCGGTCACCGCGCGCGAGCTGTCCAGCCGGAGCGGCTGCCCTCCGGGCAGGGCCAGGTCATCCGTCACCGCCGCCAGGTCGCCCAGCGTCCGTGCGGCATAAGCGCGCTGGACCCGTTGTGCATGCTCGTCAAGCGTCAGCCGCCCGTCCCCCGCGGCCTGGGCAAGGAGCGTCACCACGCGCTCCCGGTCAGCATCCGAGGCGCGCAGGTCGCGCGGGGTGTGCCGGGACGTCACGCACCCCACCGTAGCCGCCTTGACGCCGGAGGGCACGGTCCCTACCCTGACGCGGAACGTGGCAGCCTCCGGCCCGGCTGGAGCGGCCCGGTCCGCGAGCCCCGTAGCGGCGCATGAAGCTTGCCGGCAGGTATCAGCCAGGGGGCCGGGACCGCCGCGGCCGGATGGCCACCGCCGCCGCGTACTTCGTCCAGGGCCTGTGTTTCGCGGTGGTCGTGACCCGGGTGTCCGTGCCGCAGGACAAGTTCCACGCTGCAGGACAAGTTCCGCCTGTCCAACGGACAGCTCACCCTGGTGCTGCTCCGTCTTTCGGTCACCGGAAAGGCCCGCCAGCGGATCGCCGAGTGGCGCGACCTGCGCGCCGAACTGGCCAGCCGGGCACTTGCCGCGCTGCCATCCAGCGACCGCCGTGCCCTCGCCGATGCGATCCCAGCACTTGTCCGGCTGGCCGAGAGGATCAGCCGGCCGCGCCGGCCGTGCTCATCAGCCGGCCGCGCCGGCGGGCCGCGGCGGATCTACGATGAAAATGACCCCGCATCCATCACGAGGACGTGCGCACAATGCCCGAGTTCGCTTACACCGACTTGCTCCCCCTGGGACCGGACGCCACGGAATACCGCCTGCTGACCGCGGACGGGATCACCACCCGCCAGTCGTTGGGGAGAGAATTTCTTGAGGTGGACCCTGGCGTGCTGACTCTGCTGGCACGCGAGGGCATGCGGGATATCGCCCACCTGCTGCGACCCGGCCACCTTCGCCAGCTACGGTCGATCCTGGATGATCCCGGGGCCAGCCGCAACGACCGGTTCGTGGCGCTCGACCTGCTGAAGAACGCGTGCATCGCGGCTGGTGGCGTGCTGCCGATGTGCCAGGACACCGGCACCGCGATCGTGATGGGCAAGCGCGGCGGCGAGGTGCTCACCGATGGCCGGGATGAGGAGCACCTCGCCCGCGGCATCTACGACGCGTACACCCAGCTGAACCTGCGCTACTCCCAGCTCGCGCCGACCAGCATGTACTCCGAGCGCAACACCGGGACGAACCTGCCGGCCCAGATCGAGATCTACGCCACGGCTGGCCGGGAGTACAAGTTCCTGCTGATGGCCAAGGGTGGCGGGTCGGCCAACAAGTCATTCCTCTACCAGCAGACGAAGGCGGTGCTGAACCCGGGCGCGATGCTCGCGTTCCTGGAGGAGAAGATCCGCTCGCTGGGCACGGCCGCCTGCCCGCCCTACCACCTGGCCATCGTGGTCGGCGGCACCAGCGCCGAGTACGCGCTGAAGACCGCCAAGTACGCCTCCGCACGGTACCTGGACACCCTGCCGGCCGAGGGATCTGCGGACGGGCACGGGTTCCGGGACACCGAACTGGAGCAGCAGGTCCTGGAGATCACCCGGAAGATCGGCATCGGCGCGCAGTTCGGCGGCAAGTACTTCTGCCACGACGTCCGGGTGATCCGGCTCCCCCGGCACGGCGCGTCCTGCCCGGTCGCCATCGCGGTGTCCTGTTCCGCGGACCGGCAGGCGCTGGCCAAGATCACGCCATCGGGCGTGTACCTGGAGCGGCTGGAGACCGATCCCGCCCAGTACCTCCCCGAGACGACCGAGGCCGACCTGGCTGACGACGTGGTCCGGATCGACCTGAGCCGCCCGATGAGCGAGATCCGCGCCGAACTGTCCAGGTACCCGGTAGCCACCCGGCTCTCGCTGACCGGGCCGCTGGTGGTCGCGCGGGACATCGCGCACGCCAAGATCGCGGAGCGGCTCGCCGCGGGTGAGCCCATGCCGGCGTACCTGGCCGATCACCCGGTCTACTACGCGGGGCCGGCCAAGACCCCGGACGGATACGCGTCAGGCTCGTTCGGCCCGACGACCGCGGGCCGGATGGACTCGTACGTGGACCAGTTCCAGGCGGCCGGCGGCTCGCTGGTCATGCTGGCCAAGGGCAACAGGTCGGCGGCGGTCACCGCGGCCTGCCGCGAGCATGGCGGGTTCTATCTGGGCTCCATCGGCGGGGCCGCCGCCAAGCTCGCCCAGGACTGCATCACGAAGGTCGAGGTCCTGGAGTACCCGGAACTGGGCATGGAAGCCGTCTGGCGGATCGAGGTCCGTGACTTCCCCGCGTTCATCATCACCGACGACAAGGGGAACGACTTCTTCACCGCGGAACCGCAGCCGCCGCTGCTCACCATCGGCAGCCGCTAGGCGCGGTACCGGGCTGGCCGCCGCCCCGCTACCAGGACCGACCCGCCGCCGGAAAAACACGGATACGACACACGTGTAATTCTCACCCGCTTCACAGGAAACTCGATGGATACCGCGTGTATCGTCCCGTGTCATGCACGTTGCGGCCAGCACGGGGCGGGTGGTCGCGGGGCGTTACCTCCTGGAGAAGCCCATCGGCCGAGGCGCCATGGGGACCGTTTGGCGAGCCCGGGATTCGGTCCTGGCGCGCGACGTGGCGGTCAAGGAGGTCCGGCTCCGCGGCCCGGTCATGCCGGGTTCAGTCACGCCCGGTTCGGTGCGGGCAGAGGAGACGCGGGTCCTCTACGAACGCACGCTGCGCGAGGCCAGAACCGCGGCACGGCTGAATCACCCGGCAGTGGTCACCGTCTACGACGTGATCGAGGCGGACGGCAGCCCGTGGATCGTGATGGAGCTCGTGCAGGCACGGTCCCTGGAGCGGGTTCTCGCTGAGGACGGGCCGCTCCTCCCGCACCAGGCAGCTGACCTGGGCACGCGCCTGCTGAGCGCGCTCGCCTGCGCGCACGCGGCGGGCATTTTGCACCGCGACGTCAAGCCCAGCAACGTGCTGCTCGGCTCCGACGGCCGGGCCGTGCTGACCGATTTCGGCATCGCGACCCTGGAAGGCGACCCCGGCCTCACCCTGGTCGGGATGGTCATGGGAACGCCGGGGTTCACCGCCCCGGAACGGGTCCGCGGCGATGCGGCCAGCCCAGCCTCCGATCTCTGGTCGCTGGGCGCGACCTTGTATGCGGCGGTGGAAGGGCGCGGGCCCTTCGACGATCGTGGCACCTCGATGGCGATCCTGGCGGCCATCGCGAACGAGCATGCACCGCGGCCGCGGTCGGCAGGCCCGCTGCGTGCGGCTATCGAGGCTCTGCTGCGCAGGGACCCGCGGGCGCGGCCGGATGCCACAGCCGCGGGCGAACTGCTGCTCGCTGCTCAGCAGGGCGGCAGCCAGGCTGTCGCACAGCCGGCCGGCCAGAGCGGCCAGCCGCCCCCGCTCACCGTCCCCGACCAGCTCGATGAGGTGCCCTGGGCACCGGACCGGCTGGACGTCGAAGCGGGCGAGCCGCCATGGGCGCAGCAGTGGCTGGACGGCGAAGCCGGCTCCCCGCCCCTGTCGGTGGATCGCGTGCCGGTGGATCGCGCAGACGGGGCGGACATGCACCTCGTCCCACTGGCCGACGGGCAGGACTGGGCCGCTGACGAGTTCCCCTCGCCGACGCAGCGATTCGCCAGCCCATCCGCTGGCCGCCGCCACGCCGCCACATCACCGGGACGTCCCGGCGGGCTGCTGGCCGGCCTTGGCGGGCTGCTGGCCGGCCGCGGCACGCTGCTTCCGAGCGGCCGCCGCGGGCTGCTGGCCGGGCTGGGCGCCGCCGCAGTCCTCGGCGCGGGCATCCTCGGCGGAGTGGCGTGGTCGCACGGGAGCGCCGCCGCCCAGTCCGGCGGCTCCCGCTCCTACAGCGTGTCCGCCACGGAGGCGGGTTCTGCCGCCGGCTTCACGATGGCCGTGCCGGTCGGCTGGCACGAGGCGCGGCGCGGACCCAGCACCGACTTCACCAGCCCGGCTGGCGGCCTGTCGATACAGGTGACACCGACGGCCTCAGGTGCCGTCGGAGCACCGGGCGAGGCGCTGCGGCTGCAGGCTCAGGCGCTGCGGCACGGTGGCTTCCCCGGCTACCAGCAGGTGGCGCTGCGGCCGTTCCGCTTCCGCGGCGGGCTCGGCGTCGCCTGGGAGTTCACCTGGCAGCCGTCGCAGGGCGGCCGGGCAGAGGTGCTCGATGTCGCGTTCCGGCTGACCACCACGGCCGGCCCGCAGGCGTACCTGCTGCGCGAATCGGCCCCTGCGGCAACGTGGACAGCGAGCCAGCCGGTGTTCTCCGCGGCGCTCCGCACGTTCCGCCCGCAGTCATGACACTGGCGGGCCTGCCCCACCTGGGGCAGGCCCGGGGCCGCCCGCTCCGGACACAGCAGGATATGAAACAGATCACATTATAACGATGAGCGTGCAGCCACTTACGCTGTGCATTCAGATTCGGCCAGCACCGGTAGTTAACAACCGCAAAGCCCGCTAGATAATCAACGAGTAGCGTTACAACCACATAAAGTCATCGAACTGTGGCGGGCTGACGATGTCCCCTGGGATTCAGCAGAAGTAGCAGTACCGCGTGGCTCAGTAGTAGCCGTGCGCCTGCCAGAACGACCAGGCGCTGCACGGATCTCCGTAGACGGACTGGATATAGCCCAGGCCCCATTTGATCTGGGTGGCAGGGTTGGTCATCCAGTCCGCGCCCGCGCTGGCCATCTTGCTCCCGGGCAGCGCCTGCGGAATCCCGTACGCGCCGCTGGCATTCTCGGCGTTGTACCGCCAGCCGCTCTCGCGGGTGTAGATGTTGTTCAGGCAGCTGAAATAGGTACTCGGGCTCCAGCCGAACGACGACAGCATGTTGTACGCGGTGCTCTGCGCCGTGCCGGGGTCAGGCGGCGGCAGGGTTACCGTGGTCCCCGTACCCGCCGTGCTGGTACCGGTGGAGCCAGCCCCGGAGCCGCTGGATCCCTGCGCGGGCTGAGACGCGACCTTGGGCGCGCCGATGATGCGCATGGTGTGCGACGCGGCTGACATGACAATCATCTGCTGACGCTGCTGTTCCAGCACGGCCATGGCCTGGCTGCTGGATACCGCCGCGGCGGCGATGGCCGCTCCCGAATTCGGCACATTGCCTGGACGGAAAACCACCAGGTAGCCAGCGACCGCGATTCCAGCGACCGCGGTCACTGCAGTAGCAGCCGTGGGCAGCAAAACGCCATTCCGGCGTGCCGCCCGTCGCTTTCCGGGGCTTCGCCTCCGGTGTTCAGACAAGGCTGTCCTTCCGTCGGCCGAACTCCTGGGCAGGCCACCCAGGAGCGGACCGCTGCGCCTGCGGGCCGCGCGTCTTCCAGTTCCCCTGCCAATACCGGCCGCAAAACTTACCCCGGCAGAACTGCCTGGCAGGAACACTAAGAACCATCGGCGCTACCTTGCCAGAACCGTGGGAGGGGTCTGCAACCGCTTCTGCCGAAAAAGTTGTGACGGCTGGGCAACCAGCCATGTGGGGTGGATCACAAATTGACAACACGTACCGTAACAATTACCAGCTGTAAGGGACAGCGAAGTTGTGGTCACTGCCTCTACCACAAGCGCCCGCGAAGACACGCTGCAGACGTACCGGAAAATGGTCTCCCGGTCACTTTGTCCGGCGGCCCCAGTGCCGTCCGCAAGGCTCAGAACCGCCCCCAAAGGTCAGAACCGTCCGGGGGGCCACGGATTCGCCCCCCGGTCTCCAGGGCCGTCTCAGGGCCGTCTCAGGCGCCCCGGCAGGGTCACCGTGCCCCCGCCGGTTGTGCCCGGGTCAGGCGCCGGCCAGGGCCAGCATCACCACGGCGACCAGCACGGCAACCTGGGTGAGCACTACGCAAGCCATCACTAAGTCGGTACTAGGCCCCGACTTCGCCACCTCATGACGTCCGCCCATGGCCGCTGTCGTACACCATTTCCGGTTGGCCGCACACGAGATCACCCGAACCGGGTGTGCGCTTCCCCGGAGCCGGTCCCGCTGGCGCGGTGGTCTCAGATCGAGGCCACCGCGCCAGCAAGCGGGAACTAGCTGACCTGATCGCCGGCGGGGATCACTTGCCCATCGGGGCAGGCGTCCAGCCAGCCGTCTGGGCCTGGCCCTTGCGCGGCGCCCGGGGCGCGACCGGGTTGGCCGCACCGGCCGCCCCGGCCGTGCTGGTAACCGTCTGCTGCGTGGCGTTGATGGTCGCGGCGGACGCGGCGCCGGTCCCGTTGAGGGTGACCGTCACCGGATTCTTCAGCCCGAAGTTCTGGCAGTTGAGGTTGGTGAAGGACATGTTCAGCCGGTTGGCCAGGAAGGTGAACAGGTTGGTACCCACCGCGGCCACCGGTGTCGCGCCGGTGGCCAGCACCGCCTGGTTGTTCTTCAGGAACAGGCTCGCCGCGTTGACCATGTTCTGGCAGTAGCCGGCCGGGGTGTCGGCCGTCTGCGACCTCATGATCACCGGCTGGTCCACGCTGGTCCGGTACAGGTTGGCCTTCCGCTGGCTGAATGCCGCGCCGACCAGCGTCATCGGGTCGTTCTCCGGGACCAGCGCGATCGGCGCCTGCTGGTTCTTGGCCGCGAACAGCTCATCCAGCGCCTGCGACGTTCCCGGGGAACCCGCGTTGGACAGGTCCGGCGCGGTGAACGGGGCGCACCCCAGGGTCGGCTCGAGGAACGCGTTCAGCAGCGCGTTGTCACTGCCGTTGTTGATCGCCGTTGCGCCGGCCAGCGCCGCGGCGTTCGCGGCGTTGTCCTGGGCGGTCTGGCCGTTGCGGTTGACCAGGTACTGCGTGGTCACGTTGTCACTCTGATCCTGGTCGATCATCGTGAAGCTGCGCGTGGTCGGGCAGGCCCGCCCGGTCTTGGCCGAGGTCCCGTTGGCCGGGATCACCGTCAGGCCGGCCGCGATGTCCTTGTTGGCGGCGGCGAAGAAAGCCACCCCGTTGCAGAAGGACACCTGCCCGAAGATCGAGCCCGGGAGGCCGTTGACGCACTTCGCCCCGGCCAGGGTGGTGCCCGTGGCGCCCTTCAGGGTGAGGTTGGTGCCGTTGAACCCGAAGTCGATGGTGACCACCGCGCCCGCGGGGAGGGCCGGCACTGCCGGCGCGACCGCGGCCTGGGTGCCCTGGGTGATGACCAGGGGCTCGTAGACGCTGAGTGCCCCGGTGGCCGGATTCAAGATCGTGGCCTGCACGAACGCGTTCAGGTTCGGGTTGTTCTCGGTGCAGCCCGAGGCCGCCGGTGACATCCCGTTCGCGCCGGTGAGCTGGTAGGACGTGGCAAGCCCCGGTGCCGTCAGCGGGTTCGCCGGCACGACGATGTCGCAGCTCACGTTCGCCGCCGCGGCGGCCGGGGTCGCGCTCACCATCGCCGTCGGCGTCGGGGTAGCCGTGGGACTGGCCGTCCCGCTCGCCGGCGGTGCAGCGGATGCCACACCGCTGCGATGGGCCGAGAGCTTCAGGCTCGGGGTCCGTTCGCTGACAAACCTGACGCCCAGCACCAAGCCTACCGCCATCGTGATGATCAGGGGGACCGCGATCAGCATGACCCGGTTCCTCGGTGCGTGCGACCCGGACCAATCCCTGTCGCGCACTGAATCCACCTCCATGCCGCTTGCACCGCTCCCCGACGGTCACGGTAGACCACTGCGCTGCGGCAATGGAGGGAAATCGCAAGATATGCGTTCCGGCTGCTGCCAATGCGCAGCCCGTCTCACTGAGTCATAAATATTGCGTAATTCTTACGTCGCAGGTAATAAGCTCCTCCTGGCCCAGGGCGTGACAGCCGGCCAGCAGGAGACGACAGTTCGCGATCGGCTGTGGCAACGGAAATCCAGGATGCCGACCACCAGGCGCGACGCTATAAGCAATTCAGGCGGCCCGCGCTTTCCTGCGGCATGTCCCCCGCAGTCCCCGGCGGGACTTCCGCCGCTTCGGCCTGGCCGGCCTGCGCAGCACCCTGCGCGTCCGCGGCTGGCACGTCTGGCCCGGCCGGACTGCTCTGCTGGGGGTGATCGTGGTCGCTGGCGCTGTCCTGCATCGCTGTGCTCCTCACCCGGAAATGGTGCGGTGGCCTCCAGCAGTTCCTGGAGGCCACCGCACCGTGAAGGGGTTACCCGATTACCGAGCCGGTCCGGCTACATGCCTGACGGGTTCATCACCTTGTGGCCAGCCCGCCCGACCCGCTGCCTGACGGGGGGCATCGTGGTCCCAGTCGTGCCGGTCCCAGCCGCACCAGTCGCAGCCGCAGCCGTCGCCTTCTGCTGGGTGACGTTGAACGTCGCGGCGGTGGCCACTCCGTTGCCGTTGAGGGTCACCGTGACCGGGTTGGTCAGCCCGAAGTTCTGGCAGTTGAGGTTGGTGAAGGACATGAGCAGCCGGTTCGCCAGGAAGGTGAACAGGTTGGTGCCCACCGCCGGGACCGGCGAGCCGCCGGTGGCCAGCAGCGCCTGGTTGCTGTTCAGGAACGGCGCCTGGATGTTGATCATGTTCTGGCAGAAGTTCGCCGGGCTGTCGAACTGGTTGTTGGCGTTGGAGATCGGCGCCTGCCCGACGCTGGACCGGTACAGGTTGGTCTTCTGCGCGTTGAACGCGTTGTTGACCAGCACCATCTCATCGTTTTCGGGCACCAGCGCCGGCACCGCCGGCTGGCTCTTCGCCGCGGACAGCTCGTTCAGGGCCTGCGAG
>Ga0307373_10000949_pt1:20000-55107 | contig 55107 bp, 56 predicted proteins | sample OX2MG_FD_202534 | JGI IMG/M metagenome (GOLD analysis project Ga0307373, IMG submission 202534) | Soil microbial communities from Risofladan, Vaasa, Finland - OX-2 | ecosystem: Environmental > Terrestrial > Soil > Coastal area > Acid sulfate soil | place: Finland: Risofladan, Vaasa... | reverse complement strand
CACGAGCACGGGTGCGCCGACGCTGGGCGCAATGCAGATGCGCCCCGGGCCGCCCGCGCCCTGAGCCGCCTGGATCGCGTCGCTCACGCCCATGACGTAGCCCGTGCAGCGGGCCTGGTTCAGCTCCTGGCCGGCGCCGGGCGGAGCGGCCGCGCACTGGGCCATGAGATCGGCGCCGGTGTAGAACTCCAGATCCGTGCCCGCTGCGCGCGCGCCGGAGCCCGCGATGCCGACGGCCGCCAAGCCGGCGCTCGCCAGCAACACCGCCGCCTTCAGCGCGATCGCCACATTCTTCATCCTGCGCGTCCCACGACCCCCGCATGGCCCAGGGTGGCCGGAGTCGCAAGCGGCGTCAGCCGTCTTGCGCGGCCGAAGCGACGGCGCGGCCCTGCCGAATATCATTGACATGATGAACCCTCGCCGATTGTTCTTCGTTCAGGCACTTTGGAGGAACCAACATGGCCGAGAAGCCGCCGCGCCCCCTCGCCAACTACGTGTTCATCGTGCTGATCGCCCTGGCGCTCTTCGGCGCCCTCGAGTTCACCGTGCGCATGGGCATGTACGCAACGACCGGCGGCATGGGCTAGAGGGTCCGGCTCCCGAGGCGCAGGATGGCGCCGCCGTAGGCGTCCAGCGAGACCGCGCCGTCCTGGAGTTCGGCGCGCCATGCGGCCAGGATTTCGCCCCGCCCGTCGACGCGGGCCGGACGGCCGGAAAGTTCGAACACGCACAGCACCCTTTCGCCCTCGGCCGCCCGCTCGAAGGCGAGCACCCCGTCGGGCGCCTCGACGAGATCGGCCCTGCCCAGGCGCAGCGCCCGCGAAGCGCGCCGCATGGCGACGAGGGCGCGGGTGAACGCCAGGTGGGACTCGGCGTCGGCCTCCTGCCGGTCCACCGCCAGCGGCAGGTGGCGGGGGTCGATCGGCAGCCAGGTATCCGCCGCGCTCGAGAACCCCGCCATGGGCGCGTCGCTGGCCCACGGCATCGGCGTGCGCGCCCCGTCGCGGCCGGCGCCGCCGTCGTAGCTCGCGATGGCGAACGGGTCCTGCAGGCGCTCGAACGGCACCTTGGCGTCGGGAAGCGCAAGCTCCTCGCCCTGGAACAGGAAGATGGTCCCGCGCAGGGTCAACAGGATCGCCGTCAGCGTCCGCGCCAGGCGTGCGTCATCGTGGGCGAGCCGGGTAGCAAAGCGCGCCACGTCGTGGTTGCCCAGCGACCATGACGGCCAGCCGTCCGCCTCGCCCCAGGAGGTCAGAGCCTGCGCGAAGAGGGCGGGCGATGGCGTGCGCGCCGCGAGCAGGTAGAAGCTGTAGGCGGTGTGCAGCCGATCCGGCCCGGCCGTATACTCGAGCTGGCGCGGAAGCGCGGGCTCGTCGACCACCTCGCCGACGGTCATGCGCCCTGCGTAGCTGTCGACCAGCGATCTCAGCCGTCCGACAAACGCCAGCGCCTCGGGGCGCGAGCGGTCGTGGACGTGGCGCTGCATCTGCGTTGGCGTCGCCGGGACGCGCGTCCGCACCGCCGGTGGATTGTCGCGCAGCTCCCGATCGTGGACGATGTAGTTGATGACGTCGAGCCGCAGGCCGTCCACGCCGCGATCCAGCCAGAACCGCGCCACGTCCAGGATCGCGTCCTGGACATCGGCGGTCCAATAGTCGAGATCGGGCTGCTCGGGCAGGAAGTTGTGCAGATAGTACTGCCGCCGCCTCGCGCTCCAGCTCCACGCCGGACCCCCAAAGGAAGCGAGCCAGTTGTTGGGCGCGGTCCCGTCCGGTCGGGGATCGGCCCATACATACCAATCCGCCCTCGCGCCCTCGCGCGAACCGGCGCTTTCCACGAACCAGGGGTGCTGGTCCGAGGTATGCGACCAGACCTGGTCGATGATCACCTTCAGCCCCAGGGCATGGGCCTTGGCGAGCAGACGGTCGAAATCGGCCAGCCGACCGAATCTGGGATCGACGTCGCGGTAGTTGCTGACGTCGTAGCCGAAGTCCTTCATCGGCGACGGGAAGAACGGCGAGAGCCAGATGGCGTCGACGCCCAGCCGCGCGATGTAGTCGAGCTTCTCGGCAACCCCCGGCAGATCGCCGACGCCGTCGCCGTCGCTGTCGAGGAAGCTGCGCGGATAGACCTGGTAGACCACCGCGCCCCGCCACCATTCGGTCATGCTCGAACTCCTTCCGCGGCCGAGATCGCGGCGGGCGCGATCACGCCCGGGCGCGGCGCGGCCTGCCGTGCAACTCGGCGCCGGCGTTCGCAGGCAGCTTCAGGAAGAACAGGGTCGAAGCCAGGCTGACCAGCCCGATGACGATCCAGGCCGGAGCGATGGTGTGGCTCGTCAGCGAGCGGCTGTGCTGGTGCACCTGGATCAGGTGCAGCAGCGTCGCCGCCATGCCGATGCCGACGCTCTGCGCCAGCTGCTGGCCCATCGTCGACATGGTCGAGGCGCGGCTCATCTGCGGCTGCTCCACGTCGGCGTAGGCCAGTCCATTGAGGGCGGTGAACTGCAGCGAGCGGAAGAAGCCGCCGAACAGCAGCACCGCGTAGAGCACCCACTCGGGCGTCGCCCTGGTGAAGAGGGCGTAGGCCATGAACGCCACCGCGACGATCATGGAGTTGATCACCAGCGTGCGCCTGAAGCCAAAGCGGGCGAGGATCGGCGGCGCCCAGCTCTTCATCACCAGAGCCGCCGCCGCGCTGGCGAAGGTCATCAGGCCCGCCTGAAGCGCCGAGAGGCCGAATGCGACCTGCAACAGCATGGCCAGCAGGAAGGGGATCGCGCCCGTGCCCATGCGCATGAAGGCCCCGCCCACCACCGAGGCGAAGAACGTCCCGATCTTCAGCAGCTTCAGATCGAGGATGGCGTCGGGCGTATGGCTGGCGTGCCAGGTGTAGAGCCCCAGGCAGAGCGCCCCGCCCCCCAGCATCGCCGCCACTGCGAGCGGCGGGAAGACGCCGCGGCCGAGGTTCTCGAAGCCATAGACGACGGCCGCCATGCCGACGCCGGTCAGAACCAGGCCGGTCCAGTCGAGGCGGGGCGCATCCTCCTCCTTGATGTCGGCGATGAACTTGGAGACCAGGAACAGGCCCAGGGCGGCGATCGGCAGGTTGAGAAAGAAGATCCATCGCCAGGAGATGTAGGTGATGATGAAGCCGCCGATCGCCGGCCCGACCACCGGCCCGAGCAGCGACGGCATGGTCAGGACCGACATCGCGCGCACCAGATCGTGCTTGGGCGTCGAGCGCAGCAGGACGAGACGTCCCACCGGACCCATCATCGCTCCCGACGCGCCCTCCGCCGCCCGCGCCAGCAGCAGTTCGGGCAGGTTCTGGGTGAATCCGCAGGCCGCGTTGGAGAGCGCGTAGAGACCGATGGCGACGAGGAAGACGCGCTTGGCCCCGAACTTGTCGGCCGCCCAGCCGCTCACCGGCAGAAACACCGCCGCAGCCAGCAGATAGAAGGTGATCGCCGTGTTGAGGCGCACCGGATCTTCGTGCAGCGCGCGCGCCATGGTCGGCAGCGCATTGGCGATCACGGTGGCGCTGAGCGTCTGCATCAGCAGCGCCGAGCCGATGATCGCCGGCACCAGGCTGGAGAAGGGCTTGTCGGCGGCGTCGGCCACCGGCCGGGCGACGGTCTCGGGCTCGCCGGCGATCGCCGCGGCGGCCTGCGCCTCCGCCTTGCGCCGTTCCTCCAGCGAAGGACTTTGCAGCGCGCTCACGGCCGCTCCTCGGCCAGCGACAGCAGCGGTCCGGCCGCCCGGGCGAGCATTTCGCGCTCGGCGGGCGCAAGGCGCGTCAAGCGCGCGGCGAGCCAGTCATTGCGACCGCGCCGGATCGCCTCCAGCGCCCGAGTCCCGCGCTCGGTGAGCGTCAGGCCGGAGCGCCGCCGATCGTCGCCGGCCGCCGTGGCGCGAGCGATCCAGCCGGCCTGCGCCAGCCGCTTCACATGCCCGCTCATCGAAGCGCGGGTCATCTGCTCGCGATCGGCCAGGGCGCAGACGCCGATGCCAGGGTTGTTCTTGACGGCGCCGAGCAGCTGGGCGTCGAGCGCCGAGACTCCCGCGCGCAGGGCTTCGCGCCGCAGCGCCCGGGAGGCGCGCAGCAGCGCCGGCCTCAGCGCGTCGGCAAGCGCCAGCACGCTGCGCGTGGAGGGTTCGATCCGGTGCATCGATTCCGACACCATTTAGTTAGGCTGCCTAACTATCCATTCGGGCGAAAGATGCAACGGCGCCGGTGCGCCGGGTGCGGTGCGCCGCCCGCTCACGACGCTGTTGACGTACGCTTGAGCGGGCGAGGCTGCGGCAACGTGGTAGGATGGGCGCCAAAACGGAGATGAGAGGAAATGCCATGCGCGCGGCCTTCGCCTACGCCATCAAGTACGTGGCCGACATGGACAGGGCGGTGAGCTTCTACCGCGACACGTTCGGCCTGAAGCTGAAGTTCGCCACGCCTATCTGGAGCGAGTTCGACACCGGCCCGGTGACCCTCGCCCTGCACCCCGCCTCCGAGCGCAACCCGGCCGGCGGGGTGCAGCTCGGCTTCACCACCCCCGAGCTCGCCGAACGCTACGCCGCCCGCGACGCCGAGGGCGTCACCTTCTCGGCGGCGCCCAGAAGCGAGCACGGCGCCCTGCTCGCGCGCATTCTCGACAGCGAAGGCGCCGAAGTCAGGCTCGGCTCCGCGCCGGCGTAGGCGGTCCGGCTCCGCCGCGCTGAGCGATCACCACGCCGGCCAGCGCGATCGCCGCGCCGACGGACTGGAGCGGCGTCAGGATCTCGCCGAAGACGAAATAGGCCAGGGCCGCCGCGGCGACCGGCTGCACGAGCACGACGAGAGAGGCGCGCGAGGCCGCAAGGCGGCCCAGCGCCCAGGCGATGGACCCCTGCCCCAGCACGTGCGCCAGCGCCAGACCGGCCACGGCGGCCCAGCCCAGTTCGGTCGCCGGAACGATGGGTTCGCGCAGAGCCAGGGCCGCGATCAGGAGCAACGGCGCGCCGACGAGGCTCGACCATGCCATCACCCGCAGCGCCGAGTGACCTTTGCGAGCGCTGCGCACGGCCAGGAAATAGAGTCCGTACCAGACCGCGGTCGATGCCGAGAGCGCATCCCCCAGGTGTGCCCAGGGACCCGGCCGCGCCGCGCGCCCGGCCTCGGCCATCAGGACGGCGCCGCCGATCGCCGCCGCCATCCCCACGACGAAAACCCGACGCGGCCTTTCTCTGAAGGCGATCCAGCCCGCCAGGGTGACGACCACGGGGGTCAGGTTCGGCAGCACCGTGGCGTTGGCGACGCTGGTGTAGCGGATGCCGTAATGCCAGCAGCCGAGGTCAAGGGCAAAAAAGACGCCGGCGAGCAGCATGGCTCTCGAGGGCGAGCCAAGCCCCTTGCGCCCGCTGGCATTTGCGAGCCCGACGAGCAGGGGCGCGGCCAGAAAAAGGCGCCAGAACCCGGCGGCCGCAGGTCCGCACGCGGCCAGGCGCACCAGAATCGGCGTGGCGCCGATCACCAGCGCGCCCACCACCAGGGCGGCGAGAGCGGCGCTGTCTTCGACGCGTCGATTGGCGTCGGCGGTCACCGGCCCGTTCAAGCCGGGCGCGGTCGCGCCGTCCAGAGCCCTCTCGGGCGGCGACCGGCTCAGGCGGCCGGCGCCGGATCGGCGGCGCCCGCCTCGTCCGCCGCGCGCCGTTCGGCCCCGAGCCGACGCTGGCGGCGGGCGTAGAGGAAGGTCCAGAGCGCCAGCGAGCCGGTGGTCGCGTAGCCGATCACCGGGCTGATCACGAGGAAGGTCCGCACCGAGACCATGAAGACCAGCGCCGAACAGACGGCGCAGTCGAGCAGCAGCCCGACGCCCCACACCAGCGTCATGATCAGCATGGTGCGCCGGAAATAGACGTTGTCGCGCAGGCCCTCCAGGGACGCGGCCTCCTCGGGCGAGCGGCGCAGGCTGGTGGCGCGGGCGAGCTGATAGATCAGCGGCCGGCCGATCGCCGCCGAGCCCAGGAAGACGAGGCCGATCAGCCCGGTGACGAGGCGCTCGCGCAGCTGCAGGAAGCGCACCCCGCCGCCGCCCAGGAAGGCCAGCAGCGAGAGCGCGATGCCGGCAAGCACGAGCATCGACAGGGCGTCGACGCGCCTGCGCCGGGCGAACTCGACGATCGACCAGGCGATCGGCGCCGCCGACGACGCCATCAGCCCGCCGGCGTCGCCCAGCCGCGGCTTGGCGAGGCTGTAGATCACCAGCGGCGCGACGAAATTGACGCCGACCTCGAGGCCGGAATGAACGGCGTTGCGGCGCGCGAACGCCCAGGCCTTGGCAATACGCTCCTGCATGGGGCTCGTGGTAATATCTCGCAGCCAGGAAATCGAGCCGCACGCGTGCGCTACGCGCCTCGGAGTCTCGCAGCGTCCGTCACGCCTCGCGAGGGGCGAGGCCTTCCCTCAGGTCGACGCCGAGCTTCTCGACCATCTTCATCAGGATCTGATTCTGATATTCCAGGTGCTGCAGGATCACCTCGATCTCGTGCTCGGCCTTCACGTTCACCTCCAGGTCGTGCTCGGCGCGGATTTCCGAATGCATCCCCTGCAGGTTCTGGCCGACCATGATGAGCGGCATCAGCAGGATCTGCACCACGTTGCAGAGGAACAGATAGAGCACGAACCCCATGGCCGGATCGAAGCGCCACGACCTCGGCAGCAGGGTGTTCCAGCCCAGCCAGATCACCGTCCAGCCGAAGATGATCAGGAAGAAACCCATGGTCCCCACCCGCTCGGTGATGAACAGGGCCGCCCGATTGAGCGGGCTCAGCCGTTCGCGGACTTCGTGATGCACGTTGCGCAGCGGCTTGCGGCGCTTGCGCACTTCCGCCAGCGAAGTGGGCGTCGCCGCCCTCGCAGTCGCGGCGGCTGCCGTGGCGGCCTTGGCCATGGGCGTCGTTCCTCGCAGCTGGGTCCGTCCCGCGTCGAGGGGTCTTCGGAGCCTCGCCCCCTCCGCGCGCGACTCATCGGGCCATTCTGGCCGAAAAGCCGGCGCGGAGAAGCGCGATTCGCGGGCGCCCTAACTGGGAAGGTGACGGCGCACGCCGTTTTCCTGGTGGTTGAGCCGCATCTGCTCGCCGCGGGTGATGTGGCTGCCGCGGTGGCTGGCGACCCACCGTTCATGCATGCGGATCCTGCGCACGCGGGCGTGCAGCCGGGCGGCCTTCGCGCCGGAGATGTCGCCTTCGCGCCGCTCGTGGCGGATTGAGCGGTTGAGATGGTTGGCGCGGGCGTTCACCTGCTCGCGGCGGCCGTGGTGCTGTTGCCAGGGCGTCGCGGCGAAGGTCGCGGTGGCGCCGCCGCCGACGATCGCGACGCTCATGGCCGCGATCAGGAGGTTACGGAGTTTCATCGGATCCAAGTCCCTTCGAGGTCTTTGCTGCCAATCGCCGAGATCGACGATGGCCGCACCCTAGAGCCGCTGGCCTGAACGGCGTAGCCGCGGTCGCATTCAGCGGCGGTTCATTGGCCGGGCCGCGGCCGTCCGCGGCGCTTGACGCCCCCAGCGGCATGCGATGGAACAGGCCGCCATGAACGGCCCCGCAGCCTCCACGGAATTCCCCCTCGCCGCCGCCTTCGAGGCGCCTGAGCGCGGCGAATGGCTGGCGCTGGTGGAGCGGACGCTGAAGGGCGCCCCCCTCGCCTCGCTGACGCGGCGCACCCTCGAGGGCCTGGAGATCGCACCGCTCTACGAGCCTTCGCGCCCGGCCCCGGCGCCGGCGCGGTCGCGCCGGGGCTGGGACGTGCGCACCCTCGTGCGAGCGTCCGATCCGGACGAGGCCAATCGCGAAGTGCTCGAGGACCTCGCGGGCGGCGCGCAGTCCGTGCTGTTGAGGCTCGATCCGACGGGGGCGCACGGCGTCGCGGCGGCGTCGCCCGAGGCGCTGGCGCGGGTGCTGGATGGGGTCGTGCTCGAGGTCGCCCAGGTGGCGCTCGACGCCGGATTTCTCGCCGCCCAGGCCGCCGACTGGCTGGCCGCCGCCGCCAGAGGAGCGCCGGCGGCGCGGCTGGCCCTGCACATGGACCCGCTCGGCGCCTTCGCCGCGACCGGGGTCAGTCCAGGCCCCCTCGAGGCGCACCTCGCTGCGTGCGCGGGCGTCGGCGCGCGTCTGGCCGAACCCTACCCCGAGGCCACCTTCTTCCTCGCCAGCGGGCGGACGGCGCACGAGGCGGGCGCCGGGGAAGCGGCCGAGCTGGCGCTGGCCTGCGCGAGCGCCCTCGCCTACGCCAAGGCGCTGGCGCGGGCCGGGCTGACGGCGCAAGGCGCCTTCGCGCGCATCGTGCTCGGCCTCGCCGCCGACGCCGACTGTTTCCTCGTGATCGCCAAGCTGCGCGCCGCCCGCATCCTCTGGAGCAAGCTCACCGGCGCCTGCGGCGTCGCAGCCGCCGCGCGGATCGAGGCGCGTTCGTCGGCGCGCATGCTGACGAGCGCCGATCCATGGAACAACATGATCCGCCTCACCTGCGCCGGTTTCGCTGCGGCGGTCGGCGGCGCGGACGCCGTGGTGCTGGGCGCCTTCACCGATCCTCTGGGCGCGCCGACCGCTTTCGCCCGCCGCCAGGCGCGCAACGCCCAGCTGGTGCTCGAGGAGGAGGCGAGCCTCGGCCGCATCATCGATCCCGCCGCCGGCTCGGCGTACATCGAGACGCTCACCGACCAGCTGGCGCGCGAAGCCTGGACGCGCCTGCAGACCATCGAAGCCGCGGGCGGCGTGTCGAGGGCGCTGGAGGGCGGCCTGGTCGCAACCTGGGCCGAGCTCGGTCGCACCGAACTGGCCCGCCGCATCGCGGCGCGCGAGCTGAAGGTCCTGGGCGTCACCGATTTCCTGGCCGCGGACGACAGCGCCCCGGAGCTGGCCGCCACCAGCTGGCGCCCATCTGAGCCGCATCCGCCTGAACTGCACCTGCCGGGACCGGAGAGCCGCTGCCCGACCCTCGCGCCGATTCGCCTGGAGAGCCTCGCGTGAGCGCCCGCTTTCCCGACCTGACGAAGATCGACTTCGACGCCGTGGAGACGCCGGCGCAACCTCTAGCCGGGACCGGCGACGCCTGGCTGACTGCCGAGGGCGTGACCGTGAAGCCGCGCTACCTGGCCAGCGATCTCGACGGACTGGACTTCACCGGCGGCTATCCCGGCTTCGCGCCGTTCCTGCGCGGCCTGCACGCCACCATGTACGCCACCAACCCGTGGACGATCCGCCAGTACGCGGGCTTCTCCACCGCCGAGGACTCCAACGCCTTCTATCGGCGCAATCTGGCCGCCGGTCAGATGGGCCTCTCCATCGCCTTCGACCTCGCCACCCACCGCGGCTACGATTCCGACAACGAGCGGGTGAAGGGCGACGTCGGCATGGCCGGAGTGGCCATCGATTCGATCCTCGACATGCGCACGCTGTTCTCCGGGATTCCTCTGGAGAAGATGAGCGTCTCGATGACCATGAACGGCGCGGTGCTGCCGGTGCTGGCGCTCTACATCGTCGCCGCCGAGGAGCAGGGCGTTTCCCGCGGGCAGCTCTCCGGCACCATCCAGAACGACATCCTGAAGGAATTCCTGGTCCGCAACACCTACATCTACCCGCCCGCACCGTCTCTTCGGATAGTTTCTGACATTATTTCATACACTTCTCGCGAAATGCCGAAGTTCAACTCGATCTCGATCTCCGGCTATCACATGCAGGAGGCCGGCGCCTCGCTCGACCTGGAACTCGGCTACACCCTTGCCGACGGCATCGAATACGTCCGCGCCGGCATCGCCGCCGGCATGAGCGTCGACGCCTTCGCGCCGCGCCTCTCGTTCTTCTGGAACGCCGGCATGAACTATTTCATGGAAGTGGCCAAGCAGCGCGCCGCCCGCCTGCTCTGGGCCAAGCTGCTGCGCGATGAGTTCGCCCCGGCCGACCCGCGCTCGCTGGCGCTTCGCGCCCACACCCAGACCAGCGGCTGGAGCCTGGCGGCGCAGGACGTGTTCAACAACGTCGCGCGCACCACCCTAGAGGCCATGGCCGCGGTCGCCGGTCAGACCCAGAGCCTGCACACCAATTCGCTCGACGAAGCCATCGCCCTGCCGACGGATTTCTCGGCGCGGATCAGCCGCAACACCCAGATCTTCCTGCAAATGGAGGCGGGCGTCACCCGCACCATCGATCCGTGGGGCGGCAGCTGGTGCATCGAGCGGCTGACCCACGATCTGGCCCAGCGCGCACTGGCGCACATCGCCGAGGTGGAGGCGGCGGGCGGCATGGCCAAGGCGATCGGCCAGGGACTGCCGAAGCTGCGCATCGAGGAGACCGCGGCGCGAACCCAGGCGCGCATCGATTCCGGCCGGCAGGTGATCGTCGGCGTCAATCGCTTCGTCCCCGAGAGGCCCGACGCCATCCCGATCCTCAAGGTGGACAACTCCGCCGTGCTCGCCAGCCAGCTGGAGAAGCTGAAGCGCCTGAAATCGGAGCGGGACGCCGGCGAGGTCGAGCGGCGGCTGCAGGCCCTGACCAACGGCGCGCGCCAGGGCGCCAACCTTCTCGATCTCTCGGTCGAGGCGGCCAGGGCCAAGGCGACCGTGGGCGAGATCAGCCTGGCGCTGGAGCACGCCTTCGGCCGGTTCCAGGATCGCCCCGAGATCGTGCGCGGCGTCTATGCCGCGGAGGCCGGGCCGACGCCCTCGATCGGCCGCGCCCGCGCCATGGTCGCCGCCTTCGCCGAAGCCGACGGCCGCGCGCCGGTCATCCTCGTCGCCAAGATGGGCCAGGACGGCCATGACCGCGGCCAGAAGATCGTGGCCAGCGGTCTCGGCGACCTGGGCTTCGCCGTCGATGTCGGACCCCTGTTCGCGACGCCCGCCGAGACCGCCCGCGAAGCGGTGGCCCGGGGCGCGCACGTGGTAGGGGCGAGTTCGCTGGCCGCCGGGCACTTGACGCTCATCCCTGAGCTGAAGGCCGAGCTCGAGAGGCTTGGCCGCGCCGACATCATGATCGTCGTCGGCGGCGTGGTTCCCCCAGGCGACTTCGAGGCCCTGGGGCGCGCCGGCGCCCGGCTGATCTTCCCGCCCGGGACGGTGGTCGCCGACGCCGCCATCGCCATCCTGGAGGCGCTGAACCGGGAACTCGGCTACGCCCAGGGAGAAGCCGCGTGAGCCGGGCCTACGATTATGTCTTCCTGACGCTGCGGCGCGCTGCCGCCGCGCATCGGACGCTGGCCAAGCAGCTGCGCGACGGAGTCGGGCCGGCCCTGGCGGCGGGCGGCGGCGAGATCCTCGGCCAGTTCGCCCCGCAGCTAGGCTGGGCGGCGGACGAGGCGGCGGTGCTGGTGCGCTGGCCGGACGCGGTGCGGCGCGCCGACGCCGGGGCGCCGCTCGCCGACGCGGTGCTCGCCGGGGCTGCGATCGTCTCCCAGGCCCGACCCGAGCCCCTGCGCGCCACCCTGCGGCCGTCGGATCGCGACGTCCTTGGGGCCGGCGGCGTGCACGTGCACCGCTGGTTCGAGATCGGCGCGGCCGACGAGGAGGAATTCATCGCCCTCTCGCGCCAAGGCTGGGCCGATTTCGAAGCGCGCTTCGACGCCGCCATCTTCGGCCTCTTTCGCGCCGAGCCCAGCGAACGCGACCTCGCCCGGGGCGAGGCGCGGCTGCTGCTGGTTACGCGTTACGGCGATCACGGAGTCTGGGAGGCCTCGCGCGATCCCGCCACCGAGGCCATGCGCGTCTTCGCGCGCCGCCAGCAGTTGACCCGGCGGACCTGGGCGGCGAGCACGCGCCTGGTTGCGACGCCCTGACCGGCGTCAGGCTGCGTCGGCGCTGTCGACCAGCCTCAGGCCGCCCGGGGCATCCGACCGAGCGGTCGATCGGGGGGCCGCGACCGGCTCGTAGCCATTGTCGATCAGGTCGCGCGCAACGTGCCACGCGGTCGTCAGGAAGAGCTGCTCGAACTCGCGCGCGATCGCCGCGCGCGCCGCCTCGCTCGCGGCGCGGCCGTGCAGTTCCAGCAGCAAGCGCAGCCTCGGCCGCAACTCCCCGAACTGGGCGACCTCGATCATGAGCCATCCTCCGGCAGGCTGGCCGGCGCAGCTCGCACGATCCCAGAGTGCGGCGTCGGGTTCGGGCGTCTGTCGGCGGTCACGATGCATACTCCACCCAGCCGCGCGCCTCGGAGATGAACTCCGGGACCGAGATCAGGCGCACGAGCCGACCCAGGATGGATCGGGCGACTTCGGCCGCCGCGCCGGGCGCGTCGCCGCCGATGGCGTCCTCGACGACGGTGAGCGACAGGCCGGCGTCGATCGCCGAGAACGCCGTGGCGAGACAGCTATCCGCCACCGAAAAGCCGATCAGGCAGACTTCGCAGTTGCGTGCATCTTCGACTCGGGACGCGAACTCCGGGCTCGAGAACGCCGAGAGTCCGGTGCGCAGGAAGACCGGCTCGCTGATCAGCGGGCGCAATCCTTCGATGGGAGCGCCGAAGAGCGTCTCGCCGCAGAAGAGGCCGCCAAGTCTGCGGCGCTGCGAGTGGACGATGCGCCAGCGCGCCGCCCGGGCGTGGTCGATCACCCGCGCGCAGGCGCCCGCCACCTGGTCCGCCGATGGGTCATAGTGGGGACGCCCCGGGACGACGAACTCGCGTTGCAGGTCCAGGCAGATCAGCCATGGCGCCGTGGAGGAAGAACAGCGCTGCTCATGGTGGACGAGGGACATCGGCATGGCGTCAATGCGGGTTGGTTGCGGGCCTGACGGTGGAGCGGTCGAGAACACCCGCCCAATCCCACGCCCCTTCCGGACGCAACAGCACCAGGGGGTCGGCATCGATGCCAAGAGCGTCGGCCCGCGGCGGCAGGATGCGCTCGACTTCGACGTATTCATGATCGGAGAAGACGAACCGCGGGCGCCCCGGGCGCACGGTCACTCCACCGACGCGGCGCATGAAGGGCGCGAGCCTCGCCTGGATATGGCCGAGCACGCGGCGGTAGCCCTTGCGGGCGGCAAGGTCATAGCCGGCCTGGAACAGCGCCCGCGCCGTATCACCGCCCCTGTGGTCCCTGACGACCGCGAAGCGTTCGATCTTGGCGAACTCGGCGAACCAGCGCAGCCGCATCACGCCCACCGGGCGGCTCTCATAGCGGGCGATCAGATGGGTTGCGCCACTGAAATCGTTACCGTCGAACTCCTCGTCGAAGGGGCACTGCTGCTCGCCCATATAGACGACCGCCCGGATCGCCGCCATCTGCAGCAGGTCGTCGAGGCTACGCGCCACCGTGATCTTCAGGCACGGGTCGAAGCCGATCGGCCGGATCGGCTCGGTGAGGGCGACGCGCGCGTTCACGCCGCCAGCTCCGCGGTCGCCGGAGTGCGAATGAGCCACTCGTCGTCGTCGGGCCGCATCGGCCGGTAGCCGTACCTGCCCGTCGCGGTTCGGCGACCAGCGGCCGTAACTGCGCGCGTGAAAGCCGTGATTGTTGGATACAGCTGCGCAGGTACATCCGCGGCAACGCCCAAGATCGATGTGGCCGCCAACTTCGTCTGCGCCGCGATGCCCCAGGAATATAACAGGGCCGGCGACCCGCCTTCCGTCGTCAACAGGGCAAGATCGGGCGTAATGCCGTCGAACCGGCCCTCCAGAAGGTCGGGAAGCGCGAGGGCGCCCAGAAACAGAGCGCTAATCACGCCGGTGACGACCCCCGCCTCTCTGAAGATCAGCACGGCCGCGGGCTGAATCTCGCGCACATTCACGTAGGTGTCGATCGGCGCAACCGCATGGCCCATCAGCCTCTCGGCCAAGGCGCGCGCCTCCGCGAGCCCCGCGGCATCCGGGGGCGCGCAACCCCTTGCGGCGGCGATTTGCAGGATTCGCTCGCTCACTAGCGGCGGTTGCGATTGCAGCGTGACAGTTTGGGGAGGGACCATGGCATCAAACGCGGCGATGTGTGACCAGCAGCCTCTACGGATAGATGTCTCCGCGGCCGCTGGCTTGGGCGAAGTTGACAGAGCCGTTACCCACCAATGGGCCAACTCGTGGCGGTCCCGGTGCAAGCCAAGGGCCAAGCGATCGCCAAATGGTCGCAGTCGAATGACTTTTGTTGCGGCCGCGCTAAGTTGCGTCGCCTCGGAGCGGATTTTCAGGGCTGAATAAGCGTCATGCAGGGAAATGCCCATCCAGAGGAGAACTCTTGGCGTCGCCTCAATTGGGACGACGTGAGAGTCTTCCTCGCGGTCGCCGACGCCGGCAGCCTGAACGCCGCCGCGCCGCTGCTGGGGATGAGTCAGCCAACCATCAGCCGACGGATCGAGGATCTGGAGATCAGACTCGCGGCCCGCCTCTTCGAGCGATCGCCACGGGGCGTCTCGCTCACCCAGGCCGGTGAAACCATGCGGGAGCTCGCCGCCAGCATGGCGCGGGTCGGCGAGTCCATTGTCAGGGACGTTGCCGGTTCCGACCGCAACGACGTCGGGCGCGTGCGACTGGCGGCGCCGGACGGGATGGCGAGCTTCATCCTCGCCCCCGCGCTGCCGGAATTTCTCAGAGCCAATCCCCAGATTGAGCTGAGTGTCGATTGCGGTCTCTGGCCCGACCATCCGCTGGCCGGCGAGGTTGACCTCTCCATGGATTTCGGCGTCACGGGTGGTTCCGATCTGACCTCCACGCCCGTCGCCGTGCTGCATTACGCGCTCCACGCCTCTCGGGATTACCTGAATACCTACGGCGCCCCACAGACGTTAGCCGAGGTTACCCAGCATCGTCTGGTGCGCCACAGCGCATACGCCGAGCAACGACACACATGGCATCCGAAGGCCCAGGCAGTCGGAGACCTGGCCGGAAGGCACCTCGTCACCAACTCGAGCGCTGTGATGCTGCAGGCGATCACGAACGGCGCAGGAATCGGCTCCTTGCCCACTGCCTGCATCGCCGTGGAGCCAAGCCTGGTCATGCTTGATTTCGAGCCGGCCGCTCACCTCGTGCTCTGGCTCCGCTACCACTCGTCGGCCGCTCGACAGGGCCGGATCAAGCGGGTCATCGAGTGGATCCAGCGTGTGTTCGACCCCACCGAGCAGCCGTGGTTCCGCAAGGAATTCGTGCACCCTCGCGACTTCCCCGCCATGACGCCCCAGGGCGAAAGGCGCTCGGCGCCCGCGCGGCTTGCAGGGACTTCGGAGCAGGCCGCCGCACGCAGACCGTTGTCGCGCGCGCGCTGAGGGCTGGCGGTTTCACGCGCAAGCGTCGCCGCGCCCGGAACGACGCGCCCTCGCCTCGTCCTCCTCAGCTCCTGACGCTCACCGGCGGCGGATCGTCCTCGATGTCGACGTCGAAGGTCTCGAGGAAGCGGCTGACGAGCATGTAGTAGCCGATGGTGATGGTCAGTTCCTGAAGCGCCTTCAGAGAGAGGCGCGCCTTCAGAGGTTCGAAGGTGGCGTCGCCGGCGCGCACGTTGGCGACCACGTCGTCGGTGAAGGCGATCACCAGGGCTTGCGCCTCGTCCAGAGCCGGCGCGCCCGGGCCTTCATGGATGGCCGTGATCAGCGCGTCCGACATGCCGATGCCGCGGGCGATGCGCTCATGCTGGAAGACCTCGTAGCCAGCCCTGGAGAGCACGCCCACCCGGATGATGGCGATCTCGCGCAGCACCGGATCGAGGCTGGAGAAGTTGAGGATCTGGGTTCCGAGCCTGGTGAAGCCGTCGATCAGCTCGCCCGAATGCCCGAGCATGGCGAAGATGTTGAGCCGGGGCAGCCGCTCATAGGCCCTGGCGGCGCGCCCCGTGGCCTGGCTGCGATCGAAATAGGGCGCCCGCGCCATTGCGGCCGGCCTCCTCGTCCCTGGTTGCGCTGCACCCTAGCTTCGCGGCGCGGCGAGGTCACGCGGCGTTGAGGGGCCTTGCCAATCCCGAGCGCAGCGCAAAGGGGCGCCGGCGCGCCTCGGCGACGGCCGCGGGTGTGGGCCGGCCATGGCGCCGGGCGATGTCCTTCTGCAGCGCATTGGCCGCCATCATGTGGCCGCGGAAGAGGAAATCCACCAGCCAGCCTTCCAGGGGCACGATGGAGACCAGGGTGCGGAAGCCGACGTAGAAGCTCATGCGCGCCAGCGTCCACGCCGAGGCCCGGATCCGGACCGCTTCGGCCAGCAGCCAGGCGCCGGCGCCCAGACTGTAGAGCGTGCCCGCGACAGGGACGAAGGCCAGCAGCCCGTCGAGCCCGACGCTGAAGGGCCCGAGCCCCAACAGGCGGTCGGAGACGCGCTTGATCTTCTCCGCGGTGATCCAGGCGCGGTGCGCCTGGCGGGCGGTGATCGGCATGACCTGCTCTCTGGAGGCGCCCCTTCTCGCGAAATGGGCGCGGCGCCGCGCCGTTCAAGCACGGGCGGGGTGAAGCGTTGGTAGCCGCGGCGCGGCTGCGGCGCCTCAGCCGGCTTTCGCGAGCCGTTTCGCCTGCTCGACCCAGGCATCGCGCCCGGCGCGGCCCTTCAGCGCCAGCGCGGCGTTGACCTCGGCCAGATCCGCCTCGGTCCAGGCGGCGATCTGGGCGAACCGCGTCACGCCGCGGGCGGCAAGGGCCTCGGCGAGCTTCGGCCCGATCCCGACCATCCGCGTCAGGTCGTCGGCCGCCGCCCGCGCGGCTAGCGGCAGGTCCGCTGCGGCCGGCTCGAGATCCGCCGCGGCGGGGGCGGGCTCGGGCTCGGAGCGGATCTCCACCCTGACGGGCGCCGCCGCGGCGCCAAGCGCGCCCCACCCCTCGAGGTTCACCGCTTTCCTCCAGCGCGTCAGCCACCAGTAGGCCACGCCAAGGCTCGCTGCGGCGCCGAAGGCGGCCCACAGCGGCGAGGCCGCGCCCAGGGGCAATCGCCAGGCGCGCTCGGCGCCCTCGCGCACCGCCGCCGCGCCCGGAAGCTCCTCGAACAAAGCCATGATCTTCGCTCCTTCACGCCGGCCGGACGATATTGCGCTGCAGCATAGCACGCCGCGCCGGCGCCGCCATGGGCGACGCGCCGCCGCTCGGCCGCAAAGGCTAATTTGCGGCACGCCATTGCGGTTCCGGCGCGCCGTCGGCTCGGACGCGCCCCGAGACTTCCTCAGTCGGTCGGCGCGAAGCGCTGCGCCGCCAGGCGCTGGGAAAAACGGCGCGACGCCAGGGCGCGGGCGCGGCCGGACAGGACCTGCTGCAGGCGAAAGCGCTGATGCTCGGCGTCCGAGGGCATGTCATGGCCGACCTGGCTGGTCAGGTCGCGCGCGGCTTCGGCGGCGCTCTCGTCCACCGCCTCCGGCGCAACCTGGCGCAACAGATGCACGAGGTCGGCGACGAGCAGCTCGAGCGTGGCCACCCGCACCACCAGTTCACGCTGCTTCAGCTTGGCCGGATCCACCCAGGCGTCCATGCCGCCATCAGGCGCGGAGGAACATTGCGGGAGGCTTAATCCGCGCGCTCGACGTCGGCCGCGCCAGGGGCGCTGTCACGCCCGCTCCGGGGCAGGAACGGCGGGCGCGGGCGACGCGTTCAGCGGCCACGGAGACCAGGATGGCGCGCGACGTGGCAGATCTCGGACTCGACGCGGCGACGTCCGCCGGTCTCGTCTATGTCGATCGCCACGACACCGGCCTGCGGCGCGTCGCCGAGCAGGGCATGGTCGGCTATCTCGACCCCGAGGGGCGTCCAGCGCACTGCGCGGCGACGCTGGAGCGCATCCATCGGCTGGCGATCCCGCCCGCCTGGACCGAGGTGTGGATCTGCGCCGACCCGCGCGGCCATGTCCAGGCCGTGGGGCGCGATGCGCGCGGCCGGCTGCAGTATCGCTATCATCCCGATTGGCGCGCCGAGCGCGACCGGCACAAGTTCGAAAGGGTCTGCGCCTTCGGCCGCGCGCTGCCCGCCTTGCGCGCCCGCGTCGAGGCCGACCTCGCCCGCCCGGGCCTGCCGCGCGAGAAGGTGGTGGCGGCGGTGGTGCGGCTCCTGGAGATCACCCTGATCCGCATCGGCAACGACGAGTACGCCAGGGCCAACCGAAGCTTCGGACTGACCACCTTGCGCAAGCGGCACGTCACCTTGTCGGGCGTCGGGGCGATCTTCGAGTTCCGCGGCAAGGCGGGCGTGGCGCGCCGCACCGGCTTTCGCGACCGGCGCCTGGCGCGGGTCTTGAGGCGGTGCCAGGATCTTCCGGGCCAGAGGCTGTTCCAGTACCTCGACGCCGATGGAACGCGGCGGCATGTGGAGAGCGCCGACGTCAACGCCTATCTGCGCGGCGCGGCCGGCGACGACTTCTCGGCCAAGGATTTCCGCACCTGGGCCGGCACCCTCGCCGCCGCCAGGGCGCTGCGGCTGAGCGATCCGGCGGCCAGCCCGGCCCAGGCGAAGAAGACCGTCGCAACCTGCGTCAAGGCCGTCGCCGGGCTGCTCGGCAATACCCCAGCGGTCTGCAGGGCCTGCTACATCCATCCTTGCGTCTTCGACGCCTTCGCGGCCGGCGCCCTGTCGCCGGCGCTGGCCGGCGAGAACCGCGGCGCCGAGACCGCGCTGCTGCGGCTGCTGCACGAATCCGGCGCCTGCTGAGCCGCTTTCGCGCTCCCCAACGTCACCCTGGCGCACCGCAGAGCGGCGGGCTAGGAATTGCGTTCGAACAGATGTTCGGAGGCGACATGCTCGGTCCGCGGCTCAGGTTCGGCGCTTTCATCGCCCCGTTTCATCCCCTGGACGAGAACCCCACCCTGGCGATCCAGCGCGACCTGGAGCTGGTCGAGTGGATGGACGAACTCGGCTACGAGGAAGCCTGGATCGGCGAGCACCACTCCGCCGCCTACGAGCTGATCGCCAGCCCCGAGGTATTCATCGCCGCGGCGGCCGAGCGCACGCGGCACATCCGGCTGGGCACCGGAGTCTCTTCGCTTCCCTACCACCACCCGTTCATGCTGGCCGATCGGATCAACCAGCTCGACCACATGACCCGCGGCCGCGCCATGTTCGGCGTCGGGCCAGGGGCGCTCTCGTCCGACGCCTACATGATGGGCATTCCCATCGCCCGCCAGCGCGACATGATGGACGAGGCGCTGGACGTGCTGGTGCGCCTGCTGCGCGGCGAAGAGGTCACGCACCAGAGCGACTGGTTCAAGCTCGACCGCGCCCGTCTGCAGATGAGCCCCTATTCGCGCCCCAGCGTCGAGATCGCCGTGGCGAGCCAGGTCTCGCCCACCGGGGCCAGAGCCGCCGGCCGGCATGGGCTCGGCCTGCTCTCCATCGGCGCCACCTCGGACGGCGGCTTCAATGCGCTCGCCTCCAACTGGGCCATCGCCGAGGCGCTGGCGCGCGACAACGGCCAGACCATGGACCGATCCGCCTGGCGCCTGGTCGGACCCATGCACATCGCCGAGACCAGGGAAAAAGCCATGGCCGACGTGCGCTTCGGCCTGGAGAAGTGGCTGTTCTATTTCCGCGAGGTCGCCAACCTGCCCATCGTGCCCGAGACCGCCGGCGATCCGGTCGAGGCGTTTCTCAGCATGCCGATGGCGGTGGTGGGAACGCCGGCGGACGCGGAGGCCAAGATCCAGGCGCTGATCGATCAGTCCGGCGGCTTCGGGTGCTTCCTCTTCATGGCCCACAACTGGGCGCCGTGGGCCGACACCCGGCGCTCATATGAGCTGTTCGCCCGCTACGTCGCGCCGAAATTCCAGGGCCTCAACGTCGGGCGCGAGGCTTCGATGGCCTGGGTGAAGGAAAACAAGCAGGATTTCACCATGCAGGCGCGCGCCGCGGTGGGGGCGCGCATCGCCCAGCACGCCCAGGAGAAGGGCGCGCAGGACATCAATCCGATGATCGCCGCGATGATGGGCCTGGATCAGAAGCCGGAAGCGGCGGAGTAGACGGCGATGCGCGCGGTCATCCGCAGGTCGGGCAGGCTCGTGGTCGACGAGATGGCGGTCCCGACGCCAGGTCCCGGCCAGGTGCTGGTCAAGACCCTCGTCTGCGGCATCTGCGGGTCGGACCTGCACGCCCTCGACCATTACGACCACATGATCGACCTGACCGAGCGCTTCGGCGGCATCAGCCAGATGCAGAAGGGCGCCGACACCGTTTTCGGCCATGAATTCTGCTGCGAAGTGCTCGAGGCCCGCGGCGCCTTCAAGGCGGGAGACGCGGTGGTTTCCGTGCCCGGGCTGATGGGCGAGACAGGCTTAGAGTCGATCGGCTACTCCAGCCGCGTGCCCGGCGGGTTCGCCCAGGCGATGCTGCTGAGCGAGGCGCTGATGTTGCCGGTCCCCAACGGCCTCGCGCCTGAGCATGCCGCCCTCACCGAGCCGCTCGCCGTGGGCGAACACGCCGTCGCCATGGGCGAGCCGTCGCAGCACCACATCTGCATGGTGATAGGCTGCGGACCGGTGGGCCTGGCGGTGATCGCCTCGCTGAAGGCGCGCGGCCTCGGGCCCGTGGTGGCGGCCGATTTCTCGCCCGAGCGCCGCGCCGCCGCCGAGCGCATGGGCGCCGACAGGATCATCGATCCGGCCCAGGTCTCGCCGCACGCCTCCTGGGCCGAACTGGGCGCGCCCGCCACGCGCGGCGAGGCGCTGCTGGCCGCGGCCGCCGGCGCGACGGTGAAACGCCCGCTGATCTTCGAGTGCGTCGGCGCCCCCGGCGTCGTCCAGTCCCTCGCCGAGACCGCGCCCGCCGGCGCGCGGATCGTCGTCGCCGGCGTCTGCATGCAGAGCGACCGCATCGAGCCGCTGATCTTCATCACCAAGGAGATCGAACTGCGCTTCGTGCTGGGCTATTCGCGCGAGGAGTTCGCCGGCTCGCTCGCAAATCTCGCCGAGGGCCGCACCGGCTACCCTGAGATCGTCACCGGCGTCGTCGGCCTCGACGCCACCCCCGACGCATTCGTGCGCCTGCAGACCGACAAGAGCCAGATCAAGATCCTGGTCGCACCGGGGCGGTAGGCGCGGCGCGGCTCAGCGGGCCAGATTGGCGAGGTCGACCCCATAGCGGGCGGCGTTGCGCTCCATGTACGACCTGCGCGGCTGAGGCGGCCGGCCGCGCAGCGCGTCCTCCAGGATGTCGAGGAAGGTCGCCCAACCCATGGCGTTCTGCGCCTCGAACCGCGCCAGCACCGGCAGGTGCGTCAGCGTGAGGACCACGTCTTCGCCCTCTTCTGCAAGCTCGAGCGTGAGGTACGACTGCGGATAGGGGGACTCTGCTTCGCCAGGGCCGAAGACGTTCCAGCTGTGGGCGAACCTGCGCGGCGGCCGCCACTGGGTGACCACGCCGCGGATATGACCGCCGTCGAGACTGACGGCGCCGCCTTCTCTCGGCTCGATGACGCTGCCTTCGCCGTACCAGCCGGGCAGCCTCGACGGCACGGTGAGGTGCTCGAAGAGGCGCGTCGCCGACCCCGGAACACGCCGGATGAAGCGCACCGCCGGCACGCGCAGCATCTCGCCAGGATCGCTCATTCCCGATTCGCCTTCTCGATCTCTGTTTCCAGCGCGTCGAGCCGCGCTGCCCAATAGCGCCGGATGTCGGCCACCCAGTCGCCGACCGCGTCGATCCCCGCGGGATCGAGTTCGTAGATCCGCCGCTGGGCTTCGCGCCGCACGCTCACCAGGCGGGCCTCGCGCAAGGTCTTGAGGTGCTGCGAGATGGCCGGCGCGGTGACCTGGAACCGGCTGGCGATCTCGCCGGCGGTGAGCGCCCCGCGCGTCAGGCTCTCGACGATGCGCCGGCGAGTCGGATCGGCAAGGGCGGCGAGACTGTCCACGCCCCAATATGAGGCCAGCGCTTAATTAAGTAAACGCTGAAATTCCCGGCGCCTCGGAACGACTGGCCGCGCTGGCCGTCAGGTCTCCAGCGGCGGGCGATAGCGCATCAGGCCTTCCTGAGCGGCGGAGGCGACCAAGCGCCCGTCGCGGGCGTAGATTTCGCCAAGGTTGAACCCGCGCGAGCCCGACGCCGACGGGCTGGTCTGGGCGTAGAGGTGCCAGTCGTTGAAGTTCGAGGCACGGTGGAACCAGATGGCGTGGTCGATGCTCGCCGTCTGCAGGCCCGGCGTCTGCCAGCCCATGGCGTGCGGGCGCATGGCGGTGGAGAGGAAGCTCATGTCGGAGGCGTAGGCGATGGCCGCCTGATTCAGGGCGGCGTCGTCGCCGATCGGCGACGTGGCGCGCATCCAGACGTGCTGGAAGGGCGGCAGCGGCCTTGCGTCCATGAAGCTCTGCGGCTCGACCGGACGCATCTCGATCGGACGCGGTCGCTCGGCCATTTCGCGCATCATCGGCGGCAGCTTGGCGGTGATGATCCTGCGCAGCTCGCGCTCGTCCGCCAGTTCGTCCGGGCCTGGACCCTCGGGCATCGGGTCCTGGTGCTCCAGCCCGCTCTCGGGCGCCTGGAACGAGCCGGCGAGATTGAAGATCTGCTCGCCGTGCTGGATCGCGGTCACCCGGCGCGCGGCGAAGGTGCGCCCATCACGCGCCCGGTCGACCTCATAGAGAATGGGAATGCGCGGATCGCCCGGCCGCAGGAAGTAGCAGTGGATCGAATGGCAGATGCGCGCCTCGACGGTCTTGTAGGCGGCCATCAGCGCCTGGCCGATGACGAGCCCGCCGAAGATGCGCGGCCCCTGGTCCCTGGGAGCGAGCCCGCGGAACAGGTTCACCTCGATCCGCTCCAGCGCCAGGGTATCGACCAGATCCTCCGCCGCGCTCATCGCCATCCCCGAAAAACGAGCGCCCGCCTTTAGCCCCGCGGCGCAGGCGGGACAAGGATCGAACGGGCTCGCTCGACATCAGTCGACCCAGTCCAGGGTCCGCTGCACCGTCTTCTTCCACCGGCGGTATTCGCGCTCCCGCACCACCTCGTCCATTCCTGGCGTCCATTCGGCGTCGGCGGTCCAGTGGGCGCGCAGGGCGTCGAGGTCCGGCCAGAAGCCGACGGCGAGGCCGGCGGCGTAGGCGGCGCCCAGCGAGGTCGTCTCGGCCACCTTGGGACGCACGACGCGGACGCCGAGAACGTCGGCCTGGACCTGCATCAGCAGCGCGTTGGCGGTCATGCCGCCGTCGACCTTCAGCGAAGCAAGCGGCGCGCCGGCGTCGGCCGCCATGGCATCGACCACCTCGCGAGTCTGCCAGGCGACCGCCTCCAGCACGGCGCGGGCGATGTGAGCCTTGGTGACATAGCCGGTGAGACCGGCGAGCACCCCGCGCGCATCTGGGCGCCAGTAGGGCGCGAACAGCCCGGAAAACGCCGGCACGAAATAGCAGCCGCCGTTGTCGTCGACCGTACGCGCCAGGTGCTCGATTTCGGCGGCCGAGCCGATCAGGCCGAGATTGTCGCGCACCCACTGCACCAGCGCGCCGGTCACCGCGATCGAGCCTTCCAGGGCGTAGGCCGCCGGCGCCTCGCCGACGCGATAGGCGAGCGTGGTGACGAGACCGTGCTTCGACGCGACCGGGACCGCGCCGGTGTTGACCAGCAGGAAGCTGCCGGTGCCGTAGGTGCATTTGCCCTCGCCGGGGCGAAAGCAGGCCTGGCCGAAGAGGGCCGCCTGCTGATCGCCGAGGGCGCCCGCCACCGGGGCGCCGCCCAGAACGCCCCCGGCGTGGCCGTAGACTTCGGACGAGGAGCGGATCTGCGGCAACATGGCGCGCGGCGCGCCGATGGCGTCCAGCAGGCCGGCATCCCAGTCCAGCGTCGCCAGGTCCATCAGCATGGTGCGGCTGGCGTTGGTCACGTCGGTGACGTGCCGGCCGGTGAGCTTCCAGATCAGCCAGCTGTCCATGGTGCCGAAGAGAAGCTCGCCGCGCTCCGCCGCGGCGCGCGCGCCGTCGGTGTTGTCCAGGAGCCAGCGCAGCTTCGGGCCTGAGAAATAGGTCGCCAGCGGCAGGCCGGTAGCCGCGCGAAAGCGATCCTGGCCGCCCGCGGCCGCCAGGTCGGCGATCAGGCGGTCGGTGCGCGTATCCTGCCAGACGATGGCGTTGGCGATCGGCCGGCCGCTGCTCTTTTCCCAGACCAGTGTCGTCTCGCGCTGGTTGGTGACGCCGACGGCGGCGATGGCGCCCGGACCGGCGCCCGCCTTCGCCAGGGCCGCGGCGGTCACTTCGCAGACGTTGGCCCAGATCTCCTCGGCGTCGTGCTCCACCCAGCCGGGCCTGGGGTGAATCTGGCGGTGCTCCTTCTGGGCGATCGCGGCGATGCTCCCTTGCGCGTCGAACAGCATGCAACGCGAGGACGTGGTGCCCTGGTCGATGGCGGCGACGTAGCGGGCGCTCATGCGGGCCGGACGCGGTCGTGGAGCTGAGCGTACATCGGCGGACGGGACCACAGGCGCCGACGCCAGGGCAAGGCTCGATTTTGCGCCGCGCCCGGCGCCGTCGGCGCGATTGTTCGCGGGCCGCGTCGGGACTATCGTCGCCTGGCCGCGCGACGAGCCCCGAAAGGATGCAACGCCATGAGCCTTCAGACCGAGGCCACCGACCTCGTCGGACCTTTCCGCAAGCCCCACAACACCGCCGCCCAGCTCAAGGGTTCGATCCACGACGACGCCACCGCCACCCGACTGGGATTCCGGGGCGGCACGGTCGCCGGTTCCTTGCACATGGATCAGTTCGTGCCGCAGATGGTCGAGATTTACGGCGACGACTGGTGGAAGAAGGGCAATCTTTCGCTGTATTTCCGCCAGGCCACCGTGCACGGCGAGGCGGTGCGGGTTTTCGCGCGCCCGGGCGAGCCTCACACCCGCGCCTGGATGGAGAACGAGGCGGGCGCCCTCGTCATGGAGGGCACCGCGAGCTGCGCCGGGGCCGACCCGGACTCCGAGCTCGTGCATCGCCTGAAGGGCCAGGCTACGGCGGCGCCGGAGGGCCTGAGGATCCTGGCGAAGAACCGCGTCGGCGACGAGGCCGGCGCCATCGCGCTGAAGGTCACGCGCGCGGCGCTCGAGCAGCGCCTGCAGACGGTTCCCGAGAGCATGCCTGAATATGCGGGCGAACGGGCCTGTCTGCCGCCCTCGATGCAGGTCGCCCTGTTCCGCGCCGCCCAGGAAAAAATCGTCAAGCTGGCGAGCCCGGCCGTGGGCCTCTTCGGCGCCATCGAACTGCAATCGACGGCCGGCCCCCTGCGCGCCGACACCGACTATGTCGGGCGCTTCCGCATCCTGGCCTTGAGCGAAAGCCCCAAGACCGAGAACATCTGGTACCACGCCTGGGCGGCCGATCCGCAGTCCGGCGAGGAGGTGGCGTGGATGGTGATGTACCTGCGCTTCATGAAGGCCTCGTCGCCGCTGTGGGCCTGAATGCGTGAGCGTCCTGAGCGGCCCGCGACGGCGGGCGTCTCGAAGCTCGCCGGAACTGGTCGCAACGCCTACTTCGGCGCCTTCAGCCGGCGCTTGGAAAGATGGTAGACGGGCGCCCCGCCCTCGACGCCGCCGCGGCCCTGGACGTAGGTGCGCTGCCACTTTTCGCCGACCGCGGCAGGCTCGCGCCCTTCCAGGCGCTTGGCGAAATCGGTGCGGCTGGCCGACCAGGCGTCGTAGGCCGCCTTCAGCGCCGGATCGTCATCCAGGGTCGCGAGCCGCGGCTCGACGGCGTCGATGAGTCCGTGCGGCGCCAGGGTGACGAAGCAGAACGGCTCGCCGGCTTCAAAACGCACCACCCCGGGGCGGGTGAACTTCCAGTTCATGGTGAAGGGGAACGGCAGCCAGTCGGTCTCCACCAGGCCGTCGAGGGCGACGAGGCCATCCTTGACCCAGTTGGGCGCGCCGCGCGCCCAGATCGCCCAGCCAGGCGAGGTGCGCAGCAGCCAGCCGGTGTGGAAGGTGATCACCCCGTGGCCGAAGTGCGAGGCCAGATGATGCTTGACCCGCTGGTCGGACGAGCGGAACTGAATCGCGTCCACCTCCTCGCCGCCGTACCACGCCGCCTCGAAGGCGAACGGCAGGGCGATCTCCCAGCCGCTCGAATTGGCGATCGAGAGCGGGATGCAGCGATAGGCGTAGCGCTCGCGGGTCGCGTCCATCCAGTCGCGCTCCGGCCGCGCCGGCGTCAGCTCCGGCGAGGTCGGCCACAGTCGATAGCAGGTCAGCTCCGGCGCGCCGATCGCCAGCGGCGCGGCGTCGGCCTCGAGCGGCTCTTGCTGGTTCATCGGCGGGCCTCGGCGGGTTATGCGCAGCGCCTTCGCGCCAATAAGCCCGAAGGTCCTGGGGGCGAAGGCTCAGCGAGGATTGGATGAGCCAGACCGGGATTCTACCATCCGGCGGGACCGTGGCGAGGGGTTTCGAGGGCGTACGCTCGGCCTTCCTCGCGGCCCAGGGCGGCGACGCGGGCGGCGCCCAGCTCAGCGTCTACCGCAACGGCGCGCCGATCGTCGATCTCTGGGCCGGATGCGATCGCGAACAACAGCGCCCCTACGGCGAGACGACGATCACCGTGCTGATGTCGTGCACCAAGGGCCTGGTGGCGGGCGCGCTGCACATGCTGGCCGAGCGCGGTCTGATCGACTTCGACCAGCCGGCGTCGCGCTATTGGCCGCAGTTCGGCCAGGCCGGCAAGCAACGCATCACGGTGCGTCAGCTCGTCTCCCACGCCGGCGGCCTCGTCGGCTACGAACCGGAAGCCGGCATGGGCGCGGCGGAGATCTTCGACTGGGAGCGTTCGGTGGCCGCGCTCGAGCGGATGGCGCCGCTCTGGCCGCCGGGCGAGGGCGCGCTCTACCATTTCGTCACCTTCGGAACCTTGGCGGGCGAGCTGATCCGGCGGGTGGACGGGCGCACCGTGGGGCGTTTCGTGGCCGAGGAGATCGCCGCGCCGCTGGGCCTCGACGTCTGGATCGGACTTCCGCAGCAGCACGAACCGCGCCGTGCGCCGCACTTCCACGAGGGGCCGACGCTCGCCGCCGGCGAGTGGCGCGGGATTCTGGCCGGACTGGGGATCGACGTGGAGAGCCGGCTTGCCCGCACCTACCTCTCCACGATCACCGCCGTCGAGGGGGCGCTGGCGCTCCTCAATGTCTCGCGCGCCGCCCGGGCGGCGGAATTGCCCGCCGGCAACGGCATCGGCGATGCGCGGGCGCTGGCAAGGTTCTATGCGGCCCTGATCGGCGAAGTCGACGGCGTGCGGCTCCTTGGTCCGGCCGCCATGGAGCAGGCGCGCGCAGCCCAGCCAGGGACCCGCCGGCCGCCGGCGGAGTTCGCGGCGATGGCCCGCGAAGGCGGCCAGGCCTTCGGGCTCGGCTTCGAACTCGCCTCGCCGATGCGGCCCATGCTCGGACCTGCCTCGTTCGGCCATTCGGGGGCGGGCGGGCGCCTGGGCTTCGCCCATCCGCCGAGCGGCGTCGCCGTAGGCTACGCCTGCAATGCGATGCGAGCCGACCTGGCCGGTCCCGACCAGCGCTGGCTCGGCTGGACCGCGGCGCTGCGAGAGGCCCTGGGACTCTGATGGCGACGGCCGCATTCGAGACTTTCTGGGTTGAGCGCCGGCCGCCGCCCGATACTCTTCGCGCCATCCGCGGAACGAGGAGCCGGCGATGATCGATCTGCACTACTGGCCGACGCCCAACGGCAAGAAGGTGACCATTCTCCTGGAAGAATGCGGCCTGCCCTACCGCATCGTGCCGGTGAATATCGGCGCAGGCGATCAGTTCAAGGATGATTTCCTCCAGATCAGCCCCAACAACCGCATGCCGGCCATGGTCGACGACGATCCCGCGGGCGGGGGCGAACCCGTCGCGGTGTTCGAATCCGGCGCGATCATGATGTACCTCGCCGAGAAGACCGGCCAATTCCTGCCTGCGGACCTGCGCCGCCGCTACCAGGTGATCCAGTGGGTCATGTGGCAGATGGCCAACCAGGGCCCCAAGATCGGCGAGGCCGGCCATTTCCGCCGCCTGGGCGAGGCGCAGGGCGACCAGTCCTACGCCGTCCGCCGCTTCACCGACGAGGTCAACCGGCTCTACGGCGTGCTGAACAACCAGCTCTACAGAAGCCAGTATGTCGCCTCGGACGACTACACCATCGCCGACATGATCTGCTATCCCTGGACCGTGGGCTGGCAGGGCCAGGGCCAGGACATCGAGGAGTTCAGCCATTTCAAGCGTTGGTTCGAGGCGATGGGCGCGCGCCCGGCCGTGCAGCGCGGCATGGCGGTGACCGCGGGGCCCGGCCTCGACTATGCGTCGCTCTCGCAAGAGGAGCGCGACCGCCTCAGGAAACTCCTCTACAACCAGCGCGCCCGGCCGGTCCCGGCCGCCTGAACCGAGGCAGATCGCATGCGCTCACCGGACTTTCTCACGGCGGTCGGGATCGGGGTCTCGGACCTCGAGCGCTCCCAGACCTTCTATCGCGACGTGCTCGGAATGAAGGTGACCCAGACGTTCAGGCTCGACTACATGGACGAGATCGTGCTCGCCCACGAGGGCCGCAACGCCGTCGTGCTGATGCACTACACCGATGGCTCGGTGCGCAACTACCGCGACAATCCGGTGAAGCTGGTCTTCTACGTCGTCGATCCGGCGGCCGTCGCCGAGCGCATCCGCGCCGCGGGCCTGGAGGTGACGCGCGAGGCCACGCCGATCGAGAGCCTCGGCGGCGCCGTCGTCGCCCTCGCCAAGGATCCCGATGGCTACGTCATCGAGCTGATCAAGGCGCCGGCCGCGCAGGCCTCGGCGCCCGAGAGGGCGTCGGCCTCGGCCTGACTTTCGGCCACGAACAGAGCCACGAAATGCGGCCCCGGGGGGCTGCACGGACCGAGCGGCGCCAAGGCCGCGGACCTCAGGCTGGCGCCGCGGGGAGCGAGACCCGCGCCGGGCTCAGCGGGGCGCCCGCGACTTCGGTCCGGGTCCGATAGATCGTTCCCGAGGCCTCGCCGGGTCCGCCGTCCGAACCGGTGACGATGTAGAGGTCGGCAAGATCGTCGCCGCCAAAGCAGAGGCTGGTCGTCATGGGCCGCGGCACGGCCACGTCCATGCGGTGCGTCCCGTCCGGCTCGAAGACGGCGACGCGTCCGCCGCGCGCATCGGCGATCCAGACCGAACCGTCGGCGGCGACCTTCAATCCATCCGCGACACGGCCGGGACCGAGACTGGCGAACTGCCGCCACGGCCCGACAGAACCGTCGGCCTTCACGTCGTAGACCCGCACCAGCCCGGCGCGGGAATCGGAGTGATACAGCCGCGCTCCGTCCGGCGAGAAGCCCAGCCCGTTGGTCAGCATGATCCCGTCCGAGAGCGTGCGCATGCCGCCGTCGAGGTCGATGACGTGCAGGAAACCAGGCTTCGGTTCGTCGGCGAAGACCCGGTAGCAAAGCGAGCCCACGTAGATCCGCCCCGCCGCATCGGTGGCAAGGTCGTTGAAGCCGATCGCGCCGGGGATCGCCTCGGCGGACAGCAGCACCTTGGCCCCTTCGCCCGCCAGTCCCACCCAGGCGACATTGCGCCCGCCGACGATGAGCCCGCCCTCGGCGTGCAGGGCCATGCCGCCGACGCCGCGCCGCTTCGGGACGACCTGGGAGACCAGTCCGGACCGTTCCAGCAGATAGACGCCGCCGGCCAGCACGTCGCTGAAATAGAGCCCTCTGCGCCCATCCCAGACCGGCGCTTCGACGAGGCCATAGCCGCCCGCAACCTCTTCCACGGCGCACCTTTCCGCTCGGCTCGGTCCAGGCGCCGACCATAGCCCCGCCAGGCGCGCCTGTCGAAGCCGGCCGGGCCGCCTGCCGAGGCCGCCCTGGCGGCGTTCCGCGGCCTGCGCTATGCAGACGCCGGTCGAGTCGCGAGGGGCCGATGCGCGAGATCATCGTCTTCGCAGGCTCGTCCCATCCCGAGCTAGCGGCCGAGATTTGCGAACACCTCGGGGTTCCGCTCTCGCCCGCCAGGCTGGATCGTTTCGCCAACGACTGCCTCGAGGCGCAGCTCGACGCCAACTGCCGCGAACGCGACGTCTTCCTGATCCAGACCCTCAGCGCCCCGGTGCAGGAGCACCTGATGGAGCTGCTCCTGATGATCGACGCGGCGCGCGGCGCGTCGGCTGCGCGGATCACGGTGGTGATGCCGTTCTACGCCTATGCGCGCTCCGACAAGAAGGATGCGCCGCGCATCTCCATCGGCGGACGGCTGGTCGCCGACCTGCTCGCCACCGCCGGCGCCAGCCGCGTGCTCACCGTGGCGCTGCATGCGCCGCAGGTGCATGGTTTCTTCAGCGTGCCGGTGGACAATCTGCACGCCCTCGCCGCCCTCGCCGAACACTTCCGCGGCCTGGATCTTTCCAACACCGTGGTGGTGGCCCCCGACCTCGGCTACGCCAAGTCGGCGGCCGGCTTCGCGCGGCGCCTCGGCGTCGGCGTCGCCGTCGGGGCCAAGCAGCGGTTCGCCGGCGACGTGGTGAGGATCAGCGCCATCATCGGCGAGGTCGCCGGGCGCGACATCATCGTGGTGGACGACGAGATCGCCGCCGGCTCGACGGTGATCGAACTCCTGGCGCGTCTGCGCGAGGCGGGCGCCGGCCAGGTGCGCATCGCCTGCACCCACGGCCTCTTCAACCGCCAGTCCATCGAGCGGCTCGCGGACGAGCCGGAGGTGGTCGAGATCGTCGCCACCAACACCGTGCCGATCCCGCCGGAGAAGCGGATTTCGAAGCTTACCGTGCTTTCGGTGGCGCCGGCGCTCGCCGAAGCCATGCGACGCATCCACGATGGGGAATCGGTCAGCCAGCTGTTCCACGATGGCTGACGCCGGTCGGATGGCTGGGGGAGCAGGCTACGATCCTGCATTTCATGGTTCAGAGCCATGCGTCCTACCGGTTAGACGATCCCCCATGGCGAGGCGCGAACCCGGCATATAGGCGATCGGCGCCGGCGCCGCAGGTCCAACGGCGGACGCCGGCGCGGCGCTGCGCCGCATCAGCCAGACGAGGGCGCCGATCACGACGCAGGTGGCCCAGAACATGTTGCCGAGCGCCTGCGGCCAGTGCGGCCGGACGAAGGAGCCACCCACCGTGAAGATCGCCAGCGCCGCGCCGATGAGCCCGGCGGTGATCCGGCGCACGCGCCGCTCCGGATCGAGCGCGGCGCTGTAGACGAGCACGGTGAAGGGAAAAAGCAGCCACACGAAGTAATAGGCGCGCGCCAGCGGCGAGACGACGGTGATGAGCGCGATGACCAGGGCATGTTCGGCGCCGTCCGAGGCCCGGGTGCGCCGGCGCTGCGGCGGCAGCACGGCGACGAAGCCGACGCCGATGGCGCCGGCGATGGCGAGCAGGACGAGATTGGTTTCGTCATAGCTGAGGTCGGCGATGTTCACGAAGATGGGCCTGGCGCTCGGATCCTCGGCCTCGGCGTTCACCGGCCGCAGGTAACGGTGCGTGATCGCGATGAGGGAGTTGTTCTTCCAGCTCCAGTTCTGGCCGGGCCGCTGACCGAACCCGGCCTCGTCGGCCGAGAACACCATGCCGTTCGCCCAGGTCCCCAGTTCGGCGAGGTTGCGTTCGAAGCCGCGGAAAGGCGCCGGCGCCAGCACCAGGAAGACGGCGGTGAAGGTCGCCATGCCGATGGCGGCCCGCCAGCGCCGGCGCCAGATCAGGTAGGGCAACACCGCTACCGGGAACGCCTTCAGCGCCGTCGCCGCGGCGAACATCGCGCCGGCGGACCATTCCCGCTTGCCCTGCAGCAGCGCCAGGCCCGCCAGCATCATCGCCAGCAGCATCAGGTTCGGCTGGCCGAGGTCGAACATGTCCCAGATGAACGGCAGGGAGATCGCCGACGGCAGCGCGACAACCCACCACGGCCTCGGTCCAGGCATCCCCGACAGCCGGTCCGCGAGCCTGATCGCCGCCCACCAGCTGGCGATGTTGACGAGGACGATGGCGAGGCGCGAGCCAACCGGTCCCATCAGGCTGAACGGCGCCAGCAGCAGCGCCGCGACGGGCGGATAGAGGAAGGCGAAGGCCGGATGGCCGCCGTGCGGCGCGTAGAGGTCGTCGCCCTTCAGCACCCGGCGCCCGATCCGGTACCAGAGCGGATAGTCCTTGCCGCCGCCATGGCCGAAGACCACCGGCGCAAATGCCACCGCCGCCAGGATCGCGCAGGCGACGGCGAAGAGCAGTCCCAGCCGGCGCCGTTCCCTGGCCGGTCGGCCGGCATCGCCCGGAGGCGACAGGCTGACCACAGCGTCTTCGCTCGCCGCCATCGCCCCCGCACTCCCCTAAAGGCTCATCGTCCTTGGGTGCGCGAGCGCCGGCCGTGGGTCAAGCCGTCCGGCCGTCCTCGAAACCGGGTCGGGAGCCAGCGTCGGCGGGATTCGCCGCGAGGCGACGGCGCCGCTCGTCGGCTGCTGCGCGGCTCGGCGGCTCGGTCGCTTCGGGGCTTGCCCGAAGCTGGCGTGATCCTTCCTGGTTGCTTCGCTCCCAGAGGCCGAACCATCGAGCCAGGGCGCAGATGTCGACCGCCCGCGCCCGTGCTATAAGGCTGGATCATGGGCGCGGATCCGGTCTTCCTGACGCGCGCGGCCGAAGGGTTGGACCGTCGCGGCTTCACCGTCGAAGAGGTCGAGGCGATGATCAGCGCCGGCGTCATCCACGCCGACGAGAAGTTCGAGCTCATCGAGGGGGAGATCGTCCCTGTGAACCCACAGGCGATGCCGCACCTGACCATGAAGGCGCGGCTGGCCCGCGCCCTGCTCGCAACCTGCCCTGCGCACATCGACATCGCCCAGGACGCGACGGTCATGCTGGGACGCCGGTCGTTTTTCGATGCCGACATCCTCGCGTTTCAGGCCGATCCTACGCGCCGCTACGTCGCGCCGGCGGACGCTCTGCTGGCGGTCGAGATCGCCGACTCCAGTCGGGCGCGCGACCTCTTCACCAAGGCGCCCCGCTACGGCGCGGCCGGCCTGGCCGAGCTTTGGGTCGTCGAGCTCAACGAGCAGCAGACCTATGTCTTCCGCTCCCCCGGCACGGCCGCCTGGAGCGAGCCGGCGCGGGTCGGGTTCGACGAGCCGATTTCACCCCTATTCCTCCCGGACGCCGCCATCCGCCTGGGCCCGATGACGTGAAGCGCCCGCCGGATGGATGATCCGGCGGGCGCTTGGTCTTGGGTGCGGGGATAGGATTTGAACCTATGACCTTCAGGTTATGAGCCTGACGAGCTACCGGGCTGCTCCACCCCGCGGCAAAGGCTGGCAAGTTCGTGAAGAAGGGTCAGGGCGGTAACGGCGCATCCTCTTGGCAGACCTGGCGACGACCTACTCTCCCGCGCCTTGAGACGAAGTACCATCGGCCCTGGAGGGCTTAACGACCGAGTTCGGAATGGGATCGGGTGGGGACCCTCCGGCATAGCCACCAGGTCAACGAAGAGGATGCGAGAAGACATCATTACCCACCGCCGGCAAAACCGTTGGCGCACATGAGTTTTGATGAGAACGATCAAGCCTATCGAGCGATTAGTACCAGTAAGCTGCACGCGTCGCCGCGCTTCCACACCTGGCCTATCAACGTGATGGTCTATCACGGCTCTCGGCGAAGCCTTGTTTCGAGGTGGGTTTCCCGCTTAGATGCTTTCAGCGGTTATCCCGTCCATACTTAGCTACCCTGCTGCGCGGCTGGCGCCACGACAGGTCCACCAGAGGTATGTCCATCCCGGTCCTCTCGTACTAAGGACAGATCCTCTCAAGCTTCGTACACCCACGGCAGATAGGGACCAAACTGTCTCACGACGTTCTGAACCCAGCTCACGTACCACTTTAATCGGCGAACAGCCGAACCCTTGGGACCTGCTCCAGCCCCAGGATGTGATGAGCCGACATCGAGGTGCCAAACTTTGCCGTCGCTATGGACGCTTGGGCAAAATCAGCCTGTTATCCCTAGAGTACCTTTTATTCGTTGAGTGATGGCCCTTCCACGCAGAACCACCAGATCACTATGGCCGACTTTCGTCTCTGATCGACTTGTCAGTCTCTCAGTCAGGCGGGCTTATGCCATTGCACTCGACGAGCGATTTCCGACCGCTCTGAGCCCACCATCGCGCGCCTCCGTTACACTTTGGGAGGCGACCGCCCCAGTCAAACTGCCCGCCACGCCATGTCCCGGACCCGGATGACGGGCCGCGGTTAGACGTCAGCAACAATAAGGGTGGTATTTCAAGGTTGGCTCCGCCGGAACTGGCGCCCCGGTTTCATAGCCTCCCACCTATCCTACACATGTTGCTGCTAACGCCAAGGCGAAGCTGCAGTAAAGGTTCATAGGGTCTTTCCGTCTGACCGCGGGAACCCCGCATCTTCACGGGGAATTCAATTTCGCTGAGCCTATGCTGGAGACAGCGGGGAAGTCGTTACGCCATTCGTGCAGGTCGGAACTTACCCGACAAGGAATTTCGCTACCTTAGGACCGTTATAGTTACGGCCGCCGTTTACCGGGGCTTCAATTCGGAGCTTGCACCCCTCCTTTTAACCTTCCGGCACCGGGCAGGCGTCAGACCCTATACGTCGCCTTGCGGCTTCGCAGAGCCCTGTGTTTTTGATAAACAGTCGCTACCCCCTGGCTTGTGCCACTCACTCCCGGTTGCCCGGGGTGAGTCACGCTTATCCCGAAGTTACGCGTGCAATTTGCCGAGTTCCTTCAGCATAGTTCTCTCAAGCGCCTTGGTATACTCTACCAGTCCACCTGTGTCGGTTTCGGGTACGGTCTCCGTCAGAGTTATTTCCAGGAACCCCTTCACTGCCGGGAGCAATCCAGTCAGCCCCGACAATTTACGGAATTCGTCACTTCTGACTGGCTCAGGAATATTCAGCCTGATTCCCATCGATTACGCCTTTCGGCCTCACCTTAGGGGCCGGCTAACCCTGCGCAGATTAGCTTTACGCAGGAACCCTTGGACTTTCGGCGAGAGTGTCTCTCACACTCTTTGTCGCTACTCATGTCAGCATTCTCACTTCCGATACCTCCAGCCAGGCTCGCGCCTGACCTTCACCGGCTTACGGAACGCTCCGCTACCGCGCACCCGAGACGCATCCCGGGTGCACCCATACCTTCGGCGAACGGCTTGAGCCCCGTTACATTTTCCGCGCAGGATCGCTTGACCAGTGAGCTGTTACGCTTTCTTTAAATGATGGCTGCTTCTAAGCCAACATCCTGGTTGTCAG
>Ga0307373_10000949_pt1:0-15000 | contig 55107 bp, 56 predicted proteins | sample OX2MG_FD_202534 | JGI IMG/M metagenome (GOLD analysis project Ga0307373, IMG submission 202534) | Soil microbial communities from Risofladan, Vaasa, Finland - OX-2 | ecosystem: Environmental > Terrestrial > Soil > Coastal area > Acid sulfate soil | place: Finland: Risofladan, Vaasa... | reverse complement strand
GATGAGGCCCATGCGCCCCGATACGGCCATCCGGCGGCGCCGGCCAGAGGCGGCGCCGGATTTGCCTCGCGCGGCAGCCTCGCCTTAGGTTTGGACATGGGGCGAAACCAGTCCGTATACGTTGCGTCGCCTCGCGTGGTTCGGCGGCAGGAGTTCAATTCGATCAACGGCCGCCGCCGACGGCCCCGGGCGAACGGAGGTCACGGATGCTGAGCCAGTGGGAACTCGTCGCGCGACTGCTGCTGGCGGCGGGTCTCGGCAGCGTCGTCGGGCTCGAACGCGAGCGTCTGCAGTGGGCCGCGGGGCTGCGCACGCACATGCTGGTCAGCGTCGGCTCGTGCCTGATCATCATCGTTTCGGCCTATGGCTTCCGCTCGGTTCTGAGCCAGCGGGTGGTTCTGGACCCCTCGCGGATCGCCGCCCAGGTGGTCACCGGCGTCGGCTTCCTCGGCGCGGGGTCGATCATCCTGCGCAACGAGGCGATCAAGGGCCTGACCACGGCGGCGAGCATCTGGGCCGTCGCCGGCATCGGTCTGGCCTCCGGCGCCGGCCTCTACAGCGCGGCCGTCGTCACGACCTTGATCATCCTCGTCATTCTGGCGGGACTGAAGCCGCTGGAGGAGCGGTTCCGGGCATCGCGCACCAATCTCGAATTGCACATCAAGACGCGCCGAGGCGATCTCTCCCTGGGGCGGCTGGAGCAGGCCCTCGGCGGGCGCGCCGGCCGCGTCAAGCAGATCGTCGTCCGGCCGGCCGAAGATGACGCGCTGGACGACGTGACGCTCTTGCTGACGCGCGTCTCGGCCGCGGACACGGCCGACATCGTGCGCAAGCTGAAGGCGGTGGACGGCGTTCTGCAGATCGGCGAGGCCAACGCCTGAGCCGCGCCTGCGCCCGCGGGTGCTCCAGTCAGGCGGCGGGCGCGGCCCCCAGGGGCCTCCAGGCGCTCTCGAGCCAGGCGTCTTCGCGCCGCCAGGCATGAATCTCGCCGCAGCGCTCGCAGCGGAAGCTGTATTCGCCGCGCAACGCCTCGAAGGCGGACGGGCGCAGCCTCATGATGGTGTTCACCGCCGTGCCGGTGGCGGGGCATCTGATCACCACGCGCTGGATGGCGTCGCTCACCGGCGCGGCCTGTAGGGCGCACGCCGTCCCGGCCCGGTCGGCGGCGCGCCCTCGCGATGGCGGAAGATCAGTCGGCCGCGGGTGAGATCATAGGGCGTCATCTCCACCGTGACCCGGTCGCCCACCATGCTGCGGATGCGGTGCTTGCGCATCTTGCCGGCGGTGTAGACCAGGATCATCCGGTCGCCGTCGAGCTTCACGCGGAACTGGCCGCCCGGCAGGATCTCGGCGATGACGCCTTCCAGTTCAAGGGCTTCTTCCTTGGCCATGCGCCTCCTCTGGGCAGCGGAGTCAGAGCCCCGCGAGTGAGAAACGTCGCCAGTCGACCCGCGGAGGGGCGAGAACTCCACCCGGCCCTCGAGGGCCGGGTGGATGGTCTTGCGCGCCTCAGGCCGACTGCAGGTCGACGGCGGACTCGCGCCCGGTCTTGCCGTCGCGCTGCACGTCGTAGCCGACCTTCTGGCCTTCGACCAGACGCCCCAGGGTCGAGCGCTCGACCGCGGAGATGTGCACGAAGACGTCGCGACCGCCTTCATCCGGCTGGATGAAGCCGAAGCCCTTGACGTTGTTGAACCACTTGACGGTTCCGGTATTCATGGAAAATCCTTTCGGGATATGTCAGACGCCGCCGCGCCTTGGCGCAGCGATCAAATTCTCGGAGAGGTCGAAGGCAGGCCCGGGCTCGATCCAGAACCGAGCGTAGGAGAGCAACCGAACCAATGGCGATATTCGATCGCCGCCAGATAGCAGCTCTTCTAGGCAACTACAAGCTCTGCTGAGGCATTGGCCGCCCGCGAAGACGCGTCTCTTCTGTCGTTCGCAGGCGGGACCAGTCAGGCGCGGGCCGCGCTCCAGCCGCCGCGCCCGCCGCCGCTGCGCGAGGCGCCCGACGCGGGCTGGCGCTGCCCCCAGCCGCCTTTGCGGCCGCGGTGCGACTTGGCGGCCGGTTTTGCAGCCGGCGCGGCCTGGGTCAGCGGCCGGGCCCGGTCGAGGCGGTGGTCCTCGGCGGGAATCTCCAGCCGCGTCAGCTTCTCGATGTCGCGCAGCAGGCCGCGTTCGGCGCGGTCGCACAGGGTGATGGCGACGCCTTCGGCGCCGGCCCGCGCGGTGCGCCCGATGCGGTGGACGTAGGCTTCCGGCGTGTTCGGCAGCTCGAAATTGATCACGTGGGTGACCGCCTCGACGTCGATCCCGCGCGCGGCGATGTCGGTGGCCACCAGGGTGCGGACCTGACCGGACTTGAAGGACGCCAGCGCCCGCTCGCGCTGGCCCTGGCTCTTGTCCCCATGGATCGCGGCCGCGTCCAGGCCCGCGGCGGCCAGGTGCTTGGCCACCCGGTCGGCGCCGCGCTTGGTGCGGGTGAAGACGATGGCCCGGCGCACCGCCTGGGTGGAGAGCAGCTGCACCAGAAGCTCGCGCTTGGCCTCGGCCTCGACATGCAGGACCTTCTGGGCGACCCGTTCGACCGTGGTCGCCTGCGGCGCCACGCGCACTTCGCGGGGATTCTTCAGAATCTCCCCTGCGAGCGCGGCGATCGCTGCGGGCATGGTGGCCGAGAAGAAGAGGGTCTGGCGCTCCGCGGGCAGGCGTCGGATGATCTTGCGGATCGGCTCGAGGAAGCCGAGGTCGAGCATCTGGTCGGCCTCGTCGAGCACGAAGACTTCGGTCTCGTCGATGCGCACCGTGCCCTGGCCGAGATGGTCGATCAGTCGGCCCGGCGTGGCGACGAGCACGTCGACGCCGCCCGCCACGGCGCGCAGCTGGCCGCCATATTTGACCCCGCCCACGAACACCGCGACCGTAACGTGCGAGCGGGCGCCATAGGTGCGCACGCTGTCGGCGATCTGCTGGGCCAGCTCGCGGGTCGGCGCGAGCACCAGCACCCGGCAGGCGCGGCGGCCCGGCCGGCGCGGCTCGGCCGCCAGGCGCTGGAGGATGGGCAGTGCGAAGGCGGCGGTCTTGCCGGTGCCGGTCTGGGCCACGCCGAGGATGTCGTGACCGGCGAGGATCGAGGGGATGGCCCGGGCCTGGATCGGCGTCGGGCTCGTGTAGCCTTCGGACTGGAGCGTGGCGAGCAGGCTCTGGGTCAGTCCGAGGTTGGCGAATTCAGTCAATGTATGTGCTTTCTAAGAGGATGTGCGCCTGCGGCGCGTCCGGCCCAGGGGGCGGCGCGCAACGGGGGCGGGATGCGATAAACGCCCCGCGTGATCAGGCGTCTTCAGTTGGATGAGGCTCGGGCGCTCGGCGAAGGGTCTTCTCGAGGAAAACCCCTACGCGGCCGGCAGCCGGACGGCGCCCGGTGATTCGAGCGCGAGGCTCATATGGGCGCTTCGTCCGGCAATGTCCAGCTTCCTGTTGGTCGCGGATGCGCGTCGCGGTCCGGATTCGCGCCAGCTTCGCTGATCGGCGCCTCGGAATTGCGGACTCCGACAGGCTGGTGATGATAGGGTTTGGTGCGATGCAGTCGCGCCAGGTCGCCAGCGCCGGCAGGAGAGATTCATGAACGCGCGGTCCAAGGTCGTTCCCGGTCGGATCGAAAGACTGAACCCGGGCGTCACGTTCAAGGCGCAGATCGACAAGGCCGCGCACGACGGCCTCGACCCCTCGTCGCTGCTGCTGCAGCTGACCCGCAGCGATGTCTCCAGGCTGAAGCGCGACAAGAGCCTTTCGGCCACCGACATCAGCTTCGCCAATGGCGAGATGCGCTACCTCGGCGTCCGGATCTCCGAGGGCGAAGTCGCCGTCAGCGCGCTGGTCGTGCCGCAGGCCTGAAGGGGCCGGCGCAGCGCTGGGGACCGGTCGGTCGACGCCAAGAGGATGCTATGAACGCCCATGTCGGCCGGTTGGCCGCGGCCCTGGCCAGCCTGTGCATCGGCATCGGTGGCGCCCGCGTCCAGGCGCAGCCCCTGCAATGCAGCGGCGCGCCCACCTCGACCAGGTTGATCATCGACGTCGAGGGCGTGCGGAGCGACCGCGGCTTCGTCGTGGGAACCCTCTACGGGCCGGACAAGCGCCGATTCCTGCGCAAGCACGGCTGGCTCCTCGTCTGGCGCACGCCCGCCAGGAGAGGACAGACCGTGCTCTGCACCTACCTTCCGGCGCCCGGATACTACGCGGCGGTGATCTATCAGGACGCCGACGACAACGGCGTCCTGGACCAGGGCCTCTTCGGGTTCCCACTGGAGGGATACGGCTTCTCGAACAACGCGCGTCCGTTCCTTGGCCCACCCTCCCTGCGGTCGGCGAAGTTCTTCGCCAGGCAAGGCGATACGGTCTTGCACGTCCGGCTGCGGTATCCGTAATCACGGCGCGGCCACGGGGGTTCGGCGCAAGCAGATGATCCAGCCGGGCGATCCCATCCTGGTGACCGGCGCCACGGGCTTCGTGGGATCGGCCGTGCTGCGCGCGGTCGTGGAACGCGGCGCCAGGGCGCGGGTGCTGGCCCGCCCAACCAGCGCCCGCGCCAATCTCGCGGGCCTGGATTGTGAGGTCGTCGAGGGCGACATGCGCGACGCCGCCGCCATGGCGAGGGCGTCGGGCGGCATCAGGTATCTCTTCCACGTCGCCGCCGACTATCGGCTATGGAGCCGCGATCCGGGCGACCTGCATCGCGCCAACCTCGAGGGAACGCGCACGGTGATGGAGGCGGCGCTGGCCGCCGGCGTCGCGCGCGTCGTCCATACCTCCAGCGTCGCCACCTTGAGAGCCGCCGGCGCGGACGCCGTGATCGACGAGACGGCGCCGCTGCGAGAACACGAAGCCATCGGCGCCTACAAGCAGAGCAAGGTGGCCGCCGAACGTCTGGTGGAAGCGATGGCCATCGAGCGCGGCCTTCCCGTGGTGATCGTCAATCCCTCCACGCCCATCGGCCCCGGCGACCTGCGCCCGACTCCCACCGGGCGCATGCTGCTCGAGGCCGCGCGGGGCCGCTTGCCCGCCTTCGTCGACACCGGCCTCAACCTCGTGCACGTGGACGACGTGGCCGCCGGTCACCTGGCGGCGCTGGCGAAGGGGCGCCTGGGCGAGCGTTACATCCTCGGCGGCCAGAACGCCTCCTTGCGCGAACTGCTGGCGGCGATCGCCGCTCTCACCGGCCGCCGTGCGCCCAGCCTCGCCCTGCCGCGCGCCCCGCTCTATCCCTTGGCGCTGGCCGCCGAGAGCCTGGCGCGGATCACCGGGCGCGAGCCCCTGGTTACACGCGACGCCCTCAGGATGGCTGCGCATCACATGTTCTTCACCTCGAAGAAGGCGGAAACCGAGCTGGGCTACGAGGCCCGTCCCTACCAGGGCGCCCTCGCCGACGCGCTCGCCTGGTTCGCCAGGGCCGGCTATCTGCCATGAGCGCGGCGCTCGTGCTTGGCGCCGGCGCGCTGGCGGCTTGGATATATCTGCTGACCGGCCGCGGGCGGTTCTGGATGGCGCGCGAGCGCGACGAACGCGATGTTCCGCCAGCGCCGGCGATCTGGCCATCGGTCGTCGCCATAATCCCGGCGCGCGACGAAGCCGACGTGATCGGGCGTGCGGTCGGGAGCCTTCTCGGCCAGGAGTACCCCGGGCGGCTGGACATCGTCGTGGTGGACGACGCCAGCTCCGATGGAACGGCGAGGCAGGCAGCGGCCGCCGGGCCTGGCGCCGGCGAGCGCCTGGCGGTGATCCGCGGCCGGCCGCTTCCAAAGAGCTGGACCGGGAAGCTCTGGGCAGTGAGCCAGGGCGTCGAGGCGGCGACGATCGCCGACCCGCCGGACTATCTGCTGATCACCGACGCCGACATCGCCCATGCGCCGCAGACCTTGGCGCGGCTGGTGCGCCGCGCCGAGTCGAAGCGCCTCGTCCTGGTGTCGCTGATGGCGCGGCTCCAGGTCGAGACTTGGCCGGAGCGGCTGCTGATTCCCGCCTTCGTCTTCTTCTTCGACATGCTCTACCCTTTCGCCTGGGTGAACGATCCCCGGCGGGCGACGGCCGCGGCGGCGGGCGGGTGCATGCTGGTGCGGCGAAAAGCCCTGGAGCGCGCCGGCGGCGTCGCCGCCATCCGCGGCGAGATCATCGACGACTGCGCGCTCGCCGAGCGGCTGAAGGCGCAAGGTCCGATCTGGCTCGGCCTCACCGAGAGCGCCCGATGCCTGAGGCCCTACCGGACGTTCGCGCAGATCGGCGCGATGGTCTCGCGTTCGGCTTACGCCCAGTTGCGCTACTCGCCCGTCCTGCTCGCGGCGACGGTGGCGGGAATGGCGCTGCTCTACATCGCCCCGCCCGGGCTCGCCCTCTTCGCCGCCGGGCGGGCTCGCTGGCTGGGGCTGGCCGCCTGGGGGCTCATGGCCGTCTCCTTTCAACCGATGCTGCGCTTCTATCGCCGCTCGCCGCTGTGGGGGCCGGCCCTGCCCGTGATCGGGCTCGCCTACACGGCCTTCACGGTGTGGTCCGCGCTGCAGGTCTGGCGCGGCCGCGGCGGCATGTGGAAGGGCCGTTCCCAGGCCCTGGCGGCGCCGCGATGAGCATGGCGGCCGAGCTATCCTCGGGCAAGGGCGCGGCGGACGAGAACTTCCCGGTCGCCTCGCACCTCGTCGCCGCCCGCCACCGCCCCCTGATCCTCGCCTTCTACAGGGTGGCGCGGCTGGCCGACGACATCGCCGATCACGCCGGCGCCCCGCCGCAGCAGAAACTGGAGCGGCTCGCCGAGATCGAATCCTCCCTCCTGGGCCAAGGCGCCGCCGTCCCCCAGGCCGTCGCGTTGCGCGCGCTCCTCGATGCGCGCGGGATGAGCCCGCTCCACATGCTCGACCTGCTCGAGGCTTTCCGCCGCGACGTGACCAAGCTTCGCTATGAAGACTGGGACGAGCTGATGGACTATTGCCGCTATTCGGCCGCGCCGGTGGGCCGGTTCGTGCTCGACCTCCACGGGGAGCCTCGCTCGACCTGGCCGCGCTCGGACGCGCTCTGCGCCGCGCTGCAGGTGATCAACCACCTGCAGGATTGCGGCAGCGACTTTCTGGAGCTCGATCGAGTCTATCTGCCGCGCGACGCCCTGGATGGCCACGACGCGCGCGTGGAGATGCTGGGCGCCGCCGTCGCCGACCCGGCGCTCGGCGCTGCGATCCATGGTCTGGCGGAGCGAACGCTCGGCTTGCTCGACGCGGCCGAACCGTTCGCCCGCCAGGTCAAGGATCTCAGGCTGGCGCTCGAGATCGGCGTCATCCATCGGCTGGCGCGAAGTCTCGCCGGGCGCCTCGCCCGTCTGGACCCCCTCGCCGAGAAGGTGCGCCATCGCCGCTGGGAGGCGCTGGGCTTGGCCGTGCTGGGCCTCGGCGGGACGCTGGCGACGCGCATCGGCTCTCGGCAAGCTGGACCAGCGGGGCCATAACGGGCGCATGGATAGGTTCTCCGACGACTCCGGCGCCCAGAAGACCCAGAGCCAGGCTTCCGGAAGCTCCTTCTACGCCGGCATGCGCCTGCTGCCGCCGGCCGAGCGCGCCGCCATGTTCGCCGTCTACGCCTTCTGCCGCGCCGTCGACGACGTCGCCGACGAGCCCGGCCCGACGGCGGCGGAGCGCCACCGCCTGCTCGACGCCTGGCGCGCCGACCTGGGCGCCCTCTTCGCCGGCTCGCCGCCTGACCGCATCGCCTATCTGGTCCAGCCGATGCGTCGCTTCGACCTGGCCATGGACGACTTCCTTGCGGTGGTCGACGGGATGCGCATGGACGTGGACGGACCGATCCGGGCGCCGGACTACGCCACGCTCGACCTCTACTGCGATCGGGTGGCGAGCGCCGTGGGCCGGCTTTCGGTGCGAATCTTCGGCATGCCCGCGGCGCCCGGGCGCACCCTGGCCCATCACCTGGGCCGCGCGCTGCAGCTCACCAACATTCTGCGCGACGTCGACGAGGACGCGGCCATGGGGCGGCTCTACCTGCCGGCCGAGGCGCTCGCCGCGGCGGGCATGGAAACGACCGATCCGGCCGCCGTCATGGCCGACGCCCGGATCGATGCGGCCTGCCGCTGGGTTTCGGCGAAGGCGCGCGAGCACTATCGCCAGGCGGACGCGGTGCTGAGCACGCGGCCGGGCGGGCGCATCCGCTCGCCGCGGCTGATGCGGGCGGTCTACGAGGAGATACTCGGGCGCATGGAGAGCGAGAGCTGGGCCCCGCCGCGGCGGCGGGTGAAGCTGGGAGCGCCGCGCCTCGCCTGGATCATCCTGCGCCATGGCCTCGTCGACTGATGGGCGTCGCGAAGGTCTATGTCGTCGGCGCCGGCCTTTCCGGGCTGGCCGCCGCCGTGCGCCTGGCCGGCCGCGGCGTCGCCGTGGAACTGATCGAGACGGCGGCCAAGGCGGGAGGGCGCTGCCGGTCCTATTTCGACTCCGGTCTCGGCATGACCATCGACAACGGCAACCACCTCGTCCTTACCGGCAACCGCGCTACCTTCGGCTATCTACGCGCCATCGGCGCCGAGCACCGGCTGGCGGGGCCGAAGGAGGCGGTGTTCGACTTCTGCGACGTGCGCGACGGCCGGCGCTGGACGGTGCGGCCCAACCGTGGACCCATCGCCTGGTGGACGCTCTCCAGCCGCCGCCGCGTGCCGGGGACCAAGGCGCGCGACCATCTGGCGCTGCTGGCCCTGCTCGGACCGCAGGGCCGCCGGCGCCTCGGCGAAGCCATCGCGTGCGAAGGTCCGCTCTGGGAGCGCCTGATCGAGCCCTTGATGCTGGCCGCCCTCAACATCGAACCGGCGCGCGGCTCGGCCGCCCTGGCGGCGGCGGTGGTTCGCGAGACCCTGGCGCTCGGCGGGCAGGCTTGCCGTCCCAGAATCGCCACGCCCAGCCTCGAGGCCGCCTTCGTCGCACCGGCGCTGGCGTTTCTCGAGCGTCGCGGCGCGCGGCTGAGGTTCGGCCGAAGGTTGCAGTCGCTTGCCTTCGAAGGACGGCGCGTCGTCGGCTTGCGTCTCGCCGGCCAGGATCTGAGCGTCGGCGCGGACGACGCGGTCGTGCTGGCGCTGCCGCCATGGGTGGTCGGCGACCTGATTCCGCAGATGCAGGTCCCCGACGCCTTCACCGCGATCGTCAACGCCCACTACCGCATCGCCGCGCCGGCGGGCGCGCCGGCCATGCTCGGGGTCATCGGCGGCCGCGCCCAGTGGATCTTCGCCTTCGAAGACCGCATCTCGGTGACCGCGAGCGGCGCGGACGCGATCGTCGAACTCGCCCGGCCGCAGCTGGCGGCGATGTTCTGGCGCGACGTGGCCAAGGTCCATGGCCTGGCGCCGGAGCTTCCGCCCTGGCAGATCGTCAAGGAAAGGCGCGCCACCTTCGCGGCCACCCCGGCGCAAGCGGCCAGGCGCCCCGGCGCGCGCACCTGCTGGACCAACCTGGCGCTGGCCGGGGACTGGACGGACACCGGGCTGCCGGCCACCATCGAGGGGGCGGTCCGATCAGGCGACAAGGCGGCGCGGCTGGTGCTGGCGTGAGGCGAGAGGCGCAGACGACGGCGAGCCGGGAGGCGTCGCCCGCGATGGACGCCATCGAGCGCGCGGTCGAGAGCGCCGCAGCGGCGCTCATGCGGCTGCAGCGCCCGGACGGTCACTGGGTGTTCGAACTGGAAGCCGACGCCACCATTCCGGCCGAGTACGTCCTCTTCGTCCACTATCTCGGCGAGCCGGCCGATCTGGAGCTCGAGCGCAAGATCGGCGTCTATCTGCGACGCATCCAGGGCGAGCACGGGGGTTGGCCGCTCCACCACGCCGGCGATCTGGACGTCAGCGCCACGGTCAAAGCCTACTTCGCCCTGAAGATGATCGGCGACGATCCCGGCGCGCCGCACATGGTCCGTGCGCGCGAGGCCCTGATCGCGCGCGGCGGCGCCGGGGCCTGCAACGTCTTCACGCGGATTCTCCTGGCCCTCTTCGGCATCCTCGACTGGGGCGCCGTGCCGCGGCTGCCGGTGGAGATCATGCTGCTGCCGCGCTGGTTTCCTATTCACCTGTCGAAGATTTCCTATTGGGCGCGCACGGTGATCGTACCGCTGCTGGTCTTGCGCAGGCTGAAGCCGCGCGCTCGCAATCCGCGCGGCGTGAGCCTCGACGAACTCTTCACCCGCCCGCCGCTCACGATCCGCCGGCTTGCGAGGGGCGCGCATCAGAAGGAGCCCTGGGCGAGCTTCTTCTTCGCCCTGGACCGCGTGCTCGCCGTGGCCGAGCCGCGCTTTCCCAAGCGCCCCCGCGAACGGGCGACGCGCAAGGCCATCGCCTTCGTCGACGAACGGCTGAACGGCGAGGACGGGCTCGGCGGCATCTTCCCGGCCATGGTGAACGCCGTGATGATGTACGACGCCCTGGGCTATCCTCCCGAACACCCGCTGAGGGCCACCGCCCGCCGCGCCGTCGACAAGCTCCTGGTGGTGAAGGCCGACGAAGCCTATTGCCAGCCCTGCTTCTCGCCCGTCTGGGATACGGCGCTGGCGAGCCACGCGCTGCTCGAAGCGGCCGGTCCCGCCGCAGAGGCCGCCGCGAACCGCGGCCTGCAATGGCTGAAACCGCTTCAGGTGCTGGACGTGGCCGGCGACTGGGCGGTCGAGCGGCCACGGGTGCGCCCCGGCGGCTGGGCCTTCCAGTACGCCAATCCCCATTACCCCGACCTCGACGACACCGCTGTCGTGGTCATGGCCATGGACCGAGCCCGCGCCCCGCCCGGATCGGGGCCCGACTATGGCGAGGCGATCGCCCGCGGCCGTGCGTGGATCGAAGGTCTGCAGAGCCGCAACGGCGGCTGGGCCGCCTTCGACGCCGACAATGTGCACCACTACCTGAACAACATTCCGTTCGCCGACCACGGCGCCCTGCTCGATCCGCCCACCGCGGACGTGGCGGCCCGGTGCGTCAGCATGCTGGCCCAGCTCGGCGAGCCCCTCGACGCGCCCCGCATGCGGGCCGCCCTCGCCTACCTGGAACGCGAGCAGCTGGCCGACGGCAGCTGGTTCGGCCGCTGGGGCGTGAACTATATCTACGGGACCTGGTCGGTGCTTTGCGCGCTCGGGGCCGCCGGGCTCGCCCCGGACGCCCCGATGGTGCGCCGCGCCGCCGCCTGGCTGGTCGCGATCCAGAACGAGGATGGCGGGTGGGGCGAAAGCTGCGCCAGCTACGGGCTGGATTACCGCAGCTACCAGCCCTACCCTTCCTGCGCCTCCCAGACCGCCTGGGCGCTGCTTGGGCTGATGGCGGCCGGCGAGATCGACCACCGCGCGATCTCCCGCGGCGTCGCCTGGCTCGAGGCCCATCAGGGTCGCGACGGCTTCTGGCCCGAGGACCACTACACCGGCGGCGGCTTCCCGCGGGTCTTCTACCTGCGCTACCACGGCTATTCGAAGTTCTTCCCGCTCTGGGCGCTCGCCCGCTATCGCAACCTGAAGCGCAGCAACGAGCGGCGCGTCGCCTTCGGCATGTGATGAGCGGGCCGCCGGACGTGGGCGCCATCCTGGCCGTGGTCGGCATGACGCGGGAAGCCAGGATCGTGGCGGCGACGCCGGTGGTCGTCGGCGCCGGCGCTCTGGCGCGCCGCCTGGAAGGCGATCTCTCCGGCGGGCTCGCCGGCGTGGTCAGCTTCGGCCTTTGCGGCGCCCTCGACCCGGCCCTCGAGATCGGCGATGTGCTGGTGGGCGAGGCGGTGTCGGCCGGCGCAGAGGTCATCGCCGCCGACGCCGAGTGGTCGCGGCGCCTGCTCGGCGCCCTGGCGGGTGCGTTGCCGGCCAGGTTCGCCGGCGCAGAGCGACCGATCGCGAGCGTCCCGGAAAAGGCCGAACTGCGGCGGCGGACCGGCGCGGCGGCGGTGGACATGGAGTCTGCGAGCGTCGCCCGGCTGGCGCGCCGCTCGGGGACGCCTTTCGCGGTGCTGAGGGCTGTCTCGGATACGGCCCGCCGGCCGCTGCCGTCGGCGGCCCGGGTGGGTCTGGGTCCGGATGGCCGCCCCGCCATGGGCGCGGTCCTGGCGTCCCTGGCCGCCAGGCCGTGGCAGGTCGGCGCGCTGATCAGAACCGCGCTGGAGGCCGAGGCGGCCTTGCGCGCCCTAGAGCGCGCGCGCCACCTTCTTGGCCCGAGGCTGGGTGGCCCTGATCTCGGCTAGGCGTTGTTCGACGTGACCGGAAAAGACGAATTCCGCCGGCCTCTGGGCGTCGAGTCCGATATCCACCGCCATCGGCCCTTCGGTGCGCACGCCGCGCAGCTTGACGCCGAGCGCCTTCAGCGGATGCTTCACCGTGTCGGCCACGGCGCTGGCCTCGAAGCCTGAATGCACCATGCAGTCGGCGCACTTCTCGTAATTGCCGACGCCATAGGCCTCCCAGTCGGTCTCCTCCATCAGCTCCTTGAAGGTCCGGGCGTAGCCTTCGCCGAGCAGATAGCAGGGACGTTGCCATCCGAAGACGTTGCGCGTGGGGTTGCCCCAGGGCGTGCAATGATAGGCCTGGTTGCCGGCCAGGAAGTCCAGGAACATGGTCGACTGGGTGAAGGACCAGGCCTTGCCGCGCCCCTGGCGGAAGATGTCGCGGAAGAGCTCCTTGGTGCGGGTGCGATTGAGGAAATGATCCTGGTCGGGCGCGCGCTCGTAGGCATAGCCCGGCGAGACGGTGATGCCGTCGACGCCCAGGGCCTTCATCTCGTCGAAGAACGCCGCGACGCGGTCCGCCTTGGCGCCCTGGAACAGGGTGCAGTTGAGGTTCGCCTGGAAACCCTTTGATTTGGCGAGCTTGATCGCCTTGACGGCAATATCGTAGACGCCGTCCTGGCAGACGGAAGCGTCATGCATCATCTGGTCGCCGTCGAGGTGGATCGACCAGGTGAAGAACGGATCGGGCTTGAACTGGTCGATCTTCTTGGTCAGCAGCAGGGCGTTGGTGCACAGGATCACGAACTTGCGCCGGGCCAGGAAGCCTTCCACTATCTTCGGCATCTCCCGGTGCAGCAGCGGTTCGCCGCCGGCGATGGAAACCACCGGCGCGCCGCATTCGTCGATCGCCTCCAGGCATTGGGCGACCGAGAGGCGCTGATTGAGGATCTCGTCGGGGTAGTCGATCTTGCCGCACCCGGCGCAGGCGAGATTGCAGCGGAACAGCGGCTCCAGCATCAGAACGAGCGGATAGCGGCGCACGCCGCTCAGCTGCTTGGAAAGGATGTAGGCGCCGACCCGCGCCGTCACCGCCAGAGGAATGCCCACGCACAAGCTCCTGTCGCATCGGGCCCGCGACTTCCGCGGCGATGCTCGCCGACTTATGCGCGCGGCCGGCGCCGATCAAGGCCCGAGCAGGCTTGGAACGCGGAGCGCGCCCTTCCTGTTGCTCCGGGGTCGACTTCAGGTTTGTCCGGCGCCTGAGTTTGCGGCTAAGACGAGCCGGCATGCGCTGCGTCGGGGCGGAGCCAGCTCGAGGAAAGTGGCGGTTGAGCGATTCGGCGCCGACGGGACGAAACCGCTTCAGGCGTTGGGGGATCATCGCCGCCCTGGCGGGTCTGGCGCTCTCGGCGGGCATCATCGTCACCGTCGGCTTCGACAAGGTGGTCGCAGCCTTTACCGAGATCGGCTGGCGGGGCTTGCTGGCGCTGTGCGCCACCTACATGCCGCCGCTGGCGATCCTGGCCACCGCCTGGTACGTCCTCGATGCGCGGGCGAGACCGAAGACCTGGATCACCTTCGTCTTCGCTCGCATGGTGCGCGACGCCTCCGGCGAACTCCTGCCGTTTTCGTCGCTGGGCGGCTTCGTCTTCGGCGCCAGAGCGGCGATCCTCGGCAAGGTCGAGCCCGTGCTGGCGATTTCGACCACGGCCCTCGACGTCACCGCCGAATTCATCGGCCAGCTCGGCTTCGCGGCCCTCGGTCTGGCGCTGCTTTCCTACAGTCCGACGGCGCCGCCTCAGGATCTGTTCATGTCGTCGATCCTGGGCCTAGTCGCCGGCGCGGTGGCGGCCGGCGTCTTCATCCTGCTCCAGCACCGCGCCTCGGGTCCGCTGGAATGGGCGGCGGCGCGCTGGGCGCCCAGCGTGCTTGCCCGCACCAGCGCCGTCACCGCCTCGGTGCACGCGCTCTACCGGAAGCCGGGACGGTTGATCCTCAGCGCCTTCCTGCATCTCGTGGCCTGGGTCCTGGGCGCGGTGGGCGTGTGGGCGGGGCTCTGGATCGCCGGGCAGCACCAGTTGACCATCAGGACCATCGTCGGCGTCGAAAGCCTCGTCTATGTCGTGCGCACCGTCACCTTCGCCGCGCCGATGGGCCTTGGCGTGATCGAAGGCGGCTATGTGATCGTCGGCCATCTGTTCGGATTGCCGGCTGAACTGGCGCTCGCCATCTCGCTCATCAAGCGCCTGCGCGACATCGTCATCGGCGTTCCGGCCCTGGCGCTGTGGCAGGTGCTGGAGGGCCGGCGGCTGCTCATCGCCCCGGCGGCTCTGGCCGGGGCGCCGGCGAACGCCGATCAATGCGGCGGCGAGGCTTTGTCGAAGCCCGACCAGCAGTCGTCGTAGCCGGGCTGCAGCGACGCCGTCTCCAGCGCGAAGGCGGTGGGCCGCAGCACCCATCGGCATTCCAGCATGAACGCCAGCACGTCCGTGAGCTTGTGCGGCGTCAGCTCCGCCTCCTGGGCGCGGCGATAGCTCTCCCGGTCGGGGCCGTGCGCGCTCATCTGGTTGTGCAGCGAGGCGCCGCCGGGCGCAAATCCCTCCGACTTGGCGTCATAGGCGCCCTGGATCAGACCCATGAACTCGCTCATCACGTTGCGGTGGAACCAGGGGGGCCGCAAGGTGTCCTCGGCCACCTGCCAACGCGGCGGAAACACCACCAGATCGCAGTTGGCGAGCCCCGGCGTCTCGCTGGGCGAGGTCAGCACGGTGAAGATCGACGGATCGGGATG
>Ga0307373_10000948_pt1 | contig 55200 bp, 44 predicted proteins | sample OX2MG_FD_202534 | JGI IMG/M metagenome (GOLD analysis project Ga0307373, IMG submission 202534) | Soil microbial communities from Risofladan, Vaasa, Finland - OX-2 | ecosystem: Environmental > Terrestrial > Soil > Coastal area > Acid sulfate soil | place: Finland: Risofladan, Vaasa | collected... | reverse complement strand
TCAGGGTCGGTGTGGCCTGATTGACGGCGAGCATCACGCTGCCGGTCGCCGTGGTGTAATCGCTGGTGTCGGTCGGCGTGAACGTGACGCTCAGCGGTTGCTGCCCCGCGCTGAGTACCGTGCCGACGGCAGGTGAGTAGGTAAAACTGCCGACGACGCTGGCAGTGGCGTCGAGCTGCGTGCCGCTCAGGGCCGTTCCGTAGGTGATGGCGGCCGGCGTCGGCCAGTTCAGGGTCGGTGTGGCCTGGTTGACGGCGAGCATCACGCTGCCGGTGGCCGTGGTGTAATCGGTGCTGTCGGTCGGCGTGAACGTGACACTCAACGGTTGCTGCCCCGTGCCGAGTACCGTGCCGGCGGTAGGTGAGTAGGTAAAACTGCCGACGACGCTGGCAGTGGCGTCGAGCTGCGTGCCGCTCAGGGCCGTTCCGTAGGTGATGGCGGCCGGCGTCGGCCAGTTCAGGGTCGGTGTGGCCTGGTTGACGGCGAGCATCACGCTGCCGGTGGCCGTGGTGTAATCGGTGCTGTCGGTCGGCGTGAAGGTGACGTCCAGGGGTTGCTGGCCCGCGCCGAGTACCGTGCCGGTGGCCGGTGAGTAGCTAAAACTCCCGGCGACGTTGGCAGTGGCATCGAGTTGCGTACCGGTCAGGGCCGTGCCGTAGGTGATGGCGGCCGGCGTCGGCCAGTTCAGGGTCGGTGTGGCCTGATTGACGGCGAGCATCACGCTGCCGGTGGCCGTGGTGTAGTCGGTGGTATCGGTCGGCGTGAAGGTGACGCTCAGCGGTTGCTGCCCCGCGCCGAGTACCGTGCCGGAGGTAGGCGAGTAGGTAAGAGTGCCGGGGACGCTGGCGGTCGCGTCGAGTTGCGCGCCGCTCAGGGCCGTGCCGTAAGTGATGGCGGCCGGCGTGGCCCAGTTGATGGTGGGCGTGGCCTGGTTGACGACGAGCATCACGCTGCCGCTGGCCGTGGTGTAGTCGGAGGTGTCGGTCGGTGTGAAGGTGACGCTCAACGGTTGCTGCCCCGTGCCGAGTACCGTGCCGACGGTAGGTGAGTAGGTAAAACTGCCGGCGACGCTGGCAGTGGCGCCGAGTTGCGTGCCGCTCAGGGCCGTACCGTAGGTGATGGCGGCCGGCGTCGGCCAGTTGATGGTGGGCGTAGCCTGGTTGACGGCGAGCATCACGCTGCCGGTCGCCGTGGTGTAATCGGTGCTGTCGGTCGGCGTGAAGGTGACGTCCAGCGGTTGCTGGCCCGCGCTGAGTACCGTGCCGGCGGCCGGTGAGTAGGTAAAACTGCCCGCGACGCTGGCAGTGGCGTCGAGCTGCGTGCCGCTCAGGGCCGTGCCGTAAGTGATGGCGGCCGGCGTCGGCCAGTTGATGGTGGGCGTGGCCTGGTTGACGGCCAGCATTACGCTGCCGGTGGCGGTGGTGTAGTCGGTGGTGTCGGTCGGCGTGAAGGTGACGCTCAGCGCCTGTTGGCCCGCGCCGAGTACCGTGCCGGCGGCCGGTGAGTAGCTAAAACTGCCGGGGACGTTGGCAGTGGCGTCGAGCTGCGTGCCGCTCAGGGCCGTCCCGTAGGTGATGGCGGCCGGCGTGGCCCAGTTGATGGTTGGCGTGGCCTGGTTGACGTTGACGGTCACCGATCCTGTGGCGGTGGTGTAGTCGGCAGTGCCGGTCGGTGCGAAGGTGACGCTCTCGGTCTGACCGTTGCCGGCGCCGAGCACCGTGCCCGCCGCGATGGTGTAGGCAAACGCGCCCGGAACGTTGGTCGGCTGTCCGCCGATCACAAAGCTGGCCGTGCCATTGAGCTGGGAGTTATCGAGGGTCGTGCCGTAGGTGATGTTTACGGCCGCGACGGTTAGAGTGGGCGCCGCCGGCGTGATCTGGCCTGGACCGGTGGCCGTGGTTGGAAGCGAGTAGTTGCTCGCCAACGTTCCCGACGCCGCCGTAAAGTCGCCGGAGACCAGATTGACCGTGATGGTATTGGCGACGGGCACGTCGGCGCTGTTATAGCTGCCGGACGCGGCGGTCACCGTGAAGCTGTCGTTTCCCGCCAGGCCGGAGATCTGATAATCGGCCGAGGTCAACGTGGCGGCCGTGGTGCCGTCGTAGGTTTTCGTCGGATCGTTGATGATACTCACGCTCAGCGCGGCGGGAGCGACGGTGCCACTCACGCTCACGTCTTGTTCGGCTGCCCCGCTGCTGGTGTCGGTGATCGTGCCTTGCACGCTGCCGGCGTTGACTAGCGCCGTGACGCGAACGTCGATGACCGTGGCCGGCAGCGTTCCGCTGGTGGGAACCAGGGTCAGCGAGCCCGACCAGTTAACGCCGTCGGTCGACAGCTCGACGCCCGCCGGCGCGGTGACCACAACATTATCGGTAAGTTGTATGCCGTTGACGGTGTAGGTCGAGGCGGTGCCCGGCGTGCCGTAGGTGCTCGTGCCCAGGTTCAAAGAGGTCTGGCTGACGTAGAGCAAGGGCGCGCTGGTGTTGGTGAGGTTGTAGGTCAGGGGTGTCGAAACGCCGCTGGCCGATGCGGTCACGGTGTAGCTGCCGGCGACGCCGTTCGAGGCGCCGGGCATGCTGATCTGGCCCGTGGAATCGAGCACGACCGATGACGCGCTCAAGTCGGCCCCCGCGCCGTTGCCATTGGCGTTGACGGTGAAAGTGACCACGCCGCCCGCGACGGGCTCAGAGTAAAAGAGGGTGTCTGCCTTGGCGGTGACCACGGCCACGAGCGGCGCAAGCGGCTGGTTCAGTCCGACGGTTTGCTGGTCGCCCGACACGTAGGTCAGCGTAAAGCCCTGCGACTCGAACGCGCCGATGTCCGGCGTTCCGACGCGCGGCTTGCCGCGCATATCCGTCGAGGGAATGCCGGTGCCGGACGTGCCGCCGTCGATTGCTGGACTGCCGGGCAGGAGAGGCACGGATTCGATGTTACCGCCGTAGTAGCCGAGGGGGCCGAGCAGCGGATTGGCGACGTCCACCTGGTTGCCGGCGACGCCGTTTTGCAAACCGCCCGCTCCGCCGAAGCCGATCAGGTTGTACGTGCCCGTCACGTCTCCGGCGATGTCGGAAGGGTTGCTGGCCGCGGTGTTGAGGGCCACGATCGTGTTGGTGAGCGAAAGCGTGCCGGCGTCGCTGTCGAGACCGCCGCCGGTTTGCGCGGCGGTGTTGCCGGTGACGGTGACGTTGGTGAGCGACGCGGTGCCGTCGTTGAACAAACCGCCGCCCGCCGTGGCGGAGTTGTCGGCGAGCGTTACGTTGACGAGCGTTGTCGTGGCGCCGGCGGCCGTGTAGACGCCGCCACCCTTGGTGGCCATATTGCCAACGAGTACGTCGTTGTCGAGTGTGAGCGTGCCACCCTCGTTGTCGATGGCGCCCCCGTTGGCGGCCGAACCGCCGGTCAAGATCAAGTTCTTGATGGTGACCGTTCCGCTCGTGATATCGAACACGCTCCCCTGGCCTTGGGCGTCGAGCGTTTCGGCGCCATTGGGGTCCGTCTCGCCCCCGATCGTCATACTGTGATTGACGACGAGCGGGCTATTGAGGTCGAACCAGCCGCCCTGGAAGGGAACGTTAATCGCCGGCGTGCCCGAGAGCGTGCCGGCGTAGGCGATCGCTTCGCGCAGCGTGTTCTGCAGGAAGAACGGATCGGAGTCGGCGGTGGTTGTGACGATCAAGCTTGCCGCGCGGATGGCGAAGACGGCGGGGGTGCTGTCGGCGTTGGTGTAATCTTGCGCGTCGCTGCCGTTCCAGTTGGCAGCCGTCCAGTGCGCGACGGCGGTGTAGGTTCCGGCGGCGCTCGGGGCGCCGGCCAGCGGCGTCTGGTCGCCGAGCTGCGCGGCGGTGGTGAAGCTGCCGCTGTAATACGTATACGTCAGGCTTCGGTCGCCGACCGCATCGGTCAGCGTAACGCCGCCGGCCCCGGACACCGTCATGCCGTTCACGCCGTGTGCGGCGCCGTCGTAAATGCCGCCCGCCCCGGTGATGGTCACCGTGGGCGTCATGGTGGTGAGCGTAAGCGTGGCGGCGCTCGTGGTCGCCTGGCTGGAACCGTTGCTGAACACCGCTTCGAATAGGTCGCCGTTGAGGCTGAAGGGCACGTCGTCGATCGTCAGCGTGGCGCTCATCACTCCCAGGGAGGCGCCGCCGGACGCGATGACCGCCGGCGTCGTGCTCGTGGCGCCGCTGAATTCGCTGTTGTCGCTGATAGCGGTGAAGGTCGTGCCGCCGTCGGTGCTGTACTTCCACTGCACGCTCGGATCGGGCGCGCCGTAAGCGCTGGCGGTAAAGGTCGCCTGCCCCCCTCCGCTCACGGTTTCGTCACTCGGCTGCGCCGTGATGGCCACCGCCTGCTGATTGACCGTGAAGCTCTGCTCGGCGGCAAAGGGCGACGTGTGATATGAATTGTCGATGGCCTCGACGCTCCAGTAATAGGTCAGGCCCGGCGTCAGCCCCTGCAGCGTATAACTGAGCGTGCGCAGCACCGTGCTGTCGGCGTTGACGTAGACGGGCGAGACGACGTCGTCGTCGCCGGGCGTCGTGCCGACGCGGAGCTTATAGACGAGCGCCTTGGCCGGCGTGGTGCCGCTTTGGGCCGGTGGTTGCCAGGAGAACGTGACCGACGTTCCGTTGACCTGCGACTGTAGGCTGGTCGGCACCGTGGGCGGCACATCGGCCGGCACAATGTTGGGGACGCCGAACACGCCCACGTCAGACTGCACGTTGGCAAGCGCGACACCCAGCCTGCCGTTGCCGAGATAGTCGCCGAACGCAGCCGACGACAGGCTCGGTGGCACATAGTAATAATTGAGTGTGCTTCCGCCGATTTCTGGCTGGAAAAAATCGGCGCCCGCCTGGCTGAACGTTCCGTCGCCGTTATTGCTGTACATTGTCGAGAAATCTGAATCGATCGAGACGAGCAGGTCGAGGTTGCCGTTGCCGTACACGTCGGCCCACGATCCGCTGTCGCCGCCGGCCAGTTGCTGGCTGATCGTGAACGTTCCATTACCGTTATTGTGCCAAAGTTGGCCGCTGCTGCGGGTGTTGAGATAGAGGTCGACGTGGCCGTCGTTGTCGTAGTCGCCCCAGGCCACGGAGAACGCGCCTTCGCCCGACGCGCCGGGCAGGGCCTTGCTGGTCACATTGGTGAACGTGCCATCGCCGTTGTTCTGCCACAGCTCGGTGAAGTTTTCCGGGACGAAGCTCTGCCCGTCCAGGTCGGTGCCGCTATAAGGGTTGTTGTCCCAGACCTCGCCGCTGCCGCTGATGAGCAGATCGAGCAAGCCATCGTTGTTGTAGTCGACAAACGAGACGCTGCCCGACATGAGGCCCGGAACGCCGACCGCGCCGGCGAAATCGCTCGCGAGGAGATGCTGGGCCTCGTCGTATTCGACAGTGCGCGTTGCCGACGTTCCGGGCAATAAAGCACCAACCGCCGCCTCGTATTGGGCCAGGTTGCCGTTGGGAGCAAAAAAGCCGCTCGGCAGCAGATCGGCGTTGAAGCCTCCTGACCAAGGATTGTTGGCCGTGGGGGGCAGGAAAGCGCTGGCGGTGACGTCGGTGAAGGTGCCGTTGGCATTCTGTTCCCACAACTGCGTGATCTCCGTCGCTCCGTCCTGTGCTGAGGAATCGGAGCCGGCCATGGCCCCCGCATAACCGACCCCGGTAATGAGCAGATCGAGCCGGCCGTCATTGTTGAAGTCGCCCCAGGCCGCCGAACCGCTCACGAGCTGGGCCAGGGCCTGGCCATTGTCGGGGAAAAGCTGCGCGGTCACGTTCGTAAACGGCTTGCGCGGGCCGTTGTTTCGCCACAGCTCGGTGACCGGGTTGCCGGACGCGTCGGCGCCGCTGATGAGCAGGTCGGGCAGACCGTCGTTGTTGTAGTCTCCCCAGGCGAAGGCCGAGGACGACAACCCCCCGCCGACTCCCTGTCCCCCCGGCAGGCCGCCCGGGAATAGTTGCGCCGTGACGTTGGTGAACGTTCCATCGCCGTTGTTCTGCCAAACCGCGGTCCCGTCGTTGCCGACAAACAGGTCGAGCTTGCCGTCGCCGTTGACATCCAACCATTGCAAAGTGGGGCCGGCTAGAGCACCGCCGCCGATGCCGGTGCTCGTGCGCTGAAGGAATGGCAGGTCCCAGTGATATTGAACTTGAACAAGTCCGGCCGCGCTGACCCCGTTGACCGGGGTCAAAGAGGCCGTTAGAAACTGCCCGCCGGCCAAATGTATCCACTCCTCGATTGAGAACTCATCGGGGGCGCCATAGCTGTAGCTGCCGCCGTAGCTTAGGTCTTGCTGCGGGCGCAACACCAGGTTGTTGTCGGGCACGGTCGGAGTGCCGTCGCTGAGCTCCTCGGGCAGCCAGGTGATGCCCCCGCTGACAAGGAAGTTGAAAGTCAACGACGCCACATGCGCTGTGGCATTGTCGCTGTAACCGGTGGCGGGATCATAATAAAGTGGAAGTCGAAGGGCGGCAAGCACTCCGGCTTCAGTCGTATCCAAGCTATATATAGGGAGCGCTTGGTAGGGAATTATGAATCCGTTATCGTAGGAGGATTCGATCCCGACGCCGTTGTTCGCCCATAACTGAACAGTCGGCCCGCCGGGGCCCTCTCCGGTCAGCAGCAAATCGGCGCGAGCGTTCAGGCCGCGATCGCCTTCGGCGTCGCCCACGGCGAAGGCGGCGGACGAAACGTCGGCGCTGGCACGGCCGAAGGCCACGGCGGTGGCGTTACTGAAAGTGCCGGTGAACGGGTTGTTGAACCACAACTGCGTAATGGGGGCGTTATTGTTCGTGGCGTCTTCTCCGCCGATCACGAAGCTGTCGAACCGCGTGGCGTCGAAGTCGCCCCAGGCCACCGTTGGATCGGCGATTTCGAGATCGCTCAGCCCAGGCGCCGCCGTGTCGGTGATGTCTTGCCAACTGTCCACGGCGCCGTAGCTGCCGGCAGACAACTCCCCTTTGAAGAGACGCGTCTCCCATTGGCCCGCGGCGTTTTGTCCCGAGATCAGCAGCGTGGGCTGGCTGTCGGAGAACGCATAGTAAGTGAAGGCCGCCGACGAATAGCCAAGCTGCGGCAGGGTGGCCGCGGCGGTGGTGTCGAGGTGGAAGGTGCCGTCGGCGTTGTTCCGCCAGACCTGGGTGACGGGCGTGCCGTCGGCCTCGTTGCCGGTGAGCACGAAACCGAAGTAGCCGTTGTCGTCGAGATCGGCCCACGACGCCGAGCCGTGATCGACCTGCGCGATGCCCGCGGGGAAGGCGGCCTGGGTATCGTTGTAAAAGCCGCCCCGCCCGTCGTTCAACCAGAGCTGGGTGACGGGCGCGCCGTCGGTCTGGCCTAAATCGGCGGTCTGGCCGGAGAGCAGAATATCTCGCCGCCCGTCGCTGTTGATCATGCCCCAGGTTACGGAGGAGTAACCGACGCCGGGGACGTCGGGCATGGCGATCTGCGTGACGTCGTCGAAGGCGCCGGGATTGCTCGCGCCTTCGTTGTGCAGCAGGTAGGTGTGCGGCGCGCCCGAGGCGTCGAATCCGGTGATCACCAGGTCGAGATAACCGTCGTTGTCGTAGTCGCCGAAGGCGACGGAGCCGTCATAGAGGCCGACCACCGACGCCGGCAGCGACGGACGTTGTTGAGTTGTGCCGGTTGTTGCTATGGGAGCTTGCTGGAAGATGTCGTTCCCTTGGTTGATCCAAAGCTCGGTAATGGGCGTGCCGTTGGCGTCCTTGCCAGTGACGATTACGTCGAGCTTGCCGTCGTTGTTGACGTCGCCGAAGGCCATGGCGCCGTCGGTGACGGCCGGCAGGCCGGTTTGAGCGCTGGTGTGCAACGTCATGGCATACATGGCGTTCTTCTGCGGATCGGTGCCCTGATAGGCGCCGATGTCGGTAACGCCGTCGAGCCGCGGATTTCCGCGTTGGTCCGTTTTGGGCAGCGAGAACGGCGCTGGCGGTGAAACGTCGCCAGCACCGATGGCGGGGCTTCCGGCGAGAAGCGCCATCGTCTGGGTCGGTCCGCCGTTATCGGCCAATGGTCCAAGACCGATGGCGCTGCTGCTGTCGGTGCCCAAAACAATGGTAGGGACGGGGCCGCTAGTCGTGAATCCGCTTGCGTCGCCCACGACGCCGATCAAGTCGGCGTCGGTCGCGGCATAGGCGCCGGCCACGTCTGGGTCGCTGCCGGTGGCCGCGTTGCCGGCGAGGATGGTATTGGCGACGTTCGCGGTGGCGCCCGACAAATTGTCGATGCCGCCGCCCTGCGTAGCCGGGTTGCCCGACAACGTGCTATAGGTGACCGTCGTTGTGCCGGCGTTGTAGATAGCGCCCCCCAAGCTGCCGGAGTTTCCAGTAAACGTGCTGTCGATCACCGATAGCGAGCCGCCGGTATTGTCAAAGATGCCGCCCGCGTCGCCCGTGGCCGAATTGCCCACAATGGTACTGGCGGTGACGGCGGCCGCGGCGCCGGAATCGTTATCAATGCCGCCGCCGTGCTCGGTGGCGGAATTGTTGGAGACGGTGCTATCGGTCAGTGTCAGCGTAGCGCCGGACTCATTGAATATGCCGCCGCCCGCGGCCGCCGAGTTCCCCGAAATCGTCGTGGTGGTCACGGCCAGGCTGCCATAATTGTCGATTCCGCCGCCGAGGTCGGCCGGGTAGCCGCCTTGGGCGTCGCCTCCAGTGACGGTCAGATCCGACACGGAAATGTCGACCGGATTGTTGTTGGCGTCCGTGGCCTCGATCTGAAACACGCGAGCGCCGCCGCTGGTGGTTTGGTCGATGGTTAGCGAACTGGCGCCGAGGCCTTGAATAGTCAGGTCCTTATTGATCTCAATTTGGCCTTGCGTGAGGTCGATCTGCGTGATGCCGGAATCGAACTGGATGGTGTCGCCCGAGGCGGCGGCGGCGATGACGGAGCGGAGCGTGCCGGCGCCGCCGTCGTCCAGATTGCTGGTCACCATATCGACGGCCAGCAAGCGGCGTTCTTCCAGCGGCTCGATGCGCAACCCTCGACGGACATCCACCCAAGAATCGCGCGCGAGCGCGCTTTTGGCGAACAGTGACGAACGGCGGTGCTGACGCGCCTTACGCTTACGATCCGAACGGTGGAGTGACATGGTGCTGACCTTTCGAAATGGGGTCTGGGACGTCGGCGGCGAGGTGCTCTCTGTCGTATCTTCCGCAGGTCACTCCGGCAATTTCCGGGAGTTTCCAGGGGCGGGCATCATTGGCCGTAGGAATCGGGCGAGAGGCCGAGTAGCTCGATGATCTGCCGCTGCACGGGCGTCAGTTCCGTCACCAGCACTTGCGGCTCGCCGTCGCCAATCTGCAGGACGTGCCGCATGATTTACAGGTACAGTTTCGCGAAGATGTCCATCACCCCTGGAAGCATCCGGCGCGATTTTTTTCAAAGCGGCGGCGCCATCATTGGAACCACGAAGGGAACAAAGAGCACGAAGAACGGGCGGCAATGCCTTTGTGCTCTTCGTGCTCGGGAGCGCAAGTTTTGATGTGGCGCTTATTGACCCCATCCGCCTTGCGTCTCGGCGCGCCGGGAGTGAATAAGATGGTGAGCTAGCTAAGCAGCGGTTCGAAAACCGTCCAGCAAACCGCGTTCGCCCCGTTCTCCCGCTGTCATGCGCCGTGTCAGCCGTTAAAATAAACGCTCGCCGTCAGAACCGACGTTTTCGTTTCATGCCCGCCGACACTCTTAAAATGCTCCGCATCGACACCGCGCGCGACGACTTTCGCGCGGCACTGGCCGGCCTGCGCGAGCGGCTCAGCCCGCGCGGCGACGTGGTCAGCGAGGCCAGCCGGCGGAAAACCGTCGAGGTGTTTGGCCAGCCGCTCTCGCCGTCGCAGGTGGTGGAGCGGATTTGCGCCGACGTGCGTCGCGACGGGCTGGCGGCCGTGCTCCACTATTCCGCCCTCATCGACAACGCCGAGCTGACCGTCGAAACAGTCCGCGTGCCGGAGGCCGAGCTTCGGGCGGCCCACGCGGCTGCCGATGCCGAATTCCTCGCGGCGGTGCGGCGAATTCGGCGGAACGTTCTCGATTTTCAGTGCGCCATCCTGCACCGCGACGTTCGGCTCGAACGCCCGCACGGTGGCTATCTGTGCCAGCGGTACATGCCGCTTCGGCGTGTGGGTATTTGCGTGCCCGGCGGCGCCGCGGCCTATCCTTCGACCGTGCTGATGACGGCGGTGCCGGCTCAAGCGGCGGGCGTGCCGGAGATCGCCATCGTGGCGCCGCCCACGCGGTTTGGCTCTTATAACCGCGAACTGCTGGCTACCTGCCATGAGCTTGGCATCCACGAGGTCTACCGGCTGGGCGGCGCGCAGGCGATCGCGGCCCTGGCGTACGGCGTCGCGGGCCTGCCGCGGGTCGACAAGATCGTGGGGCCGGGCAACCTGTTCGTCGCCCTGGCGAAGAAGCTCGTCTACGGCGAGGTCGACATCGACTCCATCGCGGGGCCGAGCGAGGTCGTGGTGATTGCCGACGAGACGACCCGCGCCGACTATACCGCCGCCGATTTGATCGCCCAGGCCGAGCACGCGCCTGGTGCCAGCATTCTCATCACTTGGAGCAGCGAGGTGCTGGAAGCGACGGCCGCCGAATTGACGCGGCAGCTTGCCGGCCTGGAACGAGGCGGCTTGGCGCGGCAGTGTCTCGACGACTTCGGCGCCCTGATTCTCTGCCGCGATGCCGATGAAGCCTGCGCCTTGGCCGACGAGATTGCTCCCGAACACCTTCATCTGGCCACGGATCGGGCCGAAGATTTGCTGCCGAGAATCGCTCATGCCGGGGCGGCCTTCCTGGGCAACTACAGCCCGGTGGCCGTGGGCGACTACGTGGCGGGGCCGTCGCACGTGTTGCCCACGGGCGGCACCGCGCGCTGGGCCAGCGGACTGTCGGCCAACGACTTCCTCCGCCGGACGAGCGTGATTCACTCGACGGCCGCCGGGCTGGCCGCCTTGGCTCCCGACGTGCGGACCTTGGCCAACGCCGAAGGTCTGACAGCGCATGCGGCCAGCGTCGAAATCAGAGTACAGACGGAGGGTTCAGGGTTCAGGGTTCAGGCAGAGGGTTCAGGGTTCAGGGTTCAGGGTTCAGGATAAGGAGTCCTCGATGGCAATGGCTGGTTGTCCATAAACGTGGCCCAAACCCGAACAAGGCTCCGCCCGGATCTGAATCCCGTCTCCCGAACCCCGAACCCCGAACCCTCTCTCATGTCTTACTTCCGTCCCGCCATCGACGCCATGACCGGCTATGTGCCGGGCGAACAGCCGCAAGCCGGCAAGTTCATCAAGCTCAACACCAACGAGAATCCCTATCCCGCCTCGCCGGCCGTGAAACGCGCCGTCGAGGCCGTGCTGGAGCGCGGACTCCATCGCTATCCCGACCCCCTGGCCACCGCCTTTCGGCGTCGGGCAGCCGAACTGTTCGATGTCGGCCCCGATTGGATCTTGTGCGGCAACGGCAGCGACGAGATTCTGACCATCGTCACGCGGGCCTTCGTCGGCGAGGGACAGCTTCTGCGCCTGCCGTATCCCAGTTATGTACTTTATAAGTCGCTGGCGCAGATTCAGGGTGCCCGTAGCGAGGAAATCGTGTTTGCCGCCGATTGGTCGCTGACCGACGACTTCGCGGCCCCGGCCGACGACTTGCGGCTGGCCTTCTTGCCCAACCCGAACAGCCCGTCGGGCACGCTGGTGCCGCCGCAACGCGTGCTGGAAATCGCAGAACGGCTCCCTTGCCCGCTCTTGGTCGACGAGGCCTACGTCGATTTCGCCGACACGAATTGCCTGTCGCTGGTGAAACAGAGCGACAAGATCCTGGTGTCGCGATCGTTGAGCAAATCGTACGCTTTGGCCGGGCTGCGGTTCGGCTTTCTGGTGGCGCAGCCGCGGATCATCGAGGGGCTGATCAAGGTGAAAGATTCGTACAACTGCGACGCCTTGAGCATTGCCGCGGCGACGGCGGCCATCGACGATCAGTCCTGGCTGGCCGGCAACCGGGCCAAGGTGCTGGCCACGCGCGAGCGCTTGACCGCCGACATGCGCGAGCTGGGCTTTGAGCCGGTGGCCTCGCAGGCCAACTTTGTCTGGTGTCCGCATCCGGCGGTCGCCGTGAAACCGCTGTACGAGCAGCTCAAAGCCAACCGCGTGCTGGTGCGTTACATGGATTACGCCGGCTGGGGAGACGGCTTGCGGATCAGCGTGGGCAGCGACGACCAGATCGACGCCTGCCTGAGCCTGTTGCGGGCAATCGCGATCTAAAGCGCTTGTGTTCACAAGTGGCCAACTATCCGAACTTCGAGCATCTGGAAACGGACGCGGAAAAGAACAAGAAACAGTAGCACGATCTAGCAAGGAAATGAGTCAGGGGGAAGGTCAGCGCGGCGCGTCTCCGTAAAATCGCCTGCCAAATTGGCAGTCACCGTCGAAAATTTCTCGCGCGCAAGCGTTGGCGTGGTCGTTCGCTCGTGCCAGCCACACGCCATAGCCAAGGCGTACGGCGTCGTGTGCCCAACGCCTTTCGGCATCAACGAACGAACGACTCGCCCACCAGCCGACGAGTCCGTCGTGACGCGGCGGAAACGATGCCGCCGCCGCATCGTGGTCGAATCTCTCGATGTTTCAATCCGCCGCCGCGCCATGACGCGGCGGAAACAGAGCTATCTGGACGACCAGCGTACTATTCTTACGTTTCAATCCGCCGCCGCGCCGTGACGCGGCGGAAACGCCCGGTTCAAATTCCCGCTGTCCGCATGCCCGGAGTTTCAATCCGCCGCCGCGCCGTGACGCGGCGGAAACTCTGCCCCACTAACTCTCGACGTCGCAACGGCGGACGCGCGCGTTTCCGCGAACCACCCACCCGACCGCCATTACGACGCCATCCAAATACCATCCATACATGATAAACGCTTTGTCGCCAACAGGTTGTGCTGCCCGCGAACATCCCGGCGTTCCCGCACGCGCTGCCGGTTCGCGGAAGCCCCTAAACCACCAGCGGGCCGTCGTAGTCGATGCGCCGGTCCTTGCCATGACTCTCCACCACCTCGTGAAAGTTGCCGACCAGGCGATACAATCGCAAACTGTCTTCCGCCGGGTCGATCTCGTCCAGCAACCGGCTGCGCAACCGCACGAACTCGGTGTCGCCGACGCTGCACTCGAAGACCGAGTATTGTACCCGCTGCCCGAAGTCGAGACAGACGCGGGCCACTCGCCGCAGCCGACGGCGGCCCTCCGGGGTGGTCGTTTGCACGTCGTAAGTCACCAACACGTTCATTTCGTTTCAACCCGCCACTGCGTCATGAGGCGACGGAAATGTCCTTTCCACTATTTCAGTACCAACGCGGGATAATCGTCCAGGTCGCCACGCAGCGTGCGGGCCAACAGCCGGGCCTGCAAGTGCGGCAGCAGACCCACGGGCACCACCTCACCCAACAACGGATGCATCACCTCTTCGCGCTTCCGTTCCTGATAGGCCACCAACAGGGCCCGGCGGGTCTTGTCGTCCATCTGGACGCCGCCGGCCGCGTCGGTCGAAAAGCCGCCCGCTTGCACCTGCCGCCGATTGACGAGCGTCAGCACCAACCGGTCGGCCACCAGCGTGCGAAACTCTTCCATCAGGTCCAAGGCCAACGACGGGCGGCCCGGCCGGTCGACGTGCAGATAGCCGACCGCCGGGTCGAGGCCGACGCACTCCAACGCCGAATGACAGTCGTGCCGCACCAAGGCGTACACAAACGACAGCAGAGCGTTGATCGGATCGCGCGGCGGCCGGCGGCTGCGACTGGTGAGCGCAAACGTCTCGCGCTCGTGCCGCACCATTCGCGAGAAGGCCCCGAAGTAGGTCCGCGCCGTCTCCCCCTCGATACCGCGCGCCGCGTCAAGATCGGCCACGGCCGGCAGACCCGCCAGCACGGCGGCCAGGTGCGCCGCCGCGGTCCGCAATGCCGCCGCGTCGTCTTCGCCGGCGTCGTCACGCGCTGCCCGGAGGAGCGTATTCCGCGCGTTCTGGATCTTGGCGGCGATCATCGGCCGCGCCAGTCGCAGCCGGGCAAGTGGATCGTCGGCCAACCGATACTGCCGCCGACGCAACAGCACGTTGCCGTGAATCGGCGGCTCGACCCGCGCCAGAAACCGGCCCTGTTCCGACAAGAACGAGAACCCCAGCCGATGCTCGCCGCACGTCGCCAGCACGGCCGGACTGACCATGACGCGACCAAAGCAGACGACGCCTTCCAGGTGGTGCAGCGGCACCGTGAGCCGCACCTTGCCGTCGATCTTGACCCGCAGCGTCTGATGGTCGCGGGTCAGGTAAGCCCCTTGCGTGGTGATGAAGAGGGTGTTGGCGTGGGCTCGCATGGTGAGAGGGTTCAGGGTTCAGGGTTCGGGGGTTCTGGATGAGGGATCGCGGATGAGGTGACATTCTCAGGTGAAGGGATTGACGATGGTCACACCGTCGTAATCGGCGCCGTGCTGCATGTCTTCGCTGTAGAGGCGCGTGACGCCGGCCTCGTGACAGGCGGCGATCAGCAGGCTGTCCCAGTGAGATAGGGAGTAGCGTTCGTACAGATTGAAACCGCGCTCAAAAATGCGAACGGTGGGCAACTGCACTGAGAACAATTGCAGCACTTCTTGAAACCTGGTTTTGACTTCTTCGGCGGTTAGTCTTCCTCGTCCTTCCGCCTTACGCAAGAAGGCAAGAAACTCGACGGCCACCTGCCACAACAGGACAGATTCAGGTGGCTTTGCGACTAAGTCGAACAATAGCTGTCGCGCCTTGGCCTGTTTACCTGGGTCCGCTGGATCGAAGGCATAGGCGAAAATATTGGTGTCAATCGCGTTCATACAATTCGTCTCGCGAGAACTTGCCGGCGAGACCGACGAGTGGTTTTTCATCGATTAGCCGCTGCAGCCGCTCCCACGCCGCCAGACTCCGATTAGGCGACTCGACGGGCTCGATCGTCAGCTTCACCCGTGTTTGATCGGGGAATGGAAGGACGACGTCCGGTTTCAAGACTCCGCCTTCAATGGTAGCCGTTAGCTCTGTTTTCACGAATACTGGTCCTTTCTGGAATGCATTTCTCGTATTGTACTCCGTCCCGGGGGCATATTCGATTCCCACCACGCACTACCCGCTACGCACTATCCATTCGCCACTGACCATTCAACGCTCATCCCTCATCTTTCGTTCCGATCGCAAACAGCCCGCGCTGGTATCGGGCCGCGCGCACTCGCTCGCCGAGCATTTCGGGCATGCACAACTCGTGGAGCGAGCAGCCGCGGCAGCGGGGCTTGTGTACGGGCGGGGGCGTTTCGCCGGAAGCAAACAGCTCGTGCAGCCGCCGCGCGGCGGCTTCGGTGCGGGCACGCAGGCGCTCGTCGAACAGGATCTCGCGTCGCCGTCGCGACTTGACGTGAAAAACCGCGCCGGCCGGCACGCTCACGCCCAGCATCTCTTCCAGGCACAGCGCCTGGGCGCAGAGCTGCACGTCGTCGTTATCCCAGCGGCGCCGCTTGCCGCGCTTGTATTCGACCGGGTACGGTACTCCCTCTCCCTCCGGGAGAGGGCTGGGGTGAGGGGGGCGTGAATCGGCCGCCGCGCGAAACTCGACGAGATCGGCGATGCCGACCAGCCGCAGTCGTTCGCTGCGGACCCACAGTCCGCGGATGACGCGCCCGCGGCCGCCGAGTTCTTCCTCCGACGGGCCGGCATGCACTTTCTTGTGGGCGGTCGTTCCTTCCAGCGTGAAGCGGTTTTCGACCCAAACCTGTTCCACGCGGTGCATCGCGCACCGCCGCTCGCAGAACAGCAGGTCGTTCAGGGCCAGGATCGGCTGATAGTCGTCTTGGTCCACGGCCGCACCTATGTTGGTTGCGTCGCCGCGACGCCGTCGGCAGACTGTGCATCACCTTTTTTTGGGATCTCCCACACGATGGCTTTCGCTGTCACGAGTGGTTTCACCGCGCCGTTTTCTTGAACTTGGCGCAGGGTTCCGCTCGGTGCCTTGCCCCAATAGTCCTTGAGTGATTGCGGAAACTCGCGATCTTCGCTTGCCGGCGTTCGCTCGACTTGAACCGTCCGGTTTTCCAGCGCGATCGCCCAGCTTGGCGCCTTGTCGCTTCAATGGGTCCACGGTCGGATAACCGTGGTTATGGCGCCGCTTGGGTCAGGCTGATCGTAGCAAATGAAATGAGTAAGGGCCAAGGTCGGCGCGGTGCGTTTCCGTAAAGTCGCCTGCCAAATTGGCAGTCGCCGTCGAAAATTTTTCGCGCGCAAGCGTAGGCGTGGGGCGTGTAGTGCTCAACGCCTTTCGGCATCAACGAACGAACGACGAGTCGGTATTGATCGCATTTTGGTACAAGATCGCGTGCTCAACGCCTTTCGGCATCAACGAACGAACGACTTCGCCCCAGCCCTCCGGCGCGTCGGCCGAAAGATGTTGTGCTCAACGCCTTTCGGCATCAACGAACGAACGACGGCAGCCATCGCAAAGCGATGGTGCCCAACATGTTAACCAATGCGTTTTCATGCACCCGGCCCACAGCCGACTTCGCTGTGTACCCAATGCGCACCATTGCATCGTATTGGCGAGGCCTCGCTACCGCGTTTCTCCTTACCATAACACAACTTGCCAATTGTTTTGACATAGGCTCATGCACCAGTCGGACCCGCGCATCTCCGAAACGAGCTGCCGTACATTCACTTTGCGACGAAAACACCAGTTCTTCGTTCAACCACCGGCACATGCGTGATTCTCCTTTTCCGTCTACGCGAGCCGAAAACTGGGCGGCGGCTCCGCCCAACTCGCCTGATCGCCCGTCGAATGCTCCGGCACCTTCGCCGCACAGCCATCGCACAAAGGAATGATCAGCAGGTCATCTTCCTCGCCCATGATTTTGTTCAACTCCCAGTGCAGCTTCTCCAGCGTCTCGCGGTCGAGCCGGCAGCGGAAAACGCTGTATTGAACGCGGCCCCCATAGCCCTCCAGCTTTTTCGCCACGCGGCGCAGCCGCTTCGGGTCGCGAACGTCGTAACTCACCAGGTGCCAGTGTTTTTGGGCCATGCACGTGACTCTTTTGGTCGACCGTTTGTCTTCGTCTCCGCCACGGAGTGTCGCTGCTACTTAGCGGACCCGCATCCGAGCAAACAGCCCCGGACATCCGCTCCACTCTTTTTCCAACAGCCGCAGCTCCAACTCGATCATCCGCGCGTATGTCAGCGCTTGCCCGGTGTGGGGATGCTTGTGAGATTCTTCAAGTCGCTCCTCGAAGAGCTTGATCGCGGTCTTTCGCCCCTCGTCCGAGAGCCAGACCTGGCCGGGCGAAATCGCGAAGTCGCGGTCCACGCTCCATTGCAGCCGGTTGACGCTGCCGATCAGCGGTATCTCCCAGAGGATCGTGCGGAACAGTTCCATCACGTCGAGCACCAGCGGCGGCGCCGCGGTCCGCGGCCGATGATAGAAGCTCAGCGCCGGCTCCAGCCCCACCGCCACGGCCGAGCGATGCACCGCCGTTTGCAGCATGGCATAGCCAAAACTCAGCAGCGCGTTGAAGCGGTCGCGCGGCGGATGCTTCGATCTGCCCGCCGGCCGCATTTCCGCCGGAACCTGCGGCGACAGCAGCGAGGGAAGGGCCGCAAAGTAGGCTTTGGCCGCCATCCCCAGCAGCGATTCTTCAGAGCCGGCCGTGTTGACCTTGCGCAGCGACTCGCGAATGCGCTCCAAATGCGGCAGGCAGGCGCCGCGCACCGGCCCGTCGCCCCGCGATGCTCGCAGCAGGTAGCGAAGCTGCGTTTCGACCTTGGCGTGGACCAGCCGCCGGGCAAGACGCAGCCGCGTGGCGCCGTCGGTCAGGCCGGCATATTGGCGAATGCGCTGCTGCACTCGGCCGGGCTGCCCGGTGGTGCCGGCGGCGAACTTCCCGCCCATCGTCATCCACTGCACGGCCACGCCGCGGCTGGCGCAGAGATGGATCGCCTGCGTGGTCACCTGCCCGAAACCGTGAATCACCAAGGCGTCGATCTCCTCGATCGGCACGCGCTGCGTCACCTTTTCACGGGCTTCGTTCTCGCTGGTCACGACGAGCGTTTCGCCGCTACGGCCGACGCGGGCCTTGGGTGACACCACGTGCAGCGTCTGCCGCTCGCGGTTCGACGGGAACAGCGTCGGAACATGCCTCGCTCCCTCTCCCTCCGGGAGAGGGCCGGGGTGAGGGCGGTTCGCGTCTGGTTCGGCCTCCTCATCGCCGAGGTGCTCGTGAGCCGCCAGCCTTTCCTCTTCGGGCAGACAGACCGGCGCCAACGAGCAGCGGACGCAGAGGTTTTCATTTTCGGCGACCGGCGGCCGGGCAACCGTCTGACGCAGCTCGCGGGCACGCTCAATCGCGCGGCGCAGATCGTCCTTGGCCGCGTCGTCGATTTCGATGAAGGCGGTCACATTGTCGGCATGGTAGCGGACCCGCGCCTGCGTCACCGTTTCGCCGAGCGCTTCTTCCAAGAGCACGGCGTAGGCGACGGCCTGAATGCGATCGCTGGGCCAGGCCAGCACTTCCTTGGCCGGTCCGCGATGGCAGCGGCCGCGTTTATGTTCGTAGGCCACCCAGCGGCCATCACGTCGGCGGACGGCATCGACCTTGCCCACCAGGCCCCACGTTTCGCTCGCGACCTCCAAGCTGCGGTGTTCCGGCGCTTCGTCGTCGAGCGGCACGACGTCATCGTGCAGCCGCCGGCCGGCGTAGACCAGGGCGGTTGGATTTTGGATACCCTCGACCTCGGTGAAATAGAAAAGTCGCTCGCAATAGAGCAGATCGTGCAGCGAAATGACGCGTAGCGGCGCCTCAAGATCGACCGACATTAGTTCTTTCCACGACGGCTGGGCTTCCGTGCGGGTGTGGCCGGAGTTTCCATCGCTGGCGGCGTAATAGTCGTCCATGCTAATTGCGGCGGCTCACCAATGCAAGCTTCTGACTGCGGGGCATACAATGCCGAAGCCGTGCGTGACAAGTCGGCGCGATCGATCAGCGTGGTAAGCCGAGTCGTGCGGCCGCGCGGGCCAGAACCCGGATCCGCGATGACACGCTCGTACCATCGCACTGGGCCAGGTTCGGGCAGCGTTTCAATGCGGTCAATGAGGAAGGCATTATCACCGATGAATGGAACGCCATAGCGTCGTTCAGAAAAATCACCGGCGATCCCGCGAACCACGCGGTGCGTCAGATCGTCGTCGGCGCGTAAGGCGATCACCGCGCGAAACCCAGAAAGATACTCGCGACGGACGGGCGCGATGTTGTATTTATTCCCCTTTGTAGATTCAGCCCTCGCAGCGCCAGACGTGCCGACCGGATAGTTGTGCAACTGCTGAAAGACGGTCTGCACGCGCGGAAAGAGGACGTCCACGGCGATAGGCACTTTCGTGCGACCTCGCAACATGTATTCAGGCACGCCAACCGCGATTTCCATCGCCGGCAACCCTGGTCGCGTGAGACTTGCTGGCACTTTGCCGCCGTGGCCCGGCTCGTCCTCGCGCAAACGCGAGTCGATTCCCGCCAAGTTCAAAACGAGGCCATAGGCGGCCGATGGCGTAATAAAGGTCGCTGTCGGCCGGTACCAGCCCGCGGTGAACGTGCGGAAGACCGCGAATGGCGCCTCGACGTACAGGACAAGCATCACGCTCCTCCCAAGAATCGGTCGGCTACCGTTGCCAGCAAGCGGCGCGGATCGCGGTCGACGGTTACTCCCCGTTCAGTTAAGCGCTCGATGTGCCCCTTTACTGCAGCGCCGTCTTCTTCTGCTTGATTTTCTGGCCGCTGCTTTTTCGCTTGCTCTTTTTTCATCTGTTCGTCAACGGTCTCCATGTCCTTAATGACCTTTCCGCCGATGAAGAATTCGTTGCCAGGATAATCGGGCGGATCGCGGAGGATGCCATCAATCACCTCGGGAAACTCTCCCTTCGAATTGAATCCGTAAGTCTGATAGCCGGCGACGAGTTGTTTCGTGAGCCGCACGACGATGCTGGCGGGGGCCATCTCGAAGTAGCTTCGCGCGTGATTCCCGGCAACGCCGTTCAGTTCGCCGATTGCTTGAAGGAGGTTGCGAGTCCAGTCCGACTTCGATTTGCAGTCCAGGAGATTGAGCGCGAAAGGATACTGGAACGCCGAGACCACGGTCTCACGGTGGAGCAATGCAGACGTCGCCGCGTTTTTGTAAGCGCTTCCTTCTGCTGCGAGCGGTGATTGCGTGAACACGGCGTTATGCCGGTAGGGCTCGAGCGCCTTGGCGAGATTCATGCGGAGGACCGAATCCCGTTTGAACGTGAAATCCTCAGCGGCTTTCTTGCCTCGGCTTTCTTCGATCTCCTTTAGGTATTTCTTGCGGTCGGCACTGCCTGCCGCAACAAGGTAGCCAAAGAAAAAATCGTCGGCGTACTTGCCGGGGTCGGGTAGGTCAGCGAATTTGACCGCGAGTTGCTCCTCGTCGTGCAAGCGTTGGCGATTGCACGGTAGCCCATACTTGGCAAGCGTTTCGCGAAGCGCATTCCGCATGCTCTCCGGCGAAAAGATAGGGTAGTCAAAGCGGCCATCGGTCACCTTTTGGATGACAGTCCGGTTAAGTTCCGATTCCCCGCGGTAATTGGCCGAAGGGGCCGGGTATGTTAGTACGGTGGCGAATAAATTCATTGCTTAGCCTCACGAGGTTGCAGGGGAGTCCAAGAATTGGCGGAGAGCGCCATGAGAGTTAGAGTTTTGACTTTGTCGGTACCGTTGAACAGCGCCGCCGCGATTCGCTCGAACAGCTTACCGCCCATGTAGTGCCCAACGCGGAAGAATGTGCCGCTGAAGTGCTCGACGAACGCTTGGTCGTGCCTGGAACGAAACTCCAAAAACAGCCGCTCGGCGAGTTTCTGACGCGCGTCTACCGCATCGGCGAGGTTCTTCGCTTCCACAGGGTTTGCAGGAGACCGTCGCTCCTTGCGAAATTTGTGGAAGTCAAAGCCGATGTCTCTCTTCAAACGCTCATCAAGATAGCGGCGGGTAAACCGGTTTATTGCCGAAGCGAGTACATCATCATCGCTTGGCGGATCAGTCACGTCGTTTTCAGTCGGCATAGCTTGGATCACCTCCAGGATCTTTTTCCGGGCGTCTACCCAGAACCACGAAAATGTTGGGGAACTTTTGGTCGGGATGAAAAAAGGGTGCGGCCATTCGTCGAAAACATCAGCGAAAGGGTCAAACCATGGCCGATCATCGAGCAAAGCGGCCAGCAAGGCGCGACGAAAGAACGGATTCGCAAAACGAGGCTTTCCATCCGGCCGCCCGGCAATCTCGCAGTAGTCTTCGGCGAGGTGTGGGCGTGGCTCGACTCTACCCGTCGCAAGGAACTTAACGTTGTTGCCTTCCTTCGCGACGTGGAAGTAATCAACAGCGCTTATAGCCGGTCCAACTTCGCTTTCCACGATGTGCGGCGGAATTAGGCGTGCAAGATGCTCGATGAATGACAATCCGCCCTCAGCGGGAAGGTCAACGATGCTCTCTGTCGGCCTCATTCCCGCGAGCTTTGTGCTCAGGCCCGCGAGTAATCGCGGGTAGTCGCGAAGAAACTCTCGCAAGTCGGCGACTTCTGGCAACGCAACCGCAAAATGGGGCGATCGGTCTTTTTTTCCACGCCTGCCAAGGTAGGTGCCGCCATCGCGATCGACAAATCGCGGAACGAATATAAGGATACTTAGAGGCCAAAAGTGAAGGAGGAGATTCTGCTCGATCTGGCCAATGAGGGGGATCGCCTCCGCGTTTCGCTCCATTGCGCCGAGCAGCAGTGCCCCTGAAAGCTTGCCGACCGCGTGGGTTCCTCGTGCATTGGCGGCTGCATACTTCAGCAAGTCGTCCCACGAGCTCCCGTCACCCCTTCCGGACTCGGCCGCTTCAGCTTCATCGTCGGTGTCGCCATCGGCGACTGCAATGACGTCGGCCAGTGCATGTTTTGCGGCAGCGCGCTTGATAAACGGCGCCTTCTTCTTGCTGTCACGAATAACCTGCCAGATCAAGTCGCGCCAGAGCCTTACCCAATCCGCGCTGGGAAGGTAATGGCGAAGAGTAGCGAGCGATGGCGTGAGCTCAAGATAGACGTACCCCTCTACGGTCGTCTGATTCCCTTTTTTATCCGTCTTGATGAACGCCGCGCGTCGTAGCGGAGGAACCAGCCGCTTTTGAGCGCCTTTCCCTTTCGTAAACGGCTTTTCACGCGGCGGTCCTTCGATGAGTTCGGCGTCGTAAATGTCATCAAACAATGCAGCAGTCGTTTCACGCGTGAACTCGACATGCACGATGGTTCGAGGGCATTGGTCGTCCCAACGATAGCTGGGCGATGGCTTCCCTCGATTCCGAAGAGACTCAATCTCCAAGAGTAACCCAGCGAGACCGGCCTTGTGCTGCGCCGTCGGCAAGCTCATCAAATCGTAGGTGACGGTTACGGCAGTTGGTTTTGCTGCGGTCTTGGTCGACTTTGCCATCAGCACTGCCCCCATTGATCGAGCGTCGAACCGTAGAAGCCGATGGCCGGATGGTAGTGCCCAGCCTCGGCGATCCCTAAGTACGGCGGCAACTGCTTGTGTTCAGGATGCATTTCGTTATCGCGGCAACGGGCCAGCCGTATCGGAACTGGCAAGATGAAGCCCGGTTTGTCCTTCGCCCTTGCGGAAAGGTAATCATGCACGTCGTCCGGCAGCACACACTGGCGGTTGTGCTCCTCAGAATCGCGGAAATCTTCGTCGCCAGCAACGGCGAACGGGCCGCTTTCGAGAAACATGCTCAGTTTGTCGCCACCCCAAGGTGGACTTGGCACCTTACTAAGGGCCTCCTCGAGTGCCGCTTGCGACAACTCCGTGTCGGCGACCAGGGCAAGGAATTCTTCCAAGCCGGTCAGGTCTTCGCGGGAGTACGGGTTTTGGTCCGCCGGCTTGTAGACGATCACTTCACCGGATTTGGACAGCGGTCGTGCGTCCCGTTCCCGGTTCGCGCGGCCCATTCTCTGGATCAACGATGTGACTGGACACTCCTCCGTGATGAGCAGGTCGACGTCCAAATCGAGGCTCATTTCGCAAACCTGCGTCGTAATGCCGATGCCGGCCCCTCCCGTCGCCTTCAAGTTGTCCACGACGTTGTTGTGCCGCTTCACGCGGTCCGAAAGCTTAAAGCGGCTGTGGTAGCAGTAGACCGGTGTCCCGTCTGCCATCGTCAGGTGCGTATTCTTCGACGCCGGGTCGAAGTTGGCGGCAAAACGCTCGACAATCTCGTGACAGCGAGCCACAGTGTTCACGACCCAAAGAACGCGACGGCCGCTGCGGAGCGCTTCGCGGGCGCGTTCTTCGGCTGCGTTGCGTGACGCGGCGCGCGTCAACCGGTAGCGCGGCATCCCCGCGATCGTTTCCAGCTCGCCACGCTTTTCGGCGAACACCGTCAGCCCGCAACCTCCTGCCTCTTGGCTCTTTTCCAATTGGTCGCGGCGATCGGGCGGCAGCGTCGCGGTCATGCACAAGACTGGGACGTTGAAGTTGTTCAAGAACGCCTTGAGCGCGGAAAACATCTTCTGGTCAAAGCTATGCACTTCGTCGATGACGATGATCGAATCCGCAAGCACCGGGAGCATGCACACCGGCCCGTAGCCGTATTGGAGGAAGGCCAGAAATTGGTCGACGGTCGCCGAGAACGCCCGCTTTTCCCAAAAGCCAAGAGCATACAACCGGCGGTCGGCCTCATAGCTCAGCCCGTGGCGCGAATCCTGCTCGTTGTCGAACATGTCCCTGAGGTCGAATTCCGCCGTGCCGTGCATCAACGCAGCATCGGCTTCGGGCGCCCAGGAAACGTAATCCTTGAACCCTTCCTTGGCCGTCGCTCGCGTCGGGTAGAGAAACAGGACGTGGCCCGCAGGATTCTTTGCGGCCTGTGCGGCAATCCAGCGCCACGCGGCTAGCGTCTTGCCGCTACCGCAGGGAGCCAAGAGCAGCGCGCGGTCCGGCAAATCGTCGCACGCGACTTGGAAATCGTTCCACTCAAACTTGCCCTTGCCGTGCTTCCTGAATTGAGCGTTCAGGTCGTCAACGCGCCGATTGATGATCTCGGTCCGAACGCGCTCTCCGTCCCATAGTATGCCTGCATCGAACTGTTGGCGAATCCACCCCGGTATTGTCTTGTCGACCCGCGCTAGCCCTGAACCGGCGGCATCCGCGGCGATCAGCCCGCCGCGGACCGCCAAGAGCATTCGCTTGCGTGTCAGGTTCGCATCAAGCTCATTGCGGAAGGGGTTGAAAACCTCCTTTATCACGTGCTTCCGCATCTCCCGGATGTTTGCCGGCGGCTTCTCGAACGACCAAGCCTCTGGAATCTCGCGTAAATTGACCTGCCCCAATCCGAGTAAGTCACCCGTCGCGCCGGCCAACTCCTCAAACTGGTCCGTGCGGTGTAGCAAGCCAATCCTCGCCCTATCGTTCATGCGCCGCGCAAACCCAAACTCCCTGTGCGGATCGTACGCCGCTTTAAGATGGTGCGTCATCACGGCCGAGAGAACGAGTGGCCGGTCGAGCGCCACATTGCCCGCCAGCCATTCCCAGACGACGGGTCGTGACATGAGGAGGGCGCTCAGGTGCTCGTGCCGAATTCCTTGGGAGCCGCGCTTGCCTCGCACGTCGTCTTGAAAACCGTCGTTGGCTTTCCCCCAGTCGTGCAACGCGCACGAAGCGAGAAGATTGATGTAGAATGTCGGCCACGCTTCGTCGGGCAGTTTGAAGAACCGAAGCCAACAGTGGCCCAGCCTCGTTGGTCCATCTGCACTGCCGAACAGCGCCACCGCCGCGTCGATTACGTCGCGCGTGTGTCGCACCAAGGACTTCTCAACACCGTTGCGCGGCGATTTCGCCAAAAGTTTGTCAGCCATCGTTCGCTTCCTGAGCGCGAGGGTTGAACCGCACGAAAATGCCACAGCCCATGTGACGGCGACCGCCGAGGCCGCTCTCCTGAAGCGAGATCGACTCGTGTGCGGTCAACTCAGAGGCGAGCACTTCGTAGCCTACGACCTCCTTGTCCTTAACGCGCAACGTGCGACGTTTACCCACGGTGAGCTGGGCCTCGGGCGAGACATTCAGAGCATCGAGTTGACGCCGAGCCGCAGCGAGGAATTCGGTCTCATCGGGCGGGTGAGGCGCCGCTCGATCACCGGAAACCTTGATCGTAACAAGGCGACTGCGAAGCGCCGTGGCAGCGCTAAGCGCATAAACCTGCGGCACGCCGACGCGCACCGGCTGCCGACCGATGTTGAGCTGTTTGCCGGCCAGCGGCAGAAGATCGGCGATTCGCTCGGGCGCGACCCGTATCGTCAGCCGACTGAAGTCGCAGATCTGCATTCGCCGATCGCCGATCAACCGCCCGCGAATCGGATGAACACCGATGCCGTTTGGTTCATGCATTGACGACAGCAACCGCGAAACCGCGGCGTAGAGGTGATAGCCGTGATCGGCGGGAATGTCGCAAGTGCCGGTGAGAATAAAGGAAAGGTCGATCATCGATGGAACCTCTTGCTAACCGGGGCGCGAAAGGGTAGATTGTGTGATGTTGTTATTTTGCTTGGTACGACTCCCGCATCGTACTGTTTGACACGATCGTTCGCAACTGGTTCGCATGATCTCCTCGGATGCCGGAAAGGCGTTGAGCACTTGTTCTTTTGGTTGGTGACTGACAACCGTTGAGCGTGGTCTGTTCGTCGATGCCGCACGGCGCTAGAAGAAACCGACTCGTTACTGCGGGCTTTCCCGGCATCTCTAAGCTGAACTTGCTTTGCTCGCCGACGCGGGCGAAAATGAAGGCATGGAGATTCCCGGTCGAGTGCAGAACGGCGTCGTGGTTTTGGAAGGTGCCCCCACGCTGCCGGAGGGGGCGCACGTAACCGTTTGTTTTCACGAATCGATCGCGTCACGGCCGGAAACGAAGAAGCAGCGGATCGAAGTGCCGCTCGTTCGAACCGGTCAACCCGGCACCGTGAAGCTGACCGCGCAGCGGATCGCGGAGATTCTCGACGAAGACGATGTTTCTCCCCGACGTTAATCTTTGGCTGGCGCTGACGTTCGATTCTCACGTCCACCATCCCGACGCGAAAAACTGGTTCGACGGCTTGTCCGACGACATTTGCGTGTTCTGCCGGATGACGCAGCAAGGATTCCTGCGATTGTCCACCAACCCAAGAGCCTTCGGGCAGCACGCCCTGACGCTCCGCCAAGCGTGGCATGAATACGACGCCTTTCAAAGCGACCCGCGGGTCTCGTACGCCGACGAGCCGGCGAATCTCGAAACGCATTGGCGCAATTGGACTCGGCAGCAGTCGTTCTCCCCACACGTCTGGAACGACGCCTATCTGGCGGCCTTCGCCCTGTCGGCAAGTCTCCAGATGGTCACTTTCGATCAGGCGTTTGCACAGTATCATGGGGTGAAGTGCGTCTTTCTGCCGTAAGCATGAGAACCAACTATGGAGTCGGGACTGACTGAGTTTTTCGACTTTCTCAAAGAGGGTTTGGCCCAAACCGGCCCATTTGTACCGAAGCCCTTTTACGACCATGAGGGCGACACGCTCTATTTCTATGGGCGCGACGTGCCGTCGTTTGCGCGGCGGGTGAACCCGCTGCTGAGCGTCTTCCTGGCGAACGACGACGAAAGCCTCGTCGGCTTCAAGATCGAAGGCGTGCAGCGCATCCTGGCGCGGATGGAGCGTTTGGGCATGGACAAATTCGTGATCGACGAACGCCACCAAGGAATCCGCCTCACGATTTTCTTGGAATTCGCCCTCGTCGCGCCGCCGGACGACGGCCAGCCCGGTCTGGAGCGGTTCGAAGCCGCGTTCCGCCAATACGACGACGTTGTGGTTGATACGCGGGAACTGCAACCGAGCTAGGCGATGGTCCTGAAAGTCGTGTTCAAAGTCTCCGACGAAGGTGGTTTCACGGCCTTCGTGCCGGCACCGCCGGGCTGCATCTCCGCGGGCGATACGCTCGAGGAGACGCGGAAAAACGTTCGCGAGGCCATCGAGTTGTATCTTGAGCCGGGCGACGAGCCGTTGCCCGAAGGCGGGTTTGTGGAAGGGATCGCTGTTTAGGACCGACGAGACACCATGGCCACTACTGAAATCGCCGCTTTGGAGCCGCGCAACCGCGTTCAACTTCCCGCGGAATGGGTCCAGTCGCTCGGCCTGTGCGGGTCGGTGAGCCTGGAACAAACCAGCGACGGCATTCTTGTCCGTGCGGCTGCGACCAGGACCTGGGATGAATTCTTCGCCACCGGGCTTGAAGTCGGGTCGGCGGAGCGGGCCGACGATGACGACGAGTTCGAGGTGACGCGCGATGACCTGCTGTTCTAACGCGGTCGGTTGCCGAGTGTTCGAGACGAGACGGCCTGGGAAGGCCGCCCCACGGAACTGGCGCGGCACGACGAGACGGCCTGGGAAGGCCATCCTCCTTTTTCGCAAGACGGCAAGCGCGGCGGAGGCGCGCAAGGGCTGCGGTGAGTTCGCCTCTAGCCGGTCAGTCAGCGCTCGACGGGGGCAAGCCCCGATCGTGGCGGAACAAAGCCGCGGAAATCGTCGACGAACGAGAACGAATTTGACTCGGAGCATCGCTGCCCCCATTTCTTGATGTGGCCGCACCGCCCGCTCGGCGGCGCTTGCCGTGTATATAACCGATCGCGCGATAATTGCAAGCAGTCGCCACTGAGGTTTTCGCGTTGCGTCCGCCGCCGCAGGCGGCGGACGCATCGCGAAACGGAAAACGGTTGTGGGGCGCGATCGGACGCTAGCCCGGATTATTCATGGCCCCACACTAACCCGAAGCGCAAGCGAGGCCGAGCAACGAACTTACCTCGCTTGCGCTTCGGGTTGGTGTGCGCGCAGTCTGTGGTGGAATTCGTGGGGCCACGAATAATCCGGGCTAGGCCGACAGTCAGCGCTCGACGGGGGCAAGCCCCGATCGTGGCGAATCACGCCGAAAACCACAACTCTCCGTGCCTCACGGTTCATTTTCCACTTGCCTCATCCCTTTTTCGGCGGGGTGGAGTTTTGCCGGTCGCCAAGCGTTTTGCTGGTATACGGGAAAAGAGCGGGCCGGGGGTCGGCCAAGCCAGCGGCGTGGTAGGATGCCGGCCGAGTGTTGATCCGTGCCCATCCATGTCATCCGTGGCTCCCTCGTTGTTCCTGCCGCGCGGCCGCCGGAAAGCACCAAGATCGCCGCGCGGTACAAGGTCGCGCAGACCATCGACGGTAGACAGGGAACGAGGCCGGTCCGCGGCAGCCGGGCGTGCCTAAAAATTGAGCAGCGGCGTCGGGCGGCCGTCGCGACCCGTGCGGCGGCGCACGGCTTTTGCAAATTTGCAATAGCCGTCGAAACACGGCGTTTTTTGCCAGCAACCACCCAAAAGGTACGTTGTCGGGCTGGCTGCCTAATCTGTACGCATGAAGCTAAAATAGTGCCTAAATGTTGAGCAGTCGTGGCCAGTGGTCAGTGGCCAGTGGTTAGTGGTTAGTCGCGAGAGCGATGCAAGCCAGTTGGCCGGTAGAACAAAGAGGTAGACGGTAGACGGCAGACGGTAGACAGCAGACGGTAGACAGCAGACGGTAGACAGCAGACGGTAGACGGCAGACGGTAGACAGCAGACGGTAGACAGCAAACGGTAGACGCAGGAGTCGAATCGACGATTCGCGACGCCCTCTCCCTCATCGCTTATCCCTCTTCGGAACTACGAGATGATGAAATCCCTCGGGTTTTTCTCGTTTGTGCAAATTTGCACGAACGAGCGGCGCTCGGTAGCAAACGCCCTCCGTGGCGTTCCGCGTAGGGGGGGTCGGCGCCAAGCTCGCACGATCACGGAAATCGCGGCGCGCCGGGAGAGGGCGTTGCGTACCGGGCCGCCAGAGGGTTCCGCGCTTGTACAACTCGGCCTCGATGCTTCCTCGCATCGCCGCAAAGCGCAGGCCCAAACCAGCTTAGACGGCCCAGGCGGCGCGCGTGATTTTTGTTTTTCACAAGCCGCGACACTTGTATTTTTCACAAGTGTTTTTAGCTCCTCCCCCCTTGCTCGCCAATGCTTGGGGCGCCGCCGGCAGAAAAACGCAATCCGCTTCGCTATCTTGCCGATAGTTACCAGTGCCCGCATCCGGCACTGCCGTGCCGACCCCGCGCGACCTAGGGACCCGCGGAAGACAGCTTCGCCCGACAGGTGGCTCTCGATTGCGAGCGCCCAAAGACGGTCGGCGAAACTGCCGGGACCTTCGTCGGTCGCGCCGCAACGCAATCTTTGGCCCAGGAGATTCCCCGTAACATGCTGACCAGTGAACGAACGATTCAATCGCTGGACGACTTACGAGATTATGTCAACGAAACCTTGTGCGAGCTTGAGCAACTCGAATGTGGCGCCTTTTTGATGACCGAGCGTGTCCTGTTGCGGGGGGGAAAGCCTTGTGGGCTTTACTTCTGCCTGCACGGACCGCGGGCCGTCACCTGTTCCGCCATCTGGGAGACCCAGAACAACACGGTGCTGTTCTACGATTCCAGCGGCGAACGGTTCCAAAAGACCCAGCTCGTTTCGGCGGCCGAGCACGAACTGGCCGCGGCCTGACGGCGGGCACGGCCGGCCGGGCCTGCCCGGACGGCGAAGCAACGCACCTCGGCTTGACATCGGTTCATACACAGTGTTCATAGATGCACCATTATCCCAAGCACGGAGGGTTGAGTTCATGTTGGTTTTATCCCGAAGAGAAAACCAGCGCATTCGGCTGGGCGAGTCGATCGTGGTGACGGTCGTGCGGTTGTCGGGCGACAAGGTGCGCCTGGGAATCGAAGCCCCGGCCGATGTGGTGGTGTTGCGTGAGGAGTTGGAGCCCTTTTCACCGCCCGGGTCGGTGGAGGGCCCCGAAGCGTGCGGCCGCGGCGCCCGGTGACGCGCGGCCCCGCACGGGCTGGCCGACGAGCCCCGGCCAGGCCAAGGAGGGCGTGTTGGGAAAGACGACGCGAAAGGCAAACATCAGGTCCCGCCCATGATCGACCGCGGTATCAGGCGCACCTGCATGCTATGCTCGAAACGAGCCAGCCAAGTCCCTTTCCCAACACGCTACGGGATTTCCAGCCGGCAGCATCCGAAGTCGAGATGCTCCGGCTGGCCGGGCTTGCGGGCAGGATGGAACACGTCGGGGTGCAGTTGATAGACGATAAATCGCCCCTGCCGCCGGTCGAGCACGACTCCGGCCTGCCGCAGCACGCCGAGATGGTGCGAGACGTTGACGACCTCCGCCCCCAGCGTCTCGGCGATATCGCTCACGTTCTTCGGGCCGTCGCGCAAGCACTGCACGATTTTGAGCCGTTCGCGGTCGGCCATGGCCCGCAGCACACGGGCACAACGATCGGATTCAAGTTGGTCGTCCATTTCTCACGCCGCTCGCGGCACGAAGTGTCCCGATCGCAACGAGCTGCCTGCTCGAAGGGCGATCAGCGATACTCCATCATACGCGGTCGGGCGAGAAGTTTGTAGATTAGCGTTGAGAATCTGAGGCGTCAGGTTTCAGGCGTCAGGCAGAACAAGCTGACGCCTGATGCCTGAAACCTGACGCCTAACGATGGTGGGCCGGCGCTCGCAAGCTCGCTGGTCCCACCCTACGCTCGTTGCCAAACGCAAAACGTTCTCAAGACCCTGCGGTAAGATCCACCATGAGCCTCTTGGGTTGATCGTCGTCGAGCGTTGCAAGCGCTAGTGTCTTCCATCGCTTCGTGCCCGGCTCGCCGATGCTGACTTGGTACTCGCCCAACGCGAATACGCCGGGACGAAACTCGCTGCCGGCGGTCCGCAAGGCGTAAACCAGCTCGCCCGATGCGTCGCGAACGATCACCACCGGTTGCGACACCCCTTTCACGTCCAGCGTCGGCAGGAAGGCGGCGGGGCGGCGGGCATAGTTGTCGGTCTGCTTGACGATAATGGGCCAGCCGGCGTACTGCCCGCCGGTCGATGGGTCGGTGGGATCGACGTAGCGCGGCCAGACTTCCAGCGTTGCCGTGCGAGCGGGTTTGTTGAACCGCACGATGGCGTAGCCGCTCGCCTTGCGATATAGGGCCACAGGGTCGGGGAACTGGCCCGGCTGCGGATTGGGCACCGGGTTGGCAACCGCATGCACGGTAATCTTGTTGTGAAAGCCGTCTTCGTAGCGGCCCATGTAGGCGGGCAGGTCCGCGTCGGCGTTCGAGGGCGGACAGTCGGGGTTCCAGAACCGTTCGTAAAGATTGGCCACGGCGGGCGCACAGAGCGACCAAACCGCATCGTCGAACTCGTCGACGCCTTGACGCACCACGCTCGCCAGGTGCTGGTCGCCGGCAATGTGCAGCATAAAAGCGCGCCGCAGTTCCTCCAGCGCCTTCCGCCGGCCGGTCTGCGGCCAGCCGTTGGAATCGAGGTCCTTGTCAAGCTGGCCGGCCGTCTCGCCGCGCGAACTGATCTGCAAGTTGCAAAAGATCGTCTGGCTCAGAGCCGCCTTCATCTCTTGTCCGACCCAGTCTTCGGCGAAGGCCCTCAAAAACGCAAGCTGGCGGTCGCCCAACAGCGTGGCGCCCGGCAGGTCGGCCTGCCGCGTGTCGTAGCCCTTTTCGGTGATATGGCTGTCGGGCGTCATCTTGGCCTTGATGACGCTGGGCGGCGATTTGAACTTGCGGTCTTCCAGGATCGCGAAGCCGATGCCGCCCCACACCAGCGATGTGTAGTAAACGCCGATCCCTTGTTCGACCGGCGTCGAGTCATAGGGGTCGGGCAAATGGCTGGTCTGCGTCCGCTGCATGGCGTTGAGCCATTCGGGCGGCATGCCGTAGCCGCCCAGCAGGCCGCCGGGGTCGCCCTCGCGGGCCGGCTTGCCCCACGCGCCCCACACGTTGCCCTGATACACGTCGTGGTCGTCGGGGATGGTGATCGTCGGCCGGTCGCGCGTCAGGTCGCGATAGGTCCAGCACCAAAGATACCACTTGTAGAGATAGTCGAGCAGCGACTCTTCTGCCGGCTGCCGCACCACGCGGGTGGGATTGCCTTCATAAATCTGGTCGCCCGCGAAGAAGAGCAGGTCGGGATCGTGCCGGGCAACGTTCGGCAACATGTCGGCGTGCGGGAACCAGACGGTCTTCGACCAGCCATACTGCTTGCCCGCATCGACGCGGCCGTCGACCTGCTGCACGCAGCTCAGCGTCGCCAGCACGAGTGTTTCTTTGTCGGCCGGGTCGCGGCGGATGGTGCCCGGCCAGTGCCAGGCCCGTTCGCCCGTCGCGTCGCGCAGGCGATAGACCGTGCGATAGGGCACATCGCGGCCGGCGTCCCAGTCGGTCAGGCGAAAAGTGGCCGTGTAACCGGGCACGGTCACGTCGGCCGTGGCCGCCGTCCGCCAATTTTCGTCCTGCTGAAACTGCAATTCGACCGTTTGCGGATCGCTCTGTCCGATGGGCATGAGCTGGGCCGTGAGTTTGAGCACACCGCGGTGGACGGTGTACTGCGTGGAGAGGATCGGCCCGCACGCGCGGTCGTCGTGGGCTTCGACTTTTGCGCCGGCCAGTCGCCAGTCGCGGAACCACCATCGCGTGGCCGGTTTGCCGCTGCCCGGATGCGCGACGAGCGCGACGTTGCCGGTCAGCCGATCTGGTGGAACTTCCAGCGAGGTTTCCGCCACCGTGCGTCCGTCGGCGTCGCTGATGGTGAGCGCGAGGCGATATTGGCCCTCGTGCCGGCGTCCCGCCAGCCGGATGACTATTTCGTTGGGCAGATCGTGCTGAGTGCCGGCCTCGTTTGCCGCTTCGACGGGCTTTTCGAAGCTGCGAATGAAGGCCCGGCCGGCGCCGTCGATGCCCGCGAACCAGCCGCCGCCTGGGCCGGGATTGTGATGAATGAGGGCCGCGGCACGATAATCCATCGTGTCACCGCCGGCGCCGACCAAAAAGCCGACTGCGGCATCGTGAGCGGGCGGACCATCGCAGATGGCGCCGGCATGCGCTGTCATTTCGAATTCGTCGGGCGTCGGGCCGAGCCGCCTCGTGAGCAGGTGCAGGGTGCGCATGGGCGAGCCGGCATCGCCGCGGACGCACTCCAGCCGTCCGGCGCCCAGCCGCCAATCTTGCAAGCGATTGGCCCAGAACTGAGGGCCGATCCAAACCCGCTCCCCATCGCCGGCCCACTCGCCCGAAAATTCGTCCGCCGCCGCGGGCGCTGTCGTGGATGCCAGATTCGCGGCGCCGACAGCTCCGGCGACCGATTTCAGGAATGTGCGTCGTGTGGGTTGCATTCTGGGCCGATTCCCCCTGCTTCGTCGCGATGGCATAGGACTGTCTATCATTCTCTGGGAGGCATTGGGTTGCAAGACTCGACGATAAACTTCATTCGTTACGGTTTTTCCTGGAAAGGCCCCTGCCTACCCTGCCTCCGAAACTCCGACACACCGACCTTGGAGAAACGACGATCGAACGGTATGATAAATTGTCATACCAAGAGGGAGTTTCCCGATAATGGCGAGCAGCAAGGTCGCAATCAGTATCGACTCGTCACTCCTCAGTCGTCTCGACGAGTTGATCGCTCGGCGCGTCTTCCCTAACCGCAGCAAGGCGATTCAAGCGGCAGTCGAAGAAAAGCTCCAGCGACTCAATCGCACCCAACTCGCGATCGAGTGTGCAAAGTTGGACCCGGCGGAAGAAAAGCGCTTGGCGGAATTAGGGTTGGAAGCGGAGCTTGAGCGGTGGCCCGCGTACTGAGAGGCGAGATTTGGTGGGCCGATCTGGACCCCGTTCGCGGACGAGAACAAGCGGGCCTTCGTCCCGTTCTTGTGCTCAGTCACGATGTCTTTAACCGGCGGTCCGACACGGTGATCGCGGTTGCCATCACAAGCCAATCGCCTGCGGCAGGCTTCCCTTTGACGCTCGAACTGACGCAGTCGGGGCTCCCCAAGCGGTCGTGGGTAAAAATCAGCCAGATTCGTACCTTATCGGTCGAGAGACTCCGTGGCAAAGCCGGCTCCGTTTCGCCGGAAGAGCTTGCCAGGATCATCGATGGCCTGAACCAGATCATCGATGTCTAGGCCGCGATCAGTCGCGTCGTCCGACCATCGGCGAAGGGCTGTGGTGTCACGGCAACACAATCACTTGCAGGTCGCCGGTGACGTCGGCGTCCAGCCCCAGCCGGCAATGCGAAAGTCCGGGATGCTGGAGCAGCCAGCGGGCCAAAGGCGTAACCACATGCCGCTCCAAAATCCGTTGCAACGGACGGACGCCGTAACGCGGGTCGTAGCCCGGCGCGGCAAGATGTTCGATCAGCCGCTCGCTGGGCGCAAGTTCAATCGCGGCTTTGGCCAACCCTTCACGCCGGGCAATCTCGTTCAGTTCCTTGCGCGTGATCGCCGTCACCTGCTCGCGCGTGAGAGGTTCGAACCGGACCACGGCGTCAATGCGATTGTAAAACTCCGGCCGAAAGAACGACGTCACCGCACCCTCCACGCCTGTGAGGCCGGAGAACAACAGCACGCCCAGCGGCCGGTGCGGATCGTTCAGTCCGGCCTTGAAGGCCACGACCAATTGGGCCGCTGCCCGGCAAGCTGCGTCCTGGCCCACGATCTCGCGCCGAAAACCGGCCAGTACCTCATCGAAGGCCAGTGGCAGATCGTCGCGCAGCAGCGATTCGGGCAAGCCGGTGCGGCGGACGAAGGCGGCAATCGCGTCCGCGGCGCTCGCTTCCTGGCGATGCTCTCGCTTGGTGCGGTCGAGCAAGTCGTCAAAGAAGCGGACGGTCTGTCCGGGAAAGGTCTCGTAGGGCGCGAACCGCCGGAAAAGATCGTAGACCACGGCCGCAGCGCCGTCGGCCACCGTCACGCCCGACTGCTGCCGACGGGCGACGGCCTGCCGGTCGAGCACGGCCAGCGCGCGGGACAGGATCGCCGACGTGCCACCTAGAAACGCCCCGAATTGACAAAGCTCGCAATGGGACATATCATTGGCTCGTGGAATTCGACAGTCGAACGTAGCGGTCAATTCGTGCCGTTCAATCTTCCTTTACCCGCCGTTTTCCGCAAGGCCCGATGGAAGGTCAAAATCCGTGAGAAGGAGAGCCGCGAGCCGCCCCACGTGACCGTCTTGCATGATACCCAGGCTTGGCGACTTGACTTGCGGACCGGCCAATTCATGGATCGGTTACCTGATCCCACGGAAGTTCCTCAGGAACTCGTTGACCACATCAAGCAGCCGGCGAACTGGCAACTGCTTTGCGAGCAATGGGACCGCAAGTATCCATCGAATCCGGTCGGCGAGAATTCGCCGGAAAAGGAGTAACAGAATGGTCAAATCTGAGGGGGCACACACTGTCGGCGCCACGTTTTTGCTCGACAAAGCCCGACGCCGCTCGAAAGAGTTCGCCACACTCCGCCCCACGGTGATTTCATCCAAAGCAGGACTGCGTAATTCGCTGGCACATGCAACAAAAGATTCACTTTGGATCAGCTATGAACACGACTTGACGGCGGCCTTGCTGCAAAATGTGCAGTGGCCGGCGCGCAGCCTTGGCGCGGCCCTGCTCAACCACGCCGTCAGCCCCGCGACACTGCCGGCTCTGGCCAATTGCTTTAAGCGGCTGGCTTACGGCGCGGACGGCACGTTCTTGCCTCCCGACGAGCTTGCGGCGGCGTTGCAAGCGGAGAATTCTCCCGATCTCTTCCTTGGAGGCACTGTCGACATGACGAGCCAAACTCTCACCCTCTGGCGTGGAAACCTGGAGCCGTTGACGGTGCCCTGCGCGGCGTTTGAAATATCGGGAGACGGAATCGAGCCGGATTTCGACCGTTTTTCCGTTGTGGACTGCGGACAAACCGTTCGGCTCGGCGACTACGAGGCGGCGACCGAGGCGATCTTGTATGAATACGATTCCGAATATCGCCGACGGCTTTCGAAGCGGCGATGGGAAACAGAGCGATCCTTCGGTGCGTCGCTGCGCCGGCTAAGAAAACAGCGAGGTCTGCGGCGCGAGGACTTTGCCCCCAACGTTGCCGCTAAGACGATCGCCCGCATCGAACAGGGCAAGGTGCGGCGCGTTCAGACAAAAACGGTCCAGGCCATCGCCGCAAGGCTTCGGGTGGAACCGGACGAGATCGGGACTTACTGACGCTTCTGTCCGGACGGCCTGACGTTGCAGCGGCAGAGGCCAGATTCGAACGATTCGATGATAAAACGCCGCGAGAGTTGCTCGCAAGCGATGATGCCGAATCCCGGCACGCCGGGGTGCCGTTCCGCCGAAGTAGGCGTTGACATCTCTGTGGGGAATCCCGGCGCGCCGGGATACCGTTCCGCCAGCGCTCGCCGTACAGATCGGCTGGCACGCTCATCAAAAGCGCCGCGCGGCGCATCTGCTTGAGCGCCGCGGCGCACTGGGGCGCCACGTGGCCCAGCATGATCGACCTAAGTGCATGACCTGTTCCGCGTTACGTGCAAGCCGATCAAAGGGCCGCTGCTCGCCCGCCGACGCAAATGGCTGGGTGTCTTGCTCGCCATGTCTTTAACCGGCGGTCCGACACATCGGTCGAGAGACTCCGTGGCAAAGCCGGCTCCGTTTCGCCGGAAGAGCTTGCCCGGATCATCGATGGCCTGAACCAGATCATCGATGTCTAGGCCGCGATTAGCCCGCGTCGTCCGACCATCGGCGAAGGGCTGTGGTGTCACGGCAACACAATCACGCGCAGGTCGCCGGTCACGTCAACATCCAGCCCCAGCCGGCAATGCGAAAGCCCGGGATGCTCGATCAGCCAGCGGGCCAAAGGCGTCACCACATGCCGCTCCAAAATCCGTTGCAACGGACGGACGCCGTAACGCGGGTCGTAGCCCGGCGCGGCAAGATGTTCGATCAGCCGCTCGCTGGGCGCAAGTTCAATCGCCGCTTTGACCAACCCTTCACGCCGGGCAATCTCGTTCAGCTCTTTGCGCGTGATCGCCAATACCTGCTCGCGCGTGAGAGGCTCGAACCGCACCACGGCGTCGATGCGATTAAAAAACTCCGGCCGAAAGAACGACGTCACCGCGCCCTCGTAATTCGGTTCGGCCGACACGTCGAAGCCGGGCGGCCGCTACGACTCGCCGCCCAAGTTCGACGTCATGATGATGATCGTGCTGCGGAAGTTCGTCGTGCGGCCGTAGGCGTCGGTCAGGCGGCCTTCGTCGAACAGGCCGAGCAATACGTCGAACACTTCCGGCGACGCCTTTTCGATCTCGTCGAGCAGCACCACCACGAACGGCTGCTGACGCACGCGCTTCACCAGTTCGCTGGGCGGGCCGTTCGGCCGGCCGAGCAGCCGTTGGGCCGCATCGAAACCGCCGTACTCGCTCATGTCGAGCCGCACCAGCCGGTCCTGCTTTTCGCCATGCTCGAAGAGATAACGGCAAAGCGTTTTGGCAAGCTGCGTCTTGCCCACGCCGGTGGGTCCGGAGAACAAGAGCACGCCCAGCGGCCGGTGCGGATCGTTCAGTCCGGCCTTGAAAGCCACGACCAATTGGGCTGCTGCCCGGCAGGCCGCGTCTTGGCCAACGATCTCGCGCCGAAAACCGCTCAGCACGTCGTCGAAGGCCAGCGGCAGGTCGTCGCGCAGCAACGGCTCCGGCAAGCCAGTGCGGCGGACGAAGGCGGCAATCGCGTCGGCGGCGCTCGCTTGCGGGCGATGCTTTCGCTGGGTTTGGTCGAGCAAGTCGTCGAAGAACCGGACCGTCTGTCCGGGAAAGGTCTCGTAGGGCGCGAACCGCCGGAAAAGATCATAGACCACGGCCGCAGCGCCGTCGGCCACCGTCACGCCCGACTGCTGCCGACGGGCGACGGCCTGCCGGTCGAGCACGGCCAGCGCGCGGGGCCGGTCGAGCGGTTCGACCGACACGATCTGGAACAGGTCGATCAAGCCGGGCAACAACCGCCGTAGCGCCGTCAGTTCGCCGGCGGTGGCCTCGCCGACCAGCCGCAGCTCGCCGCGTTCGAGGTACGGCAGGAAAAACATGGCGATGCCGTCGCCCGGCGCATCACCACCGGCCAGCGCCAGATCAAGCAGGTTTTCGACACATAGCACGCCGCTGGCCCCGCTCAGCTCTTCGACGATCTGCTGGCAGCGTGCTTCCCATTGTCCCAGATATTGCATGCCCGCGATTAATCGGCCTGCGCTGCTTAGCCAAAACGTCAGCCGCTCGTTGTCGCGTTCGTCGCCCGCATCGCCTGTAGCAGCGGCGGGCTGCGAAGCGTTGCGATCGAGCTGGCGGGCGGCCTCGGCCAACAGCATTGTCTTGCCGACGCCGGTGGGACCGACCAGGAGTAGATTGACCCGCGAAGCGGTAAGCTGCCGGGCAAGCGCGGCGGCTTCACTTTCACGGAGCCAGGCGCGCGCGAACCGCCGCCGCGCAGCGCGGTCGTCAAGCGGCTCGGCGACCGCGCCCAGCCCCGGCAAATCGGCATCGGGCTTCAGCCGCCGCGACCGGTCCTTCACGCGGATCACGATCTCGTCGAGCGTGATCCGGCCCGGCGGCAAGACGCGCGCCAGCTCGCGCGGCGACGATCCTTTAAGCTGCTGCTGAGCGTATTCACCCACAAGTTCTGCCAGGGCCGAGGCGTCGTGATAGTAAAAGTGGAAGCCAAGCGTCGGCAACGCCGCGAAATGGGGACCGCCGGCGTGATGTGCGGTCACGCACGGAACGCGCAACGGAAATGGCTCGTTGCCGGCATAAACGCGCCCGTCCGATTGGTATTCGGGCCGCACGGCGGCGATGAACTCCCGCAGTTCAACGTCGACCAGGTTGGACGATCCGCGCCAGGGCTCACGTTGATAGAGCCAGGCCAAATAGTCTTTCAACTCGTCGCAGGCGCGGTTGGCGGTCGGCGCCGTCGCCGCCGGCGCGTCGTCGAACACGCTGTCGACCGTCAGGGCGGTAAAAAAGTTCTGAGCGTCTTGCCAGACGACGATGGGGAAACGATGGAGCGGCATGGGGGATGGGAATTGCAAGTTGCGAATTGCAAATTTCAAATTGGCAAATGACTGACGAACTCCGGCGGTGGTTCGAGCGCGGCTAAGACAAAGCTCCGCAGGTCGTGCGGGGTCGGGGAACCGGCCACCGAAAGACCGCTGCGCAAATCGAACGTCGCCCCGCCCTCGCTGTAAACCCGCACTACTGGCAACAGCGGCTGAGGATCGTCATCGACTGTCGCGCTGCCTTCGGCCAAGGCCGCCAACCACCGGCGCCGCCGCTCGACGAACGAAGCACGCGCTGCTTCAGCGTCGTTATCGATTACCGGCACTACGGACACCTGCAGAGGAACAAGGTTCTGCGCTTTCGGGCAAAACAGGTGCGTTCCTTCTTCCGCCCTTGCGACGGCCAGGGCGTGCGGCCCGCCGACGGTCAGCGCACGCAAAGTGCCCTGGGCCGACAATGGTTGACAGTCGAGCGACAGCTCGCTGATGAACATGTGGGCGTACCAACTCGCCAACGCCGTGGCCTGGTCTGCGCCCGCGCCGCGAGGCGAAACAATCACAACCGCCTCGTCGCAAGTCGATTCGCCGAACTGGGCCATCGCCTCGACCAGCGCGGCCTCGTGCGAGAGTTGCTGGACCTGATGATCGAGTTGCTGCCCGAACCGTGACGATCCGCCGGCCAAGTCCTTCAAATAGCTATGGATGTCGTCGACAATGGCCAACTCGCGTAACAGTCGCCGTCCGCCCAAGCCCCACTTGGCCAGCCCGCGACGGCGCGGCGAACCGACCGACGGCGGCAACCAACCCGGTCGCGGCGACCGCTCAAGCCGCTCGGCGAGCTGGTCCGCATCACGCCGCAGCTTGTCGCACTGCTCCTTGACCAGGAAATAGCGGAACTGCTCGGCAGAACCGGCGGTCGCCAAGGCGACCCTGCTTTTTTCGCATCGCCGGTCGCAGCCCGCGCACAGATTGGGTGGCTACCCTCGCGACGAGCGGTCGAGCCTACTATACTGTTTCACAGCGCGCCTCCGCGCAGACGGCCCAGACTCTGCCTACGCGGGGTTCGGTTCGGTCGCGCTGCGTGGGCGGGTCACGACGCCAATGGCAACGGTAAGTCGTTCTAGGCAGTGTCTTTGTGCTTGTGTGCTTGAGGCCAATCGATGACGAGTGAGGCGTTACCCACGGCGAGCGGAGGAATTGAAGGCGCCAACCACCTCGATGGCGGAGCCTGCCGCGTCGAGCGGATCGGCTTCGCGCGCGCCTCTGAGCGCGCCGCAGCCGCCAGAGCGACCAAAGGTGCTTTCTACCGCGCAGAGCGGTGGTGCTGGTTCACCGCGACGCTGGCGGCTGTCGAATTCTCTTTGCAAGGACCATCTGTATCCCTGGATCAGGCTTGCGGGCGCTGGGCGATCGTTCTTGGGGCGGTAGCAGCGGGCGCTTTGCTTCGGGCCTTGACGGCCAGCCGAAAGGCGCCGTAGTTTTCCCGCGCGCTTGGTTACGGGAACGTGCTGACGACCGGACAACGTGGAATGACCGGCGGCGGACCACGGGCGGCTCGGCAGTGGAAAGCTGAGGGCGCGGTACATTCGCTTCGTTTACCATCCGGTTCGTCGGCCTGCCTCCGTCCGACCGACCAAATCGCGGCCACCAGAAACGGCTGTAGCGCGCTCGTCGCCTCCGGGTGCGGACTGAAGAGCAGGACGCGTCCACGCCCATACATGCTCGCGATTATTGCTGGCGTGTTGATCATTGTCCCTCGCTGGCATTCGTGCGCGGAGATTTCCGTCCTGAATAAGGCAATCGACGCAAAATCTGGCAAGTCTGCTCTGTGGCCACTCAGAAATATGGGTCCGCTGCTGTAGCGGACGTTCACGGTTTTCCGCACTTCTGGAAAGAGCTCCGCGCCTATGTCGGTGAGTTCTATGCCAACCATTCCTGTTCCTCGCGCTGCCAACGGGATCTCTGACCCATGCACATTTCTGGTGCCCGTAAGTGTCCGCGCATTAACCAGCGCGAGGCTCCAGTCGTAGCCGGACGTTGCGAGAAACGCGCCGCCGCAGATTCCGACGTAGCCGCCGCCGCCTCCTACAAACTGGCGTATGGCCGTCCGGCCCCTGGAACCAAGAGCAGCGGCCTGTTGTTTGCCACTTCCGCCTGGAACAACGAGAACGGCGAGTGAAGAGAGGATCCCCGCATCGATTTGCGCTGGGGTTACCAAACGGCATGTAATTCCGCAGTCCGCGTTAAGGATGCCGCAGATACGCTTCGCGGGTTCCGGTTGACTAGAGTCTGCGACTAGAACACCTGCGCTCGCGGCAGCCGATTTGGAAAAAGCCGCGCCGCGTGCGTTTAGGCACGCGGCGAACCCCTGCGGCACGGATTGCCGAGCGCCGCCCGACCAAACAAATTGGGAGAGTGAGACGCCGACTAGAGCGAGGGCAACGGAGACGAGGGCCGCTGCCTCCCACCCGTTGCGCATGCAGAGCGAAATTCGGCCCGAAGCGTCGTTTGTAAATTTACTATTGGGTCGCATTGGCGTCAAAAGGAGGCGGCACGCCGCGCAAGGAGACTCTTTATTTTATCTGCATCCGCGCTCGTTACGTGCCAAATCCAAACGGAGTATCCAACCCTCGCATACGGTTCAAGGTCCAAAAGGTAAGCGTGGCGGCAGGCGGGCTCGCAGAGCCGATGTATGCTAGCCGCATACCAACCGACGAGCGGCCCCTCGCGCGTGAGGAGGTCATGACCCAGATCGAGGCTGACGAGCCGGATGTCGGCGCCCGAGCCCCCGAGCCTCTTAATATGCGCATCGTGGAAAAGCTCCGAAGCGTAGGAGTTGCGAAACAGCGTATAAAGCACGTCGATACTCGGGTTTCGGGAGCACCACCGCTCAAGATAAAGGATATCCTGCCCCCAGTCAATGTTCGAGTCGACTAGATAACGGTGCCCACGCAGAGGTCCGCCCGCAAGCTCGTTGAAATATGACATCGAGTGCGGCCAGACGCCCAGGCCGCTCACCAATGACAAAAGCAGCAGGGAAATAAAGATTCGGTGCCTCATCTCGTGCGGGGCGCGACGAGGTGGCGCTGAGCCGCCAATCGCGATGAAGAGGAAAGGCATCGCGGGCAACATGTAGCGAAAGTGGCGATTTACGCCCGTTTGCGAGCTCACCAATGCCAAAATCGCCACGACTGTGACCAAGATGAGTGCTTCACCCACACGCCGGTAGCGCCGAGGCGCATAGTCTTCCTTCTTGGCCATATTCCGCCGACAGCGCCATCCTGACCGCCGGAAGCAACTGCGGAGGCGCGAGCAAAGCGCTAGGAGCAACAAAATGCATGTTCCGAGGGGGATCTTCAGAGATGCGCAAACGAGGTAATAATACCACCAGCCGCGCTGAGACCATTTGCCGCAGAGATAGGACTCCAAGCCCGCCTCGAAGTCGAGCTTCTGGATGTCCATGCCGAGTAAGTAGTCGCGCGGAACCGGAACTGGCAGCAGGCCGAGCCAACTGCCGCAAAAGCGGTTGCCGCCGGCGCCGCCGTCAGCCGGAGAATCGGCCCCGGCCAATACGCGCGAGACGAATGTAAACTGACCCAGGCGAGTAAAGGACCCGTCGAAAGCGTAACCGGCGTTTAAGGCGGCGAGACCGGCGCCAAGCACCAGAATAAGTTGCAGCGCCGCGCGGCGAGCTCCGCTCAGGCCCGACCGTCCTTCGCGAATGGCCAAGCCCGCCCACATCGCAGGCAAGATGGCCAGGAGGACAACCCAGGTCATCTTTGTCAGCAGCGCGAGGCCCAGCGCAACCCCTGCGAGCAGCGCACGACAGCAATCGGGACGCGCAAGCCATCGCCAAAAGGCGTAAGCCGCAGCGACACCTGCGCTAGCAGCAGCGGCATCGGGGCAGATTGTTGCGGACCAGGCCATTATGTTCGGCGAAAAACACCAAAGGATAACGGAAACCAAGCCCGCACGGCTCGCGTACATTTCGCTTGCCCAGTGGTAGCAGCAAACGGCACCGAGCACGCTGAACGGCAGACAGACGAGCCGCCCCAGGGCGAAAAAAAGCTGCGCGTCGGAAGCATTGTCACGCACCAGACCAACGCCGGCGCTCCACTCTCGTCGCCGCCGGTCGCCGTGGCCACGGGGCGGTGGGTTCACGCCCGCCTTCGCTCCCAAAAAATAGGCAGGTGCCGACGCGACGAGCCGCACAAGTGGCGGGTTAACCGCGTATAGGTCAAAATCCCCGGACGCCAGCGTATGCAGGCCGGCCGCAAGATGCGCGGCCTCATCGGAGACCGGCGCGTTTCTTGAGGAGATCCAGGCGACCAGAACACAATGGACCAGGATTGCCGCGGCTGCGAGCAAGCTCGCTGTACTACTACGGTTTTCGCGATTTGCACGCTTGTCGTTGGCCGCAAGCAGCACGGCACGTGCGGCCGAGACATGCCGATGGGATCCCGAGGCGCCGGCAAACCGTCCGATTGCATCCCTACACGCGCACACGGACTCGGGAACCTCTCCGTCTATACGCGTTTCGATCTTCGCTTGCGGCCCACGGCCCAGAGCACAGCGGCCAACGCGAGAAAACCTATGTTTATTATTAGAAGCGCGACACCTCTCGGCCGTCGCGCCGATGGGGTCGTCACGGCCGTGTTATCGTCGCCGGCGTATTGGCTGACTGGCACTACCTCACCATTGTCATAGCGCATAACCGATCCAGCTAGGTCGTCGCGAAGCTGGTCCCCCTGGACCAGCCCGAGGCGATCCAACGAAAAGCTTGCAGCGCCGATCTGCCCATTCACTTCACAGTTGTTAAGCGTAAAGTCGCGAGACAGCTCACGTTGCTGCGTATCATCGTCAAAGTATTTATCTAACCGGTAGTGGCTCGGTATGTACACACCGGAAACGTGCGTGTATCGCCACGTTCGGTCGAGAGTCGCAATTCCACTGGGGCTTCGTTCGACGAGCCTTGAGGGGTTGTAGCCTGCGTCGACGTTGAACGTCGTCTCGACCACCGTCGGCTGCTCCGACAGATCGTCGGGACGGACCCGATATTCCTGCACAAGCCTGTAGCCCGCGTGAGACGTCGATCTGACCTCCTCAATTCGAAGCGCGAGCGATTTGCCAGCTTTGAGCCAGTCGGCGCTGCTCTTTAATGCATCGGCAAAGCTCATGCTGCCACTGTAAGCGAAAAACGCCCGCGGGTCGATAACACTTGAATACCTGGCGAAGCGCTTGCTCTCCGCTGCGCCGCGACGCACGGCAGAGTTAATCCCTTTGCCCCTCGCAATCTGGAATCGCGGTGCCGCGCCCGGCGGTTCGGCCGGGATGCACTCGATCCACTCATCCACCGTAATCAGGTGACGCTGCCGAAGCGGGACCTGTCCCCAAATTTCGGTCACACCACTCGCAAGGTCGGTCACCGCCGCGTCTCCGACAACCTCATACGTGGTCGCCAGATTGTTCTTACGCATATCGAGGTCAAACTGCACAACAACATGGCGGACCTCCCACCAGCGCCCTTTCCTCGTAGTTCCGAGCAACTCTCCGCGCGCGGCGTCATCGCCTACGCGCGGTTGGATCTGGCGCATTTCGGTTCGGTATGCCCCGTCCTCTAAGGCGTATGAACCTGACCAGCTGGCGAGCCGTTCGTAGTTAGCCCTTATTTCCCCTTCGATCATGCGGATAATGCCAAGGCGCCGGTCCATCTCGGCGTTTTCTGCTACCGTTTGGTCGGGATATGCGCATGCGGTACGAAAAAGAGCCATGCATGCAAAAATTACCAGAGAGATGATGGACCACGATCGGCTCGGTGGAATCAAACACATGAATTGCCGCCGCTTGCCATTTTTGCGATATCGGGAGACGAAGCGACATTGCGCAACTTGGGATGCCATACAAAGAAAGCTGAAAGTTGCCTTCATTTATTACTCTTCGGTGCAATCGAGCACACTATCATTCGCGATGTAGGTCGTGCTCGGCGTGCCAGGCTCACATTGAGTGCATTTTGATTGCGGGTTACCGTTTTGGCAATAGCCGTAGACGCTCGGCGGCTGGTAGCATCCGTAACCAAGATACAGAGAAGTTAGGCAAGAATAGGAGTTAAAGCATGCGACGAACGTCGTCAGTCCTTGCTGCGCGCTGCCTGGAGTCGCGAGCACCTCGTGCGAATTGCCTGTGTAGGTTCTCCCGAAGTTGGTGGTCCCGCACGTTACACAGCCGCCTGGGCACGGTTGACTGTTGCTCGTAGCGCAGTCCGTTGTATTTGGCAGAAGGGCGTAGTTGCAGTCGGCAGCGACCGCCGGCGGAACAATTCCGTCACGGAGACCGAAGAGGTTCGTTAATAGCCACGCCAATAGGAGCAAACACCGAAGCGCCCGCGAGCCTACCATTTCTACGAACATGAGGGACTCCTTTGCATTTGCGAACTGAAAATTTAGTGATCATCGCCAACAATGGCGACTACGGGCAACTCGACTCGTTCCTCCCAGCCCTCCGCGTAGGCCCGTAACACGATTGGGGCGTCGACAGGACCGTTTTTCTGGAAGCATGCATGAACGCACATTGACAGTCCGCGCTTGGCGGAGGTTATCTTTTCAACAGCACATCCGTCGGGCACCTTTATTACCTCGGCAGCAAACGAGGTGCCATCGGCAGCCACCAGGTCAACGATCCGACGTTGTGCATCGTCTGGGCGGCACCGGCCAAATGCGACAACGCTAGGGACGACTTCCACGCGATGCGGGATCACGAACGACACCGGCACCTCGATAAGCGGACGGTAACGGCTGGTGGTCGAGATGCCCACTACAGACTTGTATTCGCCGGGCTCAAGTTCGCCAGCGTCAACCGCAAATTCCAGGCGGGTCTCGCTGTCCTGCGGCGCCGCACTTCCCATTTGGACAGTTGCGATGACCGGGAGATCCGCGCACGAAACGGACGTTAGCTGAAATGGATCCTCGGGGCCGCTTTTAAGTCGCAGAGACCGACTGGGAAGTTCACCGCGCGGCACTCGCCCGAAGTCGATCTCCGCTGGGATCGCGTACACGGTACGAACTTGGTTTCCAAAGATAGTGAACACGACCTCACGATGGTTGCCCCCAGCCATCTCCATCAGCCGCAACGTGACCGTCTGTCGGTAATTAGTGTTATCTGCGGTCTTTGTTCGCACGACGAGCGAGTCAGACTCATTTTTGCTTAGCGGTTTGCCATTGGCCAGCTCAGCGGTCGTACATGTGCAGCTGCTTGAAAGATAGGCCACACGGATCCGTGGGGCACTTTGATTTGTGAGAGTGAACTCCGTCTCGGCCTCCGAGAACGGCTCAGTGACGCCAAAGCTGTGCCAGAGCCGATCGATCTTGATGCGTGCCTCACCGACCGCGATCATGACCCCATTTTCTGAGGATCGTTGGACCCAAACTCGTCGCGGCTTCAGCGTCTCGAAGCGCCGAAGCGGGACTAGTTCGGGCAAGGCTTCGCGCGAGAGTGCCTGGATGTACCGATGGTTGCCGAGGGTGACCAAGCCAAACACTACCTGGAAATCCTCAGGCGCTAACTCAAGAACGGCCGCGCGAAGCCCTGCAGTTTCTAGGTACGCCATGAAGTCGACTCCCATCAGCCGCGGACATTGGGAGTCCCATTGATCGCCGGGACACTTAGTTGGTGGTCTGCCTCTCCAATCTGGCGCGTGCCGGGGGACGATGGCCCCGAGTTGTAGCGATGCTAAGTAGGCAGCCGGCGAGCGCGGGGCGACTGTGGCATCCTCCGGTGTTGCGGTCGCGGCTGCGGGCACCGGCGGTTTGCGAGCAGAACATCCGGGCGTTCCAGCGAGAAGGGCCAACATGCAAAGGACGACTCGGTTCACCACCGCCGCGCACAGCGGTACGCCCCGCCACGCGGTACTTATACCCCTCGGGCTTGCCGGACGAACCGCAGCCAGAGTGGCCGCATTGCTAGCAATTTCGCGAGCCAGGTCTCCGGACTCACGGACCACGCGCAGTCCGAAGGTGCTGTGCGGGCTCGGGCGATCGAGTGCAACGAAGATCGCCCTCTCATCACATGCCGAGCACGCCGTCAGGGCGCAGAAGACCACCCGAGCGCGCGAGGGCGCTACAGCCATTCGCCGACAGCCACGGCACATCTTGCAGCTCCTTTCCGGGATTGGCCGTCACGGGACAGTTGCCGCTTGCACGATCACGGGGCGAGGGTCGTTCACCGTGATCGGGCGACTGCAGTTCGTTTGGCCGAACCCAACGCCTTAGTCTTAGGATCCGTCAAAACACTTGTCAAGTACCTCGGTCATATAGAGGCAGGCACGTAAAAAGGCATGTATAGCTGGATCCAGCGGGAGGGCGGGCGCAGCTCAATTCAGCGGTGGCACGTGCTGGCGGCCGACAGCAGCGGCAGGCCGGAGCCCCGCATATTCCGCCGCGGCAGGCCGGTAACGCGCGAGAACGCCCGTGTGACGTCGGCGACCGAGACGACCGAACCCGGCGGCGCATCGTGGCAAAGGTTTTTCAGCAGCCGCAACGGACGGCCGGGATAGGCGGAGTAGCCGGCATAGCGGCGGTGCAGGCGGTCGAGCACATCGATGGCCGCCGCATCGAGCCGCGCCGCGCTGGCGGCCGCTTGCCGTTCGAGGATCAACCGCCCTCGTTCGCGCGTCGGCTCTTCAACCCGTATCGTGACGAAGGCCTGGAGCAACTGCGGTGCATCGCGCTCCAGCAAGGCGAGTTGTTCGGGCGTGCATTCCGTGACGGCCGTCAGATCGCCGCGCACCAGGTATGGCCGTAGGAACGAGGCGATGCTCTCGCTTTGCGAAATGCACTGGCCCACCTGTGCGAGCTCAATGAGATTGCCCAGGTATACGACGGCCTTCTTCTTGGCGGCCTCGCGGCAGAGATCGCGACACCGCTCCTGCCACATACCGAATCCCGACATGCCGGCCACAAGCCGTGCCCCGCTGGTCGCCCAGAACGCCGCGCCGGCCAACCCGCGGCGGCGGCGCTCGCGCACCAACTGATAGACCGCGGCCGTCTTTCCCACGCCGGCCGGCCCAACCAGCAGCACGCTCCGCGGCGACGGTCCGGCGAGCAACTCGGCAAGTTGCGACACCGCGGCGTCTGCTTCGAACGCTTCCGCCAGCGGCTCGCTCGATAGTTCGACCGCCGCCTGCTTGAGCACCGACGACTCTTCGTCGTCCTGTTCCAGTTCGCGAAGTGCGCGCTCTTTGGGCGTCGGCAATCGCACCGTCACGCTCGTTTCCGCCAGCTCGAGTTTGGAGCGCCGCGCTAGCCGCACCAGCTTTTCGAGCGAGGCGGTGGCCCCGAACCGTTCGAGTGCCGAGCGGATTTCCGTGGCCACCGCCGCTTCGAGCCTGCCGGCCCGCGGTTGCAGCACTTCGATGTCGAGCGCCGGCACATAGGCCAGATGGGCGTCGGGCGACGGGCTCCAGTTGAGGTAATCGAACTTTAAGATCACTTCACTCTGCCAGAAGGCGTCGCGCGGCGGCGCGGGAACGGCGATTTCGGCCTGCCGGAGCTGATAGGGCCATCCCCAGCGCCGGCGGTGCAACTCGGCGGCGGGCAGCGATCCGAGCGTCTCCTTCGCCCGCCGCTCCAGCAGCGCGCGGGCCTTCTCTCGATCGGCGGCCAGCAGTGAGTGCTCGGCAAACAGGGCGATTTCCGAGAGCCACCAGCGGTCGTCGATCTGTTGGGCGATCGCGAGCAGTTGCTGTTCATAGTCGGCCATGAGATCCTCTGCCTACGTTGAGACGCGCCAACGTCAATCGGTTCGCGGGCGCCGCAGTTGGTCGTCTCACGACTCTTCAGGGTTTGCGTAAAGATGGCGAATGACTCGGTTGTGTGCCAACCCATAATGTCCTAGATTGACAAAAGCCGGCGAGGGCAAACAGAGCGGTCCTTCGGTGCGTCGCTGCGCCGGCTAAGAAAACAGCGCGGTCTGCGGCGCGAGGACGTTGCTCCCAACGTGCCGTGATTGACGCGAACTATTATCGCCCCAGGCGAACGCCTCGTCCAATGAGTTCCAGCATGCTCCATGACGGCCTAAGTCCAACCTCTTGCTTGACAGTCCGCATCGTCCGGCGTCAAATTGCTGTTTCCAGCCGACGAGCAACCGAGAGATACCAAGCGTGCCCAAAAAAGCCCATATCCAAGCCACGATCAACGGCGAACCGACCGAATTCCTCTGCGAAAACCGGCAGAGCCTGTTGGAAGCGCTGCGCGACGAGTTGCACCTCACCGGCACCAAAGAAGGTTGCAACAACGGCAACTGCGGCGCCTGCACCGTGATCATGGATGGCGTGCCGGTGAATAGCTGCCTGGTGCTGGGCGTGGAGTGCGAAGGCGCCAGCATCACCACCATCGAAGGCATCGCCGAAGAGAACCACCTGCACCCGATTCAACAGTGCTTTTTGGAAGACGCCGCCTTGCAATGCGGCATCTGCACGCCCGGTTTTATCATGGCCGCCAAGGCCCTGCTCGACAAGAACCCCAATCCGACGGAACATGAAATCCGCTTCGAGCTGGCGAACAATCTTTGCCGCTGCACGGGCTACGACAAAATCGTGCGGGCCGTGCAGCACGCCGCCCGGCGGCTCGTGGGGCAGCCTTCCTAGGCCGTGGTCACGGGACGAACCATCGCAGCGACGGGCCAGAAGCCGTCCCACGAAAACTTCAGGAGGTTACAACGCTCATGCCCATCGACACTCGCGAAACCATTGTGGATGAAGGACGGCTGCCGCGCGGACGCGGCGCCGCCGCGCCCGCCTACAAAGTCATCGGCACGCGGCCCATCCGGCACGACGGCGCCGACAAGGTGACGGGCCGCGCGGTCTACGGCAACGATTTGCAGCTTGCCGGCATGCTGCACGGCAAAGTGGTGCGCAGCCCGCACGCCCATGCCCGCATCAAGCGGATCGACACCTCGGCGGCCGAAAAGCTGCCGGGCGTGCATGCCGTGGTGACGGCGGCCGACTTGCCCGACCTGCGCGACAAGATGGCCGACCTGGGCGAAGGCCGCGTGAACCTGGCGCACCTGGGCGCCAATGTGCTGGCCCATCAAAAGGTGCTCTATCGAGGGCACGCGGTGGCGGCGGTGGCGGCCGTCAGTCCGCACGTGGCCGAAGAAGCGGCCAGGCTGATCCAGATCGAATACGAACCGCTGCCCGCGGTCACCTGGGTGCTCGACGCCATGAAACCCGACGCGCCGCTCTTGCACGCCGACGTCTACACCGAAGACATGACCGGCCACCGCACCAGCGACCAGCCGAGCAACACGTCGAAGCACCTATTGTTCGAAGAGGGCAACATCGAGCAAGGCTTTGCCTCGGCCGACGTGGTGGTCGAACGCGAGTTCAAGACCGCCAGTGTTCACCAAGGGTATATCGAGCCGCACGTTTCGACGGCCCTGTGGAACGTCGATGGCCAACTTACGATCTGGACTTCGACGCAGGGCGCCTTCACGGCCCGCCAGCAGACGGCCGAGTTGCTGCAGGTGCCGATCTCGCGGGTCAAGGTGGTGCCGTGCGAAATCGGCGGCGGCTTCGGAGGGAAGATTCCCGTTTATCTCGAGCCGGTGGCCGCGCTGTTGAGCCGCAAGTCGGGCCGGCCGGTGAAGATGGTGATGACACGGGCGGAAGTGTTCGAGGGCACCGGTCCCACGCCCGGCTCGTTCGTGCGCGTGAAGCTGGGCGCCCAGAAAGACGGCCGCATCGTGGCCGCTCAGGCCTGGCTGGCGTATGACGCCGGCGCGTTCCCCGGCGGCATGATCGGCCCCGGCTGCATGTGCGTGTTCGCCTGTTACAGCGTTCCGAATTACCGCGTGGAAGGTTTCGATGTCGTGCTCAACAAGCCCAAGACCGCGGCGTATCGGGCACCGGGCGCCACACAGGCCGCCTTCGCCGCAGAGCAGGTCGTCGATGAGCTGGCCGAAAAACTGGGGATGGATCCCATCGACTTGCGTCTGAAAAATGCCGCCTGCGAAGGAACCAAGCGGGTGGGTTGGCCGGCGTATCCCAAGATCGGCTTCATCGAGACCTTGCAGACGGCCAAGAACCAGCCGCACTACAAGACGCCGATTTCGGGCAAGAACCGCGGCCGCGGCATCGCGGCCGGCTTTTGGTTCAACATCGGGCTGAAGAGCAGCGCCTCGGCCAGCGTCAATCCCGACGGCACGGTGACGCTGGTCGAAGGCTCGACCGACATCGGCGGCACGCGCACCAGCGTGGCCATGCAGTTGGCCGAGACGCTGGGCATTGCGGCCGAGGACGTCAAGCCGCAAGTGGCCGACACCGACAGCGTGGGCTATACCGACGTCACCGGCGGCAGCCGCGTGACCTTCGCCACCGGGATGGCGGCCTATCAGTGTGGTCTCGACATCCGCCGGCAAATGCGTGAGCGTGCGGCGACTCTTTGGGAATGCGAAGCCCAGGAAGTGAACTTCGAGGACGGCACGTTCCGCCACAACGGCGAGTCGATCACCTTCAAGCAGTTGGCCGGCCGGTTGAACGAGACCGGCGGCCCGGTGCAGGGCCGCGCCGCCGTCGATCCGGAAGGTCCGACCAACGGCTTCGGCGTGAGCATCGTGGACGTCGAGGTCGATCCCGACACCGGCAAAACGACGGTGCTGCGGTACACGGTGTTGCAAGACGCCGGCAAGGCGATTCACCCCAGCTACGTGGAGGGTCAGATGCAAGGCGGCACGGTGCAGGGCATCGGCTGGGCCTTGAACGAGGAGTATTTCTTCGACGACCGGGGGCGGATGCGCAACGCCAGCTATCTCGACTATCGCATGCCGACGGCACTTGATCTGCCGATGATCGACACGGTGATCGTGGAGGTGCCCAATCCGGCGCATCCTTATGGCGTGCGGGGCGTGGGTGAGACGCCGATCGTGGCTCCGCCCGCCGCCGTCGCCAACGCCATCTATCACGCCACCGGCGTGCGGATGTTCGAGCTGCCGATGTCGCCGCCAAAGGTCTGGGCGGCGCTGGTCAAGAAAAACGTGTAGGGTGGGACCAGCGAGCTCGCGAGCGCCGGCCCACCGTAAACGACTGTGACGTGCCATGGCCATCGTGTACATCCCGACGCAACTGCGCCCGCTCACCGGCGGCATCGAATGCGTGGTAGTTCCGGGCACGAACCTTCGGCAGGTCATCGCCGCGCTCGACGCGGCGCATCCCGGTTTAGGAGCTCGTCTGTGCGGCGACGACGGCATTTCGCCGGGACTGGCGGTGTCGATCGACGGCGCCTTTACCAACCGCGGCCTGTTGGCCAAGGTGGGGCCCGACAGCGAAATCCACTTCCTACCGGCGATTGGCGGCGGCTGACGGGTGCCATTGAAATGGCCGCGCCGTAATGCGCATAATGGCAGCGCCCGCACAGAATGGCTGACAGCAGGCTTACCATGCTGATTGACGTCGCCACAACTCCGCAGATCGAGGTCTATCGCCTGCTGACCGATGTCGTCACTCCTCGGCCGATCGCCTGGGCAACGACGGTCGATGCGGACGGCCGCGTCAACTTGGCGCCGTTCAGCTTCTTTAACGCCTTCGGGGCCAACCCGCCGGTGGTCGTCTTTTCGCCGACCTTGCGGCGCGACGGCTCGAAGAAGGACACGCTGCTCAACGTCGAGGCCACAGGAGAGTTCGTGATCAACGCCGCCGTGGAGGCACTGGCGGAGAAGGTCAATCAGACGTCGGCGGAACTGCCCCACGGCGAAAGCGAGGCCGAGCTGGCCAAGCTGACACTCGTTCCCGCGGTTAAAGTCAAACCTCCGCGCGTCGCCGAATCGCCGGTACAAATTGAGTGTCGCGTCTTGCAGATCGTGCCGGTTGGACAAGGGCCGATGTCGGGCAATCTGGTGATCGGCGAGGTGCTGTTGCTGCACGTCGACGACGGCCTGTTCGCGCCCGACGGTCGCGTCGATCCCGCGAAGCTGCGGACGATCGCTCGGCTGGGAGGCGACTGGTACGCGCGCACCAGCGATCTGTTTGAGATGCGCCGCCCTTCGATCGGGTAGGTTGTCAATAGCCCGGTGAATTGTTCAGTCCCAACTCGCCGGCGACGGTCTGCATGGCGTCGATCACGAATTGGATGTGCTCGTCGAGTGGCACGCCGAGGTCTTCGGCGCCGCGGACGATGTCGTCGCGACTGACGGCGGCGGCAAAACTCTTCTGCTTCAGTTTTTTCTTCACGCTCGAGGCCTGCATGCCGGCCAGCTTTTCGGGCCGCAACCGCGCCACCGCGGTGACGAAGCCCGCCAACTCGTCGCAGGCGTAGAGCGTCTTGTCGAGCCGCGACACTCGCGGGCAATCGGTCAAATAATCGGCGTGCGACTTGATGGCGTAAATCACGTCGGCCGGATAGCCCCGTTCCGCCAGAATCGCGGCCCCTTTCAGCGGATGATCGGGCGGATTGGGCCAGCGCTCGTAGTCGAAATCGTGCAACAGGCCGACCAGGCCCCATTTTTCCTCGTCTTCGCCGAAGCGCCGCGCGTAGGCCCGCACCGCCGCTTCCACCGCCAGCATGTGCTTTCGCAGGCTGTCGCTCGCCGTATATTCACAAACCAACGCCCAGGCAGCTTCACGATTCATGTGGTCACCTCCGCTAGAAATGTATCGTTTGTGGCGGCGCTTGGCGAGCGGCAGGATGGCGGGCCGGGTGGAGGAGATTACAATGTGCGGAGGGTTCGGGGTTCGGGGTTCAGGGTTCAGGGTTCAGGGTTCAGGGTTCAGGGTTCAGGGTTCAGGGTTCAGGGTTCAGGGTTCAGGAAATTGCAAATTGCAAATTGCCCAACGCCTATCGCCTAACGTCCGACTTCGCGCAAACACACAATGCATCCCATCCATCGCCGCCGGCTACTGCTCGCTCTGACCTGCCTTTTTCTCTTCTCCGGCAGGGCTTGGGCCGATGAGCCGCCTTCGGGCCTGCATCGCTACCTGTATGTGGTCTGCCCCGGCATCCGCGACGACCCGCAGTTCGGCGGGGCGGGCATTCTCGTTTTCGATATCGACCACGGCCACAAGTTCGTCAAGCGGACCGAAACGCCCGCCAGCCGCGAACCCAAGCCCGACAACATCAAGGGCGTTTGCGCCAGCGCGGCCACCGGCAAGCTCTACTTCACCACGCGCTCGAAGCTCTACTGCCTCGATCTGACCAGTGAAGCGACGCTCTGGGAAACCGCGCCGCCCAATGGCACCGACCGCATGTCGATCACACCCGACGGAAAAACGCTTTACGTGCCGTCGTTCGAGAAAGACACCTGGAACGTGATCGATGCCGCCGCCGGCAAGCCGATCGCAGCGGTGGAAACCCGCAGCGGTGCCCACAACACGGTGGTCAGCCGCGACGGCCAGCGGATGTATCTTGGCGGCCTGAAGTCGCCGATTTTGTTCGTGGCCGACACGGCGACGCACAGCATCGTCCAGCAGGTCGGTCCGTTCGCCGGCGCCATTCGGCCGTTCACCGTCAACGGCAACCGCAGCAGGGCGTACATCTGCGTCAACGGCCTGCTCGGTTTCGAAATCGGAGACCTGACTTCGGGCAACAAGCTGCACCGCGTCGAGGTGGCCGGCTTTGCGACGGGGCCGGTCAAGCGGCACGGCTGCCCCAGCCACGGCATCGGCCTCACGCCCGATGAGAAAGAGGTCTGGGTGGTCGATGCCTTCAACCAACGGGTCCACGTTTTCGACAACACGGTCGAGCCGCCCAAGCAAACCGTCAGCGTGGCCCTGCGCGAACAACCGGGCTGGGTCACGTTCAGTCTCGACGGCAAGTTTGCCTATCCCTCGACGGGCGAGGTGATCGATACGGCGAGCAAGCGAATTCTGACGGCCCTGGCCGATGAGCAAGGCCGCCAGGTCCACAGCGAGAAGATGATGGAAATCGACTTCCGCGACGGCAAACCGGTGGCCACGGGCGACCAGTTCGGCGTCGGTCGCGTGACGGCCACCGCTCACAGGTAACCCCACCTTTGGCCAACTGACAGATTCTGTCAGTTGATCGGGTGTCCCCGTCCCGCCGGCAAGCCGAGCGAAGATCGGCGGGCATTGGTAAAGCGCTCGCGGGCCGTTTTCTTTTTGCCGTCATGCGACACGCGTGTCGCCTCGGCGCGTGCCGCCGGAGGCGAACGGGCCGCAGGCACTTTGGCTGCGCGCAGCCA
>Ga0307373_10000947_pt1 | contig 55231 bp, 42 predicted proteins | sample OX2MG_FD_202534 | JGI IMG/M metagenome (GOLD analysis project Ga0307373, IMG submission 202534) | Soil microbial communities from Risofladan, Vaasa, Finland - OX-2 | ecosystem: Environmental > Terrestrial > Soil > Coastal area > Acid sulfate soil | place: Finland: Risofladan, Vaasa | collected... | reverse complement strand
CCGCGATTGCCGAAGAATGGAGCCGTTTTCCGCCGGAGAGGTGGCAGAGCCCGGTTGAATGCACCTGACTCGAAATCAGGCATAGTCGCAAGGCTATCGGGGGTTCGAATCCCTCCCTCTCCGCCATACAAAATTGCATCTTGTTGATATCATTGATAACACATAGATAATAATAATCTTATGTGCTTTCCGTATTGACCGCATTGTCCAGTGTTTTCCGTCCAATTGGTTCCCTGAGACGCTTTTTGCATGACAACGGGCGGGATGCATGACAACGACTTGCCCCGAGGAAAACCCCAGTTACTGTTTTGGCTAGAGCTCAATCTGGTTGCGCTGGGCCGAGATAATATTCGTCCCATCGAAGCCGAGACCGACCGAAAGGAGAGAGGACGTCGTCGTCAGCGGGGTTACCGCTGAGAACGAGGTTGGATAAGGGTGGGGTTGCTGTGATCACCACCGGCACGCCTGTGGCCGCGGCCTTTCTTCATTGCCAGGCCGGGTTGCGTACGGTCCAGCGCCTGAATCTGGCTCTTCTCATCCACGCTCAACACAAGCGCGTTCCGGCGGATTCAGATACAGCCCAACGATGGCGTCCAGTTTCTCAGCGAAGTGAGGATCGTTGCTGACCTTGAAGCTCTCGATGCGATGCGGCTTCAGTCCGTGCGTGCACCAGATGCGGCCTACGCTGGAGTCCGCTCGTCACTACCCTTGACCCCACCCCGAAGACTACCCTGGATAGCCGCCGCGCTGGATAAGATCGTTGCCCGCCGCGGAGCGCCGAAGTCCATCACGCCGGCAGCGGCGAGGCGCCTGATCTTCGTTGCAATGCCATCCTCGGCCTTCCTCAGATGCGGCAGGAAGACCAGCGGCTCGCCGTCGATCTCCTCCAATAGGAGATACCCATTGGTCAGCATCTGCGACACAGCCTGCTCGACCGTCTCCACTGGCGCTTCCAGCAGCTTTACGGCCGCCGCCTTCAGCTTCTCCAGCGGCAGGCCACAATGCCCCTCGGAGGTCGCCCCCAGGAGTGCGTGGTCGACTCCAGCACGTGCTCGATTCTGCGAGTCCTTGGGTATTCCGACGCTTTGGGCGATCTGGTCTGCGGTGGCGAACCCGATGCCATGGATCTCCTTTGCCAGGGTGTAGGGGTTCTCCTGCACCGTCTGGATGGCCAGATTCCCGTAGGTCTTGTAGATGCGGACTGCTCGACCGGTGCTGACCCCGTGGCTGTGGAGGAAGACCATAATCTCGCGAATCTGAATCCCCTCCTGCCAGGCATTGGCGATCCGTTCGCGGCGCTTTGGTCCGATGCCATCGACGGACTCCAGGTCGGCGGGGTTGTTTTCTATGACCCCCAATACCTCTGCACCGAAGTGGCTGACCAGCTTCTTCGCCAGGACCGGTCCAACCCCCTTCACAAAGCCGCCCGCCAGGTACCTTTCGACCCCCTCACCCGTCGTTGGCGGGACGGCTTTCAAAACCTGGGCTTTGAACTGAAGACCATGCTCCTCGTCCCGGACCCACGAGCCTTTGGCGGTCAGCCACTCTCCGGCGCTTACCGCGGGCAATGAGCCAAGAACCGTCACCAAATCGCGCTGTCCCCGCACTTTCACGCGAAGGACGGCGAACCCGCTCTCCTCGTTGAAGAAAGTGACTCGTTCCACGAGCCCGGCGATCTCTTCGGACGGGGTACGGGGCTGTGGGGAGGAGTCATTCATCCTAGTCGGAGTCTATGCGGCTGGAGCCGACAGCAGTAGTGCAAATCGTGACCGGCGAGGTCGGTACATGGTCTAAACTCTCAGGCATACCCTTTCCCGTAGCCAAAACCCAGTGGGGCACGATGACAAGTGAGAATGAGAAGACGGACGACAGGAAGACTGAACAGCTTCACCTTAGCAGCCAGTTCACGAGAGCTGTCGACTACGCGCGTCACATCCATATTGAGCGACGCAAAGGGACGGACATTCCCTACATGGCACACCTTCTGGGCGTTGCATCCCTGGTGATGGGTGAGGCAGGTCACGCCGGGTTCCCTGTCTCCGAAGAGATGGTGATCGCTGTCCTTCTTCATGATGCAGTCGAAGATCAAGGGGGATTGCCGCGTCTGAAGGACATCGAGCAGAACTTCGGACCGAATGTTGCCCGCATGGTCGAAGGACTCTCGGACAGTGTCTCCGAAGATTCAAGCATGAAGAAACCTTGGTCGGAGCGCAAGCACGCCTATATTCAAAGGCTCCGTGATGAGCCGGCTGATGTCCAGCTCATCTCGGCTGCCGACAAGCTCTACAACGCAAGAGCCATACTCGAGGACTATCGAGAGATCGGGCTAAAGGTCTGGGGCCGGTTCAAGAGGGGCAGAGACGAGCAACTCCGGTATCTCGATGAACTCCTGGCGGTCTACAAGTCGACTGGGATGGGTCGGATCGTCGGAGAATTGGAGCGTGTAGTCAACGAGCTCAGGCAAATATCGGCAGAAGAAACGCATTGATCGACGCAGTGCATTGCCATGGCATTGAACTCTGGAGGGCAAGCAACGCATATGTGGCTTTTCACAAGGTGCGGGTTCTCCTCAATGGCTTGCCCCAACAAGTCTTGGAGTGGTGACATTGCCCCGAATGTGGTCATGGTCACGCATCTATGCGCGCCGGTGCAGAACTAGGCCACAGTGCGCCGTGTGATCTACGCCCGTTGCGCGAAGAGAACTCGCAGTTGAAGCGGCTAGTTCAGAATTGCAGCGAGTGGGTGCATAACGCACCGTATTGGAGCCCGGTGGCTCTTCCCGGAATATGCCTAATCTTGTCCCGCTTTCCGGAACTTTGCTTGTATACCGACTGCAGAAGACTCGGGGATGAATCCTCGGTCTCGAAGCCTCTTCAACAGCATCAAGAGTGTTCTCCCAGTCAAGGTGCATTGCTCAAGACGAAGGATGGTTCAGCAACCAAGAGCCTGCCGCAGATGAGCCGATAACAGGTAGAGGGCTCTTTCAGCAGGTGCGGAAGCGGACAGGCCATTGGCGAGGAGGAAGGAGTGGACTGTTCCAAATGCGCGCCACATGGTTACGGGTACACCTGCCTGTGCAAGCAGGAGTCCGTATTCCTCGCCCTCCTCGCTCAGAATGTCGCATTCGGCAGTGATGATGAGCGCCGGCGCCACGCCAGCCAGTTGAGACAGGGGAGTACGCAACGGACAGGCTCTCGGGTCCAGGCGTTCATTTGCATCAGGAACGTATTGCCCCCAGAACCACTCCATCAGCGAAGCATCGAGAAAGAATCCCTTACCGAAATCGGCGTAACTCGTTCTGGCGAAATCGCAGTCGGTGACCGGGTAAAGCAGAACTTGCGAACAAATAGCCGGACCACCACGGGACACTGCCAGGACCGCAAGCACCGCAGCCAGATTGCCCCCTGAACTGTCGCCGGCAACCGCCAACCGGCGCGTGTCCAGATTCAGGGTCGTGCCATTCTCCGCAATCCATTGCAGAAAAGCAAAGGTCGCATCTACCGGCCTGGGGAACGGGGACTCCGGCGCTCGTGGATATTCAGGAAAGACCAGAGCGCAGCCCACAGAAAGCACGATCTGCTGCACGAGCCGCTTGTGCGTTTCAATATCTCCCAGCACCCAGCCCCCGCCGTGAAGGTAAACCAGCACGGGAAGAGGCCCAACGGCATTCACAGGACGCAGGAGATAGAAGTCCATCTCCGGCGAGTGATGGAGCTTGAGACTGATGCGGGCGTCGTTTAGGGTTTCGCCTTGCCCCTGTCGCATCGCTAGGCGGGCTTCGTCAACCGGCAGCGAAGTGAGGTCAGGTCCTGCGGCCGACAGCACCTCCTCAAGCCATGCGCGCGTAGCGGCTCCAAGCAACCGATAGCTCATCGGCACTCCTCTCCCGTGCGTACGCTTGCGACAACGATGGCGCATTCCGTTCCTTCAGCTTTTCCCGCTGGCCGGATGGTCCACGCACCGACGGCTGCAGGAACGATCATGGTCTCGGCATAATGCAGGTGAAATGGTGCGAAGGCGCCGCTCGGACTCTCGACCACTGCTTCTTCGCCCTGCACAAGGTTCAGCACTTGCACGCTCTTGCCAGTGGCAAGCGGAGCGGTGCCGGTAAACCAGTAACGGATCACGTCAATGAACTCGCGCTCGTGCAGCCCGGTGCGCTCTGCGCGCCACCCGGCTCCCTCCGCGACAGGCCGGGTCTGGTTGACGAGATTCGACCGTGTCCACTTTGTTGTGCGATTCCACTGGATGTTTGCAAGGCCGTGCTCGATATGAATGGGCCGAGGCCGATCGTCGAGGCCAAGCCGTCCCCAGTCCCACAGCTTGAAGGTGAAGATGTACGGCGTCGCGCTGATCTCCAGGACCATGCTGTCCTTACCCGAGCAGTGAACGGTGCCGGCGGGAATGAGGAAGTGATCGTGCCGCTTCGCCGGCCACTGCTCAACGTAACGAGCCGCGGCAAACTCGACATCTCCTTCCTGCGCCTTTCGCAGGTCCGCTGCCATCGCATCCGGATCGATGCCCTCGCGCAGTCCGAGATAGACCTTGGCATCCGAGCCCGCATCCAGCATGTAGTAGCTTTCATCCTGCGTGTAGTGCATGCCGAACTCTTCCTGGATGTACTCGGTGAGGGGGTGCACCTGCAGCGACAGATTTCCGCCGCCCATGGTGTCGAGAAGATCGAAGCGAATCGGAAACTCCGCGCCGAAACGCGCATGCACCGGATTGCCCAGTAGCTCGCGTGGATGGCTGAAAACCAGATCAATTGCGGGAATCTCAAATCGCTTCTCGCCGAATCCAAGCACCAGGCTGTTCTCTTCCGGAACGCAATCGAAGCACCACGCATGGTTCGGCTTGTCTTTCGGCAAGTCGCAGACCTCTTCCATCCAGTGGCCGCCCCAGGGCCCCGGATCGAAGTAGGGCACCAGCCGGAAGGGTTGCCGCACAACCCTCGCAAGAGAGCTGCGCAGAACTTCTCCGGCAATCATGAGTGGCCGCGCGGCGTCGTTTGCGTCGAGAAAGAAGTCTGCTCTTTCCCATACCTGTTTTTTGAGCCGGTCGGCAGCCCTCCACTCCAGAAAATACCCGCACTTGTATTTGCTTGCAAAATCACCCGTCTCATTGGCCATGCCAAGGTTGCCGAGCCGGCTGCTCCGAAAGCGCAACTGAATTTCCCACCGGGCCATGTCGGCATAAACGAGTACCGCTCCGGGCCGGGCCAACAGCGAAGCCCCTGGGCCAATCACGAGCGTGAGGGCACCGGAAGTAGCGGCCTCGACGCGATCTCTCGCCACTTCAAGCACGCCGTCGGCGAAATAGTCCGCAATGGTGAATCCATTCATCCTGCCGAAAACGCGATCGTCGGTGAGGTACGACGCAAAAAGCTCGCGCAATTCCGTCGCAGGCCGGTAGAGTTCGCGCACGTCGATCATTTCCGCGGGAGCGAGACGCCGGGCCAGTTCCTGCGCAATCGATCCGACATCCGCTCCGGGATAGGACTCAACGCAGAGCAGTCCGGCTTTCGGCAATCGCGCTGCGATCGCGTCCCAGCCCCCGGCACATTGCTCTGCGTCGCCACAAAGAACGAATGGGTGTTTGTCGTAATTAGGAGTTCGCGCCATGCAATACCTCTCTCAGTAACGGCACTGCACCCAGCAGGCCCGCTTCATTGCCCAGAGCCGCGGCACGCACTTCCGGTTTTCCCCATCCCGACCACGCATGACGGTTCACATGCTCCTGTATGCGGGGAATGATCACGTCAGCGCTTTGCATCACGCCTCCGCCGACCACCACAACCTCTGGATCATAGGCATGAATGTTGGCCACCGCATTGGATGCCCACACAGCAATGCAGCGGTCCCGCACTGCTGTGGCCACAGAATCGCCCTCTGCGGCCGCATTGAAGATCTCGCGGAATCCAAACGAATCGTGCGAAGCCAGAGCGCTCTGCGCAAAGCCGGGCCAGCCGCGCGCAATTCCGGGAACCGCCCATCCGCCCGCCTCGGCCTCCGCGCAGCCTATGTTGCCGCAAGCGCACAAACGCCCCTCAAAGTCGACCGGCAGATGCCCGCCCAGGCAGCCGGCCTGCGCATGTCGTCCGCGCACCAGTTTGCCATGCATCAAAGCGGCCCCTCCAATCCCCGTTCCAAGCGTCATCATCGTCACATCGTCATAGCCCATGGCTGCCCCGGCATTGACTTCGCCGAGCAACGCCATGCGCGCATCGTTCTCCATCCCAAGCGGCAATCCAAACTCGCTCCGGCACCACTCCTTCAGATCGATGTGGCGGGCGTCGTCATATTTCTTTAGCGTTGCATGAATCGTGCCGGTGCGAAACTCGACGATACCTGGAAAGCCGATGGCCATCCCTGCGCAATCCGTGGCTGCATTCCCGACGGAACGCAGAAGCGCGTGCAACAGCTCGGCAAGCGGAGTGAGCAGCGCGGCAATACCCTGCGCCTCGATAACTGGCAGTGAGCCCAGTGCGAGAATCTGGTGATCCTCAACCAAAGCGCATCCAATATGGCTGCCACCCATGTCCAATGAGAGTGCTTTCATCCTCTGCCCTTCCACCTATTGCTGAGAACACGTCAGAACAAAGACGGCGATGGTCAGCAGTCCCACGCCAGCACTCTGCAAGGCAATCGGAGTGCGCCCGGAATTCTTCCATTCCCCGGTGAGCAGACCGACAACGCTGGCAGAGATCACAATCAACGACATAAACAAGGGCCAGCCAAGCACCGTTCCGAGCGCGCCCAGACGCACCGTGGATAATCCATAAAGGATCGTGCTGCCGAACCACAGGACCGCCATGAGCAGAGCAAGCAACCAATGCGATAGGCCGCCCATGCAGAACCGCGAAACCGAATCATTCTTGCGCAACAGATAAATGCAATAGGCAAGATTGGGAACAGCGCCTGCAACCATGATGGGCAGCCAAACGGCATTCACCGCATTCAGGCTACTGGCTCCCTGCTGCGATGCCGCCGCGGTAATCGCTCCGCCAAATGCCAGGCCAAGATTGACAAAGGATGCGCCCATGCCGCAAAGAACGGCCAGCAGCAGGCCCGCTCCATAGCGATGGCTTCCTTCATCCCCGTTGCGTCCCTGCGCACTTTCACGGCGCTTGCCCGCCAGGGCGCATACCACAACGCCAAACAGCATGATCAGCACCCCGCCCACCAGATCCCCGCCCATGCGCGTGAAGAGCAGTTCCGAATGCAGGCGCATCAGCGGCACCAGGGAGCCGACCGCGGCAGAGATACCCATCACGATCGAAAACGTGAGCGATACGCCGATGGCATCGACGGCGAGGCCGAAGAACACCTGCGCGACTCCCCAGCCCGCGCCGAACAGCGCAGTGCCAATCACGATCTTCCAGCCAGCCTGCCTGTACGCCTCACCTAGCGCAGGCACAGTCGTCATCGTAGTGATCGAAGGAATCACCAGAAGCGCAAAGATGGTCCACGCGAGCCATGTGTTTTCCCACGCCCAGCGCCTTGTGAACTTCATGGGCGTGGCAAAATTGGCGTTGGCGACGCCTGCAACCAACAGCAGAAGAAAACCCGATGCGATGGGACTCATGACACGCTCTCTCCGCGAAGAAATCGGCGGATGCCGCAGGCCGGCACGGTCCTGGTCTTCGCTCCCTCAGTCAACTCCACTCCGTCTTCTTTCACGAGCAGGCTTTCAATCTTCTGCCAGTCTGGCGAACTCTCAGTGGCGATTGCCACCCAGCGCGCCTGCACGCTTTCGCCTGCACCGATTAGCCGCTCGGTTGGCGTGTGAAACAGGGAGGGACGCAGGCGCGTATCGGATCTGCCAAGAGGAAGAGGCGTGGTCCCGAACTCCAGCCCGCAAACCTGCGTGTTGCCATTCCACGGCTTATACTCGCGCGCACCGTTCTCTTCCCAGATTGCGAGCCAGGGAAAATCTTCTCTGCGGAAGACATACGCCAGAAGTGCCTGGGCAACTGGATTGACGATCGTCACCCATGAGAATTCTTCTTCAGGGGGATTCAGCAGACCAACGACGAAGCCGGTGTTGCTGCCCTGAAACGGCCGTCTCAGATCATGCTGTTCATCGGGGTTCACTGCACAGGGCGCCATGGGGAATTCGAACTCGGTGTCATCGGCAAGCGCGGGTTTGCCTTCGTATCCAAGCGGCCAGGTGATTCCCCTCCGCGCAGATGTGCCGATCCGCGCCCCACCAGCTTCAAGAAACGATGGTCCCAGCGTGACGTGCTGCACCCAGTGCACTGGCCTCTCCGTGTCGCGGTGGTTCACAACATCCTCCGTGCAGTAAAGAACCGCTTCATCGGGACTCAGTTGAAAAGTGCGTTGAACGGCGAGAGCGGCAATCGGCAACATCACACTCATTTTGCATCGGTAGTCATTGGCCTCGATAACATCCCACGCCGTGGATGCAGCTTCGCCATGCAGGGGCATCCCCTGCGAAGCTTCCCCATCGTCAGGCGCGCCGAAGAGATCAAGACACAGCGCATGCCCCGTCCAACCGGCAAAGAAAACGCCGGTTGGGCCGCCACCGTAGTCCTCCACCAACTGTTGATGAAGCGGCGTGCCGATATCTTCAGTGGGCCACGGAGCCTCCCAGAGCATATTTGCCGCGCGCGGATCACCCACACACCGCAGACTTGCAATGTGCCCGCCCGACGCCAGCACGGTGACTTCCAATGCGTCGTTCCGCAAATGCAGCGCTGAGCGGTTCTTCCACGTTCCAGGCATCAGCGCCGCCCCCTGCCAGCGGAGCGCCGCCCGCACAGCCGCGATTGATGCCGCATGCCTGTTGCGCGCGTGGTCATTGCGTCGCTCCTGTGCCGCCTTCGGCGAAGCCCATTCCGCCCGCCGGCACAAGCATGCCGCCATCCACCAGCAGCGCAGCGCCCGTGATAAAAGAGGCCCAGTCACTCAGGAGAAAGGCGATAGCCCGGGCCACTTCCTCCGGCTTGCCAATGCGGTGCAATGCATGCATGCGGGCGCAGGTCTCAAGTACAGCCTCAGGATCGCCGGACTGCCCGGCCGCCCATCGCAACATCGGGGTATCGATTGCACCAGGCAGCACGCAGTTTGCCCGAATGTTGCGGCCCGCAAAATCCAAAGCGATCGATCGCACCATGCCGAGCAACGCATGCTTCGCCGCCACATACGCCGTCGAGTTGCTGACAGCCGTCAGAGTCTGCACAGAACCAACTACGACCAGGCTGCCGCCGCCAGCGCGGAGCATTGCCTCAACCGAATAACGCGCTGCATAGTAGCAGCCGTCGACGTGCACCCGAAACGTGTCCTCCCAATCCTGCTGCGTGGTGTGCAGCAGATCGCCATATCGCTGAATCCCCGCGCTGTGCACCATAAGGTCTACAGTGCCAAAGTGCTTCTCGGCCGCTGAAACTGCACTCGCCACCTGGCCCTCGTCAGCAACATCACACAGCTCAAAGATTGCGTTATGCCCTTGAGTTCGCAGCATCTGCGCCTCGGCCTCACCCTCAGCGCGCTGCCTGTCGAGAATGGCGACATGCGCGCCCAACTCCGCCAACAGCCGCGCCGTGGCGGCTCCAATGCCCATGGCCCCACCGGTAACAATCGCGGTCTTCCCATCAAATCGCAGATTCATCTCTTTCCCTCATCCTGCCGGCTTGCTGCCGGCGACAGGCAGACGGTTGCAATCTCCCACGGCTTGAGTGCCAGATGTACCTCGTGCGCCGTGGACGGCAGCAGGCTCTGCTCATCTTCGAGAATCGAACAGCGGTGGGCGCTGCCGAGGGTCATCTGCGGAAAGGTCAGCTTCACGTCGTGCGGTTTGCCTGAGATGTCCTCCACCCGCAGCACCGTACCCTCACGCAACTCCGCGAGCTTCCACGTGCTCACGGTCACTTCATCGGTGTCCGTCTCGACCATGCTTCCCGCGGACTGAAGAGGCACAGCAGCGCGCCCGGTGCCATTCATCGTTTCGAACTCGAGTGGTGTCATCACATCGAGCGCTTTCCGTGTCAACTCTGCCGGATCGAAATTCTCGCCGGTCAAAAGCGAGTAGCGAAATGTCACCGTGCCTCCCTGCTGCGCCGGGAAGTTGGTGTTCCAGTAGTTGCTCATAATCCAGGAAAAGATGGCGGAACTCTTGGGCGTGAAATGCGTGGGCCACACGCCGCGAACAATGTCGCCAAGAGCCACGAGCGGTGCATCTACGGGGATCACCGCCGAGTAGCTTCCGGCACTGCGGACCGAGGCCCAATGCTGCGCGGCGTACCACTCCCGGCTTCCTCCCATCAGCTCATCTACTGCCGGATCAATCCACCCGTTCTGTGAATCGTAGCCGAAGCGCGGATGCGGCTGCAGGAAGGGGAACGCGATGTAGGCGGCTTCCTTCGCCAGCGTCGCTTCCTTGTGAACCGTAATGCGCAGATCGATGCGACGCGCACCTGCGGGCAGAAGAATCTCAGTCCGAATCAGCGGAAAGCGAAGGTTAGCGGATTCGAGGATCGCATGTTCGCCCTCCGCATCTCTGTAGAGAGACACCACCTTGCCATCGACAGGGAGATGCACGGACAAGTTCGGCAACCGCTGCGCGGAACCATAGCGGTAGAGGCTATTCTCAGTGACTGCATCCGGGCTGGTTACATAGACCAGCGACGCAAAAGGATATGGGCTCGCGGGGTCGACCAAATCGAGCCCCGATTTCTTGTCGATCAAATGCGCGATGCTGGCCGTCTGCGGTGAGATCTCCACTCGGTAAAACTTATTCTCCAGCGTGGTTCCGTGCATCTCCACGCGTTGTGGATCCTGGGCCTGCGAGACTATGGGAAACAAACGCCATCCCATCGATGGCACGCCGGTGGCGCGGAATCTTACTCTCTCCGCTCTGCCTCCGAATCCGGGGAGCCGGATGCCCGCTTCTTCTCCTAGCGCAACCTGGGGCAGCGGCTTGCGGGTGTCGGGATCGAGGAGGACCTCGCCCTGGCTGAGATCCGTTTCGAGCCATCCGTCGCGCGTCCAGTTCAAACGATTCCAGACTGCGACTGCGGGCTGCGGCTGCGCCATCAGCGGTTCAAGCTGCGCCCAGCTTCGCTGGATCGACTGCTCAATTTCTTGCGCGGCGTTGGTCGAGGTAGCGGTCTTCTGCTCGAGCTGAATTCTTGTCTGGTCGCTTTCAGGTTGACTGGCTGCGCCCACATAGGTCCAGGTGTGCTCATCGAAGAGCAGCGTGTTACGCCACGCCGCGTCCAGCAGGCCTGCCTCGGGCCTCACCCCGGACCGTAGCGCTGATACTGCGGCGGCAAGCGTCTCGGCATTCTGGATGCGCTGCTGGTTTGCGCGATGTTGTGCGGTGGCGGCTGCATCGGCAGTGTAGCCATCTTCCCAATACGGACCAAAGTCTCCGCGCACCACCGGTATGCTGCCCCCGCTCTGCTTCTCAATCTCCTGCATGGCATCGGCAAAGGTGGAGAAGTCCAGCCTGGGATACGCATATTGTTCCTGCCATTGCTGAGGCAGTGTCACCTGCCCGGGATCAAGTTCGGTATTTTCAAGCTGGCTGCCGAAGAGCAGCACGCTGTCCGACTTGTAGCCCGGGCGGTTGTATGCCTCAAGGAAGACGGGAAGCGCGTCATGCACTGCCTCAATCTTTGGCGGCACGCCAAACATGGACGCCACCTGCAGATAGGCGCGCGAGTACCACATCAGCACCCGGCCTCCATCTGGCCCTTCCCAATAGAACGGGGAGCGTTCATTCCATCGCCCCTCAAGCAGAATTGGAGCGCGCCAGTTGTTGCTGCCCGCGGCAAAGTAGCGAACGCCGGCATCGTGCAGAATGGACGCATACGACCATGAATAGCTCGGCACATCTGTAATGTGCGCCGCGCCGAGTGGGAGCTTGTACCGGGCCGCCATCGCATGGGAAGGATAGAGCGAATGGATCAGGCCCTCGAGTGAAGCCACACCCGTATGCTGATTGGCGTATTGCGGCGGAATGACGATCTTGCCTGCGCGAACGGCGTCGAGGAGCTTCTGCTGCTGTTCGGGTGAGCGCGTCGCCAGAAACTGCTCGGCGACCCAGCTTCCGTCCATGGTCCAGCGAAACTCCGGATGATTCGGCAGTAGGTCGAGCACCTGGTCCAGGCTGCGCGATTGCAACTCGCCCACCTTGCTGCGATAGTCCGTGAAGCCGATGTCGAGGTGTTCATTCGGAACGATGTGCACGGTCCAGCGCCGCTGGGCCTTGAGCAGGATCGACGTTGTCCGGCCGTAAACGACGACGCGCGCCAGCTGTTCGCCCTGCCAGGCAGGGACATAGATCTCCGCGCAGCGGTCACCGAATTCCGTTCCTCCTTCGAACGGCACGGGGTACTTCTGGCCGGCAATGATCAGCTCCGCATTCGCCGGCCCGGCTGGCCACAAGGAATCGGTCGCGCAAATGTTGACGCCCTCACGGAGGCCGCCTGCTGCCTGCTTGAAGAATACCGTCGCTTCGGCCTGCACAAGCGGAGTGGCGGGTACCACCTTGCCGGCGCGATAGCTCATGGCGAGCGCGTCATAGACGATGCCGCTGATGCCGGGCGCAATGTCACCGAGCGACATCTGCACCGCTGACGGAGTGTCCAGGGCAGTGAGGGTCAGCTGATTCTCGCCGGGCTTCACAAACTTCCGCGGCAGCGTCAGCGTTCGAGGGTCATACGATGTCTGCGGAACAAACGTACCCTCCCAGTCTCCGGCAGAGTAGTCCAGGTGAGGATGGAAGACCAGCATTCCCTGATGTCCGTTGAGGTCAAGCTTCAGAGTCGATCGGCGCGGGGTCTCATACAACGCGGCGATGCGCAGAATGTATTTGCCGGGCGGAACGGAGTCGAGATGAAAACGGATCGTGACGGGATGAAGACGTCCGCCGGCCAGGCCGTTTGCCGGTCCGGGCTGAAACCGCCTCCAGTCTGCTTCCCTGCTGGCTCCAATCGTGTAGATGACCGGTCCGGCATCGCCTGCATAGTCGACATCGTGACTGTCCTGGAATTCGTTGGACGAATGGTCGAACTGCCCGATGTGCCACAGCTCTCGCTCCTGCGCGGAAGCGCCGAGGGCAAGGGTCATCAAAGCCAGCAGCAGAGTCTTTTTCATCGTTGCTCGATCACCATTTCGGCTGCACGGTCACCACTCCGCGCCGGGTCGGGTCTTCAATCCATGAGCCCATTTCCTGCTTCGTGATCAGCTCGCTGTAGCGTGCGAGCTTGTCGCGATCCAGTTCCACGCCAAGGCCCGGCCCACGGGGGACCTTCATGCAGCCGTCCTCATACTGCAGCTTGCCCCCGACGAGAATGTCGTCGGTGAGGTGGTGATAATGAGAGTCGGCCGCGGCGCTGAAATTCGGCACTGAGGCAAGCAGGTGCATGGCCGCCACCTGCGAGATGCCAAATTCGGCTCCGCTATGCAGGCCAACGTCGAGGCCAAGCGCCTCGCATACCGTGGCCGCGTGGCGAGCACGGGTGATTCCGCCGTACCAGTGGGGATCGAGCAGGACCACGTCAATGATATTCTGCCGCGCCGCGACCGAGAGATCTTCGAAGGCAAAGATGCTCATGTTGGAGGCCAGCGTCATCCACGGCACCTTGGCATTGACCCGCTCCATTGCGCGCAGGCCCCACACCGGGTCCTCGTAATACTCGACATCGGAATCAACCAGCTTCCTGGCGGTGCGGACTGCCGTCGTCAACGACCATGCGGCGTTGGGATCGAGGCGCAGGCGATGGCGGGGGAACTCCGCGCGCAGCGCCTGGAAGGTTTCCACCTCCTCGTCCGGATGCTGCACACCATTCTTGTATTTGAGCGTCTGGAATCCGTACCGGTCGACAAGGCCGCGCGCATAGGCAACCATCTCATCGGCATTCGAGATGGCTCCTTCGCCGCGCTCGTTCGCATGGCGATAGAAGAGATAGCCCGCGTAGGGAATGCGGTCCCTTACCATTCCGCCGAGCAGGTCGCACACCGGGCGGCCGATTGCCTTGCCCTGAATGTCGAGGAGTGCAAACTCAATGCCGGCGTAGCCCAGGACATTCCCAAAGAGCTTCTGCATGCTCGGCGACGAAAGTTTCCAGCGAATCCGCTCCAGCTGGAAGGGATCCTCGCCGATCAGCTGCGGACGCATCTCGCGCAACTGGCCCTCGCGGCTGGGCCCACTGTAGCACTCGCCCAGCCCTGTGATGCCTTCATCGGTGTCCACCTCGATGATCACGCGAGAGATTCCGGAATGTGCACCGTAGGCGTAGCGCAGCGGAGCCTCAATCGGGATGAACGCTGCAGTCCATCGAATGTCGGTGATTTTCATTGTCTGTCCCTTGTGTGTGCGGGCTGATGCGCCAGCGGCTGGCCCTGGTTCTGTGTGGGGAAACGGGTAATGTGCCAACGCCCCAAGTTGGCGACGTAGAGGTCGGTGCCATCGCGGCCTCCGAAGGCGGCGTTGGTGGGACGCGCCAGGACCACGCCCTCCGGATCGTGCGCGAACAGTTCCACGCTGCGATCAGGAAGCACTCGGTAGAGGCAATCCGAGGCATAGCAGGTGACATACAGGTTGCCGGCACTGTCGAGAGCCAGCCCGTCGGGCACGCGCTCCAGCCCGCTTGCATAAATCTCGCGCTTCCCTGCCCTTCCGTCCGCCTCAATGGCAACGGAGCTCACGCGGTCCAGCGTGCTCTCGACCACAAACAACCTGTCTTCCGCGGCGGAGAGGGCCAGTCCGTTGGCAAAGTCGAAGGGGCCAGCGAATCGCTCGGACTTACCGTCGGCAAACCTGCGATAGACCCAGCCGTCGGACGCTCCCCAGTGGCCCGAATCGGAGACATACAGCGTACCCGAGCGATCGAACAAAGCAAAGTTGGGATGGACGAGAGGCTGCCCTGCAAACTCGCAAATGTTCTCGATCAGCGTTCCCCGGCGATCGACGCGAATCACGGCGCGATGCATGAAGTTGCACGCGTAGAGTTCCTGCGCGGGTGAGAAGCAGAGGCCAAGATTGAATCCTCCCAGTGTCACGATCAATTCGGGCCGGCCATCAGGCGGCACCTTGTAAATCTGACCGGCCTCGCCCCCGGCCCACAGGTTGCCGTCCGCATCAAACACAAGCCCCTCGGGATGATCGAGGCCATCGGCGAAGACCGCCATCGCGCTGAAGGGAACCACCGACTGATGCGGCAGAGGAAAGAACTTTGAATCTCGATCTCTCAAATTGACCATGGCTCACCCGGAGTTTGGTAACAGTCAGCCACCTCTCGCGCTTTTGCAGGCGATCAGGGCTGCAAAGGCTTCGGCATAGGCAGGGTGACAACCTGCGGAAAGTAGATGTTCGTCTCGGTCATGAGCTTGGGAACGTCCATCGTGTTGCACACATAGGTGAAGAGAAGATCGTCCTTTGCCTCCAGTTCCGGATGCTCCTTGCCCGCGTAGCAGAATGTGTCCTTTTCGTGCTGCGGCCCCGCAATCATCTCCGGAATGTGATAGATGACCGTGCCTTCCGTCCACGGGCCCGTCAGTTGGGGAGCCGTACGGAGGAGAATCTTCTCAGAAAGGAATTTCGGATCGATCAGAACGGCGATCCACTGGTTCAATTCCGGATGGAAGCGTATCGAGAGCTCGGATGTGCCCTCGTGCATCACTTCTTTAGCTTTTGCAGGCTCGAACCCGGGCTGCCATGTATTATCGGCAGCCAGATATTCGAGATGGGCCTTCGGATTGTCGAGACCTTTGAGCGGGATGCGCGTCACGAGCAAGGGCCGGCTGCCGGTCTCATAAAGCGCGAAGATGTAGGCATATTTTCCCTCGACCAGTGCGGTGGCCGAAGGATAGGCCTTCACGCCGTCGTCGACCAGGTGCAAATAGCTGATCTTCCAGCGCTGCGGATCGTCCTCCGGATTGCGGATGCGCGCCAGGTCGGTGCCGCAAGTTTCAAAGTTCATCGCCCAGGGCATGGGATGTTCCGCGGGCTTGATGCACATCAGCGTAATCCACAGGCTGCCGCGGGCCACAAAGCCGTCCATCGCCCAGTACCAGTGCTTCGGATTTTCCGGGACAAAGAAGCTTGTGGCCTCTCCCTTGGCATCGCGCTTGATGTGGTACGTAAGATGCCAGCCGGTTTTAGGATCGCAGGTTGAGATGCCGATACTGCTGTGTGTCATGCGCGGGGCGTTGCTGACAACCAGCCTCTCTGGGCCATAGAGTGTGTCCCCGAAGATCCAGACATCCTTGCCGTTGGGCAGGGGAATGGAATAGGCGTCATCGGCGCCTTGCCAGCTCAACTTCTGCCCATGCTCAAGCGGGAAGACCGGACGACAGCCACCTGCCCACGCCGGCAGCGCAACAAGCAGGATCAGCGCGGAAAGCAGCTGGCGCACAAGGGTGGATTTCATAATCTTCTCCAAAAGGGACAGGTTGCGGCCGGCCGACGTGTGCCGCCGGCCGGCCGCGGCTGTGTGGACGCCGTCAGAACAGCAGTTTGAAGGCAAACTGGATCTGCCGGGAAGTGCCGATATCCACCAGGTTGCCGACGGTGCTGGTGCTGCGTCCAAAGCTGGGATCTGTCAGGTTGCCGTCAGGATTGGCAAAGTTGGGGTGGTTGGCAATATTGAAGAAGTCGGCGCGGAACTCCGTTCCCAGCTTCTCGGTGATAGGCGTTCTCTTGATCAGCGAAAGATCTAGTTGGGCAAAGTGCGGACCCCGTCCGGCATTGCGCGGAATGTTCCCCAGTGTGTCGTAACCCTGCGTTGTCGCAGTGCTGGTGGGCGAAAGACCGTCAGGGCTTTTGAAGATGCTGGCGTCTAACTGGTTGTTGGGCCCGCCGCCGCGATTGAGCGACGTGAGACTGGCGTTCGGCAGCAGTTCTGGCCGCTGAGCCCCGCCGTTTGCCGAGGCGACATTGGTGAGGATGTTGACCGGGAAGCCGGTCCGCGCCGAGAAGATAGCGCCCACATTCCAGCCCTTGCCGAGCCGGTTGTTCATATGACCGATGACGGCATCGTGGAAGTAGACGTCCGATGTCAGATTGTGGCGCACATCTGTGTCGCCCGATCCGAAATCGGAGTTGGGGTTGGTTGGGTTGTTAAACGCGCTGAAGATGTTCACGGTGTCATCAATTTCATGCGACCATGTGTAATTCACATCGTAAGTCAGGTGCGTGTGGCGGCCCCGCAGCGCCGCTTGTAGCGAGTTGTATCTGGAGTTGAGAAAATCGCCCAACTTGCGCTCGTTCGCAAAGTTGGTGCTGAGCGGGTACGCGCCAGTGTAGGGATTGAGGTTGTTGAATTCAAGCCCTGCGAAGGCGGCGCCCGCCGGAAGCTTGAGCCCGCGGTTACCGGCATAGGAAATATCAAGCACCATGTTCGGGATGAGCTGCTGCTGGATGCCGAAACTGTAGTGGTAGGCGTAGCTGTCCTTGGTCTTAGGGTCGAACTCGTCCACGTTGCGCACCTGCGGGGAGCAGGTGGGAACGCTGGACACCGGATAGCTGAGCGGCCAGGAGGAGCAGGTCACGGTACCGAAGAGTTCCTGGAAGACGTTGACCGAGATGTTGTTTGAGGTGTTATCGGTCAGGGAGAAGACTGCGCCGGTCAGCGACGGGTTGTAGAAAATGCCAAAACCACCACGGATCACGGTCATGCTTTTGCCGTAGGGGTCCCAGCTGAAACCGAAGCGCGGGCCGAAGTTGGTATAGGTCGGGCTATAGAGCGAGGCCCCGGGCGTGCCCACCGTCTGCGTAGCGATATCGAAGTTCGCCAGCTTGCCGTCCCGTTCGTGCAGGACCGTGTTGTACTCATACCGCAGGCCCACGTTGACGTTTAGGCTGGGCAGCAGGCGGATGTCGTCTTGCGCAAAGAAGTCCCAGTTGCTGTTGCGTATGCGCTGTGCCGGGTTGCCGAGCGTGGAGAAGGCAAAGCCGTTGTTATTTTCAAAGTCCGAGATGCTGCCGTAATATAGGAACTCCTGCAGGCCAAGAATGTTGTCGGAAAGGTTGTTGCGGACGTCCGCGCCGAACTTGAACGAGTTTCGGCCGCGCAGCACCGTGAGACTGTCGGTGAACTCATAAGAAGTCTGTGGGCGGATGCTTGCAAACAGCGCGGGGCCGGGGCCGACACCGAAGTTGCAGAAGAAGCAGCCTACACTGAGCGTGGGGAAGTTGCCGCCGCCCCCGTACGACTCCACCTTGTTGGAATTCAACGAGGCGCCAAGTTCATTGAGAATGTTCGGGCTGAATGTGAAGGTATTGCTGATCTTGACGAACTGCGTGCGCGCAGGCGTGGGTGCCACCTGGCCGATGGCCGGCCCGTACGTGGTATTGGTGTTCGAGTCGTTGATGTTGTAACGCAGGTAGAACTTGCTACGCGGCGACTTCTGCCAGTCCATGCGAACCGAACCCGTATCTTCGCGCAGCGTGTTTAAAAGGTTTGCGCTGTAGAGGTCAAACACCGAAGATGCGTTGGGGTCGGGGCCGAGATTCCCCACCGGGATAGCCGCCACCACGGGTGCCATCGAGGAGACAAATTTGGCCCGTTCGCCGGCGTTTAGCACATCATAAATGCCGGTATTGGTAATCGACTGGCGAACGCCCTCGTAGTTGGCAAAGTAGAACAGGCTGTCCTTCTTGACTGGACCGCCAAGGTTGCCGCCGAACTGGTTCAGGCGCAGTGGCGTGCTGGCGCCAGGCTGGGCGAAATAGTTGCGCGCATCCAGGGCATCGTTGCGAAAGAACTCAAAGGCCTCCCCATGGATCTGGTTGCCGCCGGACTTGGTGATCACGTTGACCACGTCGCCGATCGAGCGCCCGTACTCGGCCGAGTAGTTTCCCTGCAGCACGTGGAACTCCGCAATGGAGTCGACGCTCGAGCGGGTGATGCGTGCCGATTCGCGGCCTAGTTGGATGGAAGTTGCGTTGATGTCGATGCGCGACGAGTCAGAGCCGTCCAATAGCATATTCACGCCCGCAAAGCTGGTCTCAACGCCGCCCAAACTGGTCTGGCCAAACTGCCCGCTCGTCACCGAGCCCGGCACCAGGGCCAGAAGATCAGTGAAGTCGCGGCCGTTCAGCGGCAGATTGCTGACTCGGTCTGACCCGATCGTTGTGCCAAGGTCCGCACTGAGCTTGTTCACCTGGACCTGGTCGGCGGTCACCGTGACGGTCTCTGTTTCCGCACCCGGTTTCAACACCACATCCACACGATGCAGCTCCGATGCGTTGAGCGCGACATTTGTCACCCGTCCGACGGTGAATCCCTTGGCGACTGCGACCACGACATATTGGCCGGCAGGCAGGGCAGGCAGCGTGTATTCGCCCGCGCTGTCTGTGCGGACCACATGCGCAGCCTGAGTGCTTGCATTGGTAATCGTCACGGTCGCGTTCGGTATCAGCGCGCCGGTCTGATCTTTGACGGATCCCTGAATGGTGCCAGTATCCAATTGTGCCCACGCGCTGACCGCCGCGATCAGCAATGCGGTTGCGACGAGCATGAATCGATTCAACTTGAGCGTCATCCTGCCTCCAGCTCCTGAGTGCCTTGCACTTCTATGCAAATTGGTCCATTTGTTGGTTCTGTCGTTGGTCTGCGAGTTCCGGCATGAACCGCTCGCGAGCACTTGAAATTGGGTCCTTCCGATTGCGCTCCGGCGCCATCTCCAGCTGCCGGCGGCCCACGACGCGGTGCCCGCCGAAGCCCACAGTGCTGCCAACAGACCAAAGGGGTGCTTCCACGCTGAAGAACCTGTGCCAATTAATGGCTCTCCGCTTGAGGCCCGAGAATTGGACGAACATGTCACGACTGGCAACGCTATCAGGGGTGATGAGTGCATGTCAACATTAAAATCACAATTGATGCTCGGAACTGTGTAAACAAATCATCATAAGTGAAAGTTTCCCCTCTCTGTGAGCAAAAGCTGGGCTATTCTATTTCATATGAAAGTGCGGTCGGACGAACTCGCTTCCCGCCACGAAACCATCCTGCAGATTCTGCAGTCCGCGGGGTCAATCACCACGGAGAATCTCTGCGACGCCCTGCAGACCTCGATTGCAACGGTCCGTCGAGACCTGAAGGAACTCGAAGACCGCAGCCTTTTGCGGCGCACGCGTGGCGGCGCGGTAACGATGGGGCCCCTCTTCTACGAGCCCTTCCGTCATGATTCATCGTTCCAGGACAAGGTCGGCAGCTTTGCCGATGAGAAGCGGCGAATTGCCCGCGCAGCCGCCCACCTGGTGAAGGAAGGCGACACTGTGGCCCTCAGCGGCGGCACAACCACCACCGAGGTAGTGCGAAGCCTCATGACGATTCGGGGCATTACCGTAATTACCAACACAGTGAACGTCGCAATGGAGTTGAGCGCCTGCAAAGATATCGAGGTGGTCGTGACCGGGGGCGTGTTGCGCGGAAACTGGTTCACGCTTGTGGGGCCGTTGGCCAATATCGCTGCAGGTATGGTGTACGCCGACATCATGTTCCTCGGCGTAGACGGAATATCCGCCCAGCTCGGACTTTTCTGCGAGAACTCGCAGGAGGCCGAGTACCTTCGTTTGATGGCTCAGCACGCCAAGCGCAAGGTGGTCGTGACGGATCACAGCAAGATCGGCAACCAGAGCCATTGGGTGCTGTGCCCCGCGGGGGAAGTCAGTACGATCATCACGGATACCGGAGCCGACGACTCGAGCATCGCGCCCTTTCAGGCTTTGGGCATTGAGGTCATCCGCGTTTGATGAAGCCGAAAGGAAATCGATCGAACCGTCCACTGCGACAAACCGACGGAGCGCATATTGCCAATTGCACCGTGATTCTCAATAGGTTGAGCACTCATAACCCAATGATCCGCTTCCTCTCGTCACCGAAGATTCAAGCATGAAGAGACCTTGGTCGGAGCGCAAGCACGCCTCTATTCAAAGGCAGCCGAGATGAGCCGGCTGATGTCCAGCTCATCTCGGCTGCCGACAAGCTCTACAACGCCTGAGCCATACTCGAGGACTACCGAGAGATCGGGCCAAAGGTCTGGGAACGGTTCAAGAGGGGCAGGAATGACCAGATCTGCTATCTCGATGAACTCCTGGCCGTCTACAAGTCGACTGGAGTGGGCCGGATCGTTGGAGAATTGGAGCGTGTAGTCAATGAGCTCAGGCCCTCGGCAATCACCCAAAAGCGGCCATAGATTATCACTTCAAAACCGGCCATAGAGAATGACCTAAGACATTAGCTTCCGACGGGGGAAATTAGCCTCTGTTGGCATGGGTAATGTTTTGGAAAAAGCGAAGCAGGAACAAGTGATCGCGCTGGGGCGTCTGGGTTGGTCCCTGCGTCAGATCGAGGCGGCGACGGGAGTCCGTCGCGAGACGGCAGGCGGTTACCTGAGGTCTGCCGGGATAGCATTACGGGCGCCTGGAGGGTGGGGTCGAAGGCCTCCGTCAAAAGCGGCCACTTCAGTGACCACCGGTCCGCTTGGCGAAGAATCGGCAAAACCGGCCATAGAAGTGATCACCGGCTTTTCCGGTTCCATAGCAGCCGATAATTCAAAACCGGCCAACGAAGTGATTACCGGCTTTTTGCCGGAAGTGACGTTGCCGGAACAGTTAGTCAAGCGACCGTCGGGAGCCAGTGAACCGTATCGGGAGCTGATCGAGCTTGAGCTGTCGCGTGGCCGCAACGCGATGGGCATCTGGCAGGATCTGGTGGACAAGCACGGTTTTACGAGCAGCTATCAGAGTGTTCAGCGATTGGTACTTAAGCTGCGTGGAGCAGCATCGCCTGAAGCGCGGGTCATCATCGAGACAAAACCTGGTGAAGAGTGCCAGGTTGATTACGGCACGGGCCCGATGGTTCGCGATCCCGACAGCGGCAAGTACCGTCGCACACGACTGTTCGTGCTTACGTTGGGCTGTAGTCGCAAATGTGTTCGGCTGCTTACCTTCCGGTCGAGTGCGCGGATATGGGCCGAGCTTCATGAGAAGGCATTTCGCCGGCTTGGCGGATCACCGCGGGTCGCGGTTCTGGACAATCTGCGCGAGGGCGTGTTGTCTCCGGACTTCTACGATCCGGGCTTGAATCCGTTGTATCGCGATGTTCTGGCGCACTATGGTGTGACGGCACTGCCGTGCAAAGTGCGAGATCCGGATCGCAAAGGCAAAGTGGAATCGGGCGTAGCCCATGCACAGAAAACGCCGCTGAAGGGCAAGAAGTTCGAGAGCTTGGAGGAGGCGCAGGCCTACCTTGACCGCTGGGAAGAAAACTGGGCAGACAAGCGCATCCACGGCCGGACCAAGCGGCAGGTTGCAGCGATGTTCGCCGAAGAGAAACCCTTCCTGCAACCGTTGCCCTTGGAACCGTTCCGTTACTACCAGTATGGCGAGCGCACGGTGCATTTGGATGGCTGCGCCGAGGTTGAAGCGGCCTATTACGGAGCGCCGCCGGGCTGGGTTGGGCGGAAGGTCAACGTGCAATGGGACGCGATGTTCGTGCGTCTGCTTGATCCACGTACCGGTGAGTTGTTGCGCGAGCATCTGAGCGGCAAGCGTGGCGGCCATCGTATCCGCGATACGGATCGTCCGCGCCGCACGCCACCCAAGCTGCTTCAGCTGCTGGCTCGTGCGCACAAGGCCGGAGCCAGCATCGGCGCTGTCTGTGACGCCATCCATGCTCGTCAGGGCGAACTCGGAATGCGTCGCATCCAGGGCGTTCTCCAACTGGCGAAGCAATATGGCAGTGCGGCTTCAGAAGATGCCTGTGCGGCGGCGCTTGAGCTGCGCGTTCCCGAGTACCGCTTCGTGCGCCGCTATCTGGAACGCAGTCCACCTCTCAGTCTGCGGCAAGTCGATCCACTGATCCGCGAACTGACTCAGTATCGCGACCTGATCCAACAACGCATCAACTTCGAGGAACCCCAATCATGAACCTGATCGAACTGAATCGTTCCCTGGTGCAACTGCGCCTGAGCGGTATGGCCGCCGTGCTCGAAACGCGCCTGCTGCAGGCTCAGTCTGAGTCCATGGCTCCCATCGACCTGATCTCTATCCTGGTCTCCGACGAACTTGCCTGTCGCAGCAAGCGGCTGCTGGAGCGGCGCCACAAGCAGGCGCAGTTCCGTGACGCAAACAAGCAACTCGATAACTTCGACTTCCAGTTCAACCCCAAGATGAATCGCAGCCTCGTCTTCGACCTGGCCACTGCCGCATGGATCGGACGGCGCGAGGACGCACTTTTTCTTGGTCCAAGTGGAAGCGGGAAGAGCCACTGCGCCCAGGCTATCGGGCACGCTGTCATCCAGCAGGGCTACCGTGTGCTCTATCGCGAAGCGCACATCCTGCTCGAAGAGCTGGCAGACGCCACACTGGACGGCAACCGCAAGCAACACATCGAACTACTCACCACAGTGCCGCTTCTCATCATCGATGACATGGGAATGCGCAAGCTGCCGCTGACCGCCGCCGAGGAACTACTGGAAATCATCATGCGACGCTATGAACGAGCCAGCACACTGATTACATCGAACAGACCCGTTGAAGACTGGGGAAAGCTGCTCGGCGATAGTGCCGCCGTCTCCGCCATGTTGGATCGACTTCTGCACCATGGACACGTTCTCAAATGCGGCCCTCGCAGCTGGAGAACCAGAACCGGTGGTGTCGGAGAAAGCCAATGACAGAACAAACAAAAGCAAAATCAAAAGCGAATAGGAGGCCGGGCAAAGAGCGCCCGGCGGCGTCGCGACTCGGGATCCAAGGGCCTCCCACCTCGGAGCTTCACCTTAGGAATACTGGTAGAAACACGAGACCCTCCGACAGCCAGCCCATCAGGCAGACCGTAGAGGGCCTCGATTACCGATTCCTTCGGAGCCAGCCCCGTGTCATCGGCCATGGATCACTCCGAAGGGCGCGACCCCCGAGGAGCGAAACCAACATATCAAACTCGACTTCGACAACTCAATCTTAGCCTTGCAAAACAACGCTGCGGAACGGTAAAACAATCACGTCTTCGGCCAATCCCGTTGGCCGGTTTTGAACTGATAACGTATGGCTGGTTTTAAGGTGATAACCGAGGCTCAGGCAAATATCGGCGAAAGAAACGCATTGATCAACACAGTGCCAGTCAAACCATGGCATCAACTTTTGTATCGGTGCTATCTTTCACATCCCTTGCCCTGACCGTAGCAGTTCATGTGAGCCAACTGAATATTCCTCCAGGTCGCTGACAAGGCGATAGGTGCGCACGGTACCTTTGGTCCGATTGCTTAGTACCCCACCCAACGAGCCTAAGGCGAATCTGTAATTATTGACTCTCGACTGGTAGTTTGGGGGGCCAAGAAATGTATCCGACTGGCGACATTTACGTACACATTGCCGATGAGAATCGGAGACGCAGTTCTTCGCAACCCGAGACCACGCCTGGCGGTCCTGCAAAGGGACCGGGAATAGCTAAATCCGCGGCGATCTGCCACGACGAAGTCGACTGGGCGATCCGAAGTGCGAAGAAATGGCAAATCGCATTCTGTGCAGTTGTCGCTGCCACGATATTGTCGTCTGTGTCGGGAACTTATGGTTTGACGAGTCTTTGCCTGTTCGCCTTGCTCCCGACTGGCTTCTGGGCCACCGTGGCGAATTACCGGGCGAAGTCAAGGAAAATAGATGCCTCTAAAGGCTAATTGACCAACTCCATCAGCTTGCTATAGCTGTTCACGACGCCGTACTTTACCTGATTTGATTTGATCTTGGCGAAGAACTTCCGGGCACAGTCCATCTTGGCTTCTTCGATCCTGCGGAATTCCATTGATTCCATCGCGCCCTTCGTTTCCACGACGAAGTAGACATGTTTCACTGACCCCTGCTTGAAGGCTATAGCCCAATCCGGAGTGTAGTTGCCGACGGGTGTTGGGATCGCAAACGCCTTCGGCAGCTTGGCGTAAACTTCGATTTCCGTGCCGCTGTCGAGCTGTTTCACGAAATCCCGCTCTATTTGGGAATCCGTAAAGACGTAGTCGAAAATGTGATGGTTGGTCCGAACTGCCCTGCTGAAGTCCTTCCGCTCTTTCTTCTCGGTGAATATCTCAACACCGTAGGCCTCGTCAATCGCCCTATACGTCAGATGCTCAATGATCACAGTGGCCTTTTGCTCGTTGATCAACCGCGCCGCATTGCGCAGGAAGTCTTCTGGATTCACCTGGTAAAGCCCGAATGCAGAGGGTTTGATTTGCTTCAGGATTGCCCCGACCGTTGCCCGCGTCAGCTTTGTTTCTTCGGTCAGCTTGCCGATCAGATCGTACTGCACCGCGGAGTGGACAGATGTCTTCAGTTGCGCGGTCTGGGTTTCGCTGAGACGAAAAGACTCCCCGGCCTTGAGCGTCTCGTAGCTGGCTTCCGCAATCTGTTCACCCCGTTGCACAACATACTGGAGCGGGGCCACTTTAAGCGCGGCGTCCAACTCGGCCACGCACATCGCGATCAGTTCCGCGGTTTCAAAATGAACCGCATACACAGCCTTCTGGTGGATCCGACTCCAGAGTGCCTGGAACTCCTTCTTGTGGAAGTTTGCATTGAGCGGGTTCTTCTGCCCTTTCCGGCCATCCTCGATCTCCGGCAACTGAGCTGCACTGAATACGGAATCGACGAGCTGGAAGACATGCGTTGAATGCTGCGCCAGCTCCGGCGGAAGCGGGGCAAGCGTGCCCGCTTGCTTGGCATCGTGGTAGGTGGACGTGATCTTGTCGTCTGTGTCCGTGTAATCGTTCTTGATCAAATAGCGCGTCAGCAGCTTTGCCATGGTGGGCGTCACCGGCACGTCCCCATCTGCCGTCTTGAGCACCTTGCCGGTAAAGTAAGCCTCATCTGCCTTGTGTGGCCGCGCCGACACCGCAGCGGCAATGTCCTTTTGCAGCCCCGCGACAAACTCCTTGTACCCCTCGCTGGCGACGACGGTCAGCACGTTTAACTCGTGCACCGTCGCAGGATCGTCCATCCGGTCGCCACGCTGGTTGACTGAAAGGCGAAGTCCGCGGCCCACCTCTTGCCGGCGGCTCGTCACATTCTCCGGATCGGCCTTCTTCAGCATCCCGATCACGAACACATTTGGGTTGTCCCAGCCCTCTCGCAGCGCAGAGTGTGCGAAGATGAACCGCACCGGCTCCTCAAAGGAGAGCAATTGCGCTTTCCGCTTCAAGATCAGATCGTATGCATCCACGTCGTCCGACTCTGCAGACTCGCCCTTAGAGCCCGGATTCACGAACCGTTTGCTCTTCTTGTCGATGGAAAAGTAGCCCTCATGCGTTCGACTGGTCGTGATGCCTCGCAAGTAGCGGTTGTACGGATCATCGTCCAGCGTCAGCACCTCGTTCAAGCGAGTGTTGTATTCCTCTTCAAAGATCGCAGCATATTCGCCCTTCTTCTCTTCACTGCCGTCGTAGAGACGGTACTTCGCAACCTCGTCGATGAAGAAGAGCGACAATACCTTGATGCCGCGCGCAAAGAGCTGTTGCTCCTTTTCGAAATGCGCGGTCACCGCCTCGCGAATCTGCAACCGGCGCAGCACCATCTCATTTACATCGCCGACGGCGTCGCCGGCGGTGAGCACAACGCCGTTGGTGAAACTCAACGTGCTTTCGTTGGCGTTAATGTCTGCTACGACAAAGCCCTTGTATTGGTCTAGGTTGCCCGATTTATCGAAGAGGTTGTCGCCCTTACCGAGAATCCTTGGCAAAGGCTTGATGGAATTCGATTGGCGAATCTCCATCTCCACCCTCGCTACGGGTGGCTTGTCCCTGGATACTTCGATGGACTGTAAATACAGGTACGCGTTCGTTCCGGCCTGGCCCTTCAGGCTGATTCCGCGCACGGCAATCTTCTTCACCAGTTTCTGATTAAAGGCATCCAGAGCATCGAGCCGATAAATCTTGTTGTGCTCCTGACGGTGCGTGGCGCTGTACCGCAGGATGAAGAGCGGATTGAACTCCTTCATCGACTCCACCGTTCGTGCGCCTTCCATTTTCTGTGGCTCGTCGAGGATGAGGATGGGGCGGTTGCGCGCTATCACGTCGATAGGGCGGCGCGTCTGGAAATCATCGAGCTCTTCGTAGATGCGGCGGGCATCCTTGCCCCGCGCGTTGAAAGCCTGCACGTTGATCACCATCACGTTGATGCCGGCATCGGAGCTGAAGCTCTCCAGGTTGTGCAGCGCCTTGGAATCGTAGATGAAGAAGCGGATACGCTTGCCGTATTGCTCTAGAAAATGCTCGGCCGTGTCAGCGAGCGACTGCGCAACGCCCTCGCGGATGGCGATGCTGGGGACCACGACAATGAACTTGCTCCAGCCGTATCGCTGGTTCAGCTCGAAGATGGTTTTGATATAGCAGTAAGTCTTGCCGGTGCCAGTCTCCATTTCGACGTCGAGGTTCACGTCGGCGACCTTCGTCTGCTTCAGAGTTTCGGAAACGGGCAGGTTCTGGCGCACCTGGACGGCCATAATATTCTTCAGGATCGCCTGCAGCGGTAACGCGATGTCGCTGTTGCGGAACCCCTCGTTGAACTCAAGCGGCGCCGTTTCCCCTCGCTGGACCAGCCCTGGGTCAATGCGGTAACGCAGACCGCTCTCCATGGGCTGGCCCTGGAAGCAGTCCACTACTGCGGCAACGGCGTCGGTTTGGAAGGCCTGAACTTTGAATCGGAATTTCATGGCTAGATCGACCGGACCTCCGTGTCCGGCGACAAGAGCCGGAAGATCTGGTCCACGTTGATTTTGACGCTGTCCGAACCGTAACTGGAATCGCGGAAGACGGCCCGCAGCGGTTTCCGCTTGGCGACCTCCTTGACCAGTTCGTCGGTGATCCCGGTATCAAAGCAGGCGGCCAAGGCGTTTCCATCGACAAAGAAGGCTGATTTGCCGGCGATGGTTTCCTGAGCAATGGGCAGAGCCAGATCCAATCCCCAGTCCACGAGGACCTGGAAGAGAAGGTCTTCCGGGGTGCGATTGGAACGGATGTTGTCCACCTGCGCCAACAGGTCTCCTTGAGCAAGGGCGTCGGGCGCGTAATAAACATCGCGCATATTCGACGTGTCGATCTTCAGAACCCGGAAGCCGGTGTCGAGGTTGGGCGCTGTCAGGGCTGTATCGGATTTGATTTTTGTTCCAGCGTTACGAATTCTCTCCTTGCATACGTCGGCGATAGTTTGAAGTGCGTGGCCATTTCCAGCTTCGAGGCCCAACTGCTCAGCAAGTTGCACCGCGATCGCACGTCGATTGCCGCCATCTTCGGCGTTGATCGCGAATGTTGCATGGGTCATTGCTCCAGACCCCGCAAAGAAATCAAGCACTAGCGCGTTGTCCTGAGGAGGAGTCGCGATCCGTAGTATGCGCTTTAGCATTCTCGTAGGCTTCGGAGTCTCCATTGTTGAGTCGGAATTTGGGAACTTCACAAACTCCAGCAACTCCTTCTTCGCCTCTTGGGTGTGTCCAACTTCCTGATACGTCCAAAGAGTCTGCGGGACCAGGCCAGTCTTTACTTCGCTCAGGAAGCGCTTCAACCGCGGAACATTATTTCCATCGGCTCCCCACCACACGCGCTTATCGTCGTCGAGATCTTTCAGCTTGGACGACGAAACACGCCAGTACATTCCGGGTGGTGGCCCAGCAATCACGCGCCCGGAAGGGCATTTGACCTGATACGTACCCTCTCCGTAATAATTCCGGGCTGATAAGTCGCCGGATGTCCACGGGCCGCGGGGGTCGTTGTCTGGGTTCGAGTAGCGAGAATCCATCTCTTCGGTTCGAGGGAGTAAGTAAGGGGCCCACAATTCCGCATTGCGGGCGTAAACGACCACGTAGTCGTGATCCTCAGAGAAGTGGCGGGCAGAGTTCTTTGGCGAAAAAACCTTCTGCCAGATGATCGTCGCGACAAAGTTGTTGGCGCCGAAAATCTCATTCATGACGATCCGCAGATTATGGACTTCTTGGTCAGCGATGCTGACAAAAATAGCTCCATCTGCTCTCAAAAGATTCTTTGCTAAGCGCAACCTTGGATACAACATGGTCAGCCAGTCCGAATGGAATCGGCCGTTGGCATCGGTGTTCGCGACCATTCGATTCCCGGCTTCGTCCTTCTGGTTGGATCGAAGGAGGTAAGCCTCGCTGTCCTCAGCGAAGTCGTCTTCATAGATGAAGTCGTTGCCCGTGTTGTATGGAGGATCGATATAGATGAGCTTGACTTCACCGAGGTAGGTCTCCTGCAGCAGTTTGAGCGCGTCAAGGTTATCGCCTTCGATAAAGATGTTCCGTGTTGAATCGTAGTCCACACTCTCTTCGCGGCAGGGGCGGAGGGTCTTGGCAATCGGTGCATTGGCCGCCAGAATCGCCTCGCGTTTGCCTGGCCAGTCCAGGTGGTAGCGCTCCTGCGGCCCCTCGACGATGCTGCCGGAGAGTTCCTGACGCAACTGGTCAAAGTCGATAGCCTGGGTGACACGGCCCTCGTCATCCCGCGCCTCGGTGACACAGTTGGGGAAGAGCTGGGCGAGTTTTTCGATGTTCTCCGCGGTCAAATCAGGCGTATGCAGCTTGAGCTTTTCCATCTTAGCTTCTCAGGGGGTTCATTTTGTTATTCATCCTCATCCCACTCGCAGGTGCATAACTCCGTAACTTCAGGCGGATTGGCGCGCAGATTTACGAAGAGGTTTTCGTGCCGCGCAAAGTCAAAATGGAATACTTTGGCCACAGGATGTTTGATCTTCAGCTTGCCGGCCTTGATGCGCTTAAGAACTTCGATCTGCTTCAGTTCATCGGACGGAAGCAGGACCAATCCCCAGCAGCATGTGTTGTGCTCACGCTGGTACCTCTTCAAATGATCGGGAAACTCGGTATCCGCCGTCACGAGCATTGCCTCTTCCTGCTGGCACAGATCGACTACGTCTGGATAATCTGGCGCGTTCGGACGCAGTCCGCACTCGACGGTCGTGCGCGCGTCCGATGGCAGATATTCCTTTAGCGCCGCGCTCAAATCGTTGTCAATTACGAACGGCTGTTTCTTCTTGCTCATCAAGGGCATGATTCTCCAATATAAGCCGTCCGACTGTCGCATTGCACCCTGGGGTCAACGGCAGACAGCCTAGGGCGCTACTATCGCCGGTGCGCGGCAGAAGCTGTTATGAGGGATGATCGACCATAGTGGATGCATTCAACTCGCTGCGGCGCTGGCGCAGTTCACGATTGATCTCGACCTTGCGATTGAACTGAATCTCCTTGCGCAGCATTGTCTCCAGCCGCTGGCACTCCCGCCGCAAAGCGCAGATTTGGCTGCCGCGGTGAACTGACGCAGCGAGAGATTCACCGGCGCGGGGACTCAATCCGATCGGGCTGGCCAGCATGTGCTGGCGGAGCATCTGCTCGTAGAGACCCCCAAGATCGACGGCCACGGGGAGCGGCAAGCGAGGGGTCGTGGAGGGCTGCCACGGCGTCTCGAAGTATGCCTCGACCACTGGCGGGCCGGCGATGGCCTCGCCCGCTGCCGACACCGGCGGGCGTTTATAGGCGGCGGCGAAGCGCACCTGGCCCTGGAAGGTCAGCTCAAAGAAGATGAGCGATGGGATAGCCCGATCGATGGTTCTAAGGACGTCTTCCTTGAGTTGACCGGTCTTGAGGGCGATCTCGAAGACCTGAATCTCCTCGACGCCTGGCCGGGGAGGCAAGTTCAGGTTTTCCGCGCCGAGGACGTAGCGCCAGACGATTTGATCGATCTCCGTGACGAAACGCTGGCGCATCGCACGGCTGGGTTGGGCGTTGCTGTAGATTTTGTTCTTGGGCAAGATGCGGTCTTTACGGGCCCGCTCAGGATAGAGAAACATGGGGCCTCATCCTTTGCCGCCAGCCGCCTCGACAACGAGGAAAGCGATGAGTTCGAAGTCGTCAAGGCCAGTGGAGGGGCCGGTGAGCGCGGTGGATTTCAGGCCGGTAAAGAGGCTGTCCAGTTCCCTGTCCTCCCGAACCTGCACGATGGAGTGGATGGCGGCGGTAAGCAGATCGGAATAGACGCCCATCTCACGGCCGTCCTGGGTGCGCTGGTTGAAGGGCTGGTACGCCTCCAGAATCGGCTCCTCAGATGGCTTTGCTACCGAGCGAATCAGGTCAAGCAGCCGCTTAACCTCCGTGTGCGGCAGGACGGTCTGGCCCTCCATGTCCACATAGACCATGTAATAAGGATGAAGACGGTTGAGCTGCTGCACGTTTACGCTCTCATTGCGGTTGCGGAGAGCGAAGATGACGCCGGGGATCAGGCCGCGCTCAGGTGCCGCTGGCAGGACAGCGTGCATACCGCTAGGCAGCCGCGCCAGGTCTCCGTGGGCCTTGACGTAGTTCAGCAGGTCCATGCGGAAGTCGTTGAGCCCGAGATCGGTGATGCTGACGCCGGCCTTTAGGTCTTCGAGCTCGATGACTTCCTCCTGCAATCGGCGCAACTGCTCCTTGCGGTAAGCAAGATCGTTGGAACGGCCGTCGAGGGGATTTTCATCGCCGGTGGCGGTGACGTCGGCGATCACCATGCGGCTCTCAACCCGCTCTTTCAGCCGGATGTACTCATCCAACGAGATATCCGGCCAGTAGTTGACCAACTGGATGGAGTCGTTCTTGGAGCCGATGCGGTCGATGCGGCCGAAGCGCTGGATGATACGAACTGGGTTCCAATGGATATCGTAGTTGACGAGGTAATCGCAGTCCTGGAGGTTCTGCCCCTCGGAGATGCAGTCCGTTGCGATGAGAATGTCGATTTCATCCTGCACTTCGGGGAGCAGAAGAGCCTTCTCCTTCGATTTCGGGGAGAAGAGCATGAGCAATTCCTGGAAGTCAGCCTTCCGGCCGAGTGTGGACTTAGGGCGGTCGGAGCCGACGACGCGGGCGGTGTGGAGACCGTGGCGCTGCTGGAGAACTGGAGCGAGGTGCTCATATAGGTAGTCGGCTGTGTCGGCGAAGGCTGTAAAAAGGAGTACCTTGCGGTTGCCTGGGTTGATGGGCGTGTCAATTTTGGCGAGGATGTGATCCTTCAGGTGCTGGAGCTTGGCGTCGTCGGCCGGAGAAACCTTCTCCATTTCGTCGAGCAGAGTATTGATCACATCGAGATCGGCATTCAGATCACGCTCCCATGAGGGGAGATCCATGTCGGCCAGCTGAATGGTGACCTTGCCAGAGGTCTGCTGGTCAGACGGGAATTCATCGGGATCCAACAACTCCACGTCTTCGTCCGGCTCGGCGTTATCAAATGCCGTGGACAAATCGGTAAATGCGCCTCCCTGCCCGGTACGGCGGAAGCTCTCGATACGGGCCAGCGTGCTTAGGTGAATCTGCTGGAGCCTCCGAAGGGTAAGCCGAAATGCTTGTACCGAGCTTTCAAGGCGCTTGAGCAGGTTCACCGTCATGAGGGAGCGCAGGCTCAGCTCACGATCCTTTTGCCTGAGCTTTCCCCCACCGCTACTGACCTCGGTATCGTATATGTCTTCGTACTTCGGCAGGCGGCTTGGCAGGATGTAGCTGACCGGTGTGTAGACCCCAAGCTTCATCGCTGTGAGTTGGAGAAATATCTGGTTGAAGCCCATCACATCCGGGCGATCTGTGAGTTTGCAGTGGTAGGAAAGCGGCTTACGCCGGGCGGGAAATTCGCCAATCTCCTTGGTGTCATAGAAGGTGGTGATGTGGCGACGCGAGCGGGCGATGGTCACCGAATCGAGCAGCTCGAAGAAATCGAAATCCAGTGTGCTCAGAATCGCCTGGGGTGTCCGCTCCTCGGCTGGCAATTTTGACCACACATTGAAGGCAGCCTGCGCGCGCCGAAATATCTGGTCGATGCTCCGGCCGGCCTTGAGCTTCGATTTGAGAGATTCGGGGTCGCCTTCGTAGGCCAGCGCCAGCTGATTCTTGAGGTCATTGAAACGGTTGTTGACAGGCGTGGCGGAGAGCATCAGCACCTTGGTGCGCACACCCTGCTTGATGATCCTGTTCATCAGCCACTGATAGCGGGTCTCGCGGTCTTTGAAGGCATCGTCATTGCGGAAGTTGTGGGATTCGTCGATCACTACCAGGTCGTAGTTGCTCCAGTTGACGCGGCTTAGCGGAATCCCGAGCGACTCTCCGCGCTCTCGAAGTAGATCCGTGTGACAGAGCACATCGAAGCTGAAACGGTCCTTCACAAGCGGATTGTTTTTGAGATTGCCCTTGTAGGTGATCCAGTTGTCCGCAAGCTTCTTGGGGCAAAGGACGAGGACTGTCCTATTGCGCAGCTCGTAGTACTTGATGACGGCGAGCGCAGTGAACGTTTTGCCGAGTCCGACGCTGTCGGCGAGGATGCATCCGTTGTACGTTTCCAGCTTGTTGATGATCCCGGTTGCCGCATCACGCTGGAAGTTGTAGAGCTTTTGCCATATGACGCTATCCTGGTATCCGGTCCGCTCGTTCGGCATCACATCTTCGCTCACATCCTCCAGGAACTCGCTGAAGATGCTATAGAGCATGAGAAAGTAGATGCGCTGAGGTGAGTTTTCCTGGTAAACGGACGCTATGTGGTCACATATCAGATCGGTCACATCTGCGACTTTGGCTGGATCCCGCCAAATCTGGTGAAACAGATCCATGAAGGTCCGGCTAGCGATCGGATCGTCCATCTTGTTGACAAAGTTGGAGACCGCATTTCCTTGCTGGTAGCCAAGATCCACAGCCGTAAATCCGTGCAACGGGATATAGACAGCATCATTCTGCGGCGCGGCGACGCAAGCAAATTGCTGCATCGGCGCCCCGATCCGATTGGATCGAAACTTGGCCTTTCGACGAACCCATTCGGCACACTCCCTTGCAATAGCCCGCTGCGTTAGCCGGTTCTTGAGCCTGATTTCGAATTCGGTGCCAAAAACCCCTTGCTCCTTACTTGCCTGCGGGATATGGAACTCCCTTGGTTCCCGTCTGACCTTGTCTGTGACCTCGCCGGGGACGAACGTTGGAGTCGTAAAAATGAACTCAAGAGAGTCGATCTGTTCTAACTCCTGACGCAGAGCTTCAAAAGCAAAGATCGAGAAACACGAGGCGGCGATGGCCACCTTCGCGCCGGGAACCATCGTTCGCTTCAGATCGTCCCCGAGGAATCGGGTTACATTGTCAATGACTTCCATGGCTCAAGCGTGCGACTCTCCGGCATTTTGCCGACTTTCACCGTTTCCCCGGATATGCGTGGGATGCAAGGACATAGACAGAAATGCGCAATTGACCTGATCACAGAATCTTACCACTCGGCTACAGCAAAACTGACTGAATAGACAATTCAAGTAAAGGGAGAAGGGTACCCGCAGCGCAGGGCTCCCGTTATAACCGAGATGAACTCTACAAACAGGTCTGGAAAGTGCGGATAAGGGAACTCGCGCCGGTGTACGGAGTTTCCGAGAGCGGTCTCAGGAAAGCCTGCACAAGGCTCCGGATTGCAGTCCCTGGTTCAGGGTGCTTGGTCAAAGAAGGCGGCCAAGCGACCAGTGGACCCGAGGCCGCCCCTCCCAGTGATCCCCGTCCTCAGAAGGAAGAAACGGTTTACCGGACCCAAGTCTTGAGGCTGCGGTGCAGAATCAAGTAGGCTAGGCCGAAGAGCGTTAGGCTCAGGGCCTTTCCCAGGACGAACACGAGTGTATTTTTCACCTCTCTCCTCCTTTCAATCGAGAATTCGAAGCAGCCGACGGCGCCAGCAGCGTGGCAAGTGAACACACTGGAGTACGTCTAGTCGATAAATGTCGATACCGAGCTGGGAGCAAAAGACCTGCTCAACAACCGCATGGCCTGCGTTGCCGTTTCACGCGGCGCATACGACGCGCAAATCTTCACCAACGACCGCTAGAAACTGAGAGCGGTGCTGGGCATGATGTCTTGCACAGCAGCGCCCATGCGCCGGAGTTGAAGCCGGAACAGAAGCAGGAGCAGGCAGCCACGTAGCAGCAGGAGCTGAGCTTCGATATCAGCGTTGGTCTTCAGGGAGCCTCTGCGCAGGCTCCAGTTTTCTTAGCGCGAAGCAGACGTGGCTGATTTTCAACATTCTCGATCGAAAATCTCTCGAAATAGCGGCCCGTCAGTTTATTTTCGTGGTCCCTGAAGGCCATTTTCCGGCCTCCAGAGACACTACGCCGGTCATGAGATAGGGAAAATGCGCCCAAGTGTACTACTTGGTAATCACCAAATCAGCGTGTTTCGCCCTGCGGCCCTATACTAGAGCGGGACCGCAGGACGAGAAAAGGCGAAATCACAGCGGAAAGTGCCAATGCTCCGTAGGGAAACACGTGTTCCCCCCACTTTGCCTGTACATTTGCCGACTGAAATCGCCTCCATTGGTTTGCTACGCCGCGACGGTTTCCGTCACTGCCGCGGGGACCACTTCCAAAGCCGGCGGAGCCGCCTTCAGAGTCTTGAAGGTCAGGAGACGGATATTGCGTCCGTTGTTCTTGACCACGCCGGTGATAAGCACCAGATCGCCCCGCTTGGCAGCGAAGAGCTGGGCCTGGATGGCCGGGTTTGCCGACTGGACGAAACGGTCGTAGCCCGGTTTCGATCTCGATGCTAGTTGCACGGTTATTGCGCGCTTACCGATCCTGCACGCAGAGGATGGATTAGTGGAAGATGGGACCGGCCGAAGGCCGCAGTGGCTCCAACTGCGACAGTGGCCTTCTCGAGGCCAGCGTAATCTGACCCACGAAAACCATGTTCTTGCTGAACCAACTGGCAGTGCAGGCGCCACAGAGAGCGCCCCGAAAGGCTTCGCCAGTGTCCTCACCAGAGCGGCAGAGGATATCGTCAACCCGCGAAACCTTGTAGCTGGGACAGTCGTTGCGCAGAAATTCCCGCGTCTTGGCGGCAACAACGGGGCGATCGGGGTCACGAGTGTTCAGGTCACCGGCAAGAGCAACAAGCTTGCTGGTATCAGACAGAGGATTCGTCAGTTCCGATGGAAGGTCCGGACGTCGAAGCGATGGAATTCCGAGCATGGTTCTCCTCCTTGGACTTGAGTGGAATTACAGGAAACTTGCTTGACCGCTGTTGAAGTCGATCAAGCGCAGTAAGCAGGTTGAGAGACCTGCCCTGAAGCGCATGTTGCAGGACATGAGGCGCCGGCGATTTCGACAACGTCTTGACCTGTACAACCACAGGCAATCCGGCCGCACCCATCGGAGATGTGCAGACGAGGTGGGTTTTCGAGCCCAAACGGGACCCGATGCATTCCTCGCCGGGAAGGGCTGGAGCCTGGGAAAGCCCCATTCTCATCTCGCCGTATCCCAAATCAGGCCGCCTTCAACAGTTCGAGTGACTCGTCAAGGGCTGCGACGAACCGCTCATACGGCTGATCCGGCTGGTCGATCAGGCCCTTCCAGAGCGGAATGAACCGATACCGATTGCTCCAGATGAAGTGGCCTAGCAGATCCAGGTTGCTGAAGCAAAGCAAGTGCTGGACTTCTGTTTTCGCGATCCGCATGCAGACGTCGTAGGACGGAGCCATGTCTTTGACATAGAGTTGCGCAGCGTGGAACTGAATCAAATGCATCTCCACGACATTTCTGGCTTCTCTGTTGCTCAGAACGGCAAACACCGTCTGGCTGATGAGTCCAAGAACCTCCGTGTCCGACAACTCAGGAACTTGAGCCGTGTTCTTGGAGATCACATCCTGAATGGTTGTGGCAATAAATGCTGTGCCCCTGCTCATGCTGGCCAGGGACAACAATGCAGCGAGATTCATAGAGCCCTCCGGGACTCACCAGGTTGATACCACGTTGAACTACAGGGCGGCGTTCACAGTGCCCGCAGTACGGGCAGTCCGACCGTTATTCAGAAGGATCGCCACGATGAGCGCCACAAGGACGCCAGCAATCGTGCGAGCCAGGATGTAGCCGAGCCATTCCAGCATGTGTTTTCTCCAGGATTGACGTGTGGTCTGAAATCAGGCCGGGCAGGACAAGGAGGTTGGAAACCTGCCCAAGCTTCCCTGCCCTACTTTGCAGGGACAACTTGGTGCACGTGGCATACCCGCCACGCGTGGGTATGCCGTGACAAAGCTCCACGGGTCAATAACCCAAGGTTGGTACCCCCTCTAAACGACTTAACGGAAATCAGACCAGGTCTCTCCATCCTTGATGAGCAAGCCAAACTCACGCGCGCGCGCAAGGACCAGGACCGGAACTGGAATCAGGACCGGAATCAGGACTGGAATCAGGACCGGGGCTCCCAAGCTCTGTAAGCCTGTGCCCTGCAATGAACCGCTCCAAACCAGGTTCTGGTAGCCTCGCTGGCTCTGCCTGCGCAAGGACCCTGGACCCTGGACCCTGACCTGGACCCCGATAAGCGCGATCTATAGGGGTCACGAAGGTTTCCCCCCATATAGATTGTGGTTGTCTGGGTTGTCTGGGTTGTCTGGGTTGTCTGGGTTATCTGGGTTATCTGGGATTGCCTGTAGGGGCACGACTCTCTCACACCACAGGCCTTGCCCTGGGGCTGTAAGCCCCAGAACGGGGTGGGTGTGCGCGGTTGGTTTCCCAACGGCAGTCGTACCTAGTCCATTCCGTTCACCGGCTGGTAATTATGACCTCGGGGTTTTAACCTCGATCAGGCGTAGTACCTGGCGGGTGCACATGGACAGCCGATTCCCAGGCGAACCTGGTCCTCAGGTGCAGCATTACTGCACAAGGCCCTGTCTCACGACAGTCCTTTCGGCCTTAACGCAAGGCCGAACCGGCTTTAGACATCGTCGAAGGTAAAGCCGCTGGCAGCCAGGTCAGCCAGGCTCTCCTATCCCCTTCCACGGGGTTGTTGAGTGCAGTTGTGAATGAGAACAGCCCAGGGCACGGTCGTCCCGGGCCCAGAAATTGCGAGTTCTGCCATTTGGCGAACTCCATGCGCACGTGCTTCGGCACAGCGGTCGGCAAAGCTGGACAGCGAGTTGCCAATCGATCCCGCTGTGAAGGCGGATGAGCTTGGCTGCTGGCGCAGGAAGCGCTGGCACGGCGTCCATGGCAGTGGGCATTGCCTGCATGGTGGCGACTAATGCTTCTGCAACTGCGTTGGCCACCAGCTCGTTGATCACGCATATCTGTTGGGCGGTGAAACCTTTGACTTTAGACATCAGATTCTCCCTGTTTCGAATTAGCGCCGGGTGGGCTCGAACCGAATGCACGAGCACCCCGGTACGCTGTATTACCTGGTGTCTCTAGTACCAAGCCTTTTCCGCCTCGCGCGAAGCGCGCACTCCACCGCGCAGCGGCGGTGGGGCCACTGAACAGAGCGCGTAAACGTAACTTGCAAGTGCTTGACTTGCTGGGGCGCGGCAATTGCCCGGGGAGCGGTGGGGAATCGAATTCCGATTCTTTGCCGAAATCGTGGAATCGACTCAGAATACAAAGAAAAAGGCCCCACGCGTGGGGCCTTCGTCATTTGTCATTTCGATGCTTAACGAGGATATCTGGAGCTGGATGCCGAATGGCATTACTCGGACACACAATTCCAGTCAGATGGGTTGTCAACCAACAGGTTGGTGTCGCCTCGATTTGCGCCGGGCCCGCCGGGGCTCGGCCGGCCGCTCGTTATACATATTTGGGCACACGATCTCCCTTGAGCAGAGCAGTCATTGGGTTAGAAGCTATGCAGGAGAGTGGCTCTCTTTACTTCCTACATTCCCTGAGCTGGCACAAATGAACATCCCGTGTTCTGCTGTTTGGCCATCTGCGCTCCAGGGCTATCCAGTCCCTGTGTGCTCAAGGTCTTCTGGTCGAGGTCTTACCCTCATTGCCCGTGTCGCTCGTCCCCGTATCAAGGGGAGCCCAGTTCGTCATCGTGAAGCCGAACCAGCGTGACTCAGCATAGCCTCCCTTGCGTAGGAGGTCCTGCACGCGCCGTAAGGCCGTGCAGGCGGACTGGCAGCACATCTGATCGGTGTACTGTGCCCTGGGGCGAACTGGTCTGTTTTATGCCAGCGGATGATGCCGCTGACTTGAGGGGCACTGCTCAGTGACCCGGGCGAACAGGCTGAAGCCAACCCTTGCTACTCAGTGCCCAGGTCCATCAGGTCGCTATTCCCTGGTCACTATCTCGACACTACATGCCGGTCAACAACTACCAAACACATGTCGTGCCTTGGGGGCGTCCAGCCTGGTGGCCGTACTCTTCCCTGCCCATTATTAGTATAGGAACAACACTCCAAAGTTGATGATTCTGTTGTTCTTTCTTGTTTTCCCTTTTGTACGTGGGGGCTGCGGCCCCGCTGTTTAAAGCTGTCTCCCAAATCCGCACAGCCCTGGCGCCATCGCACAGACGGCGAAGTAGTGACCCTCCCATACCCCTTTCAACTATGTCTGCAGCCACCCGTAAATCTCGACTCATTGCCAGGCACGCACGCTCCTCAAGCAGGCCATCGACAAGAAAGAGATCTGTTACGGCTGCGACCTGATCCGGCTCATTGCCGTCCTTGAGGGTTTCATTACAGCTGGCCAGGCCATCAAAAGGGCTCTGGTCGTCGCCGAGGGTTCCGCATCGGATCCATCCGCGCCCGATTGAGACGCTTTGCTGGCCGAACCAGACACATCGAACTCTTAATCTCACCCAGCGGATCCGCGGTGGCCCTTCGGTGGCTACCCGCCGCCACATAATCCCCAAGGAGCAAACGTGGATCTCATTGAGTTACCAGTTGCCGGCCCTGTTGAAGTAGAAGAGTTTGAGTGCCCATTCTCCAGCATTCACGGCCACCTGGATAACATCACAAAGGGTATCCACCGTTGCGCAGGCCCGTGAGGGCTATTGCAGTTTCCTATCGTTCTGTTGCCTGCTACTGGTTGTGTCACCGGGACAGCGTCAGGCCGCCCCGGTGATGCCGGAGGTCACGCAGCAAGCCGAATACCCGTCCTGATGACAAGACGGTCCAAAAGGGCATCCAGTGCCTGATGGCGCTGCGTTTCTGTCAGTCCCTTGAAGATTCGGTTGATGCTGGCCTCGGCTTTATCTACCGCCGTATCGAAGTCGTAGCCAACCGGCGATCTGCGCGCCTTTCCGCTGGATTGTACGGATTCCGTACTATCGATCATCTCCTTGGCCTCGGCTGCCGCCAGAAGGTCGTACGACGTTTGTCTGGGCAGATTAACGATCCGGCAAAACTCCGACCACTTTCGCTTCGGGCCATAAATGGTTTTGTATCCAGCCACAACCCTGCCACGCTCTCGGCAGTTGAGGAACAGGCCGTGTTCAGCGCTTATGAACTCGCCGCGCAACTTGAGTTCTACCCCGGCCTCTTCTGGCTCCAATCCGGCCGCAAGCTGCCCCAACTCGGCCGCGATGCGGCCAAGATCGGCCTCATGCCGCCCCTTGTCGATCTCGCTACGATCCACAGTGGGCAGTTCGCGCACCCTCAGATGTGCGAGATGTTCCGGCCACCGGTTCCAGTCTCCTGCATTGCCGGACGGCCTTCCACCTTCGCCAATGATGACCAGTTGAGAGCCAGAATCGGATGGGAGCTTGCCCAACTGCTTGACCCACGGTGCGACCCCTTGAGCGCGGCACTGGCCGATGATTGATTCGACCCATGCCACGTCCATTGACCGCGCACCGTCCCCCGTCTCGCCGCCAATGATGGCCCAGTTGATGCCTGTAAAGTCTACTGCGCCAAGGCCCTCAAGCAGCGGCTCGATTGAAGCAAAACGAACCGCCGCTGGGATCGACCGGAGCACTTTGAGGCGGGGCAATCCGTGTTTGCGATCCTCGACTGTCACGCCTAGCCAGACATTCGGATAGCCAACTCCCCAGTCGGCCGGCAGCATCCTGCGAATGTTGCCGGCCCGCTTGGTCAAGAGAAGCCAGTCGAGGTTCGGCGTTTCGCGAATCAACGCCCAAAGCCGTTCGCGCTGCCCCGGAGGGGCTTCGCTATCTGCCCAGTCTGCCAGACTGGCGCAGAAGACGCGGGGCCTCGTACCGGATTCCGCCGCGTCTCGGTCCCACTTGCGTGGCTCGCGCCACTTCACATCCGACATGACCCGCCGGGGTGCGCCCTTTCCCCAATGGCTAACGGGTTCGGTGAGATGCCTGCCGTCACGAGTTTTGGCGTAGCAATTGTCGCAGCCGGGAGAGACCTGAGTGCATCCCTCCCAGCCGTTGAAGGTGTTATCGCACCAGTTGATGGCTGAGCCTTTCACACAGCCTCCAGTTCGGCTACCGACCGCACCGTTGCGGGGTTGCGCCGTGCGAGTTGAAGACCGGACTTCGGCGGATCATCCATCTCAATACAGGCAACGCACTCGATCTCGGGGACGAGCGATTCCAGGAATGTCTGGCGCTTGTGCAGAGTATGCTCCATCTCCAAGAAAGACTCCGTGGTTTCCCCATTGTCACTGTTGAGTTGCATTTGCTGTACATGAGCAATCAGCGCAGTGATCTCAACTCGCTCAATCTCAAGTGCTGCGAGAGCTTGTCTCGGTCCAAGCTCCTCTGCCACCCCGAGAAGAAGCCTTCGGATGCTCTGGAACAGGTCCTCGAGTTCGACGTCGGTAGTGGTCCTGATGCCGCCGCGGATCAGATGAAGTTTCTTGGTCTCACTCTTCATGCGGCCTTCCGTTCCGGAAATGCCACTTGCCGATTACGCAACCACGCAGCCGTTGTTGCAGGGTCGAGGCGGATCGACCCCGCCACCCTGTAATGTGGGATTCCGCCCCGCTTGGCTAGGTCGTAAATCGCTGTCTTGCCCAGGCCCAGCAAATCTGCAAGCTCAGGCGCAGTCAGGGCATGGGGCCAATGTTCAATTCTTGTTGCCAGGTCGCAGGTCTCAATAGGCACAACGATCCCTTGGGTCTTTCTCATCGATTTTCCTTGGATTGGGATCACTGTTCCGACCGCAGAGTAACGGCGTGCTCATACCCCGGCCCATTGGCCGGCGTTGAACCTCTTACCTTGGCGAAACACGGGCTTGGTTCCCGTCGTTCCAGTTCTCAGACCCTTGGGGTCCTACCCGAAACAAGCCGTAGCTGATGACCAGCCTGAGAAGCCGGCGGATGAGATTTCGGTCCATTGACCTACGTCTCACCTCTTACCTGTTGCCCTCGGCGGTGAGTGAGGGCGCCGTGTGGTCCCCGGCAGATGGTGGGGACCGCCGAAATTGTGCCGGAGATAGTTCCGGTAAATAGATTCTGCGCCATAGCGATTAGCAATGATGTGACCGCTGTCACATATCAATTTGATAAGAAGACCCGACTACTGCGACGAGGCCGGTTCTCACGCATCTGGGTGCCGGATGCGGAGATGCGCGACCAGCGGCAGTTGCTCATCCACCGCCACAAGCTGATTCAGATACGCACTCGTGTGAAGAACGAACTGCAACACCTGATGATGAATCGGGGCGTGCAGAAGAAGCACAAGCTGTGGAGCGTTCGGGGGAGGGCTGAGTTAGAACAACTTCCTCTCCAGCACTGGGCCGGCAGACGACGTGAAGACCTGCTATGCCTACTGAAGATGTTGGACCAGCAGGTCGAGAACATGGACCAGGCTGCTTCCGTTGCGGCACAACAGAACGACCAGGTATGGTTACGGATGACCCGGCCCGGCGTGGGACCCGTGACGGCTTTGGCTTTTGTGCTGACCATCGGGGATGTCAAACGCTTCGCCCGCAGCAAACAAGTAGCCAGCTACCTGGGCCTGATCCCCAGCGAGTCTTCTTCTGGAGGCAAGCAGCGAATGGGCGCCATCAGCAAACAAGGCAACCGTCTGCTCCGAGTTCTGCTGGTGGAAGCCGCCAACTCAGCCGTACGGTTTGATCCCGAGTTTAGAAAAGAGTATGCGCGCCGCTGCCATCAGAAACATCGTGCGATAGCCAAGGTGGCCGCGGCACGTAAACTGGCAGTACGGCTCTACTGGATGCTCCGCACCCAGACGCCGTACCCCAAAGTCGTTACATCGAGAGCAGCCTGATTTGTACCATGGTCGGCGCAAGCCAACCCGCCTCACTGAGTAGGCGCTCTCGCACCCCGCAAAGGCAGGGTGTCCGAATGGAAGAATCATGGCCGATGTTCTGGCCGTATCGATGGTTGGTGGAACACGCTCCACCGAAGATGATTCGATGATGTCGCGCTTTAGACTTTGGTCTCCAAACCTCCACCACTAAGCGCTGCTCATTGCAACGGGCAGGAGTATCTTGCCCTTGACAATGCCTTTGCCCTTATCGATGGTATAAATTACCGGGCAAGACAGGAGACGATGATGACCGCAACGCCCGAACTGCCCTCGCTTGTGGCCACGCCGGCGATGTCCACTCCGGCACTCTGGAGCTGGGTTCTCAGTTGCGCTGCGAAGGGATCGCTGCCCAGGCGTCCAATGAGTCGCGCAGGATAACCAAGCCTGGCCACGGCCACGGCCTGATTTGCACCCTTACCGCCAGGATGGATCTGGAAGTCCGTTCCGGTGACCGTCTCGCCCACCGCTGGAATTCTTCTGGTGAGCGCTACAAGGTCAATATTGATACTGCCAACGACTACGACTGGCTTTTCCCCGGCACGGGAGTTCTCCTCAATATGCGCCTGAAATGATTGACGGGTCATAAAAAGAGCGGAGCCACGGCGATGGCCGTGAGCCCGCACAAAAAGAAAAGGAACATCCAAGATAGAAACGCCTTGGAGCGCGAAGTGGCCTCGGAAAACTCGCGCCAGATGAAAACGCCCCAGCAGGCCGAGATCATGGTGGCGCCTTGGCCAATCGAATAGGATACGGCAGGACCCACGATATGTGCCTGGGAGGCCACAAAGTTCGCAAGGGCGCCCGTGCACCAAATTGATCCGCCTAAAATGCCCCACAGGTGCCAGATTGCCGGAGCGCGCCAGTACTCGTTCATCGTGGCAGGCTCGCGTCCGTCCAGAGGCTTGCGCATGAATAGGTAATTCACCGGGATCGAACACACCGTCACGCCCAGCGCGAAGAAAAGCATTGCCGCGTAGGGACCTGTCGCAACGGGGCCCGTCATGGCCTTTGAGACAAGCGGATAGAAGCACCCCATCAAGACACCGGCGATCAGGCTGATGAGTATCCCTCGCCTGGTCATCGCGGGACGAACCGCGTCGCGCAGCCTGTACGCAATTGCATCAAACACAATTGCCATGGCGACTAGTGCGATTCCACCAAAGAGCAGCAGCGGATTGCCCTTGGGAGAGATTACATAGCTACTAACCGCGCCGATGACCAGCGCCAATCCGATGCCGATGGGAAACGCAACTGCCAAGCCGGCGATATCGATGGCTGCCACAAGCAGAAGATTGGCGATGTTGAAGATTACTCCGCCTGTGACCGCCAGCAGGATGGGGTGCAGGCCTGAGTGTAAAATATCGGCAAAGAATGCCCTGCCGGTGCTGCCCAAACTGCCAAACGTCGATCCCCATACAAGCGCGCCGAGAATCAACCCGACCACGTAGTCCCAGTAGAACAACTGAAATCTGTACTTGGGACAGAGCTTCAGCATGTTGGCCCACGAGCCCCAGCACAGCATGCTGAGAATCATGAGAAATAAAGCGATTCCATACACTTCTGGCTGATACATGCCCTTCGCCCAATCGTTTGAAAACGCTCTTACTGCAAACAGATTTAGTGGCGCGGACCAAAGAAAAGTCCGCGCGCGCCAAGTCAAAGGCTAGAACACAAAATGCATGTTCAATTGCAACCGACGTCCTGGGCGGGCACCCGTCACCCAGCCGAATTGACTTTCGGGGTTAACTTCTCGGTCGTCCCACGTATTGATTGATGACCACTGTGCGTGATTGAAGGCGTTAAATGCATCGAGACGAATCACCAACTGCTGGCTTTCCCTGATCACCGGAAGTGACTTCTGAAGGCCCAAATCCCAGTTGTTGATTCCCGGTCCGGTAAGACTGTTCCGCCGCTCGTTACCCCGATTTATCGCGAAGTTCGTGACTCCCTGCGCGATAAGATTCTGGTCTGTGCTGGCAACCGGCTCCGAATAGCAACTGGTGTTGAAGTAATGAGTAAAGTTCCTCTTGCCGCGGGAGAGATTACCGCCGCACGTCAAGTCAGGGACATCCCCCATGTAGTCGTAGGAACTGGTGTAGCCGTTCCAGACCGTCGTCGGGGCCCCTGACTCGAAGGTGCTGATCGAGCTTATCTGCCACCACCCGAGCACTTCCCGAGCCAGGCGATTACCGATAGCCTGACCTGGCAATTCATACGTGAAGGCAGCAACAAAGCGATTGGTATGATTCGCGTCGGAAGGTCCGTACGACCATTCCGGGTGCCATTGGCCGCCTAGCGCATGTGTGCCACTTTCTCCGTTCTCACCAAAGAGCGTGTCCATCTGCTTCGACCACGCATAGGAAAGCTGGCTGGTCAGATTGTGCCAATTGCGAATCCTGAGAGCGGCGTTCATGGCGTTGTAATTGTTATTCCTAATTCCGCGGACTGTGTTAATGGCTCCCCAACGGTCAGGCGCAACCGAGGTGAGGGGCCGCGCCTCATAGAAGGAGTTACTGTTCAGGTAGGTGCCCTGGGCCGGAAGATTCAAGTCATATTGAATCGGCAAATGCGTACCTTTGGAACCAACGTATCCAACAGTGGCTACGACAGACTTGCCGATTTCACGTTGGATGTCCAGGCTCCAGCGTTGCAGATACGGAGTTTGCCAGCTCTTCGCGTCGGTGGTTGCGGTATCGCATCGGTCACACAGCGTGCCACCATCAGTGCCAAGGGGAAGGGGCCACTCCCCCCTTTGGACTGCAGTGGCAGCAGGCCACACATCGTTGATTGTGTAGTACGTTTCGGCGGGGTCCGGAACCATGTAGGTGGAGTTGTAGTCGGCCCCCCCATAACCCGGCGAGTTCCAGAACATTTGGTCCATGAATTTGAAGCGCCCGGTCTCATAGAAGACCCCGTAACCGCTACGCACGACCGTCCTGTTGTCCAATCGATAGGCGAGCCCGATGCGGGGAGCTAGATCCTTCTTGTCGGCAGAGAATGGGTGCGAATTTGTTTCGGGAGTCAGCCCGGGCATGATCATCCGCCATCCGGGATAGGTCTGATCCAGGACACCCCAGTAGCTGTTTATGGAGTAAGCGGGGATCGGCAGGTCATACCTCAGACCAATGTTGAGGGTTAGCTTTTGTGTCGCTTGCCAGGAGTCGTTGACGAACAGGGCGTACTCCGGCATACCGAAATAGAGGCTGGCATCGCCGCTCGCGACGGGAGTGCGCTGTCCCATATCGGTTACAAATCCGGTTTCAAACTCAGCTAGCGTGTTGAACCCCGAGCCATCACCAATGTTGGGGCCCTTGCTGGTGTAATTTCCCGCAAAGGTTGTGGAACGAACGATGTCATTGTCGCGCTCAGAACGTCTCGCCATGTAGTAGCCGAATTTGAGCGAATGACGCCCCAGAATCTTCTCAACATTATCGGTGAGCTGGAAGATCGGCACGTATTGATACCAATACTCCGTCGACCCCGTGCTCAGCCCATGCGCGAAATAGCTGCTATCCCAGCCAAGATTCACGCTGAATGTTGCGTCATTGGCGATGCCGAAAAGGCTCTTGTCGTACGGCGTAAAGCCGGCCATGCCCGTGGACGAGTTCTGGAAGAGGTCCTGGATCCAGGATGTGTTTGCAAAACTGCTTGCTTGAGAGGGGCTGTTGCTGAAGTTGTAACCCCTCATCCAGCTGATGTTGAACTCGTTATTGAATGTGGGGCTGAAGGCATGCACGTAGTGGACCTGGTAGGTATTCATACGGTGCATTGGGCCATCGCCCATGGCCAATGCCGGGATCAGGCCTCCGGAGCCGAGCACGGTTCCATTTTCACGAAACCAGCGGAAATAGAGGCTATCGCGACTTGACAAATTGTAGTCGGCACGAATCGTGTAGTTGTTGTTGTCGAGACCCGCTATGGTGGTTCCGGCGTAATTGTCGTAGTCTCCCTGTGCGGGAGACGTGTACCCGTTCGGCTCCGGGAAGTGAGAAAGGTAAGCAAGAGCTGCGGGAGCAGGATTCGTGATTACATTGTTGGGATATGGCTGGCGCAACTGCGTAGTCGGATTATATGTGGTTGGATCGTATATCACGAATCGGCAGTTAGCCGGTGCATTCGAAGAACCGTCGCATTGCGTCGGATCTACCGAGAACCGTTGAAGCCAGGCACTGAAATCGCCCGTTCGTTCGGCATCAGTGGGGATATAGGTTGTGAACTGGCTCTGACCGCGATTGCGCAGGCGCTCGAAAGACCCGAAGAAGAACAACCTATTCTTTCCGTTGAATACCTTGGGGATAAAAACCGGGCCACCCACTGTGAACCCATACTGGTTCTGGTGATATGCGCTGCGCGGGATCCCCTGGTACTTGCTGTACGGATCGACGGTGTTCAAGCCCGCATTCTGAAAGGCGTTGTAAACGGAACCATGAAGTCGATTGGTTCCCGACTTGGTTGTGACATCGATCTGGCCTACATCGCGGCCGTATTCCGCTGAGTAGCTGGAAACCACAGCCTTAACTTCTTGGATGGTGTCTTGGTTTACGTTCATGAGTGGACCCTCCACCCAATTGTCATTATTGTCCAGACCGTCGACATAATAGCCTACGCCATACTCAGTACCGCCTACATTCAACTGCATTGCGCCCGGCATGGTAGAAGAAGCCAACCCCCAGTGCATACGCGAGTTATCCCCCGTGCCACTATTAAAGTCGGGCAACACTTGCGCATAGTTCAGGTAGTTGCGGCCTGCGATGGGCAGGTTCTCCGCAAACTTGTTATCAATGACTCCTGATACGTCTGCATTTTCAGTGTCTATCAGAGGGGCAGCGCTGGAAACTTGTACGACCTCCTCAGTCGATCCAATTGTCATGGCAAAATTGATGCGCTGGGTGGTTCCGTTTTGCAAAGCCATGGCGGTCGAAGTGGCTTTGGCGAATCCTACTTTTACGACCTCCACTTCATAGTGACCAGCAATTAGGTTGGGGAACTGGTAGGCACCACTGCCGTCGGTGACCGCAGTCCACTGGACGCCGGTATCTACGTTGCGCAGTGTCACGTTCGCATTTGGAATGACGGCCCCTTGCGGGTCGGTAACGGTTCCGACGATAGTGCTGGTAATCACGACTTGCGCGAGTGCGGAAACGGCCAGCGCGCACAGGGTGATGATGAGTATTCCGAAGCCACGGCGCATCACTTTCCTCCATCAAACAAATGTCCGAGTCGACTGGAAATCGGCTGTCAGTTTGCGACGATGAGCCCTCTCGTTGAAACCTTCCAAACTCTTTCGCAAGTACCGGCCCTGCTTCCAGGAATTTGTTGACCCAGAAACCTTGGGCTGACCAGCCCAAGACGGCCGCCCGTTTGAAAGCTTTCAATTTGCTACGAAGCAATGTAATACTGTGGCAAAGATTCTGTCAAGACGATTCTTGCGCGATCGGATTTTCCCGTCGAGTTTCGTTCTGAATTCTCAAAAAAGGCCCGATCGACTCAGCCCATTTGAGCCACATGGACGCCATGGGGCAGCAGTCCGTCTTTCCTTGACCTTCGTCCGTGGATGCGTCTAACAGGGGCTTGCTTTTATGAATTGTTTCAATCATTGGCACTTTTAAACGCTTTCAAGTGCTCGTATATTTTAGACTTCCCATAAAGGCAATGACTTCCGTACAGCCAGTTTGGCACATCCGGAAAGAGCGCTATGGCTAATATGAAGGACATCGCAAGGATTGCCGGCGTCTCGCTTGGCACGGTGTCGCACGTGCTCAACAACTCCGCGGGCGTGCGGGAGTCGATGCGCAAGCGCGTTCTTGAAGCAGTGCAGGCCGCCGGCTATCAGCCGAGCCAGCTCGCGCGCGGCCTTAGGCGCGATAAGACAAATATGATCGGGATGATCATACCGGACATTACCAATCCATTCTTCCCGGCCGTGGTTCGCGGCGCCGAGGACGTAGCTTTCTCCAATGGTTATCGTCTGATCCTCTGCAATACGGACAATGACCATTCCAAAGAATTGGTTCACCTGAACGAGCTGCGCACCTACCTCCCTGCTGGCCTCATCGTGATCCCGTCTAATTTCAGCGACCTTACTGCTCAGGCAGAATCGTACCGCCGAGCTGGCACAGGCGTGGTCTGCATAGACCGGCTTCCGAAGAACTGGAGCGGCGACAGCGTCACCGCCAATAATGAGGAAGGCGCCTATAACGCCACCCGTTTTCTTCTCCAGATCGGGCATACAGAGCTCGCTGCAATCACCGGTCCACTGCATCTGACAAACGCTAAAGAGCGCCTTGGCGGTTTCAAGCGCGCCGTGCGAGAGGCCAAGTTCCATCTTGCCCCGGAGTATGTCCAAGAGACCACCTTCGACAAACAGGGGGGGCACGCTAAGGCACTTATTCTGCTGCGTCTGATCCCCAGACCTACTGCCATCTTCGCGGGCAATGACATGATTGCTCTTGGCGCACTAATCGCCATCCGCGAGGCTGGACTTCGCTGCCCCGAAGACGTGTCCCTAATGGGCTTCGACGACCTTGATCTGGCCGAAACGACAAATCCTGCGCTTTCGTCCGTCTCCCAATCTGGATACCAGCTCGGAACAGCCGCTGCACGCATTCTGCTTGACCGCTTGGAGGGCGACAAAGGTCCTGCAAAGCACCTTGTCCTCGAAACATCACTCAAACTTCGGCATTCGGTCGCGCCTCCCCCTGACGGATTCCGACTTGGCCCTACATTGAAAAGACGCCGCGGCACGAGGCCGGGTCCGGCAAAGAGTGATGTCAGATAAGGCTCTGACTCACTGCAGCTCACCGAGATCCGATCTATAAGGAGGCATATCAATGAAGAAGGGACCGTGCACCAGGATCTCGGTATTTTTGATTGCCGTCATTCTAGGCTCGAGCACACATGTGTGCGCTGCATTATCCAAATCCGGTTCATTGGAAGCCAAGCGGCTGGTAATAGCAAGAGCTGAATACCTGGACCGTGTCAGGGCCATATGGACTGCACAGATGATTGGACAATGGACCGGGCTTCTCTTTGAGCACCAGGTTGCCTCGGTCCTAAAGGACACTCCGCTCAGGCCCGCCAAGGGCTATGCGCCGATCGACGACGACTACTACTACGAGATGGTAGCCGTCCGCGCTTTTGAAAAGTACGGAACCCATCTCACCGTGGAACAACTGGGAGCGCAGTGGCTTGAAAACAACGCAGGCTCGTGGGGCTCCAGTGAACAGGCGCTCCTGCTGCTGAAACGAGGAGTGAAGGCTCCGGATACCGGTAGCCCGCGTTACAACAAGCTGTGGTGGACCATCGGACCTCAGTTCAGCAGCGATGTCTACGGGGCGTTGGCGCCGGGTATGCCCAACGTGGCCGCAGCGATGGCTCGGCGATTGACGCATATCAATGGCTACGCGGAAGGCACCGACGGCGCCGTGTTTGTTTCCGGAATGATCAGCCTTGGATTTGTCGAAACAGACACCAGGGAAATCGTGCGCAAGGCAGCCCGCCTGATATCTCCGCTGTCTCCCTACCGTCAGTGTCTCGACATGGTCATTTCCATGGCCGAGGCAGGCAAGTCGGTAGAGGAAATCAACCGCGCAATTACTGAACGCTGGGGTATTGAATATCCGGCCACCAACAATGCAGTGGTGAACGGGGGGATTGTGGCCACAAGCATCTGGTTCGGAGAGGGCAATTTTCTCAAGACCGAAAACCTGGCGTTCACGGCGGCGGACTTTGCCGATACGGACTGCAATGCCGCCAATGCGGGAGCGGTGGTGGCCGCCATGCACGGAATGTCTGCACTCCCAGCAAAGAATGTGGCGGAGCTGAACGATCGGATTTACGGCGCGACAATGGGCCCCCTCAAGCTGACGCCCCCCGTGGATGAGAGCATCTCGGCTCTTGCGGCGCGAACTGCAGATATCGGCGAGAAGATTCTCTTGGAGAACGGAGCCGAGTTTGACGGCGGCAAGCTGGAGATTCCCGTCCAACAACCCGCAACCCAGGCCCCTGAACTGTTCAAGCTTTCCGATCTGACGAAATGGTGGAATCCCGACTGGTCATTGGAGCGGGCTGGCTTCGGCGGAGCAGGAGGTGGCCTGGCTGGAATTCGCGGCAACACGTATTTGGATGGCGACACACTGGCCATCTGGCCGCGCGATGAAGTTCGCGGAGCGCTTCTGCGTCGATCCGTCGAACTGGGCACGCGTCCGTACCTCACCTTCGATGCGGGCGCCGATGCAGGCCGTACCTGGCATTTACTCATCTTTGTGAATGACGATAAGGTCCTTGACCGGACGATCACCGGGAACTCGCTGACGCAAAAGAGCGCGTCCGAGCGACGTTGGGAGCATATCTCGGTCAATTTGGCAAAGTACAGAAATCAGCCGGCCGTAATCCGGCTCTACGACCTGGTCCTGGTGCCGAACCATTACGCAGGAAATTCGTATTGGAGGCACACCCAAGTTCAATGACCGCCTCGCTCAGGATGTGTGCGGAATGCTTATAGTAATTTGCCGTGAGGACTGAACGGCCAACTGGACGGCTTCAGTGGGCGTTTCATGTTCTGGCGGTGTGGTTGCTCATCATTCTGGCAACTCCGGCCATTGCCAGCCAGGCGAAGGAAGAATTGACGCCCGAAGTGCAGAATCTGCAAACGCAGGCCATCGCAGCCCGAGAGCTCGGCGACAGTGCGAAAGCCATTGAAAGGTACCTGGCAATCATCACACTCGCGCCGCATTTCGCCGCGGCCTACAACAACCTGGGCATGCTTTGCTTCAATGAGCACGACTACACCAATGCAGTTGAAGTATTCCGGCGTTGCCTGGAACTCGATCCCGGAATGGCGTCTGCGTCTGCCGCGCTTGGCATGAGCTACTTCCACCTTGGGCAAAACGCGAAAGCCGAACCGCTGCTTCGTACAGTTCTGAAAGCCAACCCGGCGAATAACGATCTGGAGATGATCCTTTCACTTGTTTTGATCGATCTCAGAAGGGATCGAGAGGCCGCGGGTAAGCGTCCCAAGTTCCCCTCTGGCATGAGTGTAGGTTTGAGGCCGAGTATGCCGTCATGGGTGTTGCAGGGGAAGCGGGAACTGTAGGAAGGGTTCGCCGGTGGCGAACGTTGTCGGAGAAGCGGCAGATAGCGGAGCTGACGTTTGAACCCGGTGCCAGTGTGGCATTGGTGGCTCGTGCGCACGGTGTGAACGCGAACCAGGTTTTCAAGTGGCGTCGCGCACTGAAGCGGGGCGAGCTGAACGATCCCGCGACGGCATCAACGGCGCTGCTTCCAGTCATGTTGTCGGCTGCCTGTGAAGCGGCCAGCGATGCACGCGAGGTTGGCGCGAAGGAACAGCCGACACCGGGCGGTGCGATTCATATCGAGTTTCCTGGCCGAGCCATGATCAGCGTGGAGAGCGGCGCTGATCCGGCATTGTTGCGATCGATCCTGGAGAGTTTGCGCAAGTGATCGATCTTCGCACCGGAACGAAGATATGGCTCGCCGCCGGCGTGACCGATATGCGTCGTGGTTTCGATGGCCTGAGCGCGAAGGTACAGACGGTTCTCGAACAGCAACCGTTCTCCGGACACGTCTTCGTTTTCCGAGGCCGCAGAGGCGACATCGTAAAACTTTTGTGGTGGGATGGAGATGGTCTCTGTCTTTTCGCCAAGCGTCTCGAGCGAGGACGCTTCATCTGGCCGCAGGCGACAGAAGGCACGGTTTGCTTGACGCGTGCGCAGCTTTCGATGTTACTGGAAGGCATCGATTGGCGCAGGCCGCAAAGGACCTGGACGCCTGAGATTGCGGTGTGAGTGACAAGTGTGATCCCTCTGTATTCATGCGGGTGTTGTGCATGTTTTCCACACATCTTCATGGCATACTGCGTGCATGGATTGCGCATCGCTCCCCGATCTCGATTCGCTCGATGTGGAAGCGTTGAAGGCACTGGCCATTCGACATCAGGCTGAGATCGCGGCGCAGAGAGCCGAGCTCGCCGCCAGAGATGCGGAGATCGAACAACAGCGCCAGGCGCTTTCAGACGAGATCGAGGAACTGCGGCGCTCCAGCAGCGAGCAGATCGAGCATCTGAAGCTGGTCATCGAGAAGCTGCGGCGCAGGGTGTTCGGCGTCAAGAGCGAGAAGATCGTCGTTCAGCTTGAACAGCTCGAACTTCATCTGGAAGAGTTGGAGTCCTCTCGGGCCGAGATGGAAGCCGCCGTTGAGCGAGTGGTACCGGCTGCGGAACCCAAGACGAGATCCCGGCGCAAGCCGCTGCCCGAGCATCTGCCACGCGAGGTTGTCACTCATGCTTTTCATGGTGACTGCTGTCCCGATTGTGGCGGCCAGTTGCGCCAGTTCGGCGAAGATGTCTCCGAGCAACTGGAGTACATCCCGGATAGCTTCAAGGTGATTCGCCACGTGCGGCCGAAGTTCGCCTGCAGCGGTTGTGAGCGCGTGGTTGAAGCGCCCGCGCCGTCGCGCCCGATCGAGCGTGGCCTTGCCGGGCCGGGATTGCTGGCCCACGTGCTGGTTTCTAAATTCGCCGATCACTTGCCGCTCTATCGCCAGTCGGAGATCTACGCTCGCCAGGGAGTTGAGATCGAACGCTCCACGCTGGCGGGCTGGGTAGGCGGAGCAAGCGAATTACTCACTCCGTTGATCGATGCGATTCAGAGGCATGTGCTCGCTGGAGCCAAGCTTCACGCCGACGATACGCCGATGCCGGTGCTTGCGCCTGGCAGTGGCAGGACGAAGACCGGGCGTCTCTGGACCTATGTGCGCGATGACAGGCCTGCCGGTGAAGATGCCGCGCCGGCTGTCTGGTTTGCGTACTCGGAGGATCGCAAGGGCGAGCATCCACGGCAGCATCTGAAGAACTTCAAGGGCGGCCTGCAGGCGGACGCCTACGCAGGTTTCCACCATCTGTACGGCGATGGCGCCATTTATGAAGTCGCCTGCTGGGCGCATGCACGCCGCAAGTTTCACGAAATCCATGTCATCCACGCATCGCCAACAACAACCGAGGCTCTGGCCAGGATCGGTGCTCTCTACGCTATCGAGGATGAGGTGCGCGGCAAGCCCGCTGATCTGAGGCTGAGTGTCCGGCAGGCGCGAGCAAGGCCATTGCTTGAAGACTTGCGCAAATGGATGGAGAAGGCACTTCATTCGCTGTCAGCGAAGAGCGAAACCGCGGCTGCGATTCGATATGCGCTCTCGCGATGGCGCGCCCTTTCGCGTTACACCGAAGACGGGCTGCTGGAGATCGACAACAGTGCGGCCGAACGGGCGCTGCGCGCCGTGGCGCTTGGACGCAAGAACTACTTATTTGCGGGTTCCGATTGCGGTGGAGAACGGGCCGCCGCCATGTACAGCCTGATCGGATCAGCAAAACTGAACGGCCTCGATCCAGAGTTCTATCTCCGCACCGTGCTGGCACAGATCGCAGACCATCCAATCAGCCGCATCGAGGAACTCCTGCCCTGGAACCTCGCACAGTCCATAAAGACCCAATCGTCCCAGGCCGCTTAGACACACTCATCAGGTGCCCACCAAAAAGGTAGTGGGCACTTCTAGGATGAATGGTCGAACGGGTCAAGAGGGAAACTCTGGACGCTTACCAATTTGGAAATGAGCAAAGATCGACTCCGATACCTCAGTGTGCGGTTGAGTCAAAATCGTGCGATGCGTATAAGAAGCCCAGCCCTCGCGCCGGCGACATCCGTATGGGATCATTCCGTCTTCAGCAACCTGTGCCTGGCATCGCCTATGAAGGGATCAAACGGAGCTTCCCGCAACGCTTGCAGATATAGGTATGCTCCCAGTTCCAATAGAGGCGAGGATAGATCTCGCGATTGTAGCGGGCTATCCTGCGAAAACTGAAGACCATACCTGCAAGCGAAACCGCAGCGAGGAGCAGGAAAGCGGCGACATTATTTGCCCGCAACGCAGTCGTCGTTGGATGTTCAAGAATCGAACTGAGACCCACAATCGTCCACACCAACAAAATGAAGATAGCTGGTCCCCAAAGAACGAGGGGCATGAGATAACCCCGGGGGCGGGGTGGCGTTACTGCTTGCGCAGAAAAGGATTGGCTCGTCCCCGAACTGAACGTGCCAGAATAGGCGCGGGTTCCCTGTTTGTAGAGGATAGGTGCAGCCACGATGTTCGCGGTTCCGCACTGGTCGCATTGATACGGATTCAGTTGCGATACGGATGCCATCCTGTTGTCCCTGACCTGGCGACAGCTTGCGACACCGGTCCTTCCGATTGAGATTT